>Ga0209125_1001683_pt1 | contig 19504 bp, 15 predicted proteins | sample BarGraIncub1131A_FD_184503 | JGI IMG/M metagenome (GOLD analysis project Ga0209125, IMG submission 184503) | Arctic peat soil microbial communities from Barrow, Alaska - Barrow Graham LP Incubations 11-31A (SPAdes) (version 2) | ecosystem: Environmental > Terrestrial > Soil > Wetlands > Peat...
GGTTCTGGTACCCCTCGCCGGTGAAGAAGACCGTCTTCTCGGCCTTAAGCTGGTTCCACTGCTTGCAGGCGACCTGGCAGCCGCGGCAGCCGGTGCACTTGGTCATGTCGATCAGAAAGGCTTTCGCCTGGGAAAAGTCCTTGGCTACTTCGCTCATGCGCGTTTACCCCCTTTCTCGATGTTGCAGAGAAATGCCTTGAATTCGGGGATGCTCGAATTGACGCAGCCAACAGACGGCGTCAGCACGTTGCCGGAGTCCCCGGTGGCAAGACCCGCGTAGCCGAAATGCCAGGGAAGTCCCACCTGCTCCACCAGCTTCCCCTGTACGTTGAACGGCTTCAGGCGCGCGGTGACCAGCGCCACCGCCTGGATGGAGCCGCGCTCCGTGGTGATGCGGACCTGGTCGCCATTGCTGATCCCCTTCTGGGTGCCAAGGGTCATCGAGATCTCCACGAACATGGTCGGCACCAGCTCCACCAGCCAGGGGAGGCTCCTGGTCATGGCGCCCGCCTGCCAGTGCTCCGTCATCCGGTAGGTGGTGCCGACGTAGGGGTACTTGACCGTGTCGCTCGACATGTTGCTCGGAATCTTCACGGCGGGGCTCGACTGCACCTTTGAGAGCTGGTTCTTGGCCGGGCTCTCGATCGGCTCGTAGTGCTCGGGAAAAGGTCCGTCCTTCATGTCCAGGGCGTAGAGCCGGGCGTACCCCTCGGGGACCATGATGAAGGGGCTTTTCCCCTCCTTGTCATCGTTCATGGGAGGCCAGGGACCGTCCGGAACGTCCCCCTTCCACTTCTTCTCCAGCGCGTCCCAGGCGATGACGGCCCGGTTCGGGTTGAACGGCACCCCGTCGGGGTTCACCGAGGCCCGGTTGTAGATGATGCGCCGGTTCACCGGCCAGCACCAGGCCCACTTCGGGAACATGCCGAGCTTGTTGGGCGCGTCGGTCGCGTCGCGGCGCGCCATCTGGTTCCCCTCCTTGGTGTAGGAGCCGCAGTAGATCCAGCACCCCGAGACCGTGGAGCCGTCGTCCTGCAGGTACTTGAACATCGGGACCTGGTCGCCCTTCTTGAACTCCAGGGTCTTCTCCTTGTCGACGATGGTGGTGTCCCGGGTGAAGTAGCCGTTGATCTCCTTGGCCACGATCTGCACGTCGGGCTCCTCGCCCGCGCCGTAGTTCCAGGCAAGCTTGGTGATCGGCTCGGGGCAAACGCCGCCCTTGGCGTACGCCTTCTGCATCCCCCGGGCGAACTTGTCGATGATCCAGAGGTCGCTCTTGGAGTCGCCCACCGGCTCGACCGCCTTGTAGCGCCACTGGGCCCAGCGCCCGGAGTTGGAGATGGAGCCTTCCTTCTCCACGGAGGAGGCGGCCGGCAGCATGAAAACCTCGGTCTGGATATCCTTCGGGTTGACGCCGGGGCGCTTCCAGAAGATCGAGGTCTCGGTCTCCCAGAGGTCCACGGTGACCAGCCACTTCAGTTTCCCGAGCGCATCGCGGGTCGTGAGCGAGTCGGGCCCGCCCACGGCCGGGTTTTGCCCCATGCAGACCAGCCCCTGCATCTCCCCCTTCCCCATCCGCTCCATTAGTTTCATGAACGAGTAATTGCCGCTTCTCTTGGGGAGGTAATCGTAGCAGAAGTCGTTTTCCGCAGTCGCGTTGTCGCCGTACCAGGCTTTCAGCAGGCTCACCGTGTATTTCGGGGTGTTCCCCATCCAGTTGGCGCTCTTCTTATCCTTTGTCTTCGGGGTCCATTTCTCCAGGTAACCCTTCAGGTCCACGTTGTCGAACTCGGGGGACTTCAGGTAGCCCGGGAGCAGATGGAACAGCAGGCCGTAGTCGGAGGAGCCCTGGACGTTACTCTCGCCGCGCATGGCGTTGACGCCGCCCCCAGCGATTCCGATGTTGCCCAGGAGCAGTTGCAGCATCGCCGTGGCGCGCACGTTCTGGGTGCCGTGGGTCGACTGGGTGATCCCCATGGCGTACAGGATGGTGCCAGCCTTGTCCGGACGGCCGGTGGCGCAGAAGGCGTTGGCGACCGCCAGGTAGTCCTGCCTCTTGGTGCCGGTAATGGAGCAGACCATGTCCACGGTGTAGCGGGAGTAGTGTTTCCTCAGCTGCTGGTAGACGCAGCGCGGGTCCTTGAGCGTCAGGTCTCGTTTCGGCACCCCGGCGGCGTCCGTCGCGTAGGCCCAGGACTTGAGATCGTAGGATTGTTCCACGTCGTCGAAGGTGGAGAAGAGCCCTTCCTGGAAATCGTACTTTTCACCCACGATGAAGGAGGCGTTGGTGTACTCCCGGACGTACTCCTCGTGGGTCAGGTTGTTTTCCAGGGCGTAGCTGATCAACCCGCCCAGGAAGGCGATGTCGGTCCCGGGACGGATCTGGGCGTAGTGGTCCGCCTTGGAGGCAGTCCTGGTGAAGCGCGGGTCCACGGCGAGCAATTTGCCGCCGTTGTCGAGAGCCGCCTCGATCCACTTGAAGGAAATCGGGTGGTTTTCCGCTGGGTTACATCCGATGGCGAGGATGGCGTCGCTGTTCTTCAAATCTATCCAATGGTTCGTCATTGCCCCACGTCCAAACGAAGCCGCCAGACCGGCGACTGTAGAGGAGTGTCATATTCGGGCTTGGTGTTCCAGGTTCGCGACCCCCATGGAGCGGGCGAACTTGCTCCAGAGGTAGCACTCCTCGTTGTCGAGTCCCGCGCCGCCCAGGAAGGCCATCCCCTCGGTCCGGTTCACCAGGTATTCCTTGGAGTCCTTCTTGTTGATTTCCTTTGCCTTGAAGGTGGCGTCCCGGGTCTCCTTCATCCTCTGGGAGATACGGTCCAGCGCCCAGTCCCAGGACTTCTCCTCGAACTTGTCGCTCCCCGGCGCCCGGTACATCACCTTCTGCAGGCGCCGCTCGTTGTTGGCCACCTGGAAGAGCGCGCTCCCCTTGGAGCAGAGCGCCCCCTGGTTGATCGGGTGCTCGGTATCGCCCTCGATGTTGACGACCTTGCCCGCCTTGGTGTGCACCACCAGGCCGCAGCCGACCGCGCAGAACGGGCAGATGGTGGTGCTGCTCTTAAGCCCCTTGGTCCGCATCTCGGAGGAATCGACCCCCGCCTCCGCCTTGCCGCCGGAAAGGGCCAGTGCCGCGGCCAGCGCCCCCCCCTGCAGAAACTCTCTTCGTGATACAGCCATTGTTTCACTCCCTTTTTCCTCGAATAAATGGCAAACGCCAGCACAGCCACTATCCGTATACAGTTGTCGTGCCACGATGTTTACGGGATAAGGAAAAAAGATGTATACTCACAAACCTCCGAAATGATACTGTTAAGCGCCCTCGGGGCGAGCTCCGGCAAGATTAACCAATATCAACAACTGCGCAGTTTTGTCGTGATGTGTAACATTATGACCAGGTCGTCCCCGGCGCGAGCCGGCAGGCGGGGAGAGCGGGAGGAAAGCTAAGCGATGGCACTGGAAAAGATACTGATCTGCGACGACGAGGAAGGGATCCTCAACTACCTGAAGAAGCTCCTGCAGTCCGAGGGGTTCGCCGTGGAGACCTTCGGCCGCGGCCGCGACCTGCTGCGCCGGCTACAGGATGGCGAGCCGGCGGACGCGGATCTCCTTTTGCAGGACGTCCGGATGCCGGACATGGACGGCGTCTCGGTGCTGAAAGAGGTGAAGAAGCTGAGGCCGGGGCTCCCTGTGGTTATCATGACCGCCTTCGGCACCATAGACGCGGCTGTTGAGACCATCAAGCTCGGCGCCTACGACTACGTCACCAAACCTTTCCCCAAGGAGAAGATCCTGAGCGTCCTGCGGAACGCCCTGGAGAAGGAACAGCTGCTGCAGGAAAACCGCTCGCTCAAGAACGAACTCGGCAAGCCGATCCTGCAGGAGTCCATCATCTTCAAGAGCGCCGCCTTCCGGGAGATCTACGAGCTCACCCTGCAGGTGGCGGCCAGCGAGGCGAACATACTGGTCCTGGGAGAATCGGGGACCGGCAAGGAGCTGATCGCCGGCGCCATCCATTACAACAGCCTCCGCAAGGAGCGCCGCTTCATCTCCATCAACTGCGCGGCGCTGACCGAGACACTTCTGGAGAGCCAGCTCTTCGGCCACGTGCGCGGCGCCTTCACCGGCGCGGTGGCGAGCCAGAAGGGGCTCCTGGAGGAGGCCAACGGAGGGACCCTGTTCATGGACGAGATCGGCGACATGAGCCTCCCGATCCAGGCCAAGCTTTTGCGCGTCATCCAGGAGCGGGACTTCATCCCGGTGGGATCCACCAAGGCGAAGAGCGCCGACATCCGCTTCGTCGCCGCCACCAACAAGAACCTGGAACGCGAGGTGCGGGAAGGGAGGTTCCGGGAGGATCTCTACTACCGGCTGAACGTGATCAACATACCGCTGCCGCCGCTTCGCGGGAGAAAGGACGACATCGAGCCGCTCGCCCAGCACTTCCTTAAAAAATACAGCCTCAGGATGAAGAAGCGAGTGACCGGGGTCTCAGCGGAGGCGCTGCAGCTTTTGAACGCCTACGACTGGCCCGGCAACATCAGGGAGCTGGAGAACGTGATCGAGCGCGCCGTCATCCTGGCGCGCACCGCGCAGATCACCCCGAAGGAGCTCCCGATCTGGCGCAAGCAGCCGGAGAGCCTGGTCAGGCGCGAGGTGGAGCTGATTTCGCTGGAAAACGTGGAGCGCGACCACATCGAGCGGACCCTCGCCAACACCGGGTACCACAAGAGCAGGTCCGCGGAGATCCTCGGCATCTCCCGCAAAACGCTGGACCGGAAAATCGTCGAGTACTCCCTCAGCATCCCCTCATGAATCTGCCAAAGCTCCGATTCCCGATAAAGACCAAGATGACCGTCGCCACCCTGATTCCGCTGGCCGTCGCCATCCTGATCTGCTGGATGGCGGGGGTCTTCATCCTGAGCGCCAAGGTGGCGAGCCAGGCCCAGGAAAAGGTCCGCTACGACCTGAACGTGGCGCGGGAGGCCTACCAGAACGAGCTTTCCCGGGTCTATGACCTGGTGAAATTCACCGCGGCCTTCGGGAAAACCGCCGAGACGGTCGGCTCGGGAAACCGTGACGCCGTTGCGGAGATCCTCTCCCCAGTCCGCGCCAGCGAGCACCTGGACCTGCTGACGGCCGTCGACGCCGCCGGGCGGGTGATCTTCCGGGCCAACAACCCGAAACTCTCCGGCGACGAGAAGATCCGCAACCTGTTCGTGGCGCGGGCGCTTAAGGGGGAGATCGTGAGCGGCACCACGGTGCTCCCCGCGGCCGAGCTCGCCCTGGAGGGAGAGCTTTTGGCCCGCCAGGCGCAGGTGCCCTTTCTCGCCACGCCGAAGTCGATCCCCGCGCCGCCCGGGGTGCAGAGCGCCGGGATGTTCCTCCTTACGGCGGCCCCGGTGCGGGACCGGGCCGGAAACATACTGGGCGCGCTCTACGGCGGCGTGCTGCTCAACAACGGCAAGACCCTGGTGGACAAGATCAAGTCGGTGGTCTACGAGGGGGCCAAGATCCAGGGAAAGGACGTGGGGAACGCCACCATATTCCTCGGGGATCAGAGGATCGCCACCAACGTGCCGAACACCGACGGCAGTCGCGCCGTGGGAACCAGGCTCTCCAGCCAGGTGAACGGCAAGGTGCTCCTGGCCGGCGCCAAGTGGGTCGGCAAGGCCTTCGTGGTGAACGACTGGTATCTCACCGCCTACGAGCCGATCCTCTCGCTGCAGGGGGTGCCGATCGGCGCGCTCGCCGTCGGGATGCTGGAAAGCCAGTACAAGGCGGTGAAGATCGACATGGCGGTGCTGCTCAGCTTCGTGCTGCTGGTGAGCTGCCTGGTCGGGGTCTTCATGGCCGGCTTCCTCGGCAAGAAACTCGCCCATCCCATCAAGGAGCTGGAACTTTTGGCGCGGCGGGTGGCGGCGGGAGAGCGCAACGTGCAGAGCTCCATAGAATCCCGGGACGAGATCGGCGACCTGGCGGGTAGGTTCAACGACATGAGCCGCTCCCTGATGGAGCGCGAGAACAGTATCATCGAGCTGAACCGGAACCTGGAGCAGAAGGTACAGCTGCGCACCGCGGAGCTGGAGGAGAAAAACCGGCTGCTGGTGCGGACCAGGGAGGAACTGCTCCGGGTGGAGAAGCTCGCGGCGATCGGCGAACTGGCAGCGGGGGTGGCCCACGAGATAAACAACCCGATGGCCATCATCCGCGGCAACACGGAACTCCTGCAGCTGTCGGTCCCCGAGGACGCCGCCAACCGTGAGGAGGTGGACACCATCTTCCAGCAGGTGAAAAGGGTGGAGCGGATCGTCTCGAACCTTTTGAAGTTTGCCCGGCGCGAGCAGAGGGAATTGGGGCCGGTGCGCCTGAACGACCTGCTGCACGAGATCGTGGCCCAGATCGGGTACCAGGTGCCGCTTTGCGGGATCAGGGTGGTGGAGAGCTATTCCGAGGCGGTGCAGGTGGTCGATGGGGATGGCGATCAGCTGCGGCAGGTTTTCACCAACCTGGTGCTGAACGGGGTGCAGTCCATGCCCGAGGGTGGCGTGCTGACGATCATGAGCGGACCGGTCCCGGACGCCGATCTCTACGAGGTGCGCGTAGCGGACACCGGCGTCGGGATCGCGCCGGAGCATCTGAGGCAGGTTTTCAACCCTTTCTTCACCACCAAGCCGAGCGGCACCGGGCTCGGCCTCTCGGTCTCCTACGGCATCGTCAGGGAGCACGGCGGCTGCATCGACGTGGAGAGCGTCCCCGGCTGCGGCAGCACCTTCAGCGTCATCCTGCCGAGGGAGGCGTGAAGGCGGTTGAAGTCCAGAATTCTACGTTCTACGTTCAAACTCAAAACTCAAAACTCAAAACTCAAAACCCGAAACTTCTAGCTCTTCCCCGCAACGATCTCGTCGCCCGGACGCAGCACGCCGCCGGTGATCACCCGGGCGAAGATCCCTTCCTTGGGCATGACGCAGTCCCCCGCCTGATAGAAGATCGCGCAGCGGGTGTGGCAGACCTTCCCGATCTGGGTCACCTCCAGCACCGTCTCTCCCAGGGTGAGCCGCGTCCCGACCGGGAGGTTCACCAGGTCCACCCCCTGGGTGGTGATGTTCTCGGCAAAATCCCCCTCACCGACCTTGAGACCGAGCGCCTGCATCTTGGCGATGCTTTCCATCGCCAGCAGGCTCACCTGACGGTGCCAATCGCCGGCGTGGGCGTCCCCCTCGACGCCGTGCTCCACCCGAAGCGTCACGAAAGGGACCGAGGCCTTCCTCTCCCCCTTGTTCAGACTGACGTTCACCGCCAGGATCTTCCCTGCCATACTCCCCTCCCCTTTTCCGGTACTTGCAACTTTGACCGATGAATCTACTCCCTTTGCGGGAAGTAAACAACCCGTGATGTGCGATGGCTCCGGAGGCGCCCTGCGCTTTTTCCCCAAAGCCGATCTCTGGCGCCATCACTCGGCGACAGCGTCCTGGCCGGCGGGCCTTCTGGTGAAACTGTTTTCCATTTGGCGGGAAATATGCTATGGCTTTGGGACAGTGAAACCGGCCACTCCGTCCCGCTTCCCGCGTTTCCCCGCAAAGGCTGCGACAGGCTCCATGAAGTAACGCGCCAGCTTTCCCCATCCATTAAATAAGAACATGAGGTATACGATGACAAGCTTCGAGGAAGCCAGACGTATCATTCTGGACAAGGTTGCCCCTGCGGGGGTCGAGCGGGTGCTGCTCCTTGACGCGGTAGGAAGAATCATGGCGGCCGATTTCGCGGCCCCCTGCGACATGCCGCGCTGGGACAACTCGGCGATGGACGGCTACGCGGTCAGAAGCGCCGACTGCACCCCCGGCGCCACCCTCCGGGTAACCGACTACATACCCGCCGGGGTGAGTTCCGACGACGCCGTCGGCCCCGGTTGCGCCGCGAGGATCATGACCGGTGCGCCGATTCCCCCCGGGGCCGACGCGGTGGTCCCCTTCGAGGAGACCGAGGCGGGCGAAGCAACGGTGCGGCTCCTGCTCCAGGTAAGGCCCAAGGATCATATCCGCTTCCGGGGCGAGGACGTGGCAAGCGGGGAGCCGGTGGTGTCCCGCGGCACGCTGATCGCCCCGCCCCAGGTGAGCCTGCTCGCCACCTTTGCCGCCGTGCTGGTCCCGGTCTACCGCCAGGTGCGGGTGGCGATCATTTCCACCGGGGACGAGCTGGTGGAACTCGGCACGGCACCGGGCAAAAGCGAGATCGTCAACAGCAACACCCTCGCCGTGGCCGCCGCGGTGAAAATGTGCGGGGCGATCCCGGTCATCCTCGGGATCGCGCGCGACAACCGGGAAAGCCACCTGGCGCTCATCTCCGAGGGACTCAAGGCGGACGTCCTGATCACCTCCGCCGGGGTCTCCGCCGGAGACCGCGACCTGGTGCGCGAGACCCTGGTCGAACTCGGAGTGCGGGAAGAATTCTGGAAGATCGGCGTCAAGCCCGGGGGGCCGACCGCCTTCGGACTCAAGGGAAATATCCCGGTCTTCTCCCTTCCGGGGAACCCGGTCTCCACCATGATCACTTTCGAGGAGTTCGCCCGTCCGGCGCTTTTGAAGATGATGGGACACACCAAGGTGCTGCGCAGGACCGTGCGCGGCGTCCTCGCCGACGAGGTGCGCAAGAAGCCCGGTAAACTCAACTTCCTCAGGGTGCAGGTCACCATAAAGGACGGCCGCTACCAGGCGAGCACCTCGGGGGACCAGAACACCGGAATCCTGAAGACCATGCTCCGGGCCAACGCCCTGGCGCTGCTCCCCGCGGACCGGACCGAGTTCCGGGCAGGCGAGGAGGTTGATCTGCAGATTCTCGACCCGACACTGGAAATGGAGGAATAGACATGTCATTCAATCACTTCGACGCCAGCGGAAACGCCATCATGGTGGACGTGAGCGCCAAGGATCCCACCATGCGTACCGCGGTGGTCGCGGCCGTGCTGACACTGAAACCGGAGACGGTACGCTCCATCGTGGAGGGGCGCATCGCCAAGGGAGACGTGCTCGGGGTTGCGCGCATCGCGGGAATCGCCGGGGCCAAGCGGACTCCGGAGCTGATCCCGCTCTCCCACCCGCTCGCCATCCACCACGTGGCGATAGAATTCCAGGTCGACCCGGAAAAAGGGCGCATCGAGGTGCTCGCCACGGTGCGCGCCTTCGAGCGGACCGGCGTGGAGATGGAGGCGATGACCGCCGCCACCGTGACGGCCCTCACCGTCTACGACATGTGCAAGGGGAGCGACAAGGGAATCATCATCTCCGACATCGCGCTGGTCTTCAAGGAGGGCGGCAAGAGCGGCGTGTACCGGAGGGATCCGGATCAGGCCCATCCGTCCTAAGGATGCCAGCAGCAAGGTCAAACCCAATCAGCGCCGACAGATTTAAACTCTGAACTCTGAACTCTGAACCAGTCTCACAAGGAGAACACCATGAACGCCGCCATTTTGACACTGAGCGATCGCTGCTCGACGGGTGAGAGGGAGGACGGGAGCGGGCCAGCCCTCAAGGTCTGGCTGGAAGAGCGCGGCGTCACCGTTGCACGCTGCGAGGTGATCCCGGACGAGGCGCAACTCATCTCTGAAAAGCTGATCCAGTGGGCCGACAGCGGCAGCTTCGACCTGATCCTGACCACGGGCGGCACCGGCGTCTCACCGCGCGATGTCACGCCGGAAGCAACCGAGCGCGTCCTGGACCGGTTGCTCCCCGGCTTCGGAGAGGTGATGCGGATGGAGAGCCTGAAAAAGACCGTGAACGCCATAATCTCCCGCGCCGTCGCCGGGATCCGTAAGAATACCCTGATCATCAACCTCCCGGGGAGCCCGAAGGGCGCCACGGAGTGCGTCTCCTTCGTCTGGGCCGCGGTGCCGCACACGGTGGCCAAGATCCAGGGCGACCCCGGCGAATGCGGCTCCGCGCCTCCCCACTAGGCGCGGCTTTTTTATTGACCGATCCTCACGGGTGCGTTATATAAACGAACAGGGTTTTGAATTACACATGGGAGGACCAACATGCCGTTGATAGAGCTGATAAAGGAAAAAGCGCGCAAACAGACCAGGACCATTGTGCTCCCGGAGAGCTACGACGAAAGGATGCTGTTCGCCGCCCAGAACATCGTGGAACAGGGTTTGGCAAGAGTGATACTCTTGGGCGACCCGGAAAAGCTGGGCGCCTTCGCCGTCGAGAAGGGGATCCAGCTGAAAGGGGTCGAGATCGTCGACCCGGCCCGCTCGCCTAAACTTCCGGGCTACATCGAGAAGCTGGTGCTGCTCAGGAAGTCCAAGGGGCTTACCAGCGAGGCGGCGCGGGAGCTTCTCTGCGCCCCGGACCACCTCTACTTCGCGGGGATGATGGTGCGCGAGGGGGACGCGGACGGCGAGGTGGCTGGCGCGACCGGCACCACCGGCGACGTGCTGCGCGCGGCCTTCCAGACGGTCGGCCCGGCGCCCGGCATCAAGACGGTGTCGTCCTTCTTCCTGATGTCGACCAAGACCCCGAACTTCGGCGAGGATGGGGTGATACTCTTTGCCGACTGCGCGGTCAACCCGAACCCGGACTCCCAGGCGCTCGCCGAGATCGCCATCGCCACGGCCCGCAACTGCAAGGCATTCCTCGACGTTCCCGCCAGGGTCGCCCTGCTCTCCTTCTCCACCAAGGGAAGCGCCAGTCACCCGGACGCGGACAAGGTGCTGAAGGCGCTGGAGATCGCCCGGGCCATGGATCCGGAACTGAGCATCGACGGGGAACTGCAGGCGGATGCAGCCCTGATTCCCGCCATCGGCGGCAAAAAAGCCCCCGGCAGCGCCATCGCCGGGCACGCCAACGTACTGATCTTCCCGACCCTGGACGCCGGCAACATCGCCTACAAGCTGGTGGAGCGGCTGGCCGGCGCCAAGGCGATCGGACCGGTCATCCAGGGCCTGGCAAAGCCGGTCAACGACCTCTCCCGCGGCTGCTCGATCCAGGACATCGTGGACGTGACGGCGATCACCGCCGTGCAGGCCCAGGGGTAACGGCGGCGCGAAGCCGAGCAGCATGACTCGGCCCTACCGAACTACCAGAAAAAACGACAAACAACCATTGGCCACGGAGAACATCTGAGAACTTCGGAGAAACAGTTTGAACTGTACAAATCTAGTCCTGTGCTAGGTGTCGGACGGGTATGACAGGTTTTACCTTATGACGTTGACGTTGGGCTTTCTCAGATTTCCTCAGACTTTCTCCGTGGCAAATGGTTTGTGCTTTGTTTTTTCGGTAAAAAACGTAATAAGGCCGGCGGGGTTGCCCCGCCGGCCTTATTATTTCATCCTGCTCTGACGCCTATTTCCTGACGAAGTCCGGCTTGGAGAAGCTGTATTCGAAATGCATGTGGTCCGTATAGCTGCCGTCCAGGATGGCGGCCACGTCCTCGGTGAAGACCAGCTCCTCGTCAGTCGGTATCACGTAGACCTTGACCGGTGAATCGTCGGTGGTGATCAGGGTTTCCCGCTTGCGGGTCATGGCCGAGGCGTTCCTCTCCCGGTCCAGGATGATCCCGATATGCTCCAGCCCCTCGATGGCGCGCGCCCTGATGGGCGCCCCCATCTCCCCCACCCCGGCGGTGAAGACGACCGCGTCCAGCCTGCCGACCACGGCGAGGTAGGTCCCGATATATTTTTTCAGGCGGTAGGACTCGATGTCGAGCGCCAGCGCGCAAAGCCGGTCCCCCGCCTCCGCGTGTTCGATGACGTCGCGGCGGTCCGTGAAGCGCCCGGTGATGCCGATGACGCCGCTCTTCTTGTTCAGGATGCTGTCGATCTCCTTCGCCGACAGGTTGTCCTTTTGCATCATGAAGGCGGGAATGGCCGGATCGATGTCGCCGCAGCGGGTACCCATCATCGCCCCCTCAAGCGGAGTGAGCCCCATGCTGGTGTCCACCGAGATGCCGTTCTTGATGGCGCAGTGCGACACCCCGTTTCCGATGTGCATGGTGATCACGTTGCACTCGGAAGCCGGCTTGCCGAGGATGGCAGCCACCCGCTTCGAGACATAGAGGTGGGAGGTGCCGTGGAAGCCGTAGCGGCGCACCCCGTACTTCTCGTACCACTCGAAGGGAAGCGGATAGAGATAGGCATGCTCGGGCATGGTCTGGTGAAAGGCGGTATCGAAGATGGCGATCTGGGGGACGCCGGGGAGGACCGCCATGGCCCCCTGGATCCCGGCGATGTTCGGGGGGTTATGCAGGGGGGCCAGGTGCTGCACCTCGGTCACCGCGTTAAGCACATCGTCGTCGATCAGCACGGATTTCGTGAAGCGCTCGCCGCCGTGCACTACCCGGTGGCCGACGGCGGAGATCTGCTTGATATCCTTGAGCACACCGTGGTCCGGGGAGGTCAGGGTACGCAGTATCAGGTCGACGGCGAACTTATGGTCGGGACAGTCGGAATCTTCCCGGTAGGTTTCACGCCCGGGAACCTCGTGCAGGATGAACGAATCGCCGACCACGACGCGCTCCACCATCCCCTTGGCAATGACAACCTTCTTGTCCCAGTCAAACAACTGGTATTTTACCGAAGAACTCCCGCAGTTAAGTGCCAGTATATCCATCGATCTGAAACCCCCATAGAGAATGTAGTTCGCCCAGTGAAAAGGAGATCACCCAAGGCTGAACAATCGCAAATAGAACCTTTTTATACATTACAGTAGTGTGGTCGTCAGTTCAAGATTATTCTCATCAAAGCAGCTGAAAATGCGGCAGCTTTATGGTGGACTTTTCTTGCCGGGTGTGCTAATTTTTCGAAAACCAAACGTAAAATCGTACCATGAGGGAGGTGAACACTTTGGCACATACAATTTCCGACGAATGCATCAACTGCGGAGCATGCGACGATTCTTGCCCGGTTAACGCCATCAGCGAAGCCGGCGACAAGAGGGCAATCGCTGCAGATACCTGCATCGACTGCGGGGCATGCGTAGACACCTGCCCCGTGAGCGCTATCCACGCCTAACGTACCACGTTTCATGCAATGACTTGGCCCGCAGCCGATTTTATCCCTGCGGGCCTTTTTTTGTCCGCGCCGCATCGGAGAGGCGGCGGGATGGCACCCGCCCTGCCCGCGCACCACGCAAAAAGGCCGGCAAAAGCCGGCCTTTCCGCATCACAGCTTCCCTGCTTCAGGCTCCGCTACTTCCCGGCAACTGTCGAACCGAGCACCTCGACGCCGAAATCGGCCGCCTCCTTGGGAACGTTGGCTATCGCCACCACGAAACCGATGGCACTCCCCGGTTGCACCCCGAGATTGGCAAGCGAGTCCCCGAACTGGTTATTCATGATCGACTCGATCTTCGCCATCGGCAGCGACGCGAGTTGCTCCTTGGTCAGGCGGTTCCCGCAATAGGCGGTTTTTTGCAGCAGCACCGCGCCGTTTTTATCAAACAGGCTGACCTTCACATGAATGGAGGCGCGCGCCTTCCTGAATGAGTTCACCGCCTCCCCGGTCACCACGAAAATCTCGCCCGCCTCCTTGTTCTGATAAAAGGCGGCCAGCGGATTCCTGATGGTGACGCGTCCGTCTTCAACACTTTCCATGCCGAACCACTTTGCAACAAAACCGAGGCCGAGCTTATCGAACGCGGCCGGGCCGCTCTGCAGCAAATAGAAACCCGCGCCGCTCAAGGCCACGATTACGAGTACGGAAATCACCACGATGGAGATGGTGAGCAGCGAGCGCTCTTTTCGTCTCGACGCGATGGAAAGGGGCGGGAGCAAATCCTCGTCCTCGAACTCGTCCGGCGCCCGGGACGACACCTGTGTTTCGGCGAAACCGAAATCGAGCGCCGCTTCCCCGTTGAGAGGCTTCGGCGTTGAAGACGTAAGGAAGGGCGGCGGCTCCGGAGTACCGGCATCGGTTAGGGGTGCCGCGACGGCGGGTTCCTGCTCTACGGGCTTGGCGGAGAGGTCATCCGGGAAAGAGAGTTCGCCGAAACTGAAGTCGTCGTCGGCCGCGGGCGCCTCCCCCGGCTTAGACGGCAAATCCTCGGGGAGCGCTGAGAAATCGAAACCGCCCAAAGCATCGGCAGCGGGCAGCTCCTTGGATACGGGAGGTTCCTCTGACAGACTGAAGTCGCCGAATTCATAGACGTCGTCCGCTGCGGCGGCGGCAGGCTCTTCCTGTTTTACGGCAGGTTCCTCGATAAAGCCGAACTCTCCGAAATCAGACACCTCGTCCGCTCCGGCGGCGGGCTCCTCCTGCTTCACGGCGGGCTCCTCGGCAAAGCTGAACTCCCCAAAATCGGAAACTTCGTCAGTTGCAGTGGCCGGCTCCGCCTGTTTTACGGCGGGCTCCTCGGCAAAGCTAAACTCTCCAAAACCGGAAACTTCATCTGTTGCAGTGACCGGCTCCTCCTTTTTTACGGCGGACTCCTCGGCAAAGCTGAACTCATCAAATTCGGGGGCCTCGTCCGCTGGGGTGGCGGGCTCCTCCTTTTGTACGGCGGGCTCCTCGGCAAAGCTGAACTCATCAAATTCGGGAGCCTCGACCCTGGCGCTGGGGGGCTCTTCCTGTTTTAAGGCGGGCTCCTCGTCAAAACTGAACTCGCCAAAACCGGACGGCTCGCTCCCCGCGGCCCCAGGTTCCTCGTTTTTTGAGGCAGGCTCTGCTGGAAAGGAAAACTCGTCGAAATCCAAAGCTTCGCCCGGAGCTGGCACAAGCTCCTCCTTCGGCGCCGCAGGCTCATCCTCAAAGGCAAACTCGTCGTAATCAAGCCCCTGCGCGGCCCCGGTCGGCGGGGTTTCCTGCTGCGGGGGAAGCTCCGGGACAGCGTCAAAGGCGCTGAAATCGGCCTGCTCCCGCGCCGGCTTTTCCGGTGGCTCGAAAGCCTCGTCAGGAAAGTCACTTGCCGCGGAATCGGCCGCCCCTTGCGGCGAGGCGCGCTCCCCATCCGGTTGCGGCGCGGGTATTGGGTAGGCGGGCGCCGCATCCGCGCCAGGCCCAGGCCTAGCGGGTGCGTCATGCGCCGTGCCAGGCGCGTCGACGAAACTGGATCCAGCTGTTTTCTCGACGGCCTCGGAAGCCGGTGCGCCAAGACCCGAAAGAATGGCGTCGAACTCGGATTCCTCTTGCGTGAAATCCGCTCCCGCGAGAAAGACATGGCGGCATTTGGAGCAGCGGACCTTCACCCCGCCGGGTTTGAGTTTTGCATCGTCCAGCCGGAACCTCGTATTGCACTGATCGCATTGGAGTATCATGCTCTCCCCTCAAGTGGTTTTTCTATTATTTCGTAGATGGCAGAGAGTTCCCGCATCCGCTCGTCCAGATCGAGTCCGTATCCGACTAGGAAGCCACCAGAGCAGGCGATCCCAACGTAGTCGGGGTTGATGACGGTCTGACGGCGCTCAGTTTTGTCTATCAGGGTACAGATGCTAAGGCTTTTTGCCCCCCGCTGCCGCAGCAGATCCAAGAGAAAGGTGAGGGTAAGCCCGGTATCCACGATATCCTCGATCACCAGCACATGCCTTCCGGCAACGCTCGTTTCAAGATCCTTTTTTATCAACACGGATCCCGTGGTCTCGGTGCCCAGATAACTGGAGAGCTTAACGAAATCCATCTCCAGAGGGACTCGCAAGGCGCGCACTAGATCGGCGGCAAAAAAAAGCGCTCCTTTGAGAACTACAACTACGAGAAGCTCCTCACCCGCGTAAGCGGTGTTGATTTCGCCAGCAAGTCTGGCAATTTCCGTCTCTATCCGCTTTTTGGAATAGAGTTCTTGCAGGTTGAATCCCTGTTCCAGCCAGTAGCTGCGCTCCATTAATTTTCTCCGAGTTTTTCTATAGCAGATACCATATACAGAGTCAAATCATTCTGGTACCGATGACAACATTGTGATATAAATAGCGCAAATCAGTTATTCAAGCAATATATTATGGGGTCCGCCATGAAAATCCGCATTTCCGTTTTCGCCCTCGCGGCGAATCTTCTTCTTTCGGCCTTGGCCTGCGCCGCACCGGAACTCACCGTGGTGGAAGGCAACTACAACTTCGGGACCATCCCGCAGGGGAAGAAGGTGCAGCACAGCTTCATCATCAGAAACAGTGGCGATGCCACGCTGCAGATCAAGGAGCTGAACGCCTCCTGCGGCTGCACCGCCGCCAAGCCCTCCGCCTCGCTGATCGCTCCCGGCAAGAGCGCAGAGATACAGGTCATCTTCGACTCCGCGAACTTTTCCGGTAAGGTGCGAAAGAGCATCGCCGTCGTGACCAACGCCGGCAAGACGCCCAGCTTCACCCTCAACCTAGATGGCAACATCGTCGAAGAACTGCAGGTCTCCCCGCGGAGCCTGAGCCTTGGCCCGATCAAACCGGGGGCTGCTAAGCAGACAACCATCACGGTGACCAACCGGGGCGGCAACAGCGTCAAGCTGCTGTCGGTCAGCTCCAACTCCGCCTCACTGCTCATCAAGGCTACCATCAGGCGCGGCTCGATAAAGCCAGGAGAGACAGGGTCCATAGATGTAACGATCACGCCACGTTCCGATGCAAAGGTACTGAGCGGCTACCTGCACATAATGACGGATTCTCCGCAGAAAAAGGAAATAACCGTCCCGGTTTACGCCTCCGCCGCGAAATGAGCAACTACGCCCTGGAGACCGGCGGCTCCCGCCCCCTTCCTCACCGGCTCCAAAGCGGCGAGACGGCGGCAGTAAAAGCGCGCCGTCTCGGTTTTTAATAATTAAACCTTGAGTTAACGGTAAAAATGGTGTACTTATATTTTTTGCTCGGGCGGGTAGCTCAGCTGGATAGAGTACTGGCCTCCGAAGCCAGGGGTCGTGGGTTCGAATCCCATCCCGCCCACCAGCCTTTATACTGATTGAAATTGTTGTTGTTAATAAAAAACCTGCTGATCTGCTCACTCATTGCTTCACAAAATGAGGAGGAAGATAAGACAGGTTTTTTGTTTTCAAACGGTCATGCCTGGTCAACGGCCGGCACATGGTGTTGCCAACCGGAAATTATTCTCATTTGCTAACTGTCCAGCACCTCACGTACCTTGGCCGCGAGGTCAGTCATCGTGAACGGCTTCTGTATGAAAAACACTCCCTCGTCAAGCACGCAGTGGTATGCGATGACATCGGCGGTGTATCCCGACATGTACAGACACTTGAGATCGGGATAGAGAGACAGCAGGTTTTTGGCCAAGTCCCGGCCGTTCATTTCTGGCATCACCACATCGGTCATTAGCAGGGAAATCTCGCCGAAGTGTTCCCCAGCCAGGTGCATGGCTTCACCAGCGGTGTTTGCCGCAAGTACTGCATAGCCCTGTCCTGCGAGAAGCATCGTGGTCACCTTCAAAATGGACGGTTCGTCTTCCACCAGCAGAATGGTCTCCTGGCCGCGTTGGGCCGGTTCCCCAGCGGCTTCCGTCCGCTGTTGCGCGATCTTGCCCACATACCTTGGGAGATAGATCGTGAATGTCGTTCCCAAGCTCGGTTCGCTATAGACATTGATAAATCCGCTGTTCTGCTTGATCGCGCCATACACCATGGACAGGCCGAGACCGGTTCCCTCGCCGACGGCTTTGGTCGTGAAAAACGGTTCGAAGATGTGGGCCAGCGTTTTCTTGTCCATGCCGCAGCCGTTGTCACTGACCGACAGCCGTACGAATTCGCCAGGGACAAAGCCCGGGTTGTGCACGCAGTAGCCCTCGTCGGCGATATTATTACCAGTCTCGATGGTGATTTTGCCGACGTCAGCAATGGAATCTCTAGCGTTGACGCACAAGTTGGCCAGAATCTGATCGATTTGGGACGGATCCACTCTGACCGGCCACAGATCATTCTCCGGGTGCCATTTAAGGTCGACAGCCTCGCCGATGAGCCGTTTCAGCATATCGAACATGCCGGTTATCGTTTCGTTCAGATTCAGCACCTTGGGGGCGATGGTCTGCTTGCGTGCAAAGGCTAGCAACTGCCTGGTGAGACCGGCGGATCTTTCTGCCGCCTTGCGGATTTCCTCGATATTGACATGAAGCGGCTGAATCGGGTCCAGGCCCATGAGGGCCAAATTTGCATGGCCGATGATGACACACAGCATATTATTGAAATCGTGCGCAACCCCCCCTGCCAGAGTGCCGATTGCCTCCATCTTCTGGGACTGAAGGAGTTGGGTTTCAAGCTTATTTCGCTCCGTGAGGTCTCTACCCACGCCGATGACGCCAATTGAATTTCCCGTCTGGTCTCTCAATAGCGACGTTTTGATTTCATACGGGATCTGTCTCCTATCTTTGGTAACCAGGATTGCATCGATACTGGAACTTTCTTTTACAATAGTCTCTTGAACTGCCTTGGATACGCGCTCCGCGTCTTCCTTTCTGAACAAATCGGAAGGCTTCATCAAGGCAATTTCCCAGTCCACGTAGCCTGAAACATCAATCATCGCCTCATTCCATCTGACAAGTAGTCCTTCCAAGTCAATAACGAAAAATATGTCTTTGAGTGTATTCAGTGCATTTACAATAAACGTTTTTTCTTCTTTCAGCTTTTCAGCCGCCAATTTCCTTTCCGTTACATCTCGAATATTACATTGTGCTACTTTTGCCCTATCGACAATGTATATATCCGTGTCGATATTTAGTCCGGACTTGATTTTTATCGGAACATCTTCGTAATTAAGAATGCCGCTCTTGTCCAAATCGTTCATTACCTCGGGGAAATTACTCAGGTCAATGGAAATCCCAACATCCTCCAGCTTTTTTCCGACGAACTCATTTTCGGAATAACCGAGCATTTTCTCGGCCGCCGGATTAGCATGAACTATATGCCCTTCGCATTTCTCAAAAAGCACGATTCCGTCGCTGGCGGTCTCATAAATACGTCGGTAGCGCATTTCAGACTCTGCCAATAACTCTTCCAATTGCTTACGCGCGGTGATGTCCTCAATAGCCAGGAGGATGATCCCCTCTTTCCCCCACGCTCTTTGGATTTGCCGGGCATTCAGAAGCATGGTGCGGCGACCGATGGTGGCAAACTCGTGTTCGACCTCATAGTTGTCAAAGGAAGTATGACGGGGAAGAATGGTTTCCAGGAGATCGCGCAGTTTGGGAATATCCCACTGTTTGTTGCCCAGATCATAGATAAACTGTCCTACCGTCTCTTCAGGCTTTACCTTGAAGAAATCATAGAAGGAACGGCTTACGGCGATCACCCGGAGATCCTGGTCCAGGGAAATCATGGGTTCACGCACCGTATTGATGACGCTCTCGGCGTATTCGCGGGCTTCATCTACTTCGTCGTTCAGGAACTTTATTCTGAGAAGGGACTTTACCCTGGCTAAGAGTTCGTATTGATTAAAAGGCTTGGAGATAAAATCGTCACATCCTGACTCAAGGGATTGTATCCAGCAATTCCCGCTGCCGCAGTAACAGCCTGAAAAAGGGTGTGTTTCCAGAAATAGTTTCTTAATGATTCTCTCATATTGGAGCATTTCAAGGTCGATTTGGCCGTGCTGC
>Ga0209125_1001688_pt1 | contig 19456 bp, 11 predicted proteins | sample BarGraIncub1131A_FD_184503 | JGI IMG/M metagenome (GOLD analysis project Ga0209125, IMG submission 184503) | Arctic peat soil microbial communities from Barrow, Alaska - Barrow Graham LP Incubations 11-31A (SPAdes) (version 2) | ecosystem: Environmental > Terrestrial > Soil > Wetlands > Peat...
TTGATTTTTCTGTCACTGGACCAGTTATCTGGCGTGGTGGTTTTAATGCAGCTAAACTCAATTCAACGAACAACCTCTATCTTGATACTGAATGTGGCATTAATCGTGTGGCTATCCGATCTACACTCACTCCGGGAACAATAACTGTCACCGCCAAACGTGATGGTTTAACTAGTGCTACCGTTAAAATCGATGCAAAACCTGTAGAGATCAACAATGGTCTGTCAACTGCTATGCCACAGAGGTTGTAAATTTTGTAATATGCCTCACAGAAAACCCTTTCAATTCAAACATGACAAGTTAATTTTTGTAAACATATGAACGAAAAACACACTTTTATGAAACTTTCCTCTTATGCTGTCTCACTCAATCTCTTTATCCTGTTACTGATGCCTTTCATTATAAAGGCACAAAGTTCGTGGCGACAGGTTACATTTCCAACTGTCCGTGAAGCAGCAGCCTCCTTTGCCAAGCCTCCAAGTGAGTACGGGGCAATACATTGGGCAATCTGGGGCGGACAGCAAACCAAAGAACGAATCACCGCTGACATTGAGCAGATCCATGCCAATGGCGGGAGTGTCTATATGATTAACAATTCACGTGGATTGCGTCCCATGTATTTCACACCCGAATACTTTGATCTGGTAAAAGTAGTTGTGCAGGAGTGCAAGAAACGCGGCATGAAAGTCTGGATTGAAGGCGATGCCGGATATCCCGATGGCTTTGCAGGTGGCATGATCAGTCGTGATTATCCCGATCTTGGCATGCAGGGTATTATTGCCGATGCCCGGTATACCGTGGCAGCCGGACAGACCCTCAAAATCCCTTTGCCTCCCAACACGCTTGGTATTCTGATGAGTCCACGTGCAGGAAGGGGCGCAACAACGACACAACCGTCAACTGTACTTCCTCTCCCGACCGGTGATCAGTTCGAATGGACTGCACCCAATGCAGGGATGTTTGAAGTCACCTTTGTACGACATGTCTATCGCAGTTCACCCACCAGATTCGTTAACCGTGAAGATGGCACCAATGCCAAAGACAGCCGCTACTCTCTGATCGACTACCTCGATCCCGAAGCTACCCGCACCTATATAAAAGTCATTTTTGAAGCTTATGAAAAACTTGTTGGTGACGAGTTTGGTAAGACCATTATGGGCTTCCGTGGTGACGAACCGGATTATACCGGCTTTATGCCATGGACCCCAAAGTTACTTGAGACATTTCAAAAGGAGAAAGGCTACGACCTTAAACCCTATATCGTTCAGTTTTTCACTAATGATATGACCCCCGAAGCCAAACGTGCCAAGGCAGACTATTGGGACGTGTGGAGTGGTATGTTTCGCGACAATTTTTATAAGCCACAGGCAGACTGGTGCAAAGCGCGTAACATGGAATATATGGTCCATCTAAACCATGAAGAGCTCATGTACGCTCAATCACAGGGTGGAGATCTTATCCGCAATGAGGGCTCTTTCTTTCGCGACATGCGATATGTTGGAGTCCCCGGAATCGACAATCTCAGTCAGATCAAACCCGGTGTGATAGCCAATTTCCCAAAATTGGCCTCTTCGGCTGCACATCTCTATGGCCGACCGCTGATCTGGACAGAACAGGGTGGTGGCATGGGTCAGGAAGGGAAATTTGTCACCGATTACCAGTATGTCCGCGGCATCAATTACATGAATATCCGGGGCTTGAACAACGCACCTACAGCCGAAGTGAATCCCGCCAAAACAGGATGGTATGTGAGTCGTTCAAGTTACCTCCTTGCTATCGGACGTCCTGCTGCACAAGTCGCGCTATATCATCCGACCGATAACATGTGGCTCGGAGATCATGAATCAGATTCAATCACCGTCAAGCTGACAAACGAGTTAATGGAGCAACAGATCGACTTTGATTATATTGACCAGGATTCGTTTACTTCGCCCTTTACACTTGAAGGCGGTGGAATAAAAAATCTGAGCGGTCAGGTCTATAGCGCCGTCATCGTTCCCTCTTCAATCGTGATTCAGAAAAAGGTTCTCGAACGTCTGCGTGCCTTTGCTGCCACCGGAGGAAAGGTTGTCTTTGTTGGCCGCACCCCGACCATGGTAGTTGATCGTACATTTATGAGCCCCGAAGGGGCCCCTGACCTGAGTTTTGCCACTATTGAGGCCAAACCTGAAATAACCTCACGTGTTGTTTCCGCATTGCCCAAACCGGATGTCAAACTCGATGCTGCATGTGTTTCGATCAAGTACCTACATCGTGCCTTGAAAGATGGAAACATATATTTCTTTTTCAACGAGTCCGATAAGATGCAAACCAACCTAGCCACAGTAACCGGCAGCGGTAAAGTGCAAGTCTGGGATGCCACAACCGGGACTATTTCAAATGTATCAGGTACAAAGTCAGGTAAAAATTCAGTAACCTTGCCTTTGGTATTGGCTCCATACGAGTCCAGGTTCGTCGTTGTCGGACCAACACGCTGAAAATGTAAAATAAAGACTTAATGGGGTCAGACTTAATGGGTCTGGCCTCATTTTTATCTGATCAATTACTACCTTTAAACTAAATTAAAATGAAATTAGCAAATAACAAAATTCTAATGACCGGAGGTGCAACTGGTATTGGATTAGGCCTCACCGAGCGATTTATCAAGGAAAACAACACCGTTATTATTTGTGGAAGGCGTGAAGAAGTGCTGGCAGAAGTTGCTAAAAAGTTTCCATCGGTCATCACCAAAGCATGCGATTTGTCAACGGAAGCAGGCCGTATTGAACTGTATAATTGGGTGACGGAAAATCATCCCGACTTAAATGTACTCGTAAACAATGCAGGCATACAAAACTGGATGAACCTTACAGACTGCGACTTTTACCAAAAGGCTCAGGATGAAATAGCCATAAATGTTTTGTCACCAATTCATTTAACGACGCTTTTTGCCAATCTAAAATCATTAGATACGATTATTAATACTACTTCAGGTTTGGCATTCGTCCCACTTTCCAAAGTTCCCGTTTATTGTGGTACAAAGGCATTTATGCGTTCGTTCACACTTTCATTACGACATCTCCTGAAATTAACAAACATTGAAGTTATTGAACTGATACCGCCAGGCTTGAACACTGATCTTGGTGGGAAAGGGATCCACACTGAGTATCCTGCTGTGATTGATTTCGTAGAAGCAATATTCAAACAATTGGCAGAAGGTAAAACAGAACTTACTTTTGGCACAAGCGAATCAAGGGCAAAAGCAAATAATGAAACCATAACTGAATATTTTAATCGAATGAATCCATAGGTAAAGCCGGACAGATAATGGGCCCTGATCCTATTATCTCCTAAAGCTATAAAGATGAGACAAGCTTACATGTTTTGGTCTCTATCCGGTCAATATCGGGTGAATATTCCCATCGCCTTTATACTTGCTTTATCCTGTCAAGGTAGAGCCTTTATCCTTCCTTCGTATCATAATAGGCGAAACGACTACGAAGGTGGGGCGAACCAAAGATATAGGCATTACCGAGAACCAACGGAGTGGATGGGAATAATCTCCCTGTTATGACCCGGTTGAAAGCTCTTCGGACAATTTGAGGAGAGTTGTTCCAAAGACTTATTAATTTTTTTTATAATTGGAACTGTTGTTTTTAGAGAACGATATAAAGGAATTTTCCGGGTGTTAAAATTTTGTTAATAATACAAAGACAATGCTCAAAAAGGATTTGACCTGCCAGTTTATTGTCTGCGAAATGAAAAGAAATTTTATCTTTGCTCAGTGAGTTTAACGTGTGTCAAAGACATTTTCTCATAAAAACATAAATTTTTAAACATATCAATAATCATTTAGCGAAATGTAAAGGATTAACGTATTCATATAAAGTTTTATTTGCTTATAATAACATGATTATCTGAATATTGAGAGGTTTTAAATTTTAATTCCAACACCCTTAATAATATGTTGAAAAACTTAATGCTCCTGTTTGCTATTACGATTTCTCTAAACACTTACGCGCGAACTGCTCCACCCAAAACTGCTTATCTCTTCTGCTATTTTAAAGGTAACGGAGAAGACGGCCTGCATTTGGCTTATAGCAATGATGGCTTAAACTGGAAGCCATTGCATGGTGACAGTTCTTACCTGAAACCCGCAGTCGGAGACGATAAACTGATGCGGGACCCTTGCATCATCAAAGGGGGTGACGGCTTGTTCCATATGGTATGGACCGTAAGCTGGAAAGAAAGAGGAATTGGCCATGCCAGTTCAAAAGATTTGATTCACTGGTCGAAACAGGAATATATCCCGGTCATGGAGCATGAATCTACTGCTAAAAACTGTTGGGCCCCCGAGATCTTTTATGACAAATCATCGAAACAATATATGCTTTACTGGGCTACGACGATTCCCGGAAGGTTTCCCAAGACTGACTCGCTGGGCGATAATAACCACAGAATTTATTATGTTACAACCAAAGATTTCAAAACATACAGCAAGACACAGCTTCTCTACGACCAAGGCTTCAATGTGATTGACGCCACGATTCAGAAGCAGGACAATAAATATGTGATGATTTTGAAAGATGAAACGAAGAAACCCGTTCAAAAAAACCTGAGGGTTGCTTTCAGCGATAATCTGACCGGAGGTTATAGCGTGTCCTCTGCACCTATCACCGGAAAGTATTGGGCCGAGGGCCCAACTGCTATAAAGATTAACGATGAATGGATTGTTTATTTTGATAAGTACACCCTCCATAAATACGGTGCTGTCAGTTCAAAAGATTTGATTAACTGGACAGATATCTCTGATAAGGTAAATTTCCCTTCAGGAACAAGGCATGGTACTGTTCTGACAGTTACAGAAAGCGAGTTAGCAAAACTATTATTACCCTATAAATATTAATTATGAAAATCACCACATTATTCAGTTTTAAACATCTTGCCATTTTGAGTTTGCTCATCACGGCAACCGTTTCTTCTTTCGGGCAATCGATTCCACTGCCTGCTTGGACCGCTAAAGTTGGCGCCACACCCATTTCAAAGCTGTCGACAGTTTATAAGGTTAACAGTTATGGAGCAGTGAGTGACGGTCAAACTGTTTGTACGAAAGCTATCCAGAAAGCCATCGATGAATGTGCCTTAAAAGGTGGCGGTATTGTAACATTTGCACCTGGTACGTATGTCACTGGTTCTGTTTTTGTTAAGTCGAATGTGCAGTTGCGTATCGACAAAGATGTGTTGTTGTTAGGAAGTCAAAACTTCGATGATTATCCTGAAATCAATACAAGAATTGCAGGTATTGAGATGAAATGGCCTGCAGCTTTGCTTAATGTAATCGGTCAGAAGAATGCAGCAATCACCGGTGAAGGGGTTGTAAATGCAAGAGGGAAATTCTGCTGGGACAAATACTGGACCATGCGCAAAGATTATGAGGCCAAAGGATTGCGCTGGATCGTTGACTATGACGCTAAACGCGTGAGAACAGTGCTGGTGCAGGAGTCATCAAATATAAACATCAAGGGATTGACACTTAAAAATGCAGGATTCTGGACCGTTCAGTTGTTGTATTCAAAGAATATTACGGTAGATGGTCTGACGATCCGCAACAATGAAGATGGTCATGGTCCCAGTACAGATGGTGTTGATGTTGATTCTTCAACCTGGATCCTGGTTCAAAACTGTGATATCGACTGTAACGATGACGACTTTTGCATGAAAGCAGGTCGCGATTGGGATGGTTTAAGGGTAAACCGTCCGACGGAATATGTGTTGATTCGCAAATGTATTGCCAGAAAAGGTGGCGGTATGTTGACGATGGGCAGCGAGACTTCAGGCGGAATCAGAAATATTATTGCAACGGACCTGATTGCTAAAGGAACCGGAAACGGACTGAATATTAAATCTGCTTTCACCCGTGGTGGTACAGTAGAGAATATCTATTTCCAGAATGTACAAATGGACAGTGTAGGAAATGCTGTTAAAATATCGATGAACTGGAATCCTTCATACAGCTATTCTACCCTACCTAAGGGATATAACCCCGATTCTATTCCTGCTCATTGGACAACTATGTTGCACAAGGTAGAACCTGCTTCTGCCGGAACTCCCCATTTCAAGAATGTTTATGTAAGCAATGTGAATGCAACATTTGCAAGAATTGCCATCGATGCAGAGGGAATGTCTGAATCTTTGCTCCAGAACTTCAACTTCAATAATGTAACCATCAATGCCCTGAAAGCAGGATCTGCCAGGTTCACAGAAGGTTGGAAATTCGATAAGTTCAAGGTCAATGCCCAAGACGGTAGTACTTTTACGGTTGTACCGGGTGCTAAATAATTTTCATATCATGACAAGGAATAAAAAAAACAGTTCGCTCTTTTTAGGCATCCTGTTTTTCGTATTCACCTCGTTTACGTTGAATCAATTAATTGCCGATAAGTATGATGTAATCGGAAAGGACTCTGTGTCGAAATTCTTCCCCGAGCCCGGACCTCACACCAATGCAATAGGCGCTATCTTTAATGCAAAGTGTGTTGTTGACGGATTAAAAGTCATCAAAGATTGTCCATTGATTAAGTACCTGAAGAAATAAGCATAAACAAGATGAATTATCAAAGTCAACGTTATCTCAGAGCTTTTATCGCGCTAATTATTTCATTAAGCGTTTACATACCTTCCGGATTTGGCCAACAATTGGCCCAACCGAATACGGGATACTGGCACAATCAGGAAAGGGTGATCAGATATAAACCGGATGGGGGTGACTTTGTCATTACAAACGGTACCCGACGTTTCAATCGTGCCCTTTACGGAACTAACACTGCCTTTCGCGTTGAAGCCGGTGACCTTCCTGAGTTCGCATTGTACATGCCGGGAATGGGGGGGAATCTTAAGTTTGGTTTGATTGGTCCTAAGGGAAACAAGTGGCTCATCAAAGCAGATAAAATCACGGCGCGTTATCGTCCGGGATCGATGTTGTATGAAATCGAGGATGCATTGTTAGGAAAGGGTAAACTATTTATCACTGTTCTCGCCATGAGCGATGCAGAAGGAGTTGTAGTAAAAGCTGAATTTAAAGATGTCACAGAAAAAGTCAATCTTGTTTGGGCATTTGGTGGCGCATCAGGGACAAAATTCTCTCGCGATGGAGACATGAACGTGGATCCGGAATCGAGTTTTTATCTGAAACCAGAGTACTGTGCGACTAATTCATATAATATTAAAGGCAACAGCTTTAGTTTACTCTATGGCGGCAGCAAGATTTTAACTGAGGATGAACGTTATTTTGCTGATAAGGCAGCTCCAACAGCGGATAATGATAAGGGTAAGAGACAAAACCTCGTTGGAGCTTTTCCACCTTCCTCTACAGTTACTATCGCATCTGCCGACCAGTTGGATTCCCCTGAGAAATTCATTGAATCAAAAGGAACCACTTCGCCTGTCATAGCAGGAAAACTCCAGGTCAGATCGGGTGAACAACTCTATTTCATGGTTAAAAATCCGGAGACTCCTGCATCATTCAATTATGCTGATGCTCCCGGAATATTTGAAAAAGCAGAAGCCTTTAGAAAAGAATACGCCGACAGGATCAAGGTTGAAACACCTGATCCCTATATCAATACATTGGGCGGAGCCATTGGAATCGCAGCCAATGGAATCTGGGAATACCCTACATTTCTTCATGGTGCCATTGGTTGGCGAATGAGACTTGATGGATGGCGTGGTCCTTATACCGGGGATGCTTTGGGCTGGCACGACAGGGCTCAGACCCATTTCGATGCCTATGCCAAGTCACAGTTTACTACTCCACTGACAGGCCCCAATGTTCCTGATCCCAAAACAAACCTCGCCCGTCAGGAGGAAAAGATTGGCAACACGCTATTTACCAGTGGATATATCAGCAGAAATCCCGATGGGAAACTGGTTGCCCATCATTACGATATGAACCTGGTCTATATCGATGCCCTGATCCGGCACTTTAACTGGACCGGGGATCTTACTTATGTTAAGGAGATGTGGCCTGTGCTGAAACGTCATCTGGAGTGGGAAAAGCGCAATTTTGATGGTGACAACGATGGCTTGTATGATGCCTATTGCTGTATCTGGGCCAGTGATGCGCTGGAATACAGTGGGAGCGGGGTTACACATTCATCTTCCTATAATTATCTGGCAAACAAATCGGCCGCTTATCTGGCCAAACTGATCGGTGAAGACCCAGAGCCTTATCGCAAAGAGTCTGAAAAGATTCTCAATGCAATGAATACCCGGTTGTGGATGCCTTCGAAGGGCTGGTATGCCGAGTATCAGGAGTTGTTGGGATTAAAGCGGTTGCATACTTCTGCTGCCCTCTGGACTATCTATCATACGCTTGATTCTGATGTTGCCGATGCCTTCAAAGCGTATCAAACAACACGTTATGTAGATACAGAGATTCCACATATACCTGTAAAGGCCAAAGGGCTTGTTGATGATGGCTATTATATGCTTTCAACTTCCAACTGGATGCCTTACGAATGGTCGATCAACAATGTGGTTTCAGCTGAAAACATGCATACTGCCCTTGCATACTGGCAATCGGGACGCAATGATGCTGCATTTAAGTTATGGAAAAGCACCCTGCTCGATGCCATGTATCTGGGAGGTAGTCCGGGAAACTTTCTGCAGATCTCTTATTATGATGCAAACAGATTTGAGGCATACCGCGACTTTGCAGATCAGGTCGGTATGGCTTCGCGTTCATTGGTTGAAGGATTATTTGGTATCATTCCTGATCTTTTGAAAAACACCCTGATTATCAGACCAGGTTTACCTGTTGAGTGGGATCATGCAACACTAAAGACTCCTGACATTTCATTTGTCTTTAAGCGCACAGGTAATAAAGAAAACTACACCATTATTCCTACGCTGCTAAAACCTGTGAAGCTGAAATTCAGGGCTACTGCTAAAGGCGAGTCGGTTAAATCGGTCACTGTAAATGGCAAAAGTGTCCCCTGGACCAATGTAGGCCAAGCCATTGAATATCCCCAGATTGAAATCACGACTGCCATTGCTGCAAAGTTTGACATCTCCATAGAATGGCAGGGAGCCAAAACAGAACTTGCAAAAAGTGCATCTTCATTTGGCTCGAACGAAATTCTTTCTGCTTCTTTTGGCAAAGCAAAAGTGTTGGAAGTATTTGATCCTCAAAAGGCTTTGAAACAACCTGAGATTAAAGACAATTCATTGAATGCTACTGTCGTTGGTGAAAAAGGAAACAGGACTGTATTTGCAAAGGTTAAACAAGGACAGTTTACATGGTGGGCTCCTGTTTGTTTTGAAATCAAAGAGTCGCTCGATATAACAGCATCCCTGAATCAGGAAAAGAACAGTCTGAAGTTTGCAATTCAAAACAACACAGGTTCATTGGTAAATGCTAAGGTTACAGTCAATCCGGGTACAACGGCTTATGTGACGAATTCAACTATTCAGGCTGGAACTTCTTCTGCTGAAATTAGTGTACCCTACGACAATCTCTTCAACGGCAGCAATCGTGTTCGTGTTGAATGGGCCAATGAGAAGGTTTTCGAAAAAGATGTCATCAACTGGGATGTGGATGCTTCGAAGTCGGGTAAGTTTGAAACGGTTGATATTACAAACTCTTTCAACGATAAGGTCACCTCTATTTTTAAAAACGAATACCTTTCACCCCGTTCGCCATATCCAACACTGGCCATTCCAAAACAGGGAATAGGGGACTGGTGTACTTTTGCTAAGACAGCCAATATTGATGATGCAGGATTGCGTTTAAAAGCAGGCGATAAAAATGAAATCACCTCTCCACAAGGTATTCCTTTTGCTACTACGGGTTCTCCTGATGCTAAAAATATTGCGTTTACTTCACAATGGGATAATTATCCACACGATATTACTTTTCCGCTGAAAGGGAAAGCTATTCATGCTTATTTACTGATGGCGGGTTCAACCAATCACATGCAGAGTCGGATCAGCAATGGTGAGGTGATTGTTGAATACACTGATGGTACACAAATTTCACTGGAACTTACAAATCCAGATACCTGGTACCCGATCGAAAAGGATTACTATGTGGATGGTTATGCCTTCACGCTGACAAAACCAAGGCCGGTAAGACTGGCCTTGAAAACCGGAACTTTTACACAGGATTTCAATAAATCGTTGGTGGCAAAAGACTTTGGTGGTAAGGGTTTTGACGGTGGAGCCGCAACAATTCTTGACCTACCTTTGGATGGGACAAAACAACTGAAGAGTTTAAAACTAAAAACACTGGCCAATGAAGTCGTGATCGGCCTCATGGGGATTTCATTATTGCGATAAAAATATTAACCTCTACATATATTGATGAAAAGTAAAGTTTTATTACTAACCGGTTTATTCATATTGGCAGGTTCTCTGTTGATTAATGCACAACCTATCAACAGGCAGGCGTTGGTTACCAGACACAATGTGATCAACAAAGTGTATGATTCTCTTTCGTCGCTCAGTGTCGGAAACGGACAGTTCTGCTTCACGGTAGATGGAACCGGGTTACAATCTTTTCCGGAATCTTATGCGAAAGGAATTCCTTTGGGGACAGAGTCTGAATGGGGATGGCACAGCTTTCCGAATACGCAGAATTATCGCTTTGAGGAATCTTTGAAAACCTATAAGTTTAATGGAAGGGATGTATCATATGGTGTTCAGGTTTCAACTCCTTTACGAAACAAAGAGGCTGTTGACTATTTCAGGGTAAATTTACACAGACTGCAACTGGGGAATATAGGTCTCGATATCATCAAGGCCAATGGTGAACTGGCAAAGAATGAAGATATTCATTTTACCGGTCAGGTTTTAGATTTATGGACAGGGGAGATTAAAAGCAGCTTTTCGGTTGAGGGAATCCCTGTCGAAGTTTCAACCTATGGTCATCAGGTCAAAGATGTCATCAGTGCTAAGGTGATTTCCCCTTTGTTAAAGGAAGGTAGATTACTGATTAAATTACGTTTTCCATATCCTACAGGTGCCTTCACAGATGGTGCTGACAACTGGGCATCTTCTGATAAACATAAAACAAGGATTCTGAAGCAATTTCCAAAATTTATAAGTATCAGACACACACTCGATACTACTTCTTATGATGTAGATGTGCAGATGGATAAACCGGCTACATTGACAAAGAAGATGGATCATTATTTCCAGCTAACACCGCTACAAAACGATGGTTCTTTCTCTTTTAGCTGTGGATTCAGTAAAAAGGGAATTGATGTAATTCCGGCTTACTCGGAAACAAAAATGAGCAGCGAACAGAACTGGAAATACTTCTGGACGCGTGGTGGTGCTGTTGACTTCTCAGGAAGCACCGATAAACGGGCCATGGAGCTTGAAAGACGAATCGTTTTATCTCAATATCTTACAAAGATCCAATGTGCAGGCCATTATCCTCCTCAGGAGACCGGATTGACTTACAATAGCTGGTATGGCAAACCGCATCTTGAAATGCACTGGTGGCATGCCGTTCATTTTGCTCTATGGAACAGGATCGATCTGCTGGAGAAATCACTCTCCTGGTATGCGGATATTGAAGGAAAAGCCAAAGATATTGCTAAACGACAAGGGTATGATGGCGTTCGTTGGCCGAAGATGACTGACCCCGCCGGCAATGAGAGCCCCTCTTCGGTAGGAGCCTTCCTGATCTGGCAACAACCTCATTTCATCTATTTTGCCGAGTTGTGTTACCGTGATCATCACGATATTAAAACAATAAAAAAATACAAGGACCTTGTTTTTGCCACCGCAGATTTTATGGCTTCCTATGCATATTACGATGCTAAAACTCACCGATATATCCTTGGCAAAGGGGTTATTCCTGCCCAGGAGTGTTTTGATGCCCAAACGACATTTAACCCCATATTCGAACTGAGTTACTGGCAATGGGGTTTGAAAACAGCCCAACAATGGAGGATAAGATCAGGTTTGCCCAGAAACAAGGAATGGGATAAAGTGCTGAATGGATTATCAGCCCTGCCACAACAAAACGGCTTGTATTATCCTACCGAGAGTGCAACAGATGCCTATACCAATCTGAAATACAGAGCCGATCACCCAATCGTTCTTGGTGCTTACGGCGTGTTGCCTTGTCCCAAAGGACTCGACACCAAGGTCATGACCAAAACCTTTGATTGGGTTTGGAAAAACTGGAGCTGGGATAAGACCTGGGGATGGGATTATCCGATGACCGCCATGGCTGCAACACGTCTTGGCATGCCGGAGAAAGCTATCGAGGCTTTAATGATGCCGGTTCAAAAAAACACCTATTTGAATAATGGACACAACTATCAGGATGGACGACTTACATTATATTTGCCGGGCAATGGAGGCTTGCTTTCTGCTATCGCAATGATGTGTGCAGGCTGGGATGGATCTACTGTAAAGAATCCGGGTTTTCCTCAAAACAAACAATGGAAAGTAAAATGGGAGGGTCTGTCTAAAATGCCTTAATGGTTTTAATTGCAGATTTTACATAAAAAGTTAACCACAACCAATAAATATTTTTAAAGTATGAAAAGACATTATGTGCGTTTTCAAACGCTTTTACTGAGCATGGTTCTCTGCTCAGGGATGGTATATGCTCAGAAATTACCGGATAAAAAAGAAATTATCAAGACATTGGAACTTACCAATGCTTACTTTATGAATAAATGGCCCGATGCCGGAAAAGTAATCGTGACCAATATTCCACGTCCAAGCAATATCTGGACTCGTGCAGTTTACTATGAAGGATTAATGGCTTTATACGCAATTGATAAACAAGTTCCTTTTTATGACTATGCCGTGCAGTGGGGCGAAAAACATCAATGGAGTCTTCGTGGTAATGCAATTACCAGAAATGCTGACAACCAGTGTTGTGGACAAACTTATATCGATTTGTATCTCATGGATAAAAAGCCTGAGAGGATTACTGCTATCAAGGCTTCGATTGACAGTATGATGCATACCACAAAAATCGATGACTGGAACTGGATCGATGCCATTCAAATGGCAATGCCGGTTTTTGCCAGATTGGGTAAAGTGTATAACGACACCGCCTATTATGGACGCATGTATAAAATGTATAATTTCAGCAAATACAATCATGGTGGAAATGGATTATACAATCCAAAAGACAACCTTTGGTGGCGCGATAAAGATTTTGTTCCTCCTTATAAAGAGCCTAATGGTGATGATTGTTACTGGAGCCGTGGAAATGGTTGGGTGATTGCTTCACTGGTCAGAACAATGGACTTTCTTCCAAAGAAATCTCCTTATTATAAAACCTTTCTGAAGGATTTTAAAGATATGGCAAAAGCCTTGTTACCCCTTCAAAGGACAGATGGTTACTGGAATTGTAGTTTAGCAGATTCTACACATTTTGGAGGTAAAGAACTTTCGGGAACTGCTCTGTTTGTATATGGCATGGCATGGGGTATCAACAATGGATATCTTGACAAGAAAACCTATCTGCCGGTTATCCTGAAAGCATGGGATTCCATGGTTAAGAACTCAGTTCATGAAGATGGAAAACTTGGATGGGTTCAGGGTACAGGGAAAGAACCCAAAGACAGTCAACCTGTGGGCTATGACAAGACTCCCGACTTTGAAGACTATGGATTAGGGTGTTTCCTTCTTGCAGGAACCGAAATGTATAAGCTTAAAAGATAATTTTACTTTCTATCTGAATTTCAATGAAAAACAAATTTTTGTTATTATCCTGTCTTCTTTTTCTGTGTGCTGTCAATGCTGCAATATCGCAATCAATCACGCCAAGAGAAAAATACAATTTTAATACTGATTGGAAAATGATGGTTGGAGATCAACCGGGGAATGAATTGGTGAATGTTGCTGATAAAGAGTGGCAAAAAGTCACCTTGCCCCATGCATTCAATGAAAATGATGCCTTTAAACAATCAATCGATAAACTGGCAACAGGAATTGTATGGTATCGGAAGAATTTCAAGGTTCCAAAAGATACAAGAGGCAAAAAGGTTTTCATTGAATTTGAAGGAATACGTCTTGCAGGTGAGTTTTTCTTGAATGGTAAATGGATTGGCAGGAGTGAAAACGGGATCATGGCTTTCGGTTTTGACATTACGAATGCCATAAAATATGATTCTGTCAATGTTTTGGCTGCTAAGATTGATAACAGCTGGACGTATAAGGAAATAGCTACCCAAAGTGCTTTCCAGTGGAATGACCGAAACTTTTATGCCAACTATGGAGGCATAAATAAGAATGTATTTCTTCATATTACAAGCAAAGTGTATCAAACACTTCCGCTGTTTTCGAGTCTGGGGACTACAGGGATTTATATATATCCGTCTGCCATCAATGTTCCAAATCGAAAAGCAACCATTAATGTTGAATCTCAGATCAAAAATGATAGCGATAAACCTCAAATGGTTAACTATGAAGTGGTCATTAATGATAATGACGGGAAAACGGTAGCAGCTTTTCAGGGAATACCAAAAACAATCAAGAGCGGAGAGACAGGTACGGTGACTGCAAAAACAAACCTTAATGATCTTCATTTCTGGAGCTGGGGGTATGGCTATCTTTACAATGTTTATACAAAGCTAAAAGTTGACAATAAAGTTGTTGATATTGTGAAGACAACTACCGGTTTCCGAAAGACTGAATTTGGAAATGGAATGATCAAACTGAATGATCGTGTAATCCAGGTAAAAGGATATGCCCAGCGCACAACAAATGAGTGGCCCGCAATAGGATTGTCGGTACCTGCATGGCTAAGCGACTACAGCAATCATCTAATGGTTGAGGGCAACGCCAATCTTGTTCGCTGGATGCATGTAACCCCCTGGAAGCAGGATGTTGAATCATGTGATCGCGTCGGTTTGATGCAGGCTATGCCGGCAGGAGACTCTGAAGGAGATCCAACAGGACGTCGTTGGGAACAGCGGACAGAAGTGATGAAGGATGCTATTATCTACAACCGTAATAACCCGAGTATTGTATTTTATGAATGTGGAAACAAGGGCATCAGCGAGGACCACATGGTGCAGATGAAAAAGATCCGTGATACATATGATCCTTTTGGGGGTCGTGCCATCGGATCACGTGAAATGTTAAACAGTACTACTGCTGAATATGGTGGGGAGATGTTGTATATCAACAAGAGTGCAACGAAACCTTTGTGGATGATGGAATATTCACGTGATGAAGGGTTGCGCAAATACTGGGACGACTTTTCACCTCCCTATCACAAAGATGGAGATGGTCCACTCTATCAGGGAAAACCTGCTCCTGAATACAACCATAATCAGGACTCACACGCCATTGAAGATGTTGTCCGTTGGTATGAATACTGGCACGAGAGACCGGGGACCGGAAAGCGTGTCAATTCAGGAGGCGTAAATATCATCTTTTCAGAATCTAACACACATCACAGGGGAGAGGCAAACTACCGCCTGAGTGGCGAAGTAGATGCCATGCGCATTCCCAAAGATGGTTTTTATGCAGATCAGGTGATGTGGGACGGTTGGGTTGACAACGAAAAGAATGGTATCCATTTGATGGGTCATTGGAATTATAAAAAAGGAGTTATTAAAAACGTTTATGCAGTATCAAGTGCAGAAAAGGTTGAATTGTTTGTGAATAACAAGAGTCTGGGTATAGGTGAAAGAAGTAATAATTTCTTATTTACTTTTAAAAACATAGCCTGGGAGCCTGGAACAATTAAGGCAGTAGGGTACGATTCAAAAGGTAAACAAGTTTGTGTTGCTAGTCATACAACTGCCGGAGATGCTGTCGGAATTAAACTATCTTTAATAAAGAGCCCAGTTACTTTTAAAGCCGATGGAGCAGACCTCGCACTTGTTCAGGTTGAAGTTGTGGACAGTAAAGGCAATCGCTGTCCGACTGCAATGAATCTGATCAAATTTAATCTGGAGGGTCCTGCAGAATGGCGCGGGGGTATCGCCCAGGGACCGGATAATTATATTCTCTCAAAAGATCTGCCTGTGGAATGTGGCGTAAACAGAGTATTTGTCAGATCAACGCCTCAGGCAGGCAATATAGTATTGAAAGCAACTTCAGAAGGGATTAAAGCATCAACGATCAGTTTTGCTTCAACTCCGTTTAAAGTTAATGATGGCCTTGCAGATATATTACCCGGTGATGGATTGGCCTCTCGATTAGATCGGGGCCCCACTCCTACGACACCTTCCTTTGTCGTTTCAAGGATTCCTTTAAAAATTATAAAAGCTACAGCGGGTTCTAACGAGGACAAGGCAGCATTAAGTTACGATGATGATGAAAAAACAGATTGGTATAATGACGGTCCGGTTTCATCAGCATGGATTCAATATGAACTGGAAAAAGTAGCTCCTGTCAGTGAAATAACATTGAAGGTCAATGGATTCAGAACAAAAAGTTACTCAATCAAGGTGTCTGTTAATGATAAAATAGTATTCCAGGGAGATACCCCACGTAGTCTGGGATATTGCACTTTAACTTTTCCTCCGGTTGTAGGGAAAACCATTAAAATTCAATTAATGAGTGCAGCTTCAACTCAGGAAAACACAACCGTTGAGGTCAATGGCAAATCACTCGACGATGGAGTGAAGAGAAATGATGCTGGGGCAAAAGAAAGACTGAGTATCATTGAAGCAGAGATATATTCAAAACTGAAATAAAAAAGTATGAAAATAAAAATTCTTTTAACGATCTTCCTGGGGATTATATCGTTAACCAACATTTCAGCACAGGTAAAGAAAACAGATGTCAACACACCACTCTATCTGTTGCCACCTGATTATCCGATGCCTTATGGCCCTGCCAAGGCCGAAGAGGTAAAAGCAACATTGGACCGGGTCAGAAATTATCTGGAAAGCACTACTCCAATGAATATCATTGACAGTCAGACAAAGGAAAAAATCACTGACTTTTCAAAGCCCAACAACAATGCTATTCTGGATCCGGGCACCTATCGCATCATCAGTTACGAATGGGGAGTTGTCTACAGTGGTATGCTGCAGGTGGGAGATGTCACAGGAGATACTAAATTTACAGACTATGCCACAAACCGTATAAAATTCATTGGAGATCTTGCATCCTATTTTAAAGATCTTTATAAGACAAATCCAAAAAACAGCAATCCTCTCCGTGCTGTCATTGAGCCACGGGCATTGGATGATGCAGGCTCAATGTGTGCTGCCATGATAAAAGTTGCCCGCAGAGGAGTCAAGTCCGACCTGAGACCTCTGATTGATAATTGGATCAATTACATCAGCACCAAAGAATACCGTTTACCCGATGGCACGCTTGCACGCAACAGGCCACAACGCAATACGCTTTGGCTCGATGATCTTTATATGAGTGTCCCGGCTTTAGCCCAGATGGGAAAATTAACAGGTGAAAAGCGTTACTACGACGATGCCGTTAAGCAGGTTACCCAGTTTTCCAAAAGGATGTTTAATAAAGACAAAGGGTTATTCATGCATGGCTGGGTTCAGGAGATGGATGTTCATCCTGAGTTTTATTGGGGACGTGCCAATGGATGGGGGATGCTGACGATGTGTGAACTGCTGGATGTACTTCCTGAAAATCACCCGGGCCGTCCTGCTATCCTCAATCTTTTGAAGGCACATATTAAAGGGGTAACAAGTCTTCAATCCGGAACGGGTTTTTGGCATCAGTTGCTCGACAGAAATGATTCATATAATGAAACTTCTGCAACAGCGATATTTACATATTGTATCGCACATGCCATTAATAAGGGATGGATTGATCCCATTGCCTATGGCCCTCAAGCAATGCTTGGATGGAGTGCCTTATCAACCAAAGTTGATGCCCAGGGCGAGGTTAATGGAACTTGCGTTGGAACCGGAATGGGTTTTGACCCGACTTTCTATTATTACAGACCTACAAATCCATTGGCTGCACATGGATATGGACCTATACTGTTAGCCGGTGCCGAAATTCTTAACCTGTTGAAAAATTATCAGGTCGTGATCAATGAGACATCCGTGATGTTCTATCACAAAAATGTCGACTGGCAGAACCTACAAATTAAATAATATGAAAAACTTAAAATTAGCTCAAATTATTTTTCTGTTTGTAGCGCTATCTTTTAGCGGAATAGCACAACAAAAAACCAGTTACAAGTTTTCATTCAGCTCTGCCAAAGTTCCAGCCGGATACACTCAGGTAAAGCCTGAAATGGCCTATTCGAAAGAAGTCGGCTATGGTTTTGACTTTGGAACAAAACCCACTGCCATTGACCGTGGAGGTAAAGATGCATTGAAAGCAGGTTTTTGCACCAGCGATAAACCTTTCTATTTCTCTGTAGCTCTGCCAGAAGGTAGCTACGCCGTCAAAATCACCATGGGCGACCTGAAAGAAGCCACCACCACAACAGTCAGGGCAGAATCACGCCGTCTGATGTTGGAGAAGGTACAAACTGCACCCGGCAAGTTTGAAACAAAAACTATCATGCTCAATATTCGAATTCCGGAGATAGCAGGCACAACCAATAAAGTGAAACTAAAATCCCGTGAACTCACCAAACTCAATTGGGATGACAAAATGACCCTCGAATTTGCAAATACCCGTCCTTGCATCAACGCCATTGAAATCACAAAGGTTGAAGATGCAATAACGGTTTATCTTGCCGGAAACTCAACGGTTGTGGATCAGGATGACGAGCCCTGGTGTTCATGGGGGCAGATGATTCCACAGTATTTCAAACAAAATGTAGTCATTTCCAACCAGGCTGAATCCGGTTTGACATTAGGTTCCTTCCTTGGTGACAGGCGTCTAGAAAAGGTATTGAGTACCATGAAATCAGGCGACTACCTCTTCATTGAATTTGCTCACAACGATCAGAAAGAAAAAGGCCCCAACGATGGCGCTTACAAATCATATACCGAACGCTTCAGGATTTTCATCAGTAAAGTGAAGGAAAAGGGTGGTATTCCAGTCATCGTGACTTCAACCAATCGCCGCACTTTTGGTGATGATGGTAAACTCACCAACAGTCTGGGAGACTATCCGGATGCTGCACGCAAAGTTGCTGCAGAACAAAACGTAACACTTATCGACCTCAACGCCATGACCAAGACTTTTTATGAAGCGCTGGGTCCCGATAATTCAAAAAGGGCTTTCGTGATTTATCCTGCAAATACCTATCCGGGACAGACAACGGCTTTCAATGACAATACCCATTTCAATGGTTATGGTGCATACGAACTGGCTAAATGTGTTGTCGAAGGCATCCGGACCAGCAAATTAGATCTTGCTAAATATCTGATCGATGGATTAAAACCATTTGACCCGGCTCATCCGGATTCTTTTGAAACATTCAGTCTACCACTCAGCCCAAAGTCTTCAGTCGTTAAACCTGATGGAAATTAATATAAAAGGTTATGTTGTACGATAATGTTGGTGATATAGGGGCGGCCCCTACATTTTCTTATAACATAACCAT
>Ga0209125_1001689_pt1 | contig 19428 bp, 15 predicted proteins | sample BarGraIncub1131A_FD_184503 | JGI IMG/M metagenome (GOLD analysis project Ga0209125, IMG submission 184503) | Arctic peat soil microbial communities from Barrow, Alaska - Barrow Graham LP Incubations 11-31A (SPAdes) (version 2) | ecosystem: Environmental > Terrestrial > Soil > Wetlands > Peat...
CAGAACTGGAGCTGGACGAGGAGAACGACGTCTTCGAGGTCCCCGGCATGCTCGCCATGCGCGACCTGTTCGAGCTCTCCAGGCTCGACTACCCGCGCCTGCACGACCCGGCCCACCACCCGATTGATCACCCGCAGTTCCTCACCACCCGGAACATCTTCCACACCATCCGCGACGCCGGGGCGATCCTGCTGCAGCACCCCTACGTTTCCTTCTCCACCTCGACCGAGCGCTTCCTCCGGGAGGCGGCGGTCGATCCCAAGGTGCGCGGCATCAAGATGACCCTGTACCGGACCTCCAGCCAGAGCCGGATCATCGATGCCCTGATTGCCGCGGCCCAAAACGGCAAGCAGGTGGCGGTGGTGGTGGAGCTTAAGGCCCGCTTCGACGAGGCGACCAACATACGCCTGGCGGAGCAGATGGAGGAGGCCGGCATCCACGTGACCTACGGCGTGGTGGGGCTGAAGACCCACTGCAAGGTGATCCTGGTGGTGCGCCAGGACTACCGGGGCCTGAGGCGCTACGTGCATGTCGGGACCGGCAACTACCACGCCGAGACGGCGCGGGTCTACAGCGACGTGGGGCTTTTGACCTGCGACGAGACCATCGGTCAGGACGTGACCGAGCTGTTCAATTATCTCACCACCGGCTTCATGGCCAGGCGCAAGTACCAGACCCTGGTGCCGGCCCCGAGGCTCCTGAAGAAGGCGCTTCTCTCCAGGATCGAGCGGGAGATGGCGCTGCACGCCGAGACCGGCGCCGGCCTGATCCAGTTCAAGATGAACGCCCTGGAGGACGGCGACATCGTGAAGGCCCTCTACCGCGCCTCCATGGCGGGGGTGCCGGTGGTTCTCTACGTGCGCGACACCTGCCGCCTGCGGCCCGGCATCCCCGGGCTTTCGGAAAACATCCGTGTGGTCAGCATCGTGGGGCGATTCCTGGAACATGCCCGCATCTACTACTTTCGAAACGGCGGGGCCGAGGAGTACTTCATCTCCTCCGCGGACGCCATGAAGCGCAACCTGGAGGCGCGGGTGGAGATCCTCTGCCCGGTGACCGCCCCGGAATTGACCCGGGAACTGCGCCAGATTTTCGACTGTTACGACGCCGACCGCCGCTCGGCCTGGGACATGCAGCCCGACGGCAGCTATCTCCAGCGCCAGGCCGCCGAAGGTGAAAGCGACGCGGGGACCCACCAGATGCTGATCGCCCAGGCGGAGAAGCGCCTTAAGGAATCCTTCAATGAGAAGAAGAAACAGCTTCCGCGCCGCTGAGCTCTTGGCCCTGGCTCGAACCGCAAGCTAAAACCCCACCTCGTTCCGGTTGCAACTCCCCTTGACTCTGCCGCGCACCCGCCAAGCACCTTACTTGGCGGCGGTTCCCGAGAATGGATCCGCACGGCGCCCGACCTACCGGTCGTCCTTCCCTCGGGTTGCCAGATTTTTTTAGTGATGACAGCGCTTTGGAAAAGAGCTACGGTAACCTTCAGATCTGCATAAAAGGGGATAATCATATGGAGGAGAATAAAACCTGCAGCTGCGGAAAAAAGCACGAGGAACATATCTGCGCCTTGCACAGCAAAGGGTTGATCGAGGAGGTTGAGCATCTGACGGACAATCCGACGGTCACCTGCTCCATCTGTCTGGTAAACGCCAACTCGGTTTCCAACGTCTGTTCGCCCGCCACCCTCGGAGGTGGCTTCAAGTACTCGGATATGGTGAACAACAAGAAAATAATCTGCGAAAGCGTGGAACCCCGCGTCGAAGGAAAGAAATGACGCGGCTGCCGGTCGGGACTCCTCGTCCTGGCAGGGAGCCCGCCGCATATACGACCCAAAGGGTCGCTTCCTAAAATGGAGGCGGCCCTTTGCTTTTTCCGGCCGGCATCTCGCCCGCCCCCTGATGAGCGGTTTCCCGCCGATTGACACCGCCTGCCGCTTTTCCGGTTTTACCCCCTCCAGTTAGGAATCTCTCCAGGAAGCAAAAGGTCAGTGGCTAAATAATTGCCAAAACAGTATTAAAAAATACTATAATACGCGGGTCGGAATCGCGACTCCCGGCGCCAGCCCTTGCAGAAAACGGGTTGCGCTCAATGGTCATCCCTTAAGGAGCACACGAAATGATTAGTCGGCCCAAGGCTAAGCACCCGCGCCGTTGGAGCCAGGTCGGGGCGGTCTGCGCCGCCCTGCTTTGCTCTGCCTGCAGCATCGGGGCGGGAAGGGCGCCGGCCGGCGCGGCTTCTCCCGGCGCGGTTGCCGTCGATATCGAGGACCTGAGCCGGGTCCCCCAGGATTTCCAGCTGCTGGCAAGGTCCGCCGGGGATCGGCTGGGCATCGAAGAGGGATGCCGGCGCCAGCTGCTTGACGAGTTCCAGAGCCAGTTTTTTGCGCCCTGGAGCCCCGGCGTCCCCGCCCTCGATCCGGCAGAGTTAAAGAGCTTCATGAATCAGGTGGGGCGGGCCGCCTGGTACGGTCCGAACAAGCGCAAGGTTGCAGCACCCTGGCTGCGGGAGCTTTTGGAGAATTGCGCCCTGGACCGCTTTCCTTCCCGAAACGACACGGCCATCTCCGTGGCTCCGGGCCACCTGCGGGGGCTCCCGACCGAACTCCCTTTTTTCGAGACCGCCGAGGGATATCCCTTCGACATGCTTTCCTTCCCGCAGCTGAAGTTGAACGAACCGCTGCGGGTGCTGCACGCTTCCCGGGACGGAGTCTGGCTTTTCGTCGAGACCGGCTCCAGCAACGGCTGGATCGTGGCGCGCGACGTGGCGCTTGTCGATCGCGGCTTTATCGATTCCTGGATGCGGGCGCCGCGCCTGGTGGTGGTCCGGGACCTGGCGCCGGTTCCCGACGGCAGGGGAACCGGAGTTTTCCGGGCCAAGGTCGGCACCATCCTGCCGCTTGCGAGCGCGGGGAAGGGGTGGTGGGAGGTCGCGGTCGCCTCGGCGGGGGAGGGTGGCCGCGCCCAGAGCCGGCCGGTCCGCATTCCCAGCGCCTGCGCCGCACCCTTTCCCCTGGCTTTTGGCCGGGATAACGTCGCCCTGGTCGGGGGGGAGCTTCAGGGGCAGCCCTACGGATGGGGGGAGGCCAACGATCAGAGGGACTGCTCCGCGATGCTGCGGGATTTTTTCCTCCCCTTCGGTATCTGGCTGCCGCGCACCTCGGGGGACCAGATCGCCTCGCTGCCCCGGCGCCTTGATCTCGCCGGACTGACGCCGCCGGAGAAGGAGGCGCTGATCAGGCGGGAGGGGCTTCCCTTCCTGACGCTTTTCTACAAACCAGGTCACATCATGCTCTACGTCGGGGTGGACCGGGAAGGGCGGCCGCTCGTGTTCCATAACGCCTGGTCGATCCGGGTGGAGGAAGCCGGCGTTGCAGTGACCCGGATCCTCGGCGCCTCGGCCGTCACGACGCTGGAACCGGGAAAGGAGCTCGGCCTGGTGACTGGCAGCTCCCTGCTGGAGCGGGGGAGCGAGCTGGGAACCATCACCGAGCGCTGTCGGAAACCGTCCCCGCCGGAAGCGCCGCGGCGATAGCTTGCCGAATTATCCTCCAACAAAGGCAATCAGAATCAGGCACGGCAATGGAACGCGGATACCGATTTGATGGAACGGATTTGCGTGGATTTATAAACTGAAAAGGTTTAACCCCGAGTCTTGTTTCTATCTGCGCCAATCCGCTCAATCCGCGTCATCCGCGTTCTATTCGTTTAGAGCGGCGGTTTTTCCCCGCTGACCTGAGACCGGAAATGTGCTAATAATGAAACCGATCACTTTCCACGGTCCGGATCTGTCTCAGGGGATGCCCTCCAAATGCCTTCGCCTTCGGTTTCACCCGACATAACGAGCAACCCTCGCCCGCCCCAAGCTGCCGTGGCCTTCGGCCTCCCCTGGTTCCTGATGCTCTGCCTCTGCCTCTGCGCCGTGGTGCCGTCCCTCGGCGACCCGGCTTTTGCCGCCCAAGGCCGTTCCAAGGCTCCCGTAGCGGTCATCGTCGGCGGGGACCGCGACTATCCCCCCTACGAGTTCCTCGACAAGGACGGACAACCCGCCGGTTACAACGTCGAGCTGACCAAGGCCATCGCCGAGGTCATGGGGATGAAGGTCGATTTCCGGCTTGGTGCCTGGTATGACATGCGGGCAGCCCTGCAAAGCGGCGCGGTGGACGTGCTCCAGGGGATGTCCTACTCCCAGGACCGTCTCTCCGAAGTCGATTTCTCCCTCCCCCACACCATCGTGAACCACGCCGTGTTCGCCCGCAAGGATTCCCCCATCGTCAACTCCCTGGAGGATCTGGAGGGGAAACAGGTGGCGGTGCACCGGGCCGGGGTTATGCATGATTACCTGGTCAGGAAGGGGTTCACCGGCAAACTGATCCTGACCGATACCCCGGCGGACGCCCTGCGCCAGCTCGCCGCGGGGAAATCCGACTACGCCATCGTCGCCATCGTGCCGGGGATGTACATCATCCGCGAACTGAAGCTGACCAACCTGATGCCGGTGGTGCGCAACGTAGCCTCCCACCGCTACTGCTACGCGGTGGACAAGGGAAACGAGGAGCTGATCTCACGCTTCAACGAGGGGCTGGCCATCCTGAAAAAGACCGGTCAGCAGCAGGCGATCTACGAGAAATGGCTCGGCGTGCTGGACCCGAACCCCGTCGCCTGGTGGACCATCGTGAAGTACGCGGCGATCGTGGTGATCCCGCTGGTGCTCCTTCTGGGCGGCATCGCCCTCTGGTCCCGGACCCTGCACCGCGAGGTGGCGCTGCGCACCGCCGACCTGACCCGGGAGATCGCCGAGCGCCGGCACGCCGAGGAGGAGCTGCTCTTGAACCAGCAGCAGCTGCTCCAGGCCGACAAGATGGCGGCGCTCGGCATCCTGGTCTCGGGGGTCGCCCACGAGATCAATAACCCGACCGGCCTGATCCTTTTGGACATCCCGGTCCTCAGGAGATCCTACCGGGATGCGGCACCCATTCTCCAGGGGTATTACCTGGAAAATGGAGATTTCTCCCTGGGCGGCGTCCCCTATTCCGAGATGCGCGAGGAGATCCCGCGCATCCTCGACGGGATGCAGGAGGGGGCCAAGCGTATCAAGCGGATCGTGCACGACCTGAAGGACTTCGCCAGGCGCGACGATGCCGGCGACCAGGGGGTTATCGATCTGAACCGGGTGGTGCAGACGGCTCTGCGCCTGGTCGACCCGACCATACGCAAGTCGACCGCCAACCTGGTGACCGACTACGCGGGCTGGCTCCCCGGATTCCTCGGCAACGAGCAGCGGATCGAACAGGTGGTGGTCAATCTGGTGCTGAACGCCTGCCAGGCCCTTCCCGACCGGGATCACGGCATCAGGATCACCACCCGGTTGGCGGCGGACCCCAAGCGGCTGGAGCTGCGGGTGGAGGACGAGGGGACGGGGATCGCTCCCGAGCACCTTTCCCGCCTGACCGATCCTTTTTTCACCACCAAGAGGGAAAGCGGCGGGACCGGCCTCGGCCTCTCCGTCTCCGCCGGCATCGTCAAGGAGCACGGAGGCTCCATCGCTTTTGCTTCCACCCCGGGAAAAGGGACCGCCGTCACCCTGAGCTTTCCCATTGCCACTGAGGAGCCCGCAACATGATACCAAGCGCGTACCCCTGCTTTCAGATACTCCTGGTGGACGACGAGCCGGCCTGGCTCAGGTCCCTTTCCCTCACCCTCAAAAGCCTGGCGGGGTTGAGCAACATCGTCACCTGCGAGGATAGCCGGAAGGTCATGGGGCTTCTGGATGCGGGCGGCATCGGCCTCATCCTGCTCGATCTCACCATGCCGCACCTCCCGGGAGAGGAACTCCTGAAAAGGATCGGCGAGAGCCATCCGGAGATCACCACCATCGTCGTGAGCGGCCTGAACCAGTTGGAGACAGCGGTGCGCTGCATGAAACTCGGGGCCTTCGACTACCTGATAAAGACCGACGAGGAGGACCGCATCGTTGGGGGGGTGCTGCGCGCGGTCCGGATGCTGGAGATGCAGCGGGAATACCGGGAGATGTCCAGCCGTCTGGTTTCCGGGGAGCTGCGCCACCCCGAGGCCTTCGCCGATATCGTCACCGGCGACCGCGCCATGCTCGCCATCTTCTCCTACCTGGAGGCCGTGGCCAGGAGCCCCCAGCCCCTTCTCATCACCGGCGAAAGCGGCGTCGGCAAGGAGCTGCTGGCGCGCGCCGCACACACCCTGAGCGGCTGCCGGGGCAAGCTCGTTACCGTCAACGTGGCGGGCCTGGACGACTCGGTCTTCGCCGATACCCTCTTCGGTCACCTGCGCGGCGCCTTTACCGGCGCCGAGAACCCGCGCAAGGGGATGGTGGAGGAGGCCGCCGACGGCACCCTTTTCCTGGACGAGATCGGCGACTTGAGCATCGCCTCCCAGGTGAAACTGCTCCGCCTGCTCCAGGAAGGGGAGTACTTCCCCCTGGGAAGTGACCAGCCCAAGCGCCTCAAGGCGCGCATCATCGTCGCCACCCACCAGAACCTGTCGGCCAAGGAGTCGGCCGGCTCCTTCCGGCGCGACCTCTACTATCGCCTGCGGACCCACCAGGTGCAGATACCTCCGCTCCGTGAGAGAAAGGGGGACATCGCGCTGCTGTTGGAACATTTTCTGGCGGAGGCGGCGGGCGCGCTCGGCAAGAAGAAGCCGACCCCCCCGAAGGGACTGGCGCAGTTTCTCGCCACCTACAGCTTCCCCGGCAACGTGCGCGAACTGAGGGCCATGGTTTACGATGCCGTCAGCGTGCACCGCGACCGGATGCTCTCCATGGACTGCTTCGTGAGGACGGTGGAGCGCTCCCTCGAAGACGGGTCGCCGGCTCCCGCCGCGGCGCGGAAGTCCAATCCCTTTGCCGGGTTTCCCGACCTTCCCACCTTCAGCGAGGCCGCCTCCTTTCTCGTCATGGAGGCCATGGAGCGCGCCGGCGGCAACCAGACCCTCGCCGGGAGGCTGCTCGGCATCTCCCAGCCCGCCCTCAACAAGCGCCTCAAGATGATGCGCGGCCAACAGGCATAACCTGCGGTTATAACCATAGCCGCAGGTTATATTCCGTCTAACATCCTGTGATCATTACCGTTTGTAGCTCTTCCCCACGCTCCGGCATAACCTTTCGTTATGCCGGTCCGACCCACGACAATTCTTTCGATCCGCTTTTATCCTGTAATATAGGTCTGTTAGCCGCACAGTGGACTCTGGCATTATCCATGCTAAGTGTTAGCTATGGCGTAAGGCCAAAAGGCCAGGTGTGGTGCCTGAAGGGTGCCGCACCCCAATCCAAGGTAAGGAGTGAATCATCATGCTAATGTTCTGGGTCCAGTTTGTGCTCGTCCTGGGAGCAATCCTGCTCGGTGTCCGTAAGGGGGGCGTTGCCCTCGGTCTCATTGGCGGACTCGGTGTCTCGGTCCTGGTGCTGCTGTTCCGGGTGGCCCCCTCCGAACCGCCTGTCGCCGTCATGCTGATCATCCTCGCGGTGGTGACCGCATCGGCGACCTTGCAGGTCGCTGGCGGCCTGGACTACCTGGTGCAACTGACCGAGCGGATGTTGCGGGCCCACCCGAAGTACGTCACCATCCTGGCCCCGCTCTCCACCTTCTTCCTGACGGTCTGTGTCGGCACCGGTCACGCGGTGTACGCGCTTTTGCCCGTCATCGCGGACGTGGCGCTGAAGACCAAGATCCGTCCCGAGCGCCCCATGGCCATTTCCAGCGTCGCGTCCCAGATGGGGATCACCGCGAGCCCTGTTGCGGCCGCCGTGACGACCTTCCTCGCCTTTTCCATCAAGAGCGGCCACCCCGTTAGTCTCTTCGACATCCTCATGGTGACCATGCCCGCCGGACTCGTCGGGGTGCTGGCGGCGGCCGCCTGGAGCTTCAACCGCGGCAAGGATCTCGACAAGGACCCGGAATACCTGGAGCGGCTCAGGGACCCCGAGTTCGCCGCGTCGCTGGAGTCTTCCGTCACCACCCTCAACAAGAAAATCACCACGAGCGCCAAACTCTCCGTGTTGCTCTTCTTCTCTGGTGTGCTAACCATCATCGCCCTCGCGGTATGGCCCTCCCTGCTCCCGGTTGTCGGCGGCAAGGCGATCCCGATGACCACCGTCGTGCAGTTCATCATGCTCGGCTTCGGCGGTTTCATCCTGTTCGCGACCGGCGTCAAGGCGAAGGAGATCGCGCACTCCAGCGTCTTCATCGCCGGGATGATCGCGGTGGTCTCCATCTTCGGTATCGCCTGGATGAGCGACACCTTCGTGAGCGCCAACAAGATTTTCCTGGTGCAACAGATCGGCGCCATGGTGAAGATGGCGCCCTGGACCTTCGGCATAGCGATGTTCTGCGTCTCCGCTTTCGTCAAGAGCCAGGCCGCCACCCTCATCATCATGCTTCCTTTTGGCCTCGCCCTCGGGCTTCCGATGACCCTGCTGCTCGGACTGATGCCGGCAAGTTACGCCTACTTCTTCTTCGCCTTTTACCCGAGTGACCTGGCTGCCATCAACATGGACCGCTCCGGCACCACCAGGATCGGCAAGTACCTCCTGAACCACAGCTTCATGATCCCCGGATTCATCGGGGTCGGCGTCTCCACGGTCGTGGCCTACACGATTTCGAGGGTGATGTTCTAACCCTCCCCGACCGGGACATTTCTTGCCGGTCTCCTTGGATTGAAAGGCGAAAAGTCAGATTCCTTTTGTCCGCCGATAAAGGCGGATAACGGCGGATGAAATCAAAGGCTTGGACCTAACTGGAAACAGCTTAACTGGAAAAAACGCGGCCCCGGGATTACTCCCGGGGCCGCGTTTTTCGTTGGAGACTGCTGATCCGGTGTTAGCCGAGGATCTGCTTGAGATCGCCCTCGGCGGTCCCGATCGGCGCGATTTGGAAGTTTTCCACCAGGAAGTTGAGCACGTTCGGCGTGATGAACGCCGGCAGGGTCGGGCCGAGCTTGATGTTCTTGATACCTAGGTGGAGCAAGGTCAAGAGGATTGCCACCGCCTTCTGCTCGTACCAGGAGAGGATGAAGGAGAGCGGCAGCTCGTTCACGCCGCACTCGAAGGCGCCGGCCAGCGCCACCGCGATCTGGATCGCCGAATAGGCGTCGTTGCACTGGCCGACGTCCAAAAGGCGCGGAATGCCGCCGATGTCGCCGAAATCGAGTTTGTTGAAGCGGTACTTGCCGCAGGCTAGGGTCAGGATGACGCAGTCCTTGGGTACCTGCTCGGCGAACTCGGTGTAGTAGTTACGCCCGCTCTTGGCGCCGTCGCAGCCGCCGATCAGGAAAAAGTGACGGATTTGGCCGGCCTTGACCGCGGCGACCACTTGGTCGGCGACGCCGAGCACCGCGTTGTGCCCGAATCCGGTGAGGATCTCCTTGTCGGGATTCTCTGAAAAGCCCGGCAGCGCCAGTGCCTTCTCGATCACCGGCGAGAAGTCCCACCCAGCGATGTTCTTGACGTCGGGCCACTGCACCAGACCCCAGGTGAAGAGACGGTCCTTGTAGCTCTCCGCGGGGCGCTGGATGCAGTTGGTGTTGAAGATGATGGCGCCGGGGAAGCCGGTAAACTCCTTGGCCTGATCCTGCCAGGCGCCACCGAAGTTGCCGGCGAGATGCGGGTACTTCTTGAGGCCGGGGTAGCCGTGGGCCGGGAGCATCTCGCCGTGGGTGTAGATGTTGATCCCCTTGCCTTCGGTCTGCTTCAGCAATTCCTCGAGCATGCGCAGGTCGTGGCCGGAGACCAGGATCGCCTTGCCCGCCTTGGTACCGAGCGCAACCGGAGTCGGCACCGGGTGCCCGAAGCTGTCGGTGTTGGCCTTGTCCAAAAGCTGCATGGTGACCAGGTTGATGCGGCCGCACTCCATGGAGAGAGCGACGAAGTCCATGAGGCCCAGGCTCTTGTCCAGGGTCGCAGCCAGCGCCTTGTGGGTGAAGGCGTAGACCTCGTCGCTTTCCAGGCCGATCACCAGGGCGTGGTGGGCGTAGGCCGCATACCCCTTGATGCCGTAAATGATGATTTCCTGGACTGATTTCACGTCCGGGTCGATGGAATCGTCCTTCACGCCGTGCCGCGCCCCAAGGGCGATCAGGTCGGCGGTGCTGCCGGCCGCGAAGGGGCCGGCAGCTTCGGGGACGTCTCCGGTGAAGGGGGCGCCGTTCGCCTTCTCGAAAAGAGCCTGGGCGTTGTCGCGGTATCGCGCGGCGTCGCGTACCAGTTTGGCGATCGCCTCGGCGTCGAAGTCCACGTTGGTGACGGTGGTGAAGAGGCCGTCCAGCATGAAACGGTCGATGGCGGAATCCTTGGCCCCCTTCTCGCGCGCCTTGTCGGCCCAGAAGGCGATCCCCTTCATGGCGTAAACCAGCTGGTCCTGCAGTGCCGCTACTTCCGGCTGCTTGCCGCAAACGCCTACTCTGGAACAACCACCGTTGGCTGTCTGCTCACACTGATAACAAAACATGTTCTCCATTGTTTCCTCCCGGGGTGCTGCGTTAGTTGTTGATGCGGAAAATCCGAGCCAGCTCTTAATCTTGTTCTTCATCAGGTCTCCGGTACCACCGTGTTACCTGCCAGTCGTGATGGCGAGTATGGGGAACCGCGGGGCGGCTTCGGTTGCCCGGAGTATCCCGCCTGCGGCTGCTTGGTAAAGATACCATACCGGGGACCTGACGGCGCGGCCTTGACCTAGGTCATAAAAACGGACTATCTCGGCATTCGGTATCGTATTTAATTCTTTTGTTGGGGAAACGACTGCGGACAAGCTCTGGTGGGGTGAATAGTGAAATGCTGCCGGGGCCAGGGGGCGCGATAATCCGTCGCCCCCGCTAGCTCATGACGCTTCCGATCATGGCCCGATAGATATCAGGCCTAAGGACGAACTGGAGACTGGAAGCGTTGGCGCTGCCGAATGCGATCGCCTGCTCTCCGCCTATGGAGGTGTTGAGATTGAAGATCGGGCGCAGGTTGAGCCCGAGCCGCCTGACGTCGGTTTCGAACACCGGCCCGTAGAGGAAGGCAAATTCCGACAGCCGGTCCCAGGTCGACAGCATTTCCACGGGGATTGCAACTCCATTGGCCACTCGTACAAGATCCGTCATGGTGGACTCCTTTTTCAGCTGCTACTTACATGACGTATCGGCGCTGGGGCGAGAAACTTGAGTTCCCTTCTTGGTGGAAAACATTTTGCCAGGATGGGGCGGAGCGATTGCGGGGGAGAGTGGCGCCAGGCGGCGGTTTCAGCTGCCAAGCGCCTCAAGGCCGGCCACCGCGTCGCTGGTTCCACGGTCGACCTCCGAGAGTTTGGAGAGCCGTTGGAAAAGACAGAGGCCCACGGCGAGTAGCGCCAGTATCAGGCAGACCACCCCTTCCCAGCGAAACGAGGTCCAGAACAGCCCGCCCACGGTGCCGGAAACGCTCGATCCGAGGTAATAGAAGAACAGGTAGAGCGAGGCCGCCTGGGCGCGCGCGGTGCGCGCCCTGCTCCCGACCCAGCTGGAGGCGATGGTGTGGGCGCCGAAAAAGCCGCAGGTGAAAAGGGCGATGCCGGCGATGATGATGCTCACGTCCTGGGAGAGCGTGACCAGCGCGCCCAGCATCATGGTGCCGATGGTCAAAAGAAGCATGCGGCTTCGTCCGAACAGCTCCACCTGGTGTCCCACCATGGAGGAGCTGAAGGAGCCGAGCAGGTAGACCAGGAAAATCGAGCTGACCAGGGAGTGGCTCAGGGAGTAGGGTGGGGCGAGGAGCCGGAAGGTGATGTAGTTGTAGAGGGTCACGAAGCTCCCCATGACCAGGAAGGAAATGCCGTAGAGGTAGAGCAGGCCCGGGTCGCGCAGCTGCCTGAACAGCGAGCTGAACAGGTAGCGCGCCGCGAAGGGGCGCCGGGTGAAGTTCGAGGAAACCGGGAGGGCGCGCGCGAAGTAGAGGCTGAGGATCAGGCAGAACACGCCGATGCACCCGAGCGCCGCGCGCCAGGAGACCCACTCGGTCATGGTTGCCGTGAAGATCCGGCCGGCCATGCCGCCGATGGCGTTGCCGCTTATGTAGAGGCCGATCGCCGAGGCGAGAGAGGCGGGGGCGATCTCCTCGCTCAGGTAGGCCATGGCCACCGCCGGCAGGCCAGCCAGGGCTATCCCCTGCAGCAGCCGGAGTGCCAGAAGCGCGGGAAAGCTGTCGGTCAGCGAGGTGAAAAACGCCAGGGTCGAGGTGAGGAGGAGGGAGGCGACCATGACCCGCTTGCGTCCGAAGGTTTCCGAGATGGTTCCGGCGAAGAGCATGGCGACGGCCAGGGCGCAGGTGGTGAGCGAAAGCGGCAGGCTCCCGAGCGCCGCCGTCACGCCGAATTCCCGGGAGAAGACCGGCAGCAGCGGCTGCACGTCGTAGAGGGTGATGAAGGTGACGAACCCCGCCGCGAAAAAAGCCAGGTTAATCTGCCGGTATCTCTTGGTTCCGCTCTTGATTGATCCCATACCACGTTACCCCTTTAGCGACCGCCGCTGCTGTTACCTAAGGAATATAACGCTTGTCTGTGGATAAGAAAAATATATAATAATTATTATTTTGATAAATAATATTGATGATTGGAGCAAGCCATGGATCTTCGACAGCTCAGATATTTCCTGGAGGTGGCCCGGGTGAGCAACTTCACCAAGGCGGCGGAGGGGCTCCGCATCGCCCAGCCCGCCATCAGCATGGCGATCAAGAAACTGGAGCAGGAGCTGGAGCTGGTACTTTTCAACCGGCAGGACAAGAAGGTGTCGCTCACCGCTGAGGGAGAGATCTTCCTCCCCCACGCCCGGCGGGTCATCGCCGACCTGCAGGCGGCCGAGCAGGAGATGGGGGAACTGCGGGGGCTCGCCCGAGGGGAGGTGAGGATCGGCATCCCGCCCATGATCAGCGCCTATTTCTTCCCCGACATCATCAGGGATTTCAAGAAGAATTATCCGGAGTTGCACCTCTCCGTCTACGGCGAGGGGGCCGGCAGGATCCAGAAGATGATCGGCCAGGGGGAGCTCGACATGGGGGTCGTCGCCGGCGGGAGTTTTCCGGAAACCCTGGAAGTGCGTCATTTCCTGCGGGAAGAGATCGTGGCCTGCGTCCCGCTGGAGCACCCCTTCGCGGGGAGGTCATCGGTAAGCCTTGCCGAGTTCATCGGGGAGCCGCTGGTGTTCTACAAGGAGGGGTACTACATCAGGGAGTTTTTCCTCGATGCGCTCAGGGAGACCGGTGCCGCGCCGAACATCGTCTTTGAGACCAACCTCTTTTCGCTGGTCAAGTCGCTGGTGCGAAACCGGATGGGGATTTCCATCTTCCTCAGGATGGTGGTAAGCGCCGATCCCGATCTAGTCGCGGTCTCCTTCGATCCGCCGCTCCACCTCGACCTGCTGATCGCCTGGAAAAAGCATCTCTACCTGTCGCGCGCCAACCGGGCCTTCGTCGAATTCCTGCTGCAGCAGATAGGTGATCGGGCGCTCGGGCCGTAGAACCCAAAACTCAAAACTCAAAACTCCAAGGATTATCCAACCGTTACCCGATCTTCTCCAGAAGCTCCCTGAGCTTCGCCGCGATTTGCTTCGGGGCGAGCACGAAGTCGACCGCGCCGGTCTCCAGCGCGGCCTTCGGCATGCCGTAGATGACGGAGGATTTTCGGTCCTGGGCCATGGTCACCCCGCCGATTCCCTTGATATGCCGCAGTCCCTCGGCGCCGTCCTTCCCCATGCCGGTCAAAACGATGCCAATAATCTCCCCCGAGGACGGCCTGGAGAGCGACTGCATGGCGACGTCGGCCGAGGGCTGCACGTAGTTTACCCGCGCCCCCTCGCTCAGCACTACCCTCTGGTTTCCCTCCAGGGTCAGATGGAAACCACCGGGGGCGAGGTAGACGTTGCCGGCCCTGAGGAACTCGCCGGCCCGGGCCAGGGCGACCGGCATGGAGGCGGCGGCATGGAGCCCCTGGGCGATCCGGTAGTCCATCGCGGCGGTGATATGGAGTACCACCACGAATGCCGCGTTCAGCGGCGGGAGCTCGCCGAACAGCTCCTTCAGGGTGTGCGGACCGCCGGTCGACACGCCGATGATGACGACATTCTTCCTACTCATGGCCTTCCTTGGCCGCGCCAAGTAGCGCCAGGTAGTCCCGCAGCGTATCGATCAGCCGGTCCGGGTGAAACGGCTTGGTCAGGTAGTCGGTCACGTATTCCTGCAACCCGTCCATCTTGGCGTCAGGCTCTCCCATGCCGGTCAGCATGACTATGAGGTTCCCGGCGTAAAGTTCCCTCCCCACGATCTCCCGGATGGTGTCCCAACCGTCCATCTCGGGCATCATGATGTCCATCAGGATCACCCCGCGAAACCCGGATTTCAGATGGCGCAGGCACTCCTCGCCGCTTGGGGCGCTGGTCAGGTTGAGCTGCGCTGACTGACAGATTATTTCCACCGAAGCCCTGACGTACTCGTTGTCGTCGACGATCATTACCTTGTTTTGCATGATGCGGTCCCCTGGCGTTACTCGATTTTATTATGCTGTTTCCCATGGTTGCAGGGTGAATGATATGGTGGTCCCCTGGCCCGTTCCCGCGCTCTTTGCCCAGATTCTCCCCTTGTGGTTCAACACGATGCTCTTGCAGATGGCAAGACCCAGACCCTGGGTGCTGAGGTCGTGGCGTGCCGTGTCCGCCTTGAAAAATTCCTCGAATATCAGGACGGTATGGCCCGGTTCCAGCCCGATGCCGTCGTCTTGGACCGACACGGTCACCGCGCCCTCATCGAGGGCCGCCGAGACGCGGACCACGCCGTTTTCGGCGCCATAGCGGGCGGCGTTGGAGAGCAGGTTGTCGAAAAGCAGCGCCAGCTGTTCCTCGGCTCCCTCAACCTTGAGCAGCGGATCGATGCTGTTGAGACAGCTGATCCCGCGCTTGTCCAATAGCGCCTCGCAGCTGTTTGCAGAGCAGTCCGCGACCCAGGCGAGGCGGACGCCATCCCGGCCGAGAGGGACCGCTTTCGAGGAAAACCGGACCAGGTCGAGGGCCTTGCTGGTCAGACCCTGGATCTGGTCCACGCAGTCTTGACAGATATCCAGCATCCTTTCCAGGCTCGGGTCCCGGACCTTTGCCCGGACCGTGGGAAGCAGGGCGAAGAGCGGGGTAAGGGGGGTGTTCATGTCGTGGCCGAGCCGGATGGTCAGCGATTTCACCATGCTGGAGTGGTGCAACTGCGTCTCCAGCCTGCTTTTCTCCTGCGCGGTCCGCTTTAGTTCGGTGATGTCGAGTATCACCCCGATCTGCCCCCCGACGGTGCCGTCATGGTTCCTGAAAACCGCCTTGTTGAAGATCACGTCGTGCCGCGTTCCGTCGGCATGCATGACGGAGGATTCGTAGGCCTGAATGCCGGATTTCTTGAACAGGTCCTGGTCCATCAGGCAGTATTTATCCGCAAGGTCTTTCTGCCAGAGATCATGGACCGTTTTCCCGCTCATCTGCTCCCGCGTCAGGCCGACGAATGACTCGTAGATTTTGTTGAATCCAAGATACCTTCCCTCGGTATCTTTGTAGAAGACCGGGGAGGGCATGGTGTCGATGATTATCTGCAGGAACTCCAGCTGCTTCTGTATCGCGTCCTGGGAACGCTTGCCTTCCGTCAGCAGCAGGAAGGCGAAAAACGCCAGGACGCAGGCCAAGGTGCCGTTGATCGCCCATATCTTGCTGTTGATCCGGTGGTAGGCGGCCTGGTAATCGCTCTGCTTGCTGCCGACGAAGAGGGCGCCGATGATTTTACCGCGGCTGTCCCTGATCGGATCATATGCGGTGAAATAGGTCCCGCCAAGGATCAGGGCCTCTCCACGGAACGGTTTCCCCTGCCGGTAGATGGCGTCGTAAGCCGGACCGGTCAGCCTGGTTCCCAGCGCCCGGCGTCCGTCCTTGAGAAGGATGTTGGTGGCGACCCTGGTGTCGCCCAGGAAAATCGTGGCGCTGCTCCCGGTGATTTCCCTGATCTTGTCGGGTAATTCGTTGTTGCCGTTGACGAGGTATGCTCCGACCATCAGGTTTCCATCCTGGATCCGGAAGTCGCTTCCCTTGGCACTCAACAGCTCCCGGAACAACTTCAGGGCGTTTTGCTGCAGGAGGCCGGTCTCCTGTATCCCTTCCCGGCGCACCTCCCTGAGGACCAGATGGGTGGCCAGCATCATGAACAGGGCCACGACAGTCGCGGTCAGTACGGTGGCATTGGATACTTTCCTGATATTGATCCGCACTTGATTGTCCCCTTTGATAATCGCGCGACCCGCGGGCTCCGGCACCCGAAACGGCCGTTTCCCGTCACACCCTGAAACTCCGCTTTCCCTGGGCCGAGAGCCAGGCGGAAAGCCGCTTGGCCAGCTCGCCAAGCGGCACCACCTCGTCCACGCCGCCCCGGGCGATCGCCTCCTTCGGCATGCCGAACACCACGCAGCTCTCCTCGTCCTGGGCCAGGGTGCGGGCGCCCACCTGGTGCAGCTCCAGCATGCCGGCGGCACCGTCGTCGCCCATGCCGGTCATGATGATGCCGAGGCAGTTCCCCCCGGCGCAGTTCGCCGCGGAACGGAACATGACGTCCACCGACGGGCGGTGCCGGCTGACCGGCGGGCCGTCGGAGAGATTCGCCGTGTAGTTGGCGCCGCTTCGGGAAAGGAGCAGGTGCCGGTTCCCCGGCGCTATGTAGGCGTGCCCCGGCAAAAGCCGCTCCCCGTGCTCCGCCTCCTTCACCGCCATTGAGCAAAGGCGGTTCAGGCGCGCGGCGAAGGCCCGGGTGAAGGCCTCCGGCATGTGCTGGGTGACGAGAATCGCCGGACAGTCGGGAGGGAGCGCCGCCAGGAACGTCTTGAGCGCCTCGGTCCCACCCGTGGAGGCGCCCACCACGATCACCTTTTCCGTGGTGGAGAAGTGCAGGTGGTGGGTCGGGAGCACCGCGTCGGCGGTGTATTTCCGCTCCGTCTGCGGCGCCGCCCCGCGCCCCGCACCAGCTTTTTTCAGACCGCTCTGGTGGGCGCAGCGGATCTTGCCGGTCAACTCCTCCGCGTACTCCAAAAGGCCGCTGCGGATGTCGATCCTCGGCTTGGTGACGTAATCGAAGGCGCCGAGTTCCAGGGCGCGCAGCGTGATGTCGCAGCTCTTCTCGGTGAGGGAGGAAACCATCACCACCGGCATGGGGCGAAGCCGCATCAGCTTTTCCAGAAAGACCAGCCCGTCCATCCTCGGCATCTCCACGTCCAGGGTCAGCACGTCCGGGTTGAGCGCCTTGATCCGCTCCCTCGCCACCAGGGGGTCGGGGGCCGTCCCGACCACCTCCAGGTCCGGCTCCGAGTTGATGATCTCGCTCAGTAGCGCGCGTATCAGTGCTGAATCGTCTACTATGAGAACCTTGATGGCCATTACACTGTCCCCGCCGGGAGGTCCCGGATCCTTTTCACGAACGCCCGGCCGGTGCCGGGGAAGAAGATGACCTTGCGCGGGGTGCAGTCGCCCAGGTCCGAGGCGACCACGGGGATGCCGTGCTTCTCGAGGTACCCCAGGGCGAAGGCGGCATTTCCACCCCCGATGTCCCTCAGCCCGGCCATCACCCGGCCCGCGCCGAAGAGCTTCGCCTCCAGGCGGGAGCGGCTGGCCCCCAGGAGTTCCAGCCGCTGCAGCAGGTGTTTCATGGCGCAGGCTCCGTATCGGGCGGAGCAGAAGCCGCTGCGGGGAGCCTGCGAAGGGCCGGAGCAGCAGGCGGCGTCCGTTCCTTGCAGTATCTGCGGCAACATGAAGTGATTCATCCCTCCCACGCCGCTTCCCCGGTCGTAGAGGCAGACCGAGACGCAGGAGCCGAGCAGCGTGCTGATCGCCGTGGCATCGGCCGTGGCGTAGTACTCCCCCGGGAGGATCTTCACCGCGCGGGTGGCGAAGTCCCGATCGAAATAGCTCGTGGTCGCGAAATGCGGATCGTCCGGCATGGGCCCCTCCAGGTATCCCGACTGTGCGGCAATGCGTCGGTTAGCGCAGCTTGTAGACCGTGTTGCCGCAGATCCTGAACAGATCCGAGGCGCCGTGGAAACTCTCCGAATGCCCGACGAACAGGAGCCCGTCGGGGTGCAGATAGGCGGCCAGCTTCTTCAGGATGGCGTGCTGGGTCTCCTTGTCGAAATAGATCATCACGTTGCGGCAGAAGATGACGTCGAACCTGCCGCGCATGGGCCAGGAATCATCGAGGAGGTTCAGTTGCCGGAAACTGACCAGGCGCCTCAGCTCGTCGCTCACCCGGGCGAATCCCTCGTTCTTTCCTTCACCCCTGAGAAAGTGGCGTTTCATGCGCTCGGGCGGGAGCTTGTGCAACTGCTCGAGCGGGTAGATCCCCTGCCGGGCGGTCGCGAGCACGTTGGTGTCGATGTCCGTGGCCAGGATGCGGGTCGCGGGGGCGGAGTTCCGCAAGGCGTCCAGCGCCGTCATGGCGATGGAATACGGCTCCTCGCCGGTGGACGAGGCGCAGGTCCAGATGGAGGCCGGCCGGTTTTTCGGCAGTTGCGCCAGCCGTTCGGCGAGTATCTGGAAATGATGCGGTTCCCGGAAAAAGGAGGTCATGTTGGTGGTGAGGGCGTTGATGAACGCCTCCAGCTCCTGCGGCTCTCCCCCCTCCAGCAGTCTCAGGTAAGCGGCGAAACTGTCGAGTCCCCTGGCGCGCAGGCGTCGCGCCAGGCGGCTGTAGACCATGTCCCTCTTGCCTGGCGCCAGGGAGATTCCGGCGCGGCGGAGGATGAGCGCCCTGATGCGCGAGAAGTCGTCCTGGGTGAACGGGTAGTGAAACGAGGCTCCCTCGCTCGTAGCGGCTTGGGAGCCCGTTCCTTTGTGTGAGAGTGGCAGCGAACCGTTCCGGGATCCCTTAGCCTTAACCTCAGCCTCGACCTGTTCCTGGCACCCATCGGGCAAGATGACTTCCAATGAGCCCGGCTCGCCCGCGGGGCGTCTCAGAACTCTTTCCAGTCGTCGTCCGCCGCGCCCGCCGCCGCCGTGGTGCTACGGCGCGGCTCCAGCGTTCTCTGCCCCTGGGAGCTGGAAAGCTGGCGGGGCTTTTTTCCGGGCCCCTTCTGCTGCGGCGCCGCGCTGCGCGTCACCTTGGGGGGCGCGGCCGAAGCCTGCGGTTTGTCGGCGTTCTCCAGGGTGAAACGGGCAACGACTCCCACCATCTGCCGGGCCTGATCCTCAAGCGATTCGGCCGCCGCCGCCGCTTCCTCCACGAGCGCCGCGTTCTGCTGGGTCACGTCGTCCATCTGGGTGATGGCGATGTTCACCTGCTCGATGCCGCTTGACTGTTCCTGGGAGGCCGCGGAGATCTCGGCCATGATGTCGGTCACCCGCTTGATGCTGGTGACGATCTCCTGGGTGGTGCGGCCGGCCTCCTCCA
>Ga0209125_1001691_pt1 | contig 19424 bp, 23 predicted proteins | sample BarGraIncub1131A_FD_184503 | JGI IMG/M metagenome (GOLD analysis project Ga0209125, IMG submission 184503) | Arctic peat soil microbial communities from Barrow, Alaska - Barrow Graham LP Incubations 11-31A (SPAdes) (version 2) | ecosystem: Environmental > Terrestrial > Soil > Wetlands > Peat...
CTACTTGATTGATTGAAACTGGAAATAAAGATGACTCTTCAGAAACAAGAAAAAAGCCCCTTTCGGGACCTAAATATTCACTTGGAGCAGGTGAGGGGATTGGATATAAATTCGTTCAAACCCTTATTACCACTTACAATAACCCCAAATCCTTCTATATTCTTCCATTCAATTCATTTCATTAACGAATTGTATAGTCATTTGTATAGTCAGAGATATTAATAAAGTGAGCAATGAGATCAGTCGTATCAATATGATTAGTCTGCAAGAGATTCTACTTTTTCAATGCACTCCCCTTCTGCTAAGTAACACATTTTAATTCCGACAGTTTTAATAATGTGACACTACAAAATCTGATCTATTCCACTATCCTGTTTACTTGTTTTTTGGGAGTTAATAAAATCATCTAGGAGTTTCTTTATTTGATTATCAATTTCATTTTGCTTTTCAGTATTTCCCATAGCCATATAGCAATATTCTTGAGCTGTTAAAATCACCACTCTTTTATAAAGTGTGATTTTGTCAGATCCTTGAACTGTTTTATAAAGATTCGTCATTGTGTCGATAATGATAGGGAGTTCCTTATCTGATTTACCTTTTACTAAAGCTGTATAACTAAAATAGTTGGCCATATATGTATTGCTCTTTAAATCATTGAATTTTGAGATAAACTGTTTTTGATATTCACTAACATTTCCTTGATGAAGATATGTGTTCAGATATTGAAACAGAAAAAGATCATATAATTCGGTTTCTGAACTTGGATAGACGAGAGCCGGAAGTTCTACTGTCCCTGATTCTATCTTTGTATAAACTATTTTAAGCGCATTGGGATCTTTTAAAACCAAATCGAAGTAAATAAGCCTATCCTCCAAATGATTTGAATATAGTAAATCGGAAGCAAGTGAAGCTAAATGCTCGGATGTAGGATCTTGAGAGTAAGAGTATTTATCATATTTGAATTTTACCTCACTATTGAATACTGTGATGTTTGCCAACCAGGAAAACGGAATAATTAGTATTAGTAATGTTGTAACGAGGATTCTAGAACCTTTCATTGCGAATGATCTGAGGTTAAATGGTTTTCTGCTTTCACTGCTTGAATTTACGATATCTGTTTTGGGAGAAATCTTATTTCTTAATACTAATTTGTTGTAAATATAAAGTTCCAGAAACGTGATGCCTGTAAACACGATAGCAAATAGCAAAACAGGTATAGGAAACATAATTAAGTTGATATTAGAGAAATCAATAAATAAACTAGCGCAAGCTATTCCAAATACATAAAGTACTCCTGGTGTTAGCACCTTAACAAACTTCGATTTAAGAAATTTTAGACGATGATCAATCAAAACAATCAAAGCGATTGGAATCGTGATTGTGGGAACAAATACCATGCATGTATATAAAACTTTTAGTTTCCAACTTACTAAATTATCGGTGAATGTAAAAAAAATGACGATTGCTGGACCGACAATAGCATAGAACCAAAATACAAACTTTTTAATCATTTTTTCGCCCCCAATTATGCATTTTCTTGTTACTGAAATCATATGCTTTTTAGAGACATTAAAGCAATTATTTTTCAAAATTTATTCATTGTAATTTTTAAGTTTTTATTAAAATACTTCATTTATGATAAAATCGGACTATAAAAGCAAAAAAAAAGCCCCTTTCGGGACCTAAATATTCACTTGGAGCAGGTGAGGGGATTGGATACAAATTCAATATCCCATTTATTTTCACTTATAATCACCCGAAATCCTTCTGTTTTCTTCCATTCAATTCCACTTTAAAACGATTTGTATAGTCATTTGTATAGTCAAGAATATTACATTGATTAAGCATTTTTATTCTCATTGTTGTTCATTGCAATAAATCAGATTTTTTTGGTAATTCAAATTAACTAATTTATAGAATTATCATTTACTACTTAAGATTATTCATTTTTTCATAAATAAGAGTAACGATAAGAATATCGTTACTCTTGTTTAAGTCATTTAATTGTTGATGTTAATATGATACTTAAAACGCATTTTAGTAATAAATTGATACAAGTTGAGTGAATCCTGAAACGACTTTTGCAGTTCCTGTTCCAGATTTATTTCCTAAAAAATACTCATTAAATTTGTAAACCGTAAACTTAGGATAATATATAAGATTACAGCTAGAGACATTTCTACCATTATTTGTTAATGGGCAAGTATAACTGTAACTATTAGTTACTTTAACAGTAGCGCTCGCTGATACACCAAGCTTTACATTAACATCCTTTGCTCCAATCGCTACAACACCAGAAATTCCTGTAGTAAATGAATATTCAAGTGTATAAACATTTCCACCATTTGGTGCAAGAGTGTCACTTTTTACAACATAATTGTAATTTGTCGTAAATGAGTCAACCCATATTGCACCAATAGAATAGCCCGCCCATGCTTTTAGTGAAGGCTCAGGTTGACCTAATACATAATTTCCATCGATAGACGTTTCAATAATGGTATAATCTTGAGTTGTACCCCCAACAATTTTCTTACCTTGTGCATTAACAGGTAAAATTGTTAGAGATATTGAAATTAACAAAGCAGAAACAAGACACATCAATGATTTAATTTTCATATTACTTCCTCCATGTGTGAATATTATCACACTTTTTTATCTAGTAATAGTTAAATTTATATTTCGGATATATTTTGTTATGGACCATTATCATGGAGAAGTTTAATTAGGGAAATTTAAGTTAATTCTATCTATTAGTACTATATAACAGTTGACAAAACTTGTATAATGTAATTCAATATAGTTAATAAGAAAAAGGGGGACAAATTAATAATGAAAGAAAGACTTGCTAGTATGCTGTTCAAATGTGGACTAAGCATCGTATTTATTACTCATCTTACTTATGCAATATTAACGTTTGATGCATATACTCCATGGAATTACTTTATTGAAGGAAAAATTGATGTTTTGTATTACGTATCATGGGTGCTAATTGTTGTTGGATTATTAATGATGGTTAAAGAACTATTTAGTTCAAATCAAAAAAGTTGATAGATCAAAATCATCCTACATCACTATCCAATCCTAAATACAAATCTTGATATACTTGTATTTTACTTAAATTACCTTCCTATTTCAGTTGTACCTGATATAGACTTTCTCTGATTTGTTTTAATTGATTATAATTTTTATATAGTCTTAGGTGAAAATATTTATTGTCCATGAATATTGGCAAATGATCTCATGTCCTCCGCCAATAGCACGTAAACCCGCTGAATCAGCGGGTTTTTTCTATGTTTTAAGTGTGAGTGACCACACAATGACCATACAAATGTATTTAACATTATTTCCAACAAGAGCTATTCCAATCTGAATTGGAGCAGAGGATAGGAATTAAATGTAACATTTTATCCTGGTTTATGCATATGATACACCAACTTAGGGTCTCTTATATTATCATGACACTCTAATTACGAATTTTCACCATTATAATACTCTTTTTCGAGCTCTATTTGATCTTGATGAAATTTTGCCCATTGTTTCACCTCATCATTATACATTTCTAAGTCAACTTTTCTGGGTCTAAGTTTTTCGATATCAGGATCCGGCAGATAGGAATATATTTTTCGATGTGCATGTCCAATTATCATTTTTTGAATATCTTGACTTTTTTCAAGATCGAAACTGAACCTTCTTGGATGTTTACTACCCACCTGGGTGTATAGCGCACGTGTAGGAGAAATTGGAAAAATAATCTCACTACCTTTATTATTCCAACCCCCTCCGAAATCATAATTATCTTTTCCGTAATAATTTATGCATAAAACTGGGTCATCTGTAGTGGCCCATGACATTCCTTCCGCAACACTTACAATACTCCAATGATGATTATGCAAAATTTCTGCAGTCGTAGTTAGAGTTCTTATCATTGACCAAAGAATTAATCCTTTTCCTACTGATACTTCGATTTTTGCAAATACATTTTCAATATCATCCTGGTTATCCTCAATATGAACCCTTATTGGTGCTACCAATTCGTCTTGATTAACATCATATCTTGATGACGTGATTTTACTCTTGATTTCGTCGTAGGGCATTTTTTCGAAATCATTTTGAAGTTTTTCAAGTATCTCTGGTAGAATTTTTTTTATTTTTTCAAAATTATTTACAATCCTTGCTGGAGTCCTCATACTCATAGATGCTAAAAAATTGACCAACCTTTTCCAATCTTCTGGGGTAAGCCTTTCGTCATTGATTGCTTTTGAAAAAGCTCCTTGAACAGGCGTCTCATACTCTTCATTAAACCAAGTTTCAATTTTATCTGTCTCTTTTTGCTTAGTCGTTTGAATATATAGATTTCTATGAACAGCAGTTTTCTTGATTGTTTCATATCTCCATACTGGAATATTCTCATTATTCACCAGTAATTGCATCGCCAAAATCTTGTGTTCAAATCCCCAATTGTTTAGATAGAATTGTGGTACGTAATGGTTATTTCTACTTAATGTTTTCATGCAATCACATCCTTTTTAAAAAAATAAATCTCATATTTGCTTTGCTATATGTCTTCCGATAGGCTCAAAGAAACTAAACTTTTTGTGAACGAATTTCTAGGATGCAAAATATAATTTGTTAACATTTTATTTTCGGATTCTTTTATAACAAGTTCCTCAAGTCTAGATAAGATTTCGAAATAAATACAGTGATGTTTATAATTTATTTTTTCATTGATTATCTTAGATATCTGCATTAGTTTCTCTTCAGTAATAGGTGTAAAAAAACCTAAAATTTGGCTGGCTAATTGCAGGTTTATCAATGCAGTATATATTGTATTACAATCAAAACTTGGCTTTCGTAAATTTTCGTTAAGCCACTTATTGATTACCAATAATTTCTTTCTAGATTCCTCACTAATGTCTATCTCTTTAATTTCAAAACTAGGATTCTCTGACGAAACAATTCCTTGCATTTTTAATCTAAGATCTACTATACATCGAAATATTTTTAGAATAATATTTCTTAGTAATTTTATTTCATCTAATGTAGAAACACTATCAATTGCTCTTTTAAAAAGAGTGAAATCCTCCATATTGATTAATTCTAGAGAAATTTGTTCAAATTCAGTTTCACCAATTCTCACGATTTCCATTTTTTCTGACAATAAGCTATTACCTAAAATGTTCGAAGTTTGAACGAATAAGTAATCAAGATTATGCGTTAATATTATAAGTTTGGTATTTTGATTATTTAAATCAATTTTTGACTGAATGTAAGTTATGATATACCTTTTAAAATAATGATAAGATGCTGTATCCATCGACACGACTGGATCATCTATAACAATGGTTTTATTGTTAAGATCAGACTTCTGCAAGAATGAGAGAAATATTGCAAGTGCTAATTTGTGCTTTTGACCATCACTTAATTCACTGATCTTTGGATGGCCAATAATCGAAAAATTATACTTCGGGTTATCTCCTCTATTTTCAGGTTTAAGTTCTATCATTTTACCTAATCCAATGAGTTCAGATATTTTATTGATGCTTGAAGCATAATTTTCAGCATTATTTTTAAGAGTTTTATTAATTTCTTCCTTAGTAATTGAAGTTAGATTTATAATTTGAACTTCAAATTCATTAAGAAATAACAGTAAGATGAAATTTCGAAAAAGCACATATTCATTAATTAGTAATATAATTTTTTCTATTTTGTGAATTTCTGTGAATTTCTCAGTATTAACAAATGTTAATTTTTCAAATTCATTCTTTGTGATTTTTTCAAGTTGAAGCCTAATTACTTCATTAAGTTTTAAAATAGAATTGAAAATCTCAGGATAAACAGTCTCAAAAATTTCTTTATTTTCTAAAATCCAACTTATACATTTTTGATGTTCCACTAATCTTGTTTTCAGTTGGTTAACTTGTGTTTCGGATCCGGAATTTAGAAAATGAATCCATTTTTCAACTTCGCTATTTATATTCTCATTACTACAAATAATGCACTTTTTCAATTTCGATTGTATTTCAATTATTTTATTAAAATTGAGTTCACGAATCTGTGATGCATTGAGACCTTTGCTTAATACAAACTGATTCCCTTCCTCAATATCTTTTTTTAGTTGTATTAATGATTCTATTCTTACGTTAATCTCACTTATTTCATCAGGACAGTTTTCCAAAAATATAAACGAAAGAAGTGGATTACTTTTGATTTTCTCATAAAGAAGACTAAGTGTCTTATTATTCTTAATCGATTCTAGTTTCAATTTAAAATCATTTTCTGTCTTAATTTCCGACATAAAAACAATTTTTTCATTTTTGATTTTAAATTCATTATAATTTTCAGACAAACTTTTATTTTCATCAAGACTATAAGTAACTTTTTGAGTTTTTATTCTTGCTATTTGTTCCGTAAAATTAAAATCCAAATAATAAGACTTGATTTTATCAAATTCTGCGATTCTAAAATTATCGAATTCTTTCTTTAAAAATATCAATTTTTGTAGTTTTTTTTGTAATAAAACAATATCTTCACCAATCCAAAGCCCTGAAAAACCGTCCTTTGTATTAGTATCTGTTTTTGCTCCATTACTATCTACAATATAAACGTTTCTGTTAATAAAATCTTCATTGAAGACAAATTTTGAATCAAAACAGTTAGATCTTGTGAAGCTAGTTTTACCTGAGCCATTTCTGCCAAAAACAAAAATAGTTTGCTTTTCACTTTCATGTGTAATTTCAACCTTCGATTCAGGATGAACAAATGTGTATTTCATATTTCCCCCTCGATTGCATTTAATATTCCCCTTTATTTATGTTAGCACTAATTTGTTTGCTTTTCATTTAAATTTCGAATAAATATTCAAGTTCACATGACTAATTACATAAACATTTGAATATTATTTTTTTCTATTACTTAACATAAAAAAAGATGAATTAATCATCTTTTTTAGTATTTTGACATAATATGACGTTTTTCACATTCACTCTTCCTTATTTGATACTGAATGATTTGAATATGTAATCCAGTCTGGAGAATAATCCTCATTTGCTTGATTTCCCCAAAGTACCCAACCTTTTCTCACTCCTCTTGCGAACATTTCTAGGTAAGGAGCAGAGCTACAACTTTCAATAATCGGAAATATTTCATCAGGTTTTCTTGAATGTTCTCTTTTCATCGTACGAATTAAATTTACTTGTGATCGGCCAGCATCAAGAGTTCGATTACTTTTACCTTTAATACCAAATAGTAGTACCTCAGTAACATTCCGGAAATAGAATCCAACTCCACGACCATCTGGTTGACCATCTTTTCTAACTTTTTCCCATATTATATTCGTTTTGTATTCAAACCCCCATGCCTTCAATAATTCTAAACCCTCTGGTAAAAGTGCATTCGGAACCCATAAATATAAATGGCATTTTTCATCAGCAACCTGATCAACTGGAATTTGTTTTATATCGTCAAAATTCATAGTAGGATATCGATTTAATCTTTTGTGTTCGGGAGCAACTTTACCTGTTCGATTTTGGAATTGCCAAGGTGGATCTGCAAGAATTGTTGTGAATTTTTGGTCTCCACATGTTTCCAAAAAATTCTCAATTGTATTATCAAGCTCATCTTTTCTATTTGTCATTCTTTCCTCTCCAGTCTGAAATTACACTTGGCTTTATGCCAATTGCAATTATTGGACAACCACCGTGCCTCCTAGAATCAAGTCTGGGAAGTAGTTTTCCCATCCATGTCGTGCTTGCACCATATTTATTCATAATGCCAAGATGTTTAAAAACATCATTTAACGACTCACTTCGAGTAATAATTATTCCAACACTAATAACTCCACATTCGTAATATGTTCGCATTGCAAATAAATCTCTATCAAATGTTTGATCTTTACTATTCCACTCAATGTCGATTGCAATCTTTCCCTTAACAAAATCAATATTATGACCATCAATATAATTCTCAATGACCTTTCTATCAATTTCAGTATCAGAAAACACACCTTTTCTTTCACCTTTTCTAGGAAAAAATTTAATAATTAAGTCACCAGAAATCCTTACCTCTCTCCAACCAATTGGATATAGAATGGATGCGAACTTCGGAGGAATTGGGGATTCGTTTCCACCAGGAAACATAATATCATTAATCGAAATATTAAGCGACCTTAAAACGTTAATTAGATCATCATATTCTACTTTAAATGTCTGACTAAGAATTTCAATTGCATGATTATAGTTATATATTTCGTATTTTTCAAGTATATCATTCGGCAAACTTCCCAAATCACCCATTTTAATCACTCCTTTAGTCATTGGATTTATCTATTATAGAATAACATTTTTCACGGGACTTATGGCAATATAATGAAAATCTTCATATAAAAAACGGAATAAATCCGCTTTTAGCAAATATAGAGAATCTCAATCATTTCTCTAAACTTTATAAGATCATCATTCTTGTCAATATCTCTTTCTAATGCACATAAACAATGGATCCAGAATGATAAGACCATGTTCTCACCTCCTGAGCCTCTTCTATGCGTTCAATAGAAGAATCCCTTAAAATTTACTTAATTTTTTGTTCTAGGGTATCTATCCGATGGTGAGCTGCTTTTGTCGATTCTTCCACACGACCAATTCGCTCAGTATTGTTATTATGCTTTTCCTCGAGTTCATCATGGTCCTTACGAAGTCCAATAGCCATATCCAGTTTCGCATTCACCATACCCTTCCATTCCGCATCATTACTGATTTTCGTATCTCGGCTTCGTAACCAACCTGCCAGCCCCACAAAACAGCCTAGAATCGCGATCAGCACGGAAAGGCTGAAAGTTGTGTCCGGCGTCATGGTTTATCCCTTTCGAACGGAAGAAGCTTGAAAGTATCCGATGATATAATTTGATCCAATCTCACCTACGGGTGCACTCATATTCGTCGAAAGCCCATAGGCATAGGGTACATTCTTTAGTGCTTTAATCACTTTCATTCTTCGATTCGTATACAATCCTGTTGATCTACCGGTTCCCATGCTGCTGGATCTGCCGACTCCGGAAACGTAGACAATGTCTCCTGGTTTGATTTCGGTATTGACCAGTTCAACTTTTGGTTCAACATAGTTGATATAGCTATATTTTCCCCAGAATTCCCATTTGCGAATTGTATCGTTACTCTGACAGACACCCCATTTATTCCAAGCAGGTGTCGATTCTATGTATTGACGCTGTCCAGCGGCATCCTTGCCGATATAAATCCCGACGTGACCCAAGTCCTGGGTAAAGACTAAGAGCCCGGGGATGTCCGGTATTGAAGTGAGCGGCCCTTTTTCTGGGCTCGCATTGTACATCATGCTGGCGTTTTGATCGGATCCAGCAGGAATGTTATAGCTAACTACTCCTGGTCGTTCTTCCCAGAGATAGCCTTTCATCAACCCACAACAGTCAAAACAGGGCCTTCCAAGTCCACTTTTAATAATTTTTAAGTTACGGATTGTATGCGCACATTTGAGAGTATTCACACGACGATCAATCTGCGCTTGTGTCAAAATACGGCCGAAGCCGCCCAACATGTAGATGGTCGGAATGGCTAATTTTGATTGCGCATAAGCAACGAGTCCAGTATTTGTTTTACTCATGAGATTTCTCCTCTTCTTCCTTCTCTTGGGCTTCTAGAAAAGCGGTTTCTAGCGAATAATCGAGTTCGATGATCTCATCCTCTTCGGTTTGTATCTTTTTCATTTAAAGTCTCCTTTTAGCTCTTGCTTTCATTCCATGAACTTCCATTCCACGTCTTGACGACTTTCGAATTCCAAGAACTGCCATTCCAACTTTTTGCTGGCTTCGAGACAAAGGAAGATCCGTTCCACACTTTGATCTCTCCCCCAGTTTCATAGACTACTTCCACCCACAAGGCTTCATCATTCCATGTTCGAGTTGCACTCATCGTTCCCGGTGAACTTTGAGTTGTATCATTCGAATCGATGTAGAAACCCGGTGCAGTGTTATCTGTTCCAAACCGTAAGGAATGACCGGAGATATTTGATGCTTTCCCATAGCCGATCCAGAGTGGTGTATCTTTCGCAATTCGCGGTGTTCCATTAAACGGGAAGGTATAAATCAGTAAACCAGTAATTCCATTGGTAGCGGTATTGGTGATCTGCTGCGAATCACTCATAGCTAAGATGCCTCCCGTATTTCGATCCCAGATCACGCCCCAGGCGGTTGAATTCGTCGTCGCATTCTTACCTAGGTATAATTTAATATTTAGTACTTTCCCATTTTCCGGCATTACTGCCCGCATTCCACAATTCGCATAATAGGGAACCCCACCGAAATGGGTATAATTGAGATCTTCCGCATGACCAAACACATTGGTTGCCATTAACTCACCTTCCTAATTTGTATCAATCCAGATATCTCCGATGGCTGGATTTGACGGTGCGGATGTGCTTACCGCGATCTTTTTACCACCGATCTTCTGCGCATCCACTGCAACCTCCGAAGTTCCAAGTTTCCCATTGATCTGTGTTTGAAGCGCAGATGTTACACCGGATAGAAAACCGAGTTCACTCGAAGTAACGTTACTTGAAGTGAGTTTGCCAAACTCATCCGAAATGGTTGCTTTATTCACAGTCAGATTACTATTGACCAAGGAAGAGATCGCACCAGTGATCGTGGCTTGTTTCGTATTGAGTTGGGTCTGGATGGCTGAAGTCACTCCCGCGATAGTCGCTAATTCTGTGGCGCTGACGCTGCTAACGGCGACCTTGCCACTTGCATCCGATACCAGAGCTTTACTCGCTGACAGGTTGCTAGAAACGATCGAGGAAGCGCCACCATTGATGGTCGTTTGTTTCGAATTGAGCTGCGGCTGAAGTGCTGAAGAGACACCCGAAAGATATCCGACTTCCGTCGAAGTTACACTGCTCACAGCGAGTTCACCATCTACATTGGAGATCAAGACTTTACTGGGAGTGAGGTAGGGTAAATTGGTGATCGTTGACGAGACAAAACCACATACAGTGCCATCTGATCGTGTATCCGTGATATTTCCTTGTAGGATCGATGAGGCTCCTGCATTGACCGCAATCGTTGCCAAGGAGAGTTCAAACATTTCAGCATCACGTATGACACTGGGTGCTACCGGACTTGATGCTGCGGTCCCAGCTTTTCGCACAATTGTCATCGCACGATTCGAATAATGAAGTCGAACGACATAGCGGTCAATTCGATTCAATACTGCATCAGCAGTAAGCGTTTCTGTTGTATCCGCATCGCTGATCATAAAGAAGCCATTGATCCAGGCTTTCCCGGCTTTGATCTTAACGATCATTCCGGTGGTTGCTTGAATCTGCAGACTGGTTGAAGGATCCGGAAAGACACCGCTTCCGATGAAGGCAGCGAAATATTCCGCGAATTCGGTAGCGCTATACAGTCGATCACTATTGATACTATTAAAGAATCCACTTCGGATGGCCATATACTACCCTCTTTTCTAGCTTTCTATTCGTCGTCTGTTCCATTGGCTTGATTTTCAATAGATTGTGTATTCTCTGAAATGACATATTTAAGTTTGAATACTTGTGCTAATTTCTGAAGATCTTGATACACATAAAAGCCAAGTACGGCGGAGAGAATCAGTGTCATGCCGCTGAGGATATTGATGGTGCCCAGTCCAGGCACTTCCACTTCGGGAAGCAACAGAGAAATGGCATACAAGCCACCAATGGCCGCATAAACAGCGAACCCTTTAACAAAGCCACTGATCATTTTTGCTTTATCGAATTCTACGTTGACGGTGGCAATCACCGTTCCTAATAAAAGATTCACAGCGATCGCAATCGGAAGTGCGAGTAATAGTTTGAGTATCATTGAGATGAAGTTCCTTTCTAAGCAGTGCGTTTCCACACATAAACAGCAAGATAAGGCGGTAGATTTGAGCTGCTTCCGGTACTGAGTGGCATTGTGGATCCGGTGGTTAATGCCGTACCTCCGGTCACTCCCGGTGTCGTCGAATCTGATGTCAAGGCAACTGAGCTGACGTCATTCGGTGTCGTGGAATCCGTTGTCAGTCCTACTGCACTCGTGGCTCCGGTGCCTTCAGCGGCTGTCGATCCCATGACTGGCGTACCACCGGTAATGTTGGAAGTAAATCCTGCATAGGTTCCGGCAACACGATAACTAGCGGCCCACATTGACGAAGTTCCATCTTCGCGGAAGGCAATGCCCCCTGACGTCCCTGCCACTTTCGCCCAAAGTCCAGTCGATGCATGGGCATGAGAAGGTCCACTATGCGAATGGGCTCCTACCGTATGGGCATGAGCCGCGGATGAATGACTATGCGTGGCAATCGAATGCGTGTGAGCGGCTGACGTATGTGTATGCGAGGCAACTGAATGTGTATGAGCGGCAGACGAATGGGTGTGAGTCGCACCACCACCGGTAGTTCCGGCACTATACGTACTTCCCGCTGCCAACAAGAACTTGTCCGTCAACTGCGTCCAAGAGCCGCCAAAGAGGCTTTCAGGACTGGTCGGAGTGACACTCATGTACAAGGAACCGATGGGGTAAATCGTCTGCCAAAGGTTCGCAAATTGCGTCTGGATGGCCGAACTTACACCGGCTAAATATCCGACTTCAATCGCTGACGTGGTACTGGCAATCAGGTTCCCGGAAGCATCCGAGACCGCTGCTTTATTCGGAGTGATGGTCGAAGATCCACCCGATCCTGATCCGGAAGTATCAGCAGAGGATTGTGAGGATGTTGATAGACTTGCTTGTCCAAAAACCGGGACAAGTGAGCTTCCATTCGCATCTTCGACTTCCGTGATTTCAGTGATGCGAACATGGATCCGCTTACCCCAACGACTGTTCTCAATGGTGACAATGTCCCCTAAGTCGTAGTCGATTTTATAGGTGACATTTTCGTTCGGGAGAACACTTCCTTCGAAGTATTCCGTCTTGGGGGTTAGGCATTCCATCCCTTTTTGCGCAAGCAGTTGATTGTAAGAATCAAGGCTCATTCCTTCTTCCATACGTAGTTCTTTCGCATTCACGAAAATCTCACGCCGATCGCGACCGCTTGTACTGCCAAGTACGATGAGCTTTCGCTCACTTCCTTCCCCTTCTCCTCCCACTAAGGCCAGGTTGGAGGTTTCTTGATGACTGATCTTATACAGAGAAGTAAGCAGATTGTCATAGTCATTACTGAAGATCACGCGCGGATTACCCTCTTGGATGGATGAGCGATCTAAGGGTTTCACGACTTCAAATTGGAATTTCTTCGAACTCGGAAGAAATAACAAGAGGAATCCTAGACCACTGGTTTCTGCGAGTCCTTTGAGCGTCGTCAACAGATTCTTATAGGTGACTTGGAAACTTACGGTTTCAGGATACCCCTTCAGATCTCCAAGCTCGATACCGGGTAAGATTCGTTCAGTAAGTGCTGGGTTGATGCAACACGACGTCACCAAACTTCGCATGGCTTCTTCGACGGTTGTCGAGTAAGTGTGCGTTTCAAAGAGGATTCGTCGATCCAACAAACTGGAGCCAAATCGCCCGCAAGCTTTGATATTTTCCCCTTCTTCATTTTGTTCAATCGTGATACTTTCCAGAATGCCAAATTCAACGGTATCCTTCTTCGTTACCAGGTATTGATCCTTCAGCAGTGACAAGGCGAGATCTGTTGCCGGCGCATGAATTTCAAAATCACCGGCTGTGGTAAAGACGCGATGCCAGATCACATCAGTTGCAGTATCAAGGATCCCGGCTAGATCGAGGTTTTCATCATAGATGTAGAGTTCCATAAACTAAACCCCACTATATTTCGGACGATACGTAATTTCAGTGAAAAGTGAATTACTACCACTGGTACTCGAGGCATAGAGCACATTATCGCCTTCTTCCAATTGAAGGAAACGGGAACCCAGTTTCAATGAATTAAAGAGATTCATTGTTTCCCCATTACGGGTTCGTTCAATTCGTTTCTTTCCAACTTCGGTATTGATCACGAGGATATCACCCGCAGTCATCGTGGTTTCTAACTCAATGAATTCAAGCGTCTGGGTATTGATCAACTTAGGATTCACTACTGTTCCATTCGCTGTATAACGAATCTTCATTCCAATCGCAATGTCCCCTTCATTGAAGATATTAATCGCTTCTGAGGGATGGATCGTTCCCAGTTGGCTTCCCGCTGCTTTAAGGGCTAAAGGAAATGTGAGTGAATATTCGATAAACGAAATATCGACCAAGATCTCATTCAACGCTTCGAAATACGGTTGAGGACAAAGCAAGGAGATGATTGCTTTAACTGGCCAACTCATCGGCAGAATTTCGAGAGCTTCAACATACGCTTCAAGTTGAACTGCGATTCGTTCAGAGGTGTAGGTAAGCAGTCCACTCTGTTTAATCTTGAAGATTTCATATAGAGTTCGACGTCCTTCTTCGACGTCACCGCTTAACTGAAGTGTTACGACAATATTGCGTGGATTCACTGAAGAATTGACGAAAGTTGATCCATCAAAGCCAGCGATCGACCGCACATTAATATTGGCTTTCGGGGGGTGAATCCCGGAAAGATCAATCAGCGAAAAACCATCCGTTGAATCGATGTTTAAACTCTCGCTTTTCACATTGGTGAATTTTATTGATATCATTCTTTCTTATCCCTTCAATAACGCAACAGCGAGAACCTGACTGGCATTCTTCGTTTGACGATACACTTCATAGGCAGATAGGGCTTTGGGAGAAATGATGTTCTGTGTTAATTGAATCGATGATCCACTGTTTCCGGAGGAATTCTCCATCCCATTGCCTGAATGAAATTGCGTATTGAAGTTGGTTGGAATGGCCTTCTGAATATCTGTATTGATCGAATCCATTTCTTGACTGAATCCGGAACCTAAACCTAATGCCATATTCTGGCCAATGCCTGCAAAGACTTTGGAGGGAGAATGAATCCCTAAGAGGTTCTTCGCACCATCTACGATATTCGTAAAGAAACCACCGATTTTGTCGTTGAACCAGGATGTCATCCCAGTAATGCCACTCCACACGCCTTTGACAATATTGGAGCCAATCTCCGAGAACCACTCCCCGACTTTGGCCAAAGTTTGGGGCAAGGTGACCTTGAAAAAGGTAACGATTTGATCGACTGCCCCGCTGATGGTCGTGACGATATCACCAAAGATTTTCTTGACCGCATTCCGGAAGCCTTCGTTGGTTGTCCAGAGAATCAAGATTCCTGTAACTAGGGCCGCCACTAAGGTAATGATGATCCCAACGGGATTTGCAGCCATCACAATGTTGAGTAGCGCTTCCGCCGCACTCATTCCTTCAGTTGCCGCTTGCCACCCTTTGACCACTGTAATCAATCCTTGAATCATGGTGACGACATTCCAGGCAGCCAGTCCAGCAGCGATGCCACCCACGATAGAAACGATCGTCGGACCATTCGCGACCGTGAAGTTGATGAAGTCTTGGATCCCTGCGATGATCGCAGGCATATTGTCTTTGAGTTGCAAGACAAGATCATTGATGACTGGAGCGAGTTGCGCTAAGGCTTCGTTCATCAATCCTTGCGTCGAAGCTTTGAGTGTTTCCATGTTGTCATCGAATTGACCAAGAGCGCTGACCCCTTCATTACTGACGACGGCTCCCACGTTATGCGCTTCTTGCGCTAATCGATTCAGTTCTGAAGATCCAGCTTTAATCAGTGGATTCAGTTCAGTCGCACTTTTGCCGAAGATCTGCATGGACAGCGAATCGCGTTCGGTTTCATTGGTGACTTTCCCAAGCGCATCGATCACTTCATAGAAAACTTGTTTATTGTTTCGTAACGAACCATCCGCATTCGTTATCTGAACACCCAGTTCTTGATACGCCAATGCTTGATCATTCAGCTTTCCAGTGGCCATTGCATCACGTGCAGAATCCATTGTTTTGGTCATCTTGTTCATCGATCCGGTCATGGTTTCAACAGAGACATCCACAAACCGAGCCGCATAATCCAACTCTTGCAGTTGGACAACAGAGATCCCGGTTTTGTTGGAGAGTGTAATGAGATCATCGGCGAAATGCCCGGCATCACTCATCAGTTTCCCAAGCGCTGCTCCGGCTGCTAATGCGGCGGCTGACACCGCGACCAACGCTTTCTTGCCGAGATCATTCATCGAAGTCGTGAGTTCATCAGTCTTCTTCTTCAGATTTTCTTTCTGCTTTGCTAACTCGACCGTTCTATTACTCAGTTGATCCAGAGAATCGCGCGATTCATTGAGTTCGAGTTGATTACGATATAAAGAAGCCGATTCCTTATTAATCGTCACTTCAAGATCTTGGGCCGCTTTGGAATTAGCACCATAGGCTTCCGAAACTTGTTGATGCTGTTCTTTGAGCGCACGTACTTTCTGTTCTTGAATATCCACGATGGTGGTGAGGCTTTTAATTCGGGCACTGAGTCCGTCGGCATTTTCACCCCAACTTCCCATACTCGCAGCGGCAGCTTTAAATTCAGAATCAGCGATGCGGATCAAGCGATTAGCTTCCGTCAGTCCGGCTTTCAGATCAGTGGTATCAAGGGTCCATTTCCCTCCTAAGACATCTTCATTTGCCACACACATCACCGTCCCTTTCCTAGAACCAATTCACTTGATCCGCCAGTACTTTCTTTCGAAGGATTCCATTCGTCGGACGTTCGGGTCTCTTGCGTCCCTTGCGTGAGAGTTGATTGATGAGTCGAATTACTTCATCCGCTTCAGTTGCTCGTAGGATAAAGGGATTCAATGACGGAAAAACCTGACATAGATTCATCATCAAGTCAAATAGAATCTCAGAGAGCGGTGAAGTCTCCTCATTGAATGTTAAGGAGTCTTCACCGTTTCCACGTTTTTTTCGTTTGTGCCCTCGATATTTTTTACCACAGATACAATCTGTTGGAAGCAATGTTTGATGTCATTGACATCGGCTTGACGCAACAATTCTTTGGTGAGTTTGGGGAAGACGAGTTGAATGAATTGTCCCATTGCTTGAATGGCTTCTCGCTCGGATTTCCCTTCCAATTTTTCGGAAAGATCCACAACATCTTCGATGATGCCCCAGCGAATCCGGTTTTCGCGGAATTCCGCAATGACAGCATCTTGGTCATCATAGATGGTTAAGTTAATACTTGAATTCATACTCCCTCTTTTCTTTTTCATCCACTTCTGGTTGTGTTGCTTTTCGTAAACATGTATGATGAAATTAACATTCCTATGGGGGGGATAAAACATGTACAAATTATTGAAAGTCGTTTTTGGATGGATCGTGATCATTCCGATGGCTTACATTTTTCTAGCACTTGCCTTAGCGATAGTTCCCGGTGGAGATGGGACTGGCCAAACAGTGATCGCTGGCGTTTTCCTTCTCGCTTATATGCTTTGGCTTTTTAAAGTGGATATTGACGAAAAGCTTGATCGGTTACTCGAACAAAAAGAGAAGTAATTCTCTTTTTTTAAGGAGTCTTTGTAATCACAGTCAGGTTTTCCGGAGTGACAACTTGCGTGAACCAACTATCAACCTTCGCTTTTCCATCCCGGGCATCAACCACGAGTTGCTTCCCGGGTTTTTTTGTGGCATCCGGCAAATCAAATCGATATTTCGTGGTAATGCCGGTGAAGATCAATTTGTGATTGTTGGTATCGGTCGAATTGTCTTGTGCTTTCGCACTTTCTTCATCCAAGCGGAAGGTTCCTTTATGCCGCCAGACGTAGCGATAGGTTCCATCGGTAAAACGTAACCGATACCCGATCGCAAAGTATTTCGTTTGCGTTTCTCCGGTATCCAAGAGAGCTCCAGTACCGGTATCCACCACTTTCCCCAATAACCGCGCCACTAAGGCAATCGGTAGTACCGGGACAGTCAGTGTAGCTTCATCAAATCCTTCAGCTGTGACAATAAGATAAGGTTGATTATCATAATATTTCGGATCAGAAGCTCGATCGGTTTTCACCGAAATCTCCCCCGCTGGGGCAAGAACTTCTGGTGTTCCGGCGGTATAAGCAGTCGCATCATCTTTCGTAATTTCAGCGAAGTAGAGGCTATCGAAACCTTGGTATTCTTCATAAATGTAGTTATTCGCCATTAGCTATTCCTTTCTGTGGATATAAAATTCATACTCCATCCATAGTGTTCCCCTTCAAACCCTAAATCTCTTCCTCGACTATCCCGAATGAATCCTGCAGCTCGACAAGCCCTGAAGATCTGTTCAGGGAGTGTGGTGAGGGCACTCATTTTCTTGGAGTAAAGAACGACTTGAACGCGGTTATACGTAACAAGGGGTCCGTCCTCATAAAACGATCCATCCGGACTATCGACAATAAAGTAAGTGATGAACGTCTCCGACAATGGTTCATCTTCTGCATAGGATCCCTGCAATCGAACTTCGAATCCAAGAGGTTCTAAGGCACTGATTAAGTGGTCACGCACATTCATGGCTCTAACTCCTTTAGGATCTTCGTGAGAAGTTCTTTTTGAATCTTTCGCGAGATCGACTGATTTCGTTGAATCGATCGTTGAATAAACGGATCCGCCTTTATATGCGGCGTACCGTATTCAAGAAACAACGCGGGAAGTCCACCTTTTCCTAAATCAAAGCCCACGTTCAACGTGAGCCGATTTCCTTCCCGTTGGATCTGGGTTGGATCATTCAATGAAGCTTCGGTAAGACCAGTTCGGTGATGTTTCTTAATCCCGGTTTTCAGGTCTTCTACAAAGGGTTTTGCGCTTTCTATGAGTGCTTTTTCAGCGGCTGCATCAATATTGCCACCCACCTTTTGAATCCGCTCTAACAGTTCTTTAAAGCCACTCAGATCAAGTTTCATCGTGTTCTTAGCCATTAAGCACCTCCACTGATCTTACGCACTTTGAAGATCAGATATTGATTTCGCATGTCGATGTTTTCCGGTTCTCCGATTACTTCCCAGAAGGTATTGTCTTGTAATAAGACCACACGATCAGCCGCTTGAATGTCTTGTCGGTACCAAGTGATGAGGGTCGCTGTATTCAAGAGAACCAAACTTCCATTGGTGATTGTCTCCGTTCCTCCATAGGTCTTGAAGTTGCAATTCAGAATCGGATCCAACGCATCTTCATAACTGAATTCTGGAGCTCCACTGACAACAGTTCGAATGCGTTTCTGCAGTTTAACAGCTGTCGTTAAGTGAGCTGCACCTGCAGGTTTAAACATCTAGAATCTCCGGATCGGGTGATGTTTTCAATTGGATCAACCGTTGATAGAAGAACGGGCTGAATCCAACCGTTCCACTCTCTGTATTCCAAAGATCCGCAATCCCTCGTAACAGGAGTCCGACGGAAACTTCACTATCGATGAGATCGGACCGGACACCGGCACTCGCCATATAGGCTTTGACATCCTTCAAGTGACGAAGGATCG
>Ga0209125_1001693_pt1 | contig 19394 bp, 21 predicted proteins | sample BarGraIncub1131A_FD_184503 | JGI IMG/M metagenome (GOLD analysis project Ga0209125, IMG submission 184503) | Arctic peat soil microbial communities from Barrow, Alaska - Barrow Graham LP Incubations 11-31A (SPAdes) (version 2) | ecosystem: Environmental > Terrestrial > Soil > Wetlands > Peat...
GTATACTCCAATACAAAACCCCCGAAGATTTATTCGAAGCACAATTAGATATAATTTATGCAGCATAAGTAATTTCAACGATTTAAGTATAAATACAAATTGGTTCAACTTGTTATTGCAATTGGTCTAATGCTTAGAACCTTAAAATATTTAAGATAAGTTGCAATTTGTCTAATAAGAATAACGATTTATAATGTATATCTATTGAATATTTCAAGTAATTATGATAGAAGATTTGTCATAGAATTTTATTGTTTTATGACAAAAGTCTATGCAAAGAATGCCCTAATGGCAATGATTATTGGCTTTTCCAATTAATATAAATTGCTATAATAATCTAAAAATTTAAAAATCATTTTGAATATAGTTTTATAAATCAACGTTTTATTAGAATTAAACAAATAGTTTGCTTTAATAATATTTTTAACAGTTTAAAAAATCATGATAAGCAGCATACTGTGTTAGTTAAAGTGATTTTATACAATTTGCAAAATTTTAAGCATATATGTTTTTTTATAGTGAAATATTATTGATCTTTTGGTAGATATTGTGTATTTATTAATGATGTAATTATAAAGGAAGTTCGGTAATATAAACTGTAGAAAAGCTATATTCGTACTTTTTACTTGCTAGGAACTATGTATATTAATAGCATGAGTATTCAAGAATAGAAGCGATAATAACATTTTCATTAGATTAAAATTTAGGTGAGCTGTAAACAACGACATAAGTTGTAGCAACCAGTTTAGAATTTAATATAAAACTTGTCATAGAAATCGCTATTCTTATGACAGAAATTTATGGATAGAATAGTGCAACGGTAGTAATTACAAGCTTTTTATGATTAATTTAAGTTCCTATAATAATGTAAAAAATCTAATATTCATTCTTAAAAACAGTTTTATAAATTAAATATCTAATTAGTAGATAGTTATCATTAATGCATAGCATATGTTAAGTAATCTTTTTAACAGTATAAAAAAACCATATATAAATTGTAAATTGCATCATTAAACGTTTCCTATGCAATATGTAAACTCTATAATTCATTTAAAGGTGTAATATTAGAAAATATTTATGATAAAAACCTATTTAATAATGTAAATAACTTCGTTAATAAGTTTAATTAAAGGGAAGTCTTTATAAGCTTATGTAATAAAAGCTTTGTTAATCTAAAGTAAACATATATTTTTATAATTTAAACCGAAGATGATTATTTCAATTATTACTTAACTATATCGATAAAGCTATTCGCATTTAGTAGTATTTTAAGTACATAGTTAAAGCCAAGAACTTCTTTAACAGTATAGAAATCTTCTGACATATAGTGTAGTAAGCCAAAACTTATGCAGGATTCCGTAATAAAGGATGGTTCATCGCTGCCATAAAAATGCTTTAAAGCAGTGGAGTTTACTTTTATACCCTTAGTAACAGTTTCATTAGCCAATGCAGTTGCAATTGTTTTTTTGTCAATAATAGTTTTAAAGACATTAATTAACTTATTATTTTCAGTATCAGTTGCTACAGTGTTTATATTTAATTTTTCCAGCTATATCATTCTCCCTCGTAACTTATTTGTGAAAAGGGGCCAATTAGCCCCAGTCAGCTTTTAAGAAAACACATCTATAAAAGCCTAAAAATCTTAATAAATATCCATGCCTGCCAAGCCTTCCATGTTCATATATGAAAGATATAAAGCTGCTTGAGGAGTTTACCTTTACTTAAGACTGTTTTTAAATGTTATCATTCAAACGTGAAATAAAAAAAGAAAGAGGAGCTATTATATGAATAATTTAGGAGTTACTCTTAAATTATTGAGAGATAAACATAATATATCTCAAGAGGAATTATCAAAAAATACAGGTATTTCTAGGAGTAATATAAGTAAAATTGGAAAAAATCAGATATCTCCATCGGTCGATGCACTTTTGATTTTATCTGAAATTCTTGAAGTTTCTACTGATTTATTGTTGAAGGGAACTAACTTTGATATTGAAACAAATATATTATCCGATCAAGAGAAAAATATTATTTGTTTAATAAGAAATGTTAGTGAAGAAGACAGCAAAATTATTCTTGGTTTTTTAAGCAAGTTTAAAGTAGAAAAATAAGATTACCTAAGTTGTCGGCTACAATTATTAATTATAGCCAGAAAAGTAAGTATTAATATGGAGTTTAGAATACCAAATTTTCTTTAGTGCGATCTTATGACAAGCTTATATGTAGAAAGTTAAAGTTTTTTTAGTTGGCTAATCTTTAAGTAAGTTTATATACCTAAAAATCGTGGAGTGCAAATTATTTAAAAATAAATAACTATAATAAAATGAGAAATAGATATAGTAGAAAACTATCAGAAGAAGATAAAAAAATAATTTTATCTTTAATAGATAGATTAAATATAAAATAGTTTAAACCAATTTATATTGAATTTATGATTTTGCCTATAAATTATAATGTTGCATAAGAGTTTAAAAGGGATACCAATATAATAAACTGGTAACCCTTTTAAATTATTAATTACTACTTCTAATAGAGGGTGATCCTATGTTATGAATAAAGAAGATTATCTTATATTACGTGTTGCTAGCTACACCTAAGCATTAACACGCTTTTTCTTATGTAATTCATCCTCATTTCTAGTATAGTTTGTGGTATTCTTTTAATGAAATTACTGATAAGTAACCGAGTGAATTCAAGGGAGTCTTCTTTAAAACAGTTTAAATTTATCATAATTTTTGTAGCTTATTCTGTGATTAGCTTTAGTTCCTAATGTAGTTTCTGAAACAAATTCAACTCTAATTTCTAGGAACGTTGCTTGGTGGGTTTACTTACTTAATGGTATCTGCTCAATTAATTACTAAGTGGGTATGTAGTGATAGAAAATAATTCAATTAATTTATGAAGTATATGAATACTATTCATATACCGCCAAAATTTCAACAGATGCTAACATTGAAAGGTGTTGTTATGTATTTTCATTTATTAAAATTGTGGAGAGTATATTATTTTTATCATTTCAATGGTCTTTGTATTTTTCTACTTTTAATTCAACAGATAAATAGGCAGGGTTTTACAGCTGTTAACAAGCATTACAGTATTCGGAAGATGTTATGCAGTTTTTATTGTATAAGCGAATTTGAATTTTAGTATTATAGAATTTTCCGCATCCATCTAAAAAGGGAGGCGAAAATCTATTTTTTATGAAACTAACTAAAATAGAAGAGTAATTTCACAAATATATGTGTGGAGAGTTCCTGAATGCTTATGCAATTATCTTATTTATAAATTCAAGCTGTTATAAACATCGGATATAACTTCTTTTGTGATACCAATATATCTTAAAGTTACACTACCACTACTATGGTTTAATATTTTTTGTAAGGTATTAATTATACTTGGATTAGTTTTAATATTATTAGCATAGATATGAAAAGCGAACGATTTCCTCAACGAATGTGAACCGTAGTTACCTTTAATGTTTAATTCTCTTAATGTGGTTTTAATTATCTTGTGTGTAGATTCTACTGTTAGTGGTCCATCACCTTTTCTGCTTTTAAATAAATAACTATCAGCATCTATATTTTTTAAAGTACCAATATAAAGTAATATAGCGGTTTTGGCACTTTTGTTTATTTGAAGATCTCTTTTCTTATCTGTTTTCTCTTCATTAATAATAACTGTATCAACAACTTTGTTATCTTGAAAAACATCTCTGATTTTTAAATTTAATAAATCACCTGCCCTAAGACCTACATTAATACCAACTACAAATAACATATAATCTCTTTTATTTTCTTTTCCAATAAGAAATTGTTTTATTTTTACTATATCTTTAATATTTTTTATTGGTTCAACTTCAGAAGCCTTTTTTATTCCTCTACTTGTTTTGTTAATCACTTCCATATACACAACCTTCTTTCAATAATAACTAATATAATAATTATATAATAAGTTAGCATTGAAAACAATAGAAAAGGTATTTAAATTCTTAAATACCTATTCAAACACAGTTATATCAAGGGTTACAAGAATTTTAATGAATGCCAACTTATATACGGAGTTGGCATTCATTTATTATTGAGATATAAAAGTTACAGTATACTTATCAAAATAAATTGATGTAGTATTAAAAATTTTAATATATATAAAATTGATCAACCTGACTTATTTGAACTAAATAACTAATAGATTTGATCATAATTGATATGCACTTCATAGTCAAGGAAATAATACCGTATAATGAGATCAAAAAATATATTAATTAAAAGGACCTGTACTAATGAAAATTAGAAAACTGGAATTTAAAATGGAGAAACTATTACAACCTTCGCCCAGTAATATTCCTGGTGTAGGTAGTCATTATGACTTTATTAGTAGGTTGTGGCTTGAAAATCCTGAAATTGAACAAAAACGTCAGGATGAACTTCACCCATTTAGGTCGAAACCACGTAAAAAATTTGGCAAAAACAAAAAAACAACAACCACGCCATCCTGGAATTATTAAAAGATTTGTTGATTTAGCACTTCAAGTTAAATCTTTCGAAAGCAGACCAGAAAAGTTGCTACAACACGCATCCTGCGATTATAGATAAAAATACATGGGAATGTGTCAAACTTGAGTTTGAAAGACAAAATGGATTTATTAAGGAACATAGAATGAACAAATATCATCAGCACAGTAAGGAACTGCCCTTTTCTGGTAAACTGATTTGTAAGCACTGTGGGCATATATTAGTTAGAAGAGAATTCAATAGGACAAAAGACAAAGGTGAATATTATTGGTGTTGCAAGAGATACAGAGCGGGTAGATATTCTCCAGTTGAGTCAGAGGTATGTTGTAATGGAATAAGAATAAAAGATGTTGTTCCAGCTGAAATGTTTATAACGGTATGGAATCAACTTGTAGAAAATCAGGAATGGCAGCATATTACAAGCGCTAAAGGTGTGCTTGAAAAGTACAGATTAGATGAATTGATTAGGTTGACAAAGAGTGTGGGGATAATTAACAAGATGTCATATGGGCTAATGCTTAAAACTCTGAGCCGTATTAATATTGATGTTGATGTTGATGTGCGGTAGAGGTTATATTTCTAGCCGGACCAAATGGTAAATATAAAGTTAAATGATTGATATAGGGATACCCGTAGGATTAGCAGTGATTGCTTTTCTTACGGGCGTTTTTATTTTATTCCACTCTTATCCTTTAGAAAAAGAATAATTTAAAATGTGGTGAAATGGATTAAAATAACTTCTAGAAGCGGAAATTCAGTTTAAATCAGGATTAAAGGTAAAGGAAATACTATGAAAATTTCATTATAAAAATGGGTTGTAGTTAGTGATGTTCTATATAAAAGCGAAAATATTTAACACTACTATTGACAACAATTGTAGTTGATAGTAGTATTAAATTGTAGTCAATATATGTAAATATGATTTAAATAAGGATGTGTTTATATGGAATTTTACACAGTTAAAGATATAGCTGAAATGTTATCTGTCAATGAAGAAACTGTTAGGAGATGGATAAGAGATGGAAAACTTGATGCAGAAAGAGGAAATGGAAGGCAAGGGAGTAAAGTGAACGATATTTCACTTAAAAAATTTTTAATAGAGAATAAAGGGTTAATGACTAGTGGAGCTGTAGCAACATTAGGATTAGGTACGGTTGGAGCAATTGGTGCTGCCGTAGTATCACCAATTGCAGGAATTTTAGCAACACCTATTATTGGAGGGGCTTTTGTTGGAGCAAGTTTGCTTAAAAAAATAAAAAGTAAAAACCAAGATAAGCAAACAGTAAAAATTGAGCTTATGGAAGAAGAATATAAGTTAGAACAACAGAAAGCTCAACTAAATACAGAAATTTATAGATTACAAAGTGAGGTTAAATTAATTGATAGTCAGATTAATAAAATTAAAGAAGTAATTAGAGATATAGAAAATGAAGTTTCAACAAAATAATAAAGAGGTGGGTATTGATATGGATCTGTTAGATCAACAAAGTGACTATTTGTCTATATTAGAGAATGAACTAAAATTAGATTATTCATTAAATATAATGAACTGTGATTTTGATATAGAAGTTTTTCAAAGGTATAAGGATTTAATCATTCCGGAGGTGCCTAATCTTAGCTTTAACAATTGGAAAGAAATAAATGAAGAATGGCCTAAGCTAGAGCTAGATTTATTTCCAAGATGGAGAACAGCAGATATTCCAATGATGATTATTATTGGTTTTTTAGGCGGCTTAATAAGCTATGGGTTACATGATGTTTTTGAACAATTACATGAAACTTGGGGAGAAAATCCATTTGAAGCTGGGGGACATTCAGGGCAAGATATTGACAAGGTTAGAGGGAAAAAACATAGATTTAAATATGGACATGATATATTAAATCCATTTGAAATAGATTGGGATAACTATTTTCCTAGTGGTAAAGAAAATAGCCAATATAGTATGTTTATAAAAATAATAGCGTGGCTCAAACATTTGTTTCAAGATACTTTTTCTACAGAAGGGTTACCTTTACCAGGATCTTCTTATTTTAGAGAACAAATAGAAGCTTTATTTGAAGGTATGAGCAATAATTTGAATATAGATAAATATACCATATATAAAATTTTTAGCACACTTAAAACAAGAGATTTGGTAGGAACAGCATTTGTTGCATCTGCAATGTCAATCTACATTTATGGAACTGAAAAGGGAAATGATAGAAAATTTTTCAATTATAGGTATACATCATTAACATTAGGAGCTTTGTTAGTTAATATATCAACTGGATTATGTATGCCAGAAAAAAAAGCATCGTTGAATTATAGTGGAATAGCTGCTATGATACCGTATTTTATATCATTAATACTGGTAAACAGAAAAATAAATGCACAAATTAAAAAGCATAAAGAAGTAATAGATCATAATATAGCTAGTCTTATTAATAAAGATACTGATTTACTTAATAATAATGAGATAATTGAAGAATACAATAAAAAAATGGAAACCGTTATAAATAACATGAATGAGATATACATAAACATTAAAATACTTAGTGATGAATCTTATGATGAAAGTTTGTTTGTGCTTCAGAATCAAAATGAATGGCTAATTAGTATGGAGAAAAGTATTTAAATTTAAAAGGGGAGATAAGAATGTCAGGGAAGCTTATTGCAAAAGTGATTATTGGTGCGGGATCTTTAATAATAGGTGGAGGAGCAACTATATATTATATAACTAAGTATAAGAAAGAAATAGTAAAATTACAAAAGGATATAGAAGACCTTCAGAAACAAGCTGATAGAGATAAACAAAATATGAAGACCGCACAAGAGGAAAATCAAAGTTTAAGAAAGGAAAAAGATACTATCATAAAAGAAAAACAAAATTTACAAGAAGAAAATGTAAAGCTCCATAAAGAAAGAGTAGTTATGGATGAGAAAATAAAAGAGAATGATTTTAAGATTAGACGGGTAGTAGACAAGTTTAAAGAAGATAATGAAAAATTAAAAAATGAAAATATAAAATATAAAAAAAGAATTGAAGAATTAGAAAGGCAACAAATTATAAATGAACAGAAGATAGAAAAATATGGACTTGAAATAGAAACACTTACTCAAGAGATAATTAAAAATGAAAGCACTGTTTTACAATTACAAAACAATGTAAACAATATTCAAACAACTACTATAGGGAAAAGAAATAATATACAGTTATTAGAAAGTCAAATAAAAAGTTACAAAAGTAAATAATATATTTTAAAATAAAAGTTTTGTATAAGGAGAAGTTTTAAATGAGTAAAAAAACTATATGTTTAGATAAACCAGATGTTTCGGAATTAGGAGAGTATTATTCTCCAGATGATTGTGAATGTGTTTATCTTTCACAAGCACTTATTGAAAGTTGTATAGATAAATTAAGAATTATGCAATATAATGTGAAAAAACATGTAATAGACGTAATAAGAGAGCATGAGCGTATACATATGGAAAGAGTATTGGGAAAGATTTCAAAGGAAAAAGAGAAAGAAATTATAGATCAACTTTATGAAAGTTATAGAAATAAATTTTATAAGTGGCCACAAGATGAAAAAGAGTATAGAGAATTTTATAAATTAATTAATGGGATAGATATACTATAGTATTAAAAACAGAAGTCCTGTCTGTATAACAATACTAACTTTTTACCAAATGAGGTTAGAGTTTAGTTATGAATTGAATGAGATAGAGCATTTCTTTTGGGAGGAGTAATCTTATATGAGTATTTATAAAAAAAGAAATTGGAAGATTAAACTTAATAAGCCAATTAAATTAAATATTAGAATTAGCTAGGAGAGTATATAATAAACCTGATTATCAATTTAAGGGGTCATATTATTATGGGCGGTTATGGTTAGATGTTATGAAATGTTTGGAACAGAATGGTCAAAATGCTGAGGAAGATATAACTAGAAAATTATTCAAAACATATATCGTATTTGATTCAATCAGGTATCTTGAGAAAACAAAAGCATATTTTCATAAAAATAGAGCTGCATGGGAAGAAAAAGTAATAAATTTATTTGAAGCACCTGATGAGGAGGCATTTGATAGCTTATGTTACGAATTTTATGTAGGTTCTATTATGTCTATGGAGGATAAGGAAATATATTTTTGCAATATGAGTACAAGTGTTGGAGAATCTAATCCTGATAGCTTATGTGAATTCTTTATTGAACCGAGATTATTTATTGAGTGCAAAAACTTATTTGTAGTACGTAAGAATGTAATTACAAATAATATCAGGAAAGCAAACTAACAGATAAGAAGTACAGCACAACAAATAAAAGTAGGCAATCCTATAGGCGTAACTTTTTTGGATTTATCAGAAAAGTTAGAAATTAATAATAGAGAGTTGATAAATGAAAAAATAGTTGAGGCTTTACGTAGGTTAAGGCAGTGTAATGAAACACATTTTCTTATAGTTACGTATATGAATGTAGTAACAGAAAAGAGAGATTCTAGTGCATATAGTAAAGCACGATTAATAGTTAATCCAATATTTAAGGATACTATATTGACTAAAGAAAACCTTCTGCTTCTTAATCCAAGATTTAGAATGGTATTTATACCTAGTGAAGATTACAAATTATTTGACTTATACGATTTTATTAGTAACCAAAAGAAAAAGGGGGTGTCTTTCAATGAATTCTTTTGCGAATAAAGTTCATTTGAAAATAATAAAAAACATTACTATGACTTAGGGCTATATTAAAATAGTATGTGTTTCCTTTAAAGTCTTTAGCTTGTACTGATGCATATGTAATGTGTAGTAGGCATGGGGATTTTATAGGGTGTGCACTTTTTAGCGGAAATCCCATAGAATTTAGTGATATTAAAATTACAAGCCTTATTAAAAAAGTCGATTAGACAGGAAGAAAGTTGTAGTATTTCAGGAAACGTTAACTACAACCATTATCTTTTTTAACAGAAAGTGAGCGACACAAAGTTCTACTGACTGCTCAGCAAACCCAAATGTCGGTGGGAAATATGCGTCTGCATAAAAAAATAATAGCCTACAAGTCTGTAATCAAAGAATGGAATAAAAAGGATATAAAAACTGAAAATGCACAAAGAAGCTATAAAAACTTTTCAAATCGGCCACCATTCCTTGCCGGTGTTATTTCAAGCGAGACGCTTCCACGTGTATTTGGAATATTGGATGCACTTTTTCGACAGATAGAATATATGGGAGGCTCTGTTAATGATGATCTTTCATTCAATATTAGAAATGAAAATGTTCATATTGTAGTGATTGAATCTCAAGATGAAATTAAGCATGAAATGACTAGGGAAGAAGCCAAGGAATTATTAATATATGAGGATGCAATGCGCCATAATAACTGGGCTTCAAAACCTAATATTCGCAAATATGATTATGTATTCGACGGCCATCTAAGAATTGCTATTCGTAAAAAACGATATTTCAGAGATACAGACAGTATTAATATTGAATCCAGGCTAGGCGAGATGTTGCTAGAACTATATGAAGAATCTGAAGTGGTACGCATTAATCGAGAAGCTCAAGAGGAGGTCCGACGCGAACGAGCGAAAATATGGATGATAAAATTGCTACATGGATCGATTGGGCAAAGAAAAAGGCTGATTGGTTTGACCCCAAATTAGCGAGGACAGATGAATTATTTGGGAAGAGAGAACATGAGAAAGATTCGGAACAGAAAGTTCTTAAAGAATCCCGATATTATTGGTGATTATATGATTAGTTTGTATTTAAAGAGGGTATGGGATTAGAATGGAGTATATAAAGAGTTAAGATAATACCCATATGGTTGGATTTTGAAGGAACTGGCTTTGTGTGTGTTTCTTTGATTTATTTGTAAGGTACTAGTAATACAGTTTATGAAAATTATAGCGTTTTATGAATTTATTAATTGTAGAATTATGGAGAAACTTGGCTAAGGAAATAGGTTGAGAAGAACTAAGCAATGGATGTATAATTTATATGTAAAGTTATGTTTATTTGTGTTTGAAAAATTGAAAAATAAAGATGTGTATTATGCTTGTTAAAGTAATTTTAAAAATACATGGTTTTACTATAAGTATACTGGGTGGATATGGTAAAATAAAAAAAAGAAATTTTAACGATGTCAAAAATAAGATGTGTAATAACAATGCAAATTGAATATAATGAGGAGGAATAAAAGGATGGATTTTTTTAAGTACTTTTCAGAGCGCGACAAAATGAGAAAGAAATTTCTAGAAGAAAATAATCAGGGTTCAAGAGAGAATCTGATTAAAGAGTTTGTGATTTATTTGGAGAAACAAGGATTAAGTGGTGAAGATATTGAGAAAGTATTAAATTTTGAGAATTTACTTGAAGCACAAGGCAACACTCAAATGATAACTAATAATAAATCATATAAAGAAGCTGTAGCAAAAGCATTAGGGAAAAAATAAATGAGCTTAGTGAATTTATCTTATTTAGGGTGCTTTTTATCTGGAATTACATCCATTATTATAGTTACTTTTGGAATATATCAAGTACATGGATTAAGAAAAGCTCTTGATCAATCAAATTTAATGGCTAATTTTGAAATAGAGTTCGAACTAAATAGGAGAAAAGGAAGAGTAGCAGATATTAGAACACGAAATCTCGAAAACCTTGCTTCTATTAAAGGGGATAAGCCTAATGAGCATGAAAAACGAAATATTGAGATCTTGGATGGGCTTTTTGAAGAGGCATTGGAAGATTATCTAAATGTTTTTGATAGATTGTCGTCTTTTATTTTAAAGAAATGTCTTAAAGAAGAAGATTTTCGAATTGAGTATAGAGATATGTTATTTTATACAATAAAAGAAGAATCTGAAAAGTTTCAGACTGGGACAAGGTATAGGAATATGGTTAAACTATATGACAAATGGAAGGATAAGTAAGGTGTTATACATAATAGGCTATATACCACGATAAATGGAGTATAGCTTTTTTTATGTAAGGTCCTATAAAATTTGAATTTAAAAATAGGTGAGTTAAAGAGTTATATTTTAACGTAATATTAGTTTAACATTTGGAGGTAGCATACTTGGAAAAAAGTAAAAAATATTTTGAAAAAGGTAATACAATCAACGAATTTAGATATAATATCGAGAAACCAGATGTTTGTTATGATTATTATAAAACATTTACGAATTCGTTGATTGACCATTTACAACCTAAAAATAATAAATTCAATTTAAAATCTATAAAACAACTAAGTTTTAATTATTTATGGAATGATTCTGTCAATGCAGGAAGTTATGAATTAAAAGGGTTAGATATGATTACAGTAAATGAAGGAACAATATTAAAATTGTATAATTTATTTTATAAATTGAATACAAGAATAAATATTATTGAATTATCATCTGAAACTAAATCGCGTACCGAAATTAATGCTACAATTTTTTATAAAAATCATGAAAGTGATGATAAGGAAATAGAAGCAGAGATGGTATTTTCGGACGATATTATTAGTAATAATATTGCTGAATACATGGCAATGTTTGCAATTAAATGGATAATAGCACATGAGATAGGTCATGCATTTAATGGGCACACTGGATACTATTTAGAAGTACGTAATAAAATACAAAACGAGAATAATGAGGAAGAAAAGGAGAAATTATTTTTAGACTTACAAACTATGGAAGTAGATGCAGATGCATTTGCAGTTAACAGAATAATTGATGTGGTAATGGATTTATATAAAAAAAATGATAAGATCCTTGGGATGTTAAAAAACCAAAATGATTTACTGAAATTGGCTATTTTCTCAATACATGGTGTATTTTATATGTTTAGAGACTGTGAGCTATATGACCGCATAAAAATCGAACATCCTCCAACTTTTATAAGAGAATGCTTGGTTCTAGGTTCAATGAAGCGATGCTTATTAAAAAGACATAACTTTAAAGTTGATGATAACTATATTGTGGATGCTGTTGGTAAAATAGAGAATTTAATATGCGCGGTAGATGGGAAAAGAAATGAAAATTATATTAATTACATAAAAGAGTTTTATCCACAAATTCAAAAGTATTGTGCTAAAATTCAGTATAATTTTCAAAATAATATTATATATAAAATAAAAGATGAAGCGAGACTCCCAATAGAAGGAATTAATTACTAGAAAAGGGAAAATTATCTATGAATAGTATGGAGGTTTTTTATAATTTACAAAACAATAAATTTTTTTTTTTACAATAATATTTTTGATGATGTTTTTAAGAAGGAAGACTTGAATAAAGAATCATGGGGTGTGCACTTTTTGGCAGAAATCCTATACAATTTAGTGATATTAAAATGAATAACCCTTTTGAAAAAGACGCTAAATTGTATCAATATTATAGTTATCGGACAGTGAAACCCTCGACTAATTATTAAATTAGGCGGGGGTTTTCTTATTCCCTTTTTTAATTGAATCAATCTGATAAAGCAATCCGTATTGAAAGTAACAGTGTTTTTGATAGATAAAAGAGATGTAATTTAATAGACTGAAGAGGGCCTAAAGGATAATGTAGAGAGTGTGATAATTAAATTTTTATCTACCTGACTCGGAAACAGGAGAACGTATAATGCGTTCCGAGGGCTTAAAACCCTCTTTCTCCGTCAAATTACAAGGGAGCTAGTATATTTAAACTAGAGCCCTTTTTAGGTGCGGTTTTGTTGAAAGTAAGGTTTGTGACGCCCGTTTGATAACAAAATAGGAAAGACAGAATTAAAATGGATGATAATAAGAGCTCATATAAATGTACCCATTATGTGGCTTTTTATTGTTGATAGCAAATTGTGTTTGTTAATGATGTTAAAAAATAACATACCTCTTTTATAATAGTGCCATTCCAATATACATTTATTCGCAAAAACAATTGATAAATTAGGTAAAGTAGATATTCTGATTAACAATGCAGGGCTAATGATCAACAAACCTCTTGCAGATGTAACGGAAGCCGATTTTGACAAACAATTTGCAGTGAATGTAAAGGGCACTCTCTTTGCTTGTCAGCAAGCGATGAAATATATGGAAAACAACGGAAGAATAGTAAAATTTTCTACGTCTGTAACAGGACAAATGTTTCCGACGTATAGTGTATATGCTAGTACAAAAGGTGCGGTTGAACAATTAACCCGTCAGCTTGCAAAGGAATTCGGGTCCAAACAAATTACAATTAATGCAGTTGCTCCTGGGCCTGTTAACACTGAACTTTTCAATTTAGGTAAAACAGAGCAGCAAATTGAAGGCATGAAAAAGATGAATTCATTTAAATAAGTTACAGTAAAATAAAAAAAGATTTGTTCTTTAACTGGAGCAAATCTTTTTTAGTTATGGACACATAGTGATAAGGCAATATAACTATCAAGCTAAGCCAATTAAATAATGGTTAGATTTGCTTACAAGTGAGACTATTTTGTAGAATAACAATATTGATGAGGAGTTTTTAAATGAAAACAGTAATTTATTATTTTAGTGGCAGCACTAAAGGAAGCGTAGTAAAGTATTTAAGCAAGTTGAAGTTATCTACAATGTGGTGTCTTTTAAGCGTACTTCCGCTAGCTAATAATTGACAATTACTTATATAAGTCAGTTCTTTCAACGGACAGTGATATAGTTAGGCACGGTTCGCCTCCACCATACATAAACAATGATTTTGATACAATGGAAAACCCTTGAATTCAGGGGTTTTCGTTGTTTTTTGGATAAAATACAAGCTGTAGTTTGAGATGAAAGTCATGAAATTATAGGTTAGAATGGAATAAATGCACACCCCTATGAAATTTAGTGTAGGGGGTGTGCATTTTTAGTAGGGGGTGTGCACTTTTTATCGGAAATGGAAAGCTAGTGTTTTAGCGGCTTTGAGAATGATTACGAAATAAATGTAACCATTCTCTCAGCAACCACTGTCTGATATAAAATTTAGCCTACTCATCATCGTTTTCTGTTATTGGTGATCTCTTCATACTGTAGTGAGTAGTTCTGCGAGTAGAATTAGCATCAACAACCTGGATATTGCTACGTCTTATTTTTTCTAACTGAACTTTATCAAATAGCTCCTGTGAAATAATCGGTGGGTGGCAGTCTATTGCTAAATACTTCTGAAATTCACCTTTGTTGATTTTTCTTTTATTGTTAGGATATTCAAGGCCGTAAGTTTTCCCAACCACCACACTGCCTGTGTATTTTTCATTTGAAAGCATTGTATCAATTGTACGCTTCGCCCAATGTTCTTTGCCTGTTGGAGACTTTATACATTCTTCTTCAAGGTAACGAATTATTGCTAGAATGCTATATCCATTAACATATAACTCATAAATTTTCTGTACTACTTTGGATTGATATTCATCTATAACAATATTTCCATCAGAAGCATTAATATAGCCATAACACTTGCGATTATAAAATTTTGAGTTTCCTCTCTCAAAGCCACGGCGAATCCCCCACCTAATATTTTGACTTCTTGATTCACTATCAGCTTGTGCTACTGCTTCGAGAATAGATAGCAGAAAAGTCTTACTTGTCTCTGAAGTGTTAATGTTTTCAACCTCAAAGTACACATCAACAAGCAGACTACGTAATTTATTTATCACATCGAGAATGTCTACTGTATTGCGTCCAAATCGACTGACAGATTTGGTAATTATCAAATCTATTTTATGGTCATAGCAATCTGAGAGCATTCTTTGGAATTCTACTCTGTCGGTGATGTTTTTTCCAGATTGAATATCTGCATATACATCAACTAGTTCCCAATCAAGGTGCCGCTTAACCATCTGCTTATATTGATGGATTTGGTTGTTAAGGCTTTCCATTTGATCAGCATGCGCCGTGCTGACTCTGCAGTATATTGCTACCTTCACTTTTAGCATGAGAGATATTCTCTCAATTTTCGTGACTTTTCTTTTATTACTCATTTTCGCATCATTCCTCTAAAAGAATTGAAAAGATAAAATTTCCCTACTCGTATATATTCATATGAAAATTTCATCCAATATAATGATTATTGCCAAATTGTATTAAAATAATTAACCTAACCCTCTTACTTCAAAATTAGATTTATATTTAGGCTATGTTAAAGAGTAGTGTTGAAAATCATACACACCAATTATAGCCAATATTATCCTTTCGTTGTATAATGGAGTTAATTCGGACTTGTAAAATATGACGTCACAATTATTAAATATAAAAAGGTTAAATTAATATGAGTATTATCGGATGACCACATGGAATGGTAGGAAGTAGTTATAAATTAAAGATATAGAAGGTGGGATAAAATGAATGCAGTTTTGACAGTAATACCAATTATACTTATTAGGTATGGGCTTTTAAGTATAGTAAACAAAGAAGCACTTAAACGTGCGGGTTTATATGCTCCAATAATCGGAAGAGAAAAAGTAGCATATTGGGTTTATCAAATTTCAACTACCCTTATTTTACTATATTTGTTATTACTTAAAATCAGAGCAGACTCTGAGTGGTTTTACATAGGTCTGATAATCTATAGTTTAGGAATTATTTTATATGGGGTATCTATAATAAATTATGCTAAGCCTAAAATGAGCGGAATAAATTTAAATGGGTTATATCGAGTATCCCGAAATCCTATGTACATTGCATATTTTATTTATTTCTTAGGGTGTGTATTTCTAACTCAATCAATGATATTGCTTGTGCTATTAATATGTTTTCAAATATCAGCGCATTGGATTATTCTTTCAGAAGAAAGATGGTGTATTAAGGAATTTGGAGAAGAATATTTAAAATATATGAATAGAGTAAGACGTTATATTTGATAGGTATAATTTTATTTGACCAATAATTCGCATTTTTCATTTATGACGCAAAAAAGGCAGCCTTGAGAGGTTGCCTTTCAATTTCAACATTATTCTTAAACAGAGTCTTTATTCAACATAAAAACCTTTGATTTTAAAGGGCTTTGTTGTTATTATAGAGAAATTTAATGGTGATTAGGCTAAAATCAAGGCACCGGATTGTGAAAGTATGTGCACAATTTAGTGATAATGATTTTGTGGAATCAATGTTAGTATTAGGAATTAATATTATTCGAATATCTATAATGACTTGCTATTCATGCGATTAAGAGCGAACATAACACTACCGAAACTATCGGTAGAAAGGGAGGTTCGCCATGAACCCTCGAAATGTGATCATTATACCACCCACACTCCCAAAACAGCCAAATCCATATTTGGGAACACCGTGGAAAATCCATGTAGTAGGTTATGCCCGTGTTGAAAAAGGGACCGGCGCTGGTGTGCAGATTAGAAAAAATATCAGACAAATCATTGCAGGTAAACAAGAATGGGAATTGTTATATGTAACGACAGACTACTACCAAACCCAGAATCAGGATTTAACATATCGTAGCTTTTTCAACATATGCAAAACGATCAGATCAGGATGTGTTGATGTTTTGATTATCTATTCTGTGAACAATTGGGAAGAAGATTATTCTATCGCAGAATGGCTGTTTCAGCTTTGCGGGGAATACGAGATTGAAGGTTACATTGCTCGCAACAATTCATTGTTTTCAGTATGTGATTTTATGCTATAACGTGTATTTTTGCTAAATTGTATCAAAATTGGGTTTAGCCTAATCAGCTCATAAGAAAACAACAAGTTTGATACAATGGAAAACCCTTGAATTCAAGGGTTTTTGTTGTTTTTTTGGTAAAATACAAGCTGTAATTCGAGACTTAAATCACAAAAACTTGGATTAAATTGAAATAAATGCACACCCCCTATGAAATTTAGTGTAGGGGGTGTGCATTTTTAGTAGGGGGTGTGCACTTTTTAGCAGAAGTAGAAAGCCAGTGTTTTAGAGGCTTTGAGTATGATTACCAAATAAATGCAACAATTCTCTCAGCAATCGTTATCTCATAATATATTTAGCCTACTCATTATTGGTTTCTGTTATTGTTGATCTTTTCATACTGTAGTGAGTAGTTCTGCGAATCACGTTATCTTCAACTACTTGAATATTGCTACGTCTTATTTTTTTTAACTGAACTTTATCAAATAGCTCCTGTGAAATAATAGGTGGGTGGCAGTCCATTGATAAGTATTTCTGAAATTCGCCTTTGTTGATTTTTCTGTTATTGCTAGGATATTCAAGGCCATAAGTTTTCCCAACCACCACATTGCCCGTGTATTTTTCATTTGAAAGCATTGTATCAATTGTACGCTTGGCCCAATGATCTTTGCCAGTTGGAGAATTTATACATTCTTCTTTAAGGTAACGAATTATTGCTAGAATGCTATATCCACTAAGATATAACTCATAAATTTTTTGTACTACTTTGGATTGATCTTCATCTATAACAATATTTCTATCATAAGCATTAATATACCCATAACACTTGCGATTATAAAATTTTGAGTTTCCGGTCTCAAAGCCACGCTGAATACCCCACCTAATATTTTGACTTCTTGATTCACTATCAGCTTGTGCCACTGCGTTGAGAATAGATAATAGAAAAGTCTTACTTGTCTCTGAAATACTAATGTTTTCAACTTCAAAGTACACATCAACAAGCAGGCTACGCAATTTATTTATCACAGCTAGTGTATCCACTGTATTGCGTCCAAAGCGACTTACTGATTTGGTAATTATTAAGTCAATTTTGTGGTCATAGCAATCTGAGAGCATTCTTTGGAATTCTACCCTGTCGGTAGTATTTTTCCCGGACTTAATATCTGCATATACATCAACCAGTTCCCAATCAAGGTGCCGCTTAACCATCTGCTTATATTGGTGGATTTGGTTTTTAAGGCTCTCTATTTGGTCAGCATTCAACCTGCTGACTCTGCAGTATATTGCTACCTTTAATTTTAGCATGAGAGATATTCTCTCAATTTTCGTGACTTTTCTTTCCTTACTCATAATGGCATCATTCCTTTAAAAGAATTGAAAAGATAAAATTTCCCTACTCGCAGATAGCTCATATGAAAATTTTATCCAATATAATGATTATCGCCAAATTGTATTAAAATAATTAGCCTAACCATCTCACTTCGGAATTAGATTTATATTCAGGCTATGTTAAAGAGTAGTGTTGAAAATCTTACACACCAATTATCGACAATATTCTCCTTTTGTTGTATAATGGAGTTAACTCGGACATGTTATAAAATGCGTAATAATGTATCTATTAGAAAGGTAAGCTGTTGCTCAAATGAATAAAATATCTTTTGAAAGGTTCATAGGCAAAAGGATTGCTGAATAAATCACATGTATCCTATACTTATATTTGATGGGGAAGAATCTTTGACTGTTGAATTCTCATGGAGATTAAGAAACGAAAAAACAATATTAGTAGGAAGTAGTGAATATAAATTATAAGAAACCCATCAGAAGGTACGATACAATTGTGAAGAAACACCCCAATATCAGCAGAGGGACGGTATATCGGAATCTGAATCTGCTTTCCGATATCGGCGAAATCCGTAAAGTGGAAATGCCAAACGGAGCCGACCGTTTCGACCATCTATGCCACGAGCATTATCACGCAAGATGCGTAAAGTGCGGCCGAGTCTTTGATGTGGAAATGGAGTTTATCGCGGATTTGGAAAAGAACATTAAGGATACTTACGGGTTTGAGATTACCGGCCATGATGTTATTTTCAAGGGTACCTGCCTTGAATGTAATAGATGATTTTAGGGGCTTGTAGAATTCAAAAATAAAAATTGTGGATAACTTTTAAGATTTGCCTTAAAAATGTGCAAAAAAAGACACAACAAAAAACCTTTTGTTAAAAAGGTATGCGTAGCATGTGAAGAGGTATTTAAATGTGGATATGTTGATATTTTAATTAAACAGCGATTTTAAGCAGTTTAGTTATACTTCTAAT
>Ga0209125_1001694_pt1 | contig 19391 bp, 10 predicted proteins | sample BarGraIncub1131A_FD_184503 | JGI IMG/M metagenome (GOLD analysis project Ga0209125, IMG submission 184503) | Arctic peat soil microbial communities from Barrow, Alaska - Barrow Graham LP Incubations 11-31A (SPAdes) (version 2) | ecosystem: Environmental > Terrestrial > Soil > Wetlands > Peat...
CCTGAGGAATGTGGTGACCGGAGGTCGCACTGGCGAGTGACGAGCTCCCCCAGCAGACAAGCTAGATTTTCCAGCCCATATGGATATTGATGTACCCACTCATTTCTCGAAGGAACCTATAAAGTGGAATTCAGGGAATTGCGTTTTGCCCACTTCCCAACAACGTCTGCCAGCAGAATGTGGAGTTTATCCGCAGTGCTTTGTGCGCTGTCGGGTACACCTTGTTCTGCTGCAGCTCCACATCAAACGAGTAATTCACATTTTTTTAGGCTTCCATATGGGCAATGATATTGTCGCCAAATTCGGAGCACTTGATTTCCACAGCGCCTTCGAGCAAGCGCGCGAAATCATAGGTCACTTTTTTCGAGGTGATTGCGCCCGCAAGTCCTTTATTCACCATGTCGGCGGCTTCAGTCCACCCTAAATGGCGAAGCATCATTTCGCCGGAGAGAATGACTGAACCAGGGTTCACTTTATCAAGGTTTGCGTACTTGGGTGCAGTACCATGGGTCGCTTCAAAAATAGCATGGCCGCTCACATAGTTGATGTTTCCACCTGGAGCAATACCAATACCACCCACCTGTGCAGCAAGAGCATCCGAAATGTAGTCGCCATTCAGGTTTAGGGTTGCGATCACATCGAACTCGTCGGGGCGGGTCAATACTTGTTGCAGCGCGATATCCGCAATCGCATCCTTCACCAGAATTTTGCCGGAAGCAAGTGCAGCCCGCTGATCTTCGTTCGCCTGTTTTTCCCCTGCGAGCTTTTTGGTGCGCTCCCACTGGGACCATGTATAGCATTGCTCAGAAAATTCACTTTCGGCGAGAGCGTAGCCCCAGTCGCGGAAGCTGCCTTCGGTGAACTTCATAATGTTGCCCTTGTGTACAATCGTCACGCTCTTGCGCTTGTTGATGATTGCGTACTGGATCGCAGAGCGAATGAGTCGTTCGGTGCCAAGCTTGGAAACGGCCTTGAGGCCCAGTCCAATTTGTTCCCATTCCACCCCGATGGATGGGAGTTTGGCCTGCTCGGACCATTCCTTCGCAGCGTGCTGGGTTCCAAAACGGATTTTTCCGAAAAAATTGGGGAATTCGGTTTGCAGGAAGTGCATGACTTTTTTAGCCTCGTCAGTTCCCGGTGCCCATTCAATACCCGCGTAAATGTCTTCGGTATTTTCACGGAAAATAACCATGTCCACAGCTTCCGGGCGCTTAACAGGCGAGGGGGTGCCTGTATAATACTTGACGGGGCGTAAACAGACATAGAGGTCAAGATCTTGACGCAGTGCCACATTCAATGAGCGGATTCCGCCTCCAATTGGGGTGGTCAAAGGACCTTTAATACCTACCAAAAACTTGCGGAAGGCTTCGACGGTTTCTTGAGGGAGCCAAGAATGCTCTCCATAGATTTTGGTTGCTTTTTCACCAGCAAAAACTTCCATCCATGCGATCTGGCGTTTGCCTCCGTATGCCTTGGCTACCGCTGCATCGAGTACTTTGACGCTCGCGTTCCAAATATCGGGACCCGTGCCGTCACCCTCAATGAAGGGAACAATGGGGTGATTCGGGACATTGAGAGTATGGTCAGGATTGAGCGTGATGGGCTGACCGTTGGCGGGGATCTGAATGTGATGGTAGGAGGTCATTGGATACCTTGCAGGCTAGGGTTTGCGAAGATTATACCAAAATTTAGAAATCCAAGTGCAGATGGTGCTCATGTCCAGCCATTTCAATGACGATTGGGTGCTTTGTTTTAGGACCAATGCGCGCGAGAAGGCGCTGACAGGACGTATAGATCGTATGAAAACCTGCCGCATAGGCCATATTGCAGAAGCGCTCTGTGGTGTCGACCTGGTATTTCGGGTTATTGACACCGTACATCGTCGGCGCACCCACCAAATCGGACCGGCAGTCTACACTGCATCCTTTCTGGTGCGACTCATGTCCCTGGATCGGTCCTCCACACCACAGCGACAGGTCCCCGACAGTGAGTATATCCCCAGATTCGCGATGCCATGCCAGCAAGAGCTTGCGCAGCGCTTGCACCATGCTCGCTGTTCCCCAGAGGTCGTTATGGTCGATTCCTTGAAGCTTTGCATCATGGATACCCTCCGGGATTGCCCGAAGCTCCCCATACCTGCAGTATTCTCCTTGACTCGGGGCATTCAGCTGAAAAAATCGCCCCGAAAGTTTACCTGCCGGTTTTCCTTTGCGCATCAGAATTCGGTTGACCGCGAGTCCTGGACGAATTTTAGCGGTCGAGGCAATATTACGAGTATTTTCATCCGCAATTCCGGTCAGAGGCAGGCTAAATTCAGCTTGAAACGTGATGATGGCTGCCCTGAGGATTGGGGAACACCAATAGCCCAGTTCTTTCAGTCGAACGCGCAATGCTCCTTCATCCTGTATGGTCGAAGAAATTGTACTTGTTGATGGAGAGGGTTGCTGCTTGGATGCTCGCTCAGAGATTTGCACACGGTCGATCCCCTCGGATTGCACTAGTGCCCGCCAACATTTCCACGTATCCGCTTGGGGCATCCAAACATCCAGGGTTTCGGAGTCACTGGGGCTAGTGTGTGGGATTGAACTGATACGGACCCGTAACGAGGCGGCAATCTGCTGGAACACATGCCAACCCATATTTGCAGGTTCCGCACAGACGAACACGCCTTTGGTCAGCGAAAAATTCAAGGCTGCGCTTTGCAAAAAGGAAATATTGAACCGCGGCGCAGTGGAATCATCTGGGTATAAAAAGATCATCTTTTCTTGCAAAGAAATAGTTGGGATAGGCAAGGGGGCGATTTGGTATGTTTTCTGTGCTTGCAGCAGTTTACATCGATGTATGACCTCAACCTGGATTGACCATGTCTCCGCTTGAACGATGTGCGGAAGCTCATATTGGACTTCTGGTAATGTTGTCTGTAATTGTCTGGGCTTTCGGTTTGGTGAGCTTAATGACCAACGGAAGGGTTGCTGCCATTTTGTGGGCTTGGAGGCGTTGACTATAACTTTTAAAATCCGAAGGTTCTGTATAAATTGCACAGAGATTGTGAAAGATAAATTTGGGTGCAAGCATGACCCAGATCCGGTCTGGTAGAAGTAAAATCCTGCGCATAAAAGCGGGGGTACCTGGACTGCATTGGTGTTCCAAGGCTGCTGTTCCAGTGTCTCCGAAGACCTGTGGAATAAAGGCCTGAGAGGTTCGCCAGGAGAATTCAGGAATACCCTGAGGATCCCTTGCATGCAGGAAGAAGGTAACTGGGTCTGGTTATGGATATCCGTCCATGGCATAGGGATGATTTGACTTCCAAATTGGTCTAGGCTCAACGCTTGCATTGAACAATCGCCGTTCCAGTCAGGATGTACCGAGCGGTCTCTAAAGGCTTGGGCGAGCTTTGTGCAGAGGGGTTCACTGGATTCTTGTTGTGATAGTACAATGATGCGCTTTACCATCTGCAGCAGGAGGCGCAAATCATCCCAAGCAACCCCATCGATATATTTGCCCGTTTGAAAATGAGGGAGTATGCCATCCAAATAATTTAACTGCTCAAGAAAACGGATAGGGTGAACATGGATGATCGTTTGCAAGTTGGGAAGTTCTCCGTTGCCCAAGTGACCAAAATGGCGCCAACAGGTTTTGTTCTCCTGTTCCTCGCGAACGCTCGCAGAAAGAATGGAAAAATCCGCATGTGAAGTTTCACACCAAGATCGTAACTCCTGTTCTTGCCATGCGGTCCATCCATTCCACTCACATCGCCCTTGCAACCAAAGTCTGATTTCTGCTAATGGAACTTCCCATTGAGACCAATTCCAACGTGTTTGGGGCCAAAGAGCGCCCAAAGGATTCTTGCACAATATTCCCGGTGGTTGTTCTATAAATATTTCCCAGTGTATGCTCTGCACGAACGTTCCCAACAACTGCCCCGCTTGAACAGATCGAGGCATTGGTTCCGTCACCGGCTCTATTCCTGCGAAGAGGCTCCAGAAACGGATTCCTTCGACACCTGGCCATAAAATTTGGTGCTCGCATAAAAGTACGGCTAACGTTGCATTTCCTAGCGGTCGTACGAGCTGTACTTTACCCGCGCCAATGGCAAATAGGCTGATTTGTTTTGTACCTGTACACTCAAGATGTAGACCTGAATGCGTGCCAAACTGTCCACGACCGAATGCTCCTGGTGTCCCGAGGGGGGCAAGGTCACATTCCCCATTCAGAATTTTACCCGTCAGGGGATCAACCCACTGTTGCTCAATGGGAGAGGACATAACGAACGTCGTTTCCTTTGGATAATGGCCCGTGCGGGTCGCCATATATGCCCACATCGCTTACCAAAGGTGCTGATGCCTGCTCACTCGGCATATTGCCTTCCCCAGTTCCGATCCACACAGTAGTAGATGCCCGCGCAATGCAACACGGAGTATCAAGGCAATTGATGATCTCTTGCAAGCGCATCCATGGTTTTCCTCCAACGAGAACTCCCACAGCCCCTCCGTTTAAATTCACGCTTGGATGAGGATTTCCTGCTGCAGACACCATTTTGCACAGATGCAGATCCGAGGCGCACACCGGTAATTGGCTCTCGATCCGCACTCCTCGCTCCAAACATTGAAATGAGCCTCCATGTGAGGATATATCACCACTTCGCGCGACTGCAACCCTCATGTATCCTCTGGAAAACGTGCATATTGCACTGATCTCGCATCGAGGAGTTGATTGACTGATTCGAGGTTAAAGCTAGCTCGCCAGAGTACCGCAAATCGATTTTCTCGCGGATCAATATGCACATCCTGAATGATCATTTTCTGGGCCTCGACGCGTTGATCCAATTGAAACCAGGCAAAAGGGGCTTGCTCGGGAAGGGGGAATTGCAGCGTTTGCTGTGTTGGATGTAAATGCTGCATGGTGATCAATTCTCCGAGTTCAAAAGCCTCGCTTTGACATAGGTTCGGGTGAGCACTGAAATGCCATCGGGCGTCTGGATGGCGTGCTTGATGCCACGTTTTGCGTGGATAGAACTGTGCAGGAATGAATCCACAGTGAGCAGGTTGCGGTAGTTGGTGCCATTGGTCAAAATCCAAATGTCCCATTTGCTCTGGTTCTAACAAGTGGTTGGGATCTTCTAAGCAAGGTAGCCATTGGTGGTGTAGCTTTTTTTGTATACAGCGCGTATGGAAGCCTAGTCCAATGGGATTGGGCGGAAATGCATCTCCGTGACTGATGCCTCCGAAGCAATATCCAAACGCAAGCGGGATACGGTGGAAATCTTCAGGGGCGGAAAATCGTGTGTGCATTTTTTTTGCAAGAATTTTTCTTGGGCCGAATACCTGGATACGGTGGTGCATAAATTTCGTGCGAATTTCGGCACAGAGTATTTTCGCTTTTTGCTTTGGAGGGGCATACGCAAATCCTGCAACTGTGACCTGGCTCCCTGGCTTCCAAGCACAAAGGTCCGATGGTAGAAGCGAAACCCATTTCCCATCGCAAAGCCTGAGTGGTTTTGAGGGTAACAATGGGTAGACTTGCTTAGAAAGCAAGCTGAAAACCGTGCGTTGTGCGCCGTCGTTCCCAACATATCCAGAAAGAATTGGCTCAGTGCCTTGTAGTTCAAAAAAAGGATTCTGGTCGCGCATACGACGTATAAGTTGTTGTGCTATCGCTGGATTTGACATAAGACCTTAATTCAAATTGATCAATTGACCTTTTAGATCAAGATTATTTGATGCTTCAATTGTAATGTTGTCTGCAATAATTTTGAGTGCTTTTTCTTCGTCGAATACAACCCTGGCTTGAGCCACACATAATTCGATGCGAGGGGGATTCCCTTGGAATAGAAGAGATGCTTTTCCTGCGCTCAACTTCAGGGAGTCGCCTTCGAAAAGGATTGAGCTTCCTGCCTGGTTACGGAAAATCTGCCGGTCCGCATGATGTGGATCTCCTGGTGAGGGATGTTGCGAATCGGGGAGCGCCCCCAAAATCAAGGGTTGGTCGGGTTGGTCCTGTTCAAATCCGAGTAGAACCGCACTTCCGGGGAGCAATGCGCAGTGTATTCCTCCCTGAGGCGCTACATAGGATTGTAGCATGCGAACTTTCCCCCACACGCTCATGCCATGTTCACCCCAGGGAAGCTCGACTGCATAACTGCCGTCGTCAAACAGAAACGGTGCATTTTCAGCACTTCCTTTCGGATGGGCCAGAGTCCCTTGCAAAAGAGGTCGCTGCAAGAATATTTTCTTGGGGATGGGCTGAGCGCTTGTGTCGATAATCGAAAGTTGGCAACCATATGGCGCTACAGGTCCGACACCAAGTATTGAACCTTCAAGATCAATGGAATGTTCACAATGGGAAATGCAACCCGCTGTAAATGAGTATCGTTCCGGCACTTGAATACCCATATTCACACTGAGACCTTTCTGCGCGGTGTGACCTTGCACAGTGCATTGTTTCTGGGCATCTAGGTTGATGATAGCCGAGTTCCAAAATGCAGGTTCGAGCGTTTGCTGCGGTTCTTCATTTTGTTTTGCAAATATGCGTATGTTGGCTTGACTGTGATTTTGTTCCGCCTCCCAATCAATTTGCCCCGATATTTGCTTGACGATACGAGTTGCAAATTCCCAGTCCGTTTCCTCGTATTGAATCCACTGCGCGGGAAATGCCGGAACCTGTAAAAGCGGAGAAATATTCCATTCCTGAGCGTTTCCAAATACATGCTCTATCAAGCCTTTCAGACCATCATCAGATGGAACTACGCGCTTTCTTCTGATTCGGGTTGCTGCTGCGGGGAGGGGGCCCGCTTCGATTTCAACGATACCATGGTTTCTGTTCCAAGTATGCCAGCACCATGAGGCAACATACCCTCTGCGAACTTCATTTCCAAGTTGCCATACAATCTGGTCATGGTGCTTTGTCTGTAACCAGTCCGCGTCTGTCAAAAATCGGGCATGTAGACTCCAAGGCTCTCCGCTTTTTTCGGTTACCTTGGCTCCCAAGTAGGTGAGCTGGTCATAGTTTACGAGTAGGTAAGTGGATGGAGACTTCTGCATACCATATTAGACGCTTGCGCGCAAAATTTAGTGCCTAGGGATACAAAAAAGAGCTCGACCCATGGGGTCGAGCTCTTCAATACTGCAGATGTTATTTCTTTTTCTTGGTTTCCACTTTGGCAGGAGCGGGGGCTGCTGCCGGTGCAGGCGGTGCTGTTTTGGCAGATGTATTCGAACGCAGTTCGCCCATCTTGAACTGCACGTCGATATCAACGCGTTCAGGCTTGGACCAGGCACCTTGCTTGTCACGAACCTTGAAAGTGAATTCGTCGGAACCCGAGAAACCAATCTTGGGAGCGTATGTGAAAGAGCCATCGGGATTAACCGAGACGTTTCCATTCTGGGTGCGATCGACTATTGCGCAATCAGCAGCCTTTTCATCATCGGGATCAGTTACACCAATGAGCAAGCCATCTTCCTTAGCAACGTGCAACTGTTCGCCTTCTTTCGTTGCATAAGCATGTGACATTGCTACTGGAGGATGATTTTGAGGAATCGATGTAAACGTTGCTGTTGTGGTTGCCGACGCGCCTTCTGGATCTGTAACCTTGAAGGTCACAACCTCAGGCTTTCCTTTCCAATATTGGCGAGGACGCGTGATTTCAATAACACCTTTCAGCTTATTGATTTCTACAACAAGTTCCTTTTGACCACTGACATCCCAACGAAGTTCCGACTTTCTATTGTCTTTATCGTTGACGAGGGGATCCATGGCAATAGGCTTAAATGAGTCATCCTCATTCACGGTCTGGTCAGGAATCTTTGAGATCGTTGGAACTGAATTGACATGCTTCACAGTGAAAACTGCAGAGATGTTGGCCTTGAGTCCACCAGGATCTTTGACCGTAAAATTGATACGGTCTTGACCGAAGTAGTCGGGGCGCTTTGCCTTGATCAATGCTTCACGGCCTGAAGTGATAACGACATCCAGATTACGGTTGTCATCAGCAGTCCATGTCAATTCGTGAACCTTGTTGTCTGGATCCATAACTAGGGCATCCAGTTTAATTGGCTTGAACGGGGTTCCTTCATTCGTCGTCTGATCCTCAATCGTACCAATGATGGTTGGAGCATCGTTTACTGCTGTTACCGTGAACTTGATATCTTGACTTGCTTTCGCGCCGCTTGGATCAAAAACGTTGACTTTAACAATATCGACACCAAACCATTGGGTTTCTGGAGTGAAGGCGTGTAGGATACCTTTCTCGTCCAGATTGAAGCGCATCTGATGCTTAACTGTTGATAGCTTCGTTTTTCCTAGCTTACCCTTGGCATCAAGTTGAGCTGGAGCGCCGTCATCAATTGTATAGGAAAGATCCGAAAGCTTGTTGTCTACGTCGCTTGCAAATTTGCTGATGTCAATTGGCTTGATCGCTTCAGCTTCCTTGGTGGTGACATCGGGAATCTTGGCAATTATAGGGGCATCATTCACTGATTTGACCGTGAACACGACAGCCTTGGTAGCTGAGGCCTTTGCAGGGTCCGTAACCGTGAAGGTGATGGTGTCTATACCGAACCAGTTGGTGTCTGGAGCAACAATGCGGAACAGCTGTTTGGCTTGATTGAATTCAACCTTGAGATGCTTTTCGGAATGAGTCCAGACGAGTTCTGATGTCTTGTTGTCTGGATCACTGACGGCCTTTGTTACATCAATCAATTCAAAGGTCTTTCCTTCGTCAATTGTCTGAGGCTTGATTTCACCGATTACTGGCGCATCATTGACTGCTTTCACGGTAAATGTTGAGCTTTGCATCGCCTTAGCTCCAGAAGGGTCAACAACAGTCACATTGATGGTTTCTGCACCACTCCAGAATTTGTCCGGTGTGGCGACGGTCAAAATACCCTTCTCAATGGATGCCTTGAGAGCTTTGGCTCCAGAGATGGTCCAAACCAGAGTTTCCTTGGCATTGTCCGGGTCATTGACAAGAGCCAGCAGATTGACTGGGGCAAATGAAGCCTTCTCTTCAATGGTCTGGTCAGGGATTTTTGCAAGTACAGGGGCATCATTGACTGCAGTTGCCTTGAGGCTTAAAGCTTTCGAATCCTTGAGACCGGCAGGATCTGCAACCGTGAATACCACTGAACGTTCGCCGTTCCACTGGTCATTTGGCATCACGAAAGTTGCCTTATGCTCCGGAGAAATTTCTACCGTAAGATCCTTCCCGATTGGTGCAGCGACAGCGCCCTTCTTGGTAGGAGCAGCTACTTGCCCACCGGTTACAACTGCAGACCACACGAGCTCGCTCTTCTTATTGTCTGGATCAATAACGAGATCATCGAGGTTGATCGGGGCAAAATCAGCATGTTCCTTGATGGTCTGAGCTTTGAATTCCGAAAGGACTGGGGCATCATTAACCGCAGTGACAGTGAAGATGGCAGAGGCCGAAGCCTGGGCTCCAGCAGGGTCTTTGGCTGTAAGCGTCAAAGTCTCGGATCCATTCCACTGTGCGGAAGGGATCGTTACCTTGAGTGAGCGATCTCTCGCAATTTCGGCCTTAAGTTCCTTGGCTCCTGTCACAGTCCACTGGATTTCAGTTGGCTTGTTATCCGGATCTGCAACGAGGCTATCCAAATTAACGGGCTTGAAGGTTTCATGTTCTTTGATTGTCTGGTTCATGAATTTTGACACGACTGGGGCATCGTTCACTGCTTTGACTTCATAGGTCAGCTTGGTCTCGGCACGGGCTCCCTCAGGATCGGTGACCACCAAGGTAAGTAGTTCCTTGCCATTCCACTGTGCATGGGGAACAGCGACCACCAGATTTTTGTCCTTGTCGATATTTACCTTCAAGTCTTTTGCATTTAGAACTTCAATCTTCAGTTGTGAGAGAGGGCTGTCAACATCGGATATCGCTAAGGCAAGGTTGATTGGAGCAATAGGCTCTTTTTCATTCACCGAAATCACCTTGCCCTGAATCTCCTTTGAGATGGTTGGTGCATGGTTAACATGTTTCACGTTGAATATTGCTGAGGAGTTTGCCTTCAATCCACCAGGATCCGAGACTGTAAAGGTGATCTTGCGCTGCCCATTCCAAAGGGAATCAGGAATCACGACCGTAGCAATGCCATTTTGAATATCGACACTGAGATTTGGACCAGCTACAGCGACTGGAGCAGCGGGAGCTGCACCCTTCTTTTTGGATTTGGAAGGAGCAGGAGCAACAGCGCCAACAGCCTCGATCGATGTGGACCATGTCAGCTCGGAAGTCTTGTTGTCCACGTCAGAGACCAATTTGTTGAGGTCAATGGCGACAAACTTTTTGCCTTCATCAATATTTTGATCTGCAACAGGCTTTAGGATTGGTGCATCATCTACTGGGCGAACTTCAAAATTAGCTGTTACCTCAGCGATACCGTTTTCAGGATCTGCGACCTTAAAGATCAGGGCTTCGGCGCCATTCCAATCTGGGTTCGGAGTCTTGATGGTTACGACACGGGCACCATCTACAGTTACTTTCAGTTCTTTAGCCCCTGTGACAGTCCATTTCAATTTTTCTTTTGGATGGTCAGGATCATTAACCATGGCATCGAGATTGATCTGGGAAAATTCCTTGCCCTCATCAATAGACTGGCCCTTCAGCCCTTCAATGACGGGTAGATCGTTTACCGATTTCACAGTGAAGGTAGCGGTCTGGGCTGTCTTTGCGCCGAGTGGATCGCTGACCGTAAATGTCAACTTTTCAGAGCCATTCCAGTACTTGCTCGGCGTGGTAACCGTAGTCGCAAAATTTTTATCGACGATGACTTTCAAATCCTTCTGACCAGTAACTTCGACTTTGAGAGTGTTTTTGGCGTTATCCACGTCAGAAACAAGCTCGCCAAGATTCAAAGGCTGGAAAGATGACTTTTCTTCAACGACCTGGTCAGCTATTTTCTGAAACGTTGGCACATGGTTGATGAATTTAACTGTGAAGTTTGCTTTTTGAGATGCTTTGCCACCTTCTGGGTCACTCACCGCAAAGGTAATCGTTTCAGCGCCGTTCCACAGAGAGTCAGGGATGGCAACAGTTGCAATTCCATTTTCGACAGCAACTTGGAGTGCGCCTGCTGTTTCCTTTTTACCAGTCGTCGCCATGCTTGTGAAGCTCCAGGTGAGCTCCTCGAACTTGTTGTCGATGTCAGAAACAAGCTTTTTTAGATCGATTAGTGCAAATTTTTTCCCTTCATCAATGGTCTGGTCCGCAATCTTTTGAAGAATCGGAGCATGGTTGACATGCTTCACTGTAAAGAGGGCTGTTTTCTCAACGGTAGTGAGGCCATCGTTCAGCGTGAAGGTCAATGTTTCTTCACCAGACCAGAGAGTATCGGGTGTTGTAATGGTCACCTTATGCTGGGCATCCATGGTTACTTTGAGGGCTTTGTTGCCTGTGATTGTCCACTTCAACTGATTTGGCGCATTGTCTGGATCACTTACCAAGGATTCCCAGGCTATAGGCTTGAAGGTTTGACCTGCGTTGATGCTCTGGCCCTCAATCTCTTTGACAACAGGTGGATCATTGATTGGAGTGACGGTAAATTTAACAGAGGCCGTCGCAGCAAGTCCGCCAGCATCTGTTGCAGTAAACTTAAACGTTTCAGAGCCATTCCACTGCTTGCTTGGGATGCGAATGATCACGTTGCGCTTCTTATCGATGCTTGCGCTGAGTTGATTGCCGCCCTCGACTGTCCACTTCAGTGCATCTTTGCTGTCATCAACATCCGAGACGTATTCATCTAAGTTGATGGTTGCAAATTCAGCATGTTCTTCAATGGTTTGGTCAGGAATTTTAGTCAATGTCGGCGCATGATTCACCGCAGTAACGGTAAAGTTTGTTACGATCTGCTTGCGGGCACCTGCGGGGTCTGTGACAGTGAAGGTGACCGTTTCGGCTCCGTTCCAAAGTGTATCTGGGATCACAACATGAGCAACCCGTGCCGCGTCGATCTCAACAGTAAGCTGAGCCTGGCCTTTTTGACCCTTGGCTTTGGCGACAGATGCTTCCCAGGACAACTGATCTTTTGCATTGTCTGGATCGAATACAAAGTCATCTAGCTTGATTGCTGTGAATTGCTTGGCTTCGAGAATTGTCTGGTCTGGGATTTGTTTGGTTTGAGGTGCGTCATTGATACCGTTCACAGCAAAGGTCGCTGTGCGCTCAACCTTGAGGTTTCCTGGATCGGTTGCAGAAAAGGTTAAAACCTCTTCCCCAACCCATTCCGAGTCAGGAACTGCAATCTTCACCATGCGGCCTTCCATTTGCACCTTCAGGGACTTGTTTCCCGTGACCGCGAATTTGAGCGTCGTGTTGGCGTTGTCTGCATCTTTTACATATTCATCGAGGTTAATGGGCTTGAATGCCTCATTTTCCTTGATGCTTTGTGAAGGGATATCTTTCATCTCGGGCGCGTCATTGATCGCCTTGACCGAATACTTGACCTTGGTCGATGCGCTGCCACCTTCTGGATCTGTCGTAGTCAGAGTCAGTGTTTCTTCGCCACCCCATTCGTCATCCGGAGCTTTGACGGTAAGTACGCGGTTTTTATCAATAGCAACAAGGAGTTTCTGATTGCCTGTTACGACCCATTTCAGGGTGGTGATCGCATTGTCAGCATCGGTGACGTATTGATCCAGGTTCACAGCATCAAACGCGTTACCTTCATCCACATTCTGGTCGGCAATTTTTTGGATGATTGGAAAGTCATTTACGGATGAAACCGTAAAGTTTGCTGTTTTAGAAGCTTTGGCACCCTCAGGATCCGTTCCTGTGAAGGTGATTGTTGCGGCTCCATTGTAGTTGGAATCGGGAATAGAAATAATAGCGACGCGGTTAGCATCAATATTCACCGAAAGTTCGCCGTAGTCGCCAAATGTTGTTTTCTTGGTTGTCTTGACGCTTGCATCCCACTGAATTTCCGAGTTTTTATTGTCGGCATCCGTGATAAAATCATCAAGCTTAATCGCAGTGAACTTCTTGCCTTCTTCGATCGTTTGGTCAGGGATCGTTTTCATCACAGGGATGCGATTGACTGAGCGTACTGTGAATGTTGCTTGAGATTCCGCTTTTGCACCATCGGGGTCGGTAACGGAGAAATTGATGGTTTCTTCACCCCACCAAATGGTGTCAGGAGGTGCAATTTCGACATTGTTACCGACTTGCTTCACTACAAGAGCTTTTTGTCCCGTGATTGTCCACTTAAGCTGGTCGAAGCGGTTATCGACATCGGTGACCAGTTTGGATAGGTCGATCGGTGCAAATTTTTTGCCTTCATCAATGGTCTGAGAAGGAATTTGTTTGAGCTCTGGAGCGTCATTGACAGCCTTGACCAAGAACTTGATGGTAGATGAGCTTTGCCCACCAGCAGGGTCCTTTGCGGTCACAGTGAACGTTTCAACAGTGCCGTTCCATTCTTGGTTCGGGATCTTGATGGAAAGCACATTGTTCTTGTCAATGCTCGCCTTGAGCTGATTGCCACCAGCGACAGTCCATTTAATGGTGGATGGATCGTTATCGGCGTCGGACACGTATTGAGTCAGGTTAACGGATTCAAATTCGCCCCCTTCATCAATGGTTTGGTCAGGTATTTTCTGGATGATCGGAGCATCGTTGACCGAGCGCACGGCAAAGGTCGAGAAAGAGCTAACGGAAGCTCCTTCACCATCCGTGGCTGTAAAGGTTACCTTAGCTGCGCCAAACCAGTTGGTGTCTGGAATCACGATTGTAGCAATGCGGTTAGCGTCTATATTGACACTCAGCTCTCCACCTTGGATCGGGCGTTCCTTGGCGACAATCTGGTCAACACTTACGGACCAAGCTATCTGTGCTGCTGGGTGGTCTGGGTCAGCGATATATTCATCGAGTTTGATGGGAAGGAACGATTTGCCTTCGTCGATCGTCTGGTCAGGAATTTTCTTGGAAAATACGGGAGGATCGTTGATGGAGTTGACGGTGAAGTTTACTGTTTCAGATCCGGTTGCGCCCTTTGGATCTTTCGCAGTAAATGTAAGTGCCTCAGCGCCATTCCAATACTTGTCGGCAATTTTAATAGTGGCAACACGGTTGGTGACCGTTACAATAAGCGCCTTGTTTCCGCTCACAGTCCAAGTCATCGTTTCTGGCTTGTCTTCGGGGTCGTTTACAAATTGATCAAGCTTGATTGTCTCAAACTGCTTCTTTTCGTCGATGGTCTGAGGAGGAATTCCCCCCACCGCGGGTGCGTTGTTTTGAACAACAGCAGGTGCTGTTGCTGGGACCGCACCTTGCGCCATTGCACTGGTTGCAAATCCAGCAAAGACGAGTCCACTAGCCAGCATGGCTTTCGCAGTGTTTTGGTTCATCGTTGACGTACTCCCTAGGATTATGACATCTTAGCGAAACCCTGTGTGACGTAGCGCACAGAATTCAGCAACATTTATTGCCGAAATATAAAGAAAATTGGCGAATTTTAGGTCATCGAAGTCTCAGAATACCCCCCCAAATTCATCATTGATGAGGTTAAAACATTGAATTTAAATGAGATGTAAAGATTCAGAAATATTTGAGTTATTTCGCATTTCTATTCGATTTCGATCCATATGTGCCTGAGTCTCGATATATTAATGGCTGTGGAGTCAAAATTGGAACAAATCTATGAATGGCTCTTGCGGGAATACGGACCACAGGGGTGGTGGCCTGTGCGTTGCGAATGCGCAGAGAGTGGCTATCATAAGGAGAATTTTGCGGTTCCAGCATCAGCAAAGGGGCGATGGGAGGTCTGTGCTGGGGCTATCTTGACCCAAAATACTGCATGGGTTAACGTAGAGACAGTACTTGAACGATTACGTGCTCAAGAGCTCGATGACCCTGAAACGTTGATGCTTTGCAATGATTCTGATCTCGCTCAGGCAATTCGAACAGCTGGTTATCACAATCAGAAAGCAAAGAGCCTGAAAAATCTGGCCCAATGGTTCTTGAGTCCAGGGCCCAAGACGCGGGTTGATCTGCTTAGCGTGAATGGGGTAGGGCCGGAAACAGCGGATTCGATTCTTTTATACGCATTTCATCAACCATCTTTTGTGATAGATGCTTATACACGTCGCATTTTCAGTGCGCTAGAAATCGTAAACATGTCGTGGAAATATGAAAAGATTCGGACACTATTTCAAGCGAACTTGCCTGTTGAAATTGAATGTTACAAGGAGTACCATGCTTTGCTTGTTGAACATGCGAAACGTTATTACCGTAAGGGTACTTCAGCGCAGTGTCCTCTGAGGAGAGTGCTTGGTAAAAATCTATTTGATGGTGACCTGGCTTAATATGTTGTCAAGCTTTGCTACTGCTTGAAGCCCTTTGTCTTCAACAAGGACCGTGTATATTTCATTTCCGGAAACAAAATGCATACAAGCGACTTGATTTCCATCCTTGGTCGCGGTCCAGAGCATGTTGGGAACAGGGATGTTGCCTGTTGAATTATTGACAGCCCAGACTGTCGTTTTTGCGAGTTTCCACTCACTTCCTAGTCCATTCGCAGTTGATGAAAATACATCAGTGAGCATGGCCATTCGCGCTTCATTATGAGCTAAGGAAGGGACGGAATTCTGAACAGTGATTTTGAATTGGTGGTCTACTGAGTCTTTTAGGGCTGGGGGAATAATAAGCTGGCTTGTTGGAATGTGATGCGTGCTGCTGCATGCTGCAAAAAACAGCGTGCTTGCGATCCATATAGATTTCAATACATTTCGAATCATAGGTACCTCCCGAGTCATCGATAAGGAGAGAGTATCAAAGAATCCGTGGTCTAGCAAGGTCAATTTTTCGGGAATCGCTCCCAAAGTGCTCTCAGAATTGCTTTAATTCTTAGCATTGACGTGAATTGGGGATGTTTGTATAATTATCACATGCATGAAATTAATCTCATCCTTCGTACGGTATCGTAAAGAGCGATGGATTTTTTGCGTATGCAAATGAAGCCCGCTCTAAGGAGTGGGCTTTCGTCATTTACGGATCACTCCCTGTTTGCGGAAAACCAAACGATCGAGAACAAGGAAAATTATGAACGCTCGCAAACCCTTCTTTTATGATGTTACTTTGCGCGACGGCAACCAAGCGTTGGCCAATCCATGGAATACTGTGCAAAAGGAGCAGGTATTCCGGCAGTTGCTGAAATTAGGTGTCCAGGGAATCGAAGTTGGCTTCGCGAATGCCTCGGACATGGATTTCGAAGCTTGTGAGCACTTGGCGCGCTTGACTGCGGAACTTGCGGAACAAGGGGACGAAAATGCTCGTAACGTTGTGATTTCAGGCCTCGCCCGTGCAATACCTGCTGATATCCAAAAAGTTTGGGATGCTGTCCAGTTTGCTCCGAATCCACGTATCCATACCTTTTTGGCCACTAGTCCATTTACCATGGAAAATGTACTGCGGATGCCTCCCGAGCTGGTGAAGAAAAAGGCGGTAGAAGCTGTCGCTTTTGCGAAATCGTTAGTCGGTGACCGTGGCACGGTGCAGTTTTCTGCGGAACACTTTGGTGATTGCCAGGATAACCTGGATTTTGTGATTGAGGTGTTTCATGCTGTAATCGCAGCTGGTGCCACCACGTTGAATTTGCCCAATACAGTGGAGCGTTATCGCCCAATGCTGTTTGTCGATATGGTGCGCCGTGTTGTCGAAGCAATGCCTAGTAATATTACGATTGCAGTGCACAACCACAACGATTTAGGCATGGCGACCGCAAGTACCGTGGAAAGTTTTTTCGTTGGCGCAGTTCAGATGGAAACAGCCTTGAATGGCTTAGGGGAGCGTGCAGGGAATACGAATATGTTTGAAGTAGCGGTAGCGTTGCATAATTGTGGAGCCGATGTTCCTTTGCACATGGAAGAGATCTATGAGACAGCCTTGTTGGTTTCTAAATGGTCAGGAGTACCTCTTTATTCGAAAGCTCCTTTGATCGGAGCCGATGCTGTTGCCCACCGTTCAGGCATTCATCAAGACGGAGCCTCGAAAACCAAAGGTATGACGAAAGGCGCTTATCGGCCTATCGACTATGCAATCATCGGCCGTAATGACAATGATGTGATCACATTCACCTCGCAATCCGGTAAGACTGCGGTTTTTGAGATGGTGGGCAATTGTGGCTATAAAATTGGAATTGACGAGGCCGCTGAATTACAGCCTATCCTGAAGGAAATATCCGAGTCACAAGGAGAGTTGTCCGAAGATATCGTTTTGGAAATATTCCGCAAGGAAAGGGTGAACGTCAACGGGCGCCTGGTCTTTTCTAACGTAGAAGTCTTACCGGATGATAAGGAATTCGTATTCCGTTTCAAGAAAGATGGTGTTCACAAGGAACAGCGTATTTCTGCCGAAGGTCCTATTGAAGCTTGTATGATTTTGATGCGTGAAGAAGGATTTCCTGTCGAGTTGCAAAGCTATAATCAATCGGTGGTGCCTATACGTGATCCTATGTGGTCGGGGCGGGCGCTTTCGGAAATCACCCTGCGTGGGCAGGGTCGCTCGGTTGTGGGGCGCGGGGTTTCGAATGACACCCTGATTGCCAATATGAAGGCATTGTTTGGAGGGGTCAATTTATTATGGCGCGAAAACTAACTGTTGTAGGTGGGGTTGTCGTCCTTGCCTTGCTTGGTTGCGGTAATACTGCACAGGGCAGTACTTCAGCTCAAGATGGGGACACAAATTTGTCAACCGGAACCTGGGGGCAAGGAGGAGGCAGCAGCGTGAGCTCCTCGTCTTTGGCGTCAAGCAGTTCTTCCTCCGATACCATTCCATTTGGAGCAAGTCCAGTGTGGGGGAGTGCGTCCGCCAAACTTACCATTGTCGAATTTGGTGACTATCAAAGTCCATATGGTGCTGAGATGACGCAGATTGTTGATTCTTTGCGCTCTCTGTATCCAACTCAGATTCGCTGGGTGTACAAGCATTTCCCCATGAGTCTGCATACGAATGCGCGTCCCGCTGCGGCAGCTTCCATGGCTGCCCAAAGGCAAGGGAAATTTTGGGACTTCAATTCTGCTCTCGCTCCTCATTACTTTGAGCTCAGTTTGGATGTTTACAGCCAAGTGGCTACTGATCTCGGGCTAGACTTGGTGACATTCCGCGCCAAAATGGGTCTTGACGCTGACAATATTGCACGCATGGATGAAGAGTACGCCTTGGGACTGAAATTTGGTGTCACTGATGCTCCGACTTTTTTTGCGAATGGTGTTCAGATGTCCCAACTGAGTATTGGTGCCGTAAAAACTCTGCTCGGGAATTGATGCAATTTATATGCGAAGCAAAAAAAAGCGGTGTCCATTGGGACACCGCTTTTTTTGATCAAATCATGTATCAGACAAACCTTAGCGCTTGGCGAAGCCTTGTTTTGCAGGATTGAAGCCTTCAGGAAAGATAGTCTTCGAATCATAGAAACAACTTTTAGCTTGAAACTTTTTCATCGTTGCGCGGCTTAAGTCAGCACCAGAAAAATCCACATTATCCATGCGGGTATCGGCATCAAACTTCGCATTCTTCAAATCGGCATTAATAAACGTGACATAGGTGAGCTTCGCACCTGAAAAGTTCGTTCCCATCATCTGGCTCATGTTGAACGAGGAGCGTTCGATGCTGCTGTTTGCTAGGTTCGCTTTAACAAGGCTTGCCTTGTCGAATACGCATTTGTAAATGTATGCACCATCAAAAACAGACTTGTCGAGTTCTGCACTCTGGAAAATTACTTTGCTGATTTCTGCATCAAAGTAGGACGAACCTGTAAGTTTGGTGCCGATTGCGGAACTGTTCAGGAACTGGCTCTTATCGAAAACGGCTTCGGTGAGATCGAATTTGTCGAAGGTCATGTTCTTGAGTTTGGACTGGGCAAAGGAAACCTTCTGCAATTGAGTCTTGCTAAGGTCTACTTCATTAAAATAAGTCAGAGAAAGATCTGCACTTTGCAAATTGACATTGTCAAAGTTTGCTCCGTCAAAGATGGCGCGGGAGAGGCCTGCTTTGGTGAAGTTCACATTTTTCATCTGAACTTTGCTAAAGTCCGCGCGGATCAAATTACAGTTATTGAAGTCTGTACCAACTTGAATCGATTTGGAAAAATCAGCTTCACCAAGAAGCGAACGGCCAAATTTTGTGTTGGTGAGGTTGGCTTTGCTAAAGTCCGCGCGGGTAAGATCCACATCTTCTACATTGGCACCGGAAAGGTCTGCCTTGGCAAATTTGCATTCATCGGCAACCTTGATGGACTTCAGGTTGGCACCTCTAAGAGATGCTTTTTCAAAACGGGAGTCGATCAGTGTCGCACGATAGAGATCCGCGGAGTCCATATTTGCTTCGCGGAAGTCCGAGCCACGCATGTCGGAACTCTTAATAATGGCACCCTGGAGGTTCGCTT
>Ga0209125_1001695_pt1 | contig 19378 bp, 12 predicted proteins | sample BarGraIncub1131A_FD_184503 | JGI IMG/M metagenome (GOLD analysis project Ga0209125, IMG submission 184503) | Arctic peat soil microbial communities from Barrow, Alaska - Barrow Graham LP Incubations 11-31A (SPAdes) (version 2) | ecosystem: Environmental > Terrestrial > Soil > Wetlands > Peat...
TCATCAAGCATGGAGCAGGTGGCTCGAACCAACAGATTACCCAGGGCGATGCTTTAGCGGCATTCAGCTATTCCTGGCTTTATGCGACTACGGTTACGGTAAGTGGACTTCCTGCGGGAATTTCGGGAGTCATCGACAATGCCGCCCAGACCATTAGCTTCAGCGGCACGAGTACAGCGGATACCGGGAGCTTTACCTTTACGATCGCGACCGTGGGTGGGTCATCTGTGGTGACTAGGACTGGCGTGCTAAAAATTGTCCCGGTTGCGCAAACCAATACAGCTCCGACCATCACCTCGGCCAATGAATTCAATGTAGCTGAGAATACCGTCTATACCACCGCGATCATGACTGCCTCGGCCAAGGATGCAGAAGGGGACGCGCTTACCTATAGTTTAGGTGGTACCGATGCTGCGCAGTTCCTGCTCAGTGCCAATACCCGCGCGCTCTATTTCGCCAAAACCCCGGACTTTGAAGCTCCGCTCGACGCTAATGCAGACAACATCTACAATCTGATTTTGAGCGTAAGCGATGGGGTACTCACTACCACCCAGAATTTGAATGTCATAGTGACAGACGTGGTGGAGGCGGCATCCAGTTCCAGTGTCGCAAGTTCGTCGAGCTCCAGCGCAGCATCATCGTCCAGTTTAGGCGGAAGTAGTTCGAGTGATCCCACCTCTACCCTCTACCCTTTAACCTCTACCCTTTCTTCCCCTGCTTACTACCGGGTCTTTGATCTGCTGGGACGCCCTGTGCTACAAAGCAGTGCTTGGCCGCAAAAGCTGGGTGCAGGCCGCTGGATCGTGCGCGCTTACGGCAGTGCTGGACAGGTGTTGGGTTCCTGGGTGATTGGTTCCATCAGCCAGTAACAAATTCCATTTATATCAGCAGCCCCACAGGAACATTTAGAATCCCTGGGGCGATCCATTGCACGGTGGGCTTCATGGAAATGAGGATCCCTAGCCCAGATTCTTTGTATTCCTTACGAAATGCGATCAGCCCCTTCACATCGTTTGAGTTTGGGCTTGCCGTGTGTTTAATCTCAATAGGAATCAATTTGCCGGCAGATCTCAATACCAAGTCGCATTCTTGCCCGTTCGAGGTGCGCCAATGGTAGGCGTCAAAATCGATTGCCGCACATCCAAATAGCTTACGGATCTCCATAATCACCCAGCCCTCGAACATGTTTCCAAAATGAGGCGCAGCAAATAAAGCATCCTCTGCCCGAATGGCCTGCAAATGCAAAGCAAGCCCGCAATCACCAAAAATCAATTTAGGCCGTTTGACTACGCGTTTAGATGTATTGTGCGACCAAGCAGGCAATTGCAAAATCTGGTAGCCTGCATCTAAAAGACCGAGCCAGTTGTCCACTGTTTTTGCGTCAATGCCCAAGTTATCCGCAAGGTTCGCTTTATTGGGTATGGTTCCCGAGAGCCCAGCGCACAACACTAGAAATCGGTCAAATGACCCTAGGTTTTGCACATGTCCAAGTGATACAATGTCGCGTTGCAGATACGTTGTCCGGTACGATGAAAACCAAGAAGACCCTAAGTTTTGTATGGCTTGCGCCGGGTATCCACCCCTGAGCATTGCTGGAAAAACGGCGTCAGTATCGGAGCTTGCAAATGTCTTTCCGAGCAGTGGCACCAAGTGTTGTGGATCAAGCAAGCCTTCCACAGTTTCGCGTACACTTGCGCCGTGCAACTCTTTTTGGGCAAGGGGAAATAAGTCCAGAACAAGCACGCGACCAGCCATGGATTCCGCAACGCCGTGCATCATTGCAAAATGCTGACTGCCTGTAAGCAGAAACTTGGTTACGCCAGGATTGTGATCAACATGCTTTTTAAGCCATGGGAAAATATCAGGTACATTTTGGACTTCATCGAGCAATAATGGACCAGGATGATTTAAAAAAAATAAGTCAGGGTCTTGCCTAAATGCAGCGATATCTGACGGGGTGTCGAAGCTGAATTTTGACCAATTGTCGCCCCACATTTTGCGCGCAACATGGCGAAGCAAAGTGGACTTGCCTGCCTGACGAGGCCCGGTGACGAGCATGGCTCCATAACGGCCCATTTCGGCAAGAATCTTGGCTTCTAGGCCACGAATAGTATAACTCATAGCCTAAATATACATGAAATGGAAGATTTATGTAAAACTGGAATTGAAATCCATAATTGCATAATCTATAAATTCAGCCAGTCTTTGGGGCGCGGATTTGGCTCGGTAAGCAGGTCGGCTACGGTTAGGCCCAGTTGCAGGGCGATCTTTTCGAGGGTGCTCAGGCGCGGGTCGCGAGTATGGGTGAGCATTTGCGAAAGTGTGCTTTTCGGGATACCGCACTGGTAGGCGAATTTTTCAAAAGAGGTGTACCCACGGCTCCGAATCCAATGCTTGATGTTTTTGGAAAGCAACTCTCCGGTTTCGCCCAGCACGATTTTTGGGGGTACTTCCTTGAGCCACATTTTTCCGGAACCTACTTTCTCGGCAGCAGGGAGCACGGTGCGTGACCTACGGGCTGTTGAGGGTTCGGGAGCGGCTTTGGACATAGTCGCAAATTAGCCGAATGCCTAGGCTCACAAGTTCTCAATACTGAATAGTGCTATATTATTCGTTATTGAGAATAGTTAAAAAAAGAACACGTTTTGGTTGGGGGGAAAGCCTTCCCGCCCCGTCTCGACCTGCGCGCTGCTTGTTCTCGCCTCCCCCTTCTCCTGGGGGCATGGCCCTAAGGCTCCGGAGCCAATACAGAACGGAGATCGGCGACGGTACGTCTATTGACAATGTATGGGTTACACAAATAGAAACGGCACCCAGTTACCTAGGTGCCGTAGCTTCTACATGGTTACGTCCCTTGCGGGAGAGGCTTGACCATGCCTTACCTACCAAAGATACAATCGAATTTCTGAAAACGCCAGAGGTAAGCGATGAACTATGACAAGTTGAACTACTACCTGTCGAACTCCCGCTTTGGCCGCTTTGTAGGGGCTTCTGGCGGAAATGAACAACTTGGGTGGCAAGCCTATGCCCTGAATTTGCGTGTTTCGCGCACCTTTTACCCTCGTCTTCACCTATTTGAGGTTTTCCTCCGTAATGCAATCCACCGTAAGTTGGCAACGCACTTTAGCGACCCAGACTGGATCCTCAATGAGGTTCGGGATTTCATGGCGGACCCAAGCCTAGGTGCATCCAAATACTTTTTGCGCACAGAGACCGAAAGGGCAATCCAGAGAACCAGGAAAAGCGGAAGCACCACCGGAAAGGTGATTGCTGAGCTCAATTTTGGCTATTGGACCGCCCTATTCTTGCCGCACCATTACCAGCTTCTCAAGGGTTGTATTCTGGGGTGTTTCCCCTGCAAGCCCACACACATAAACCGTCGCGACATTAGCGTGCGGCTGGATGCAGTGCGAGATTTCCGCAACCGCGTTTACCATAACGAACCAATCTGCTTTGTCCATCATGTGCTGGACTATAAGCCTGCCCAAGAGATTGAAACCCTAATTGAACAACTATGCGACTGGATGGATCCTGATTTGAAAGGGGTCATCCGCCTATTTCCTGTGGAGTATTCCTGATGTCTATTAGCACCGAGCAGCGCACTGAACTCACTTCAGCGCTTCATGCCGCAACGAATTTAAGCCCCGATCAAAAATCAGCACTCCTGGAGCTTCTGAATGACAAGAAGCGCTATGGCCTGGTATGGGAAGAAAAGCCCGAAGACGCACAAGAAAAAATGCGCGACCAGTTGCCTGTGTTCACCGAGGTGCCCGAACGACGCATAGAAGGCGCCACCGCCGAGGCGCCCAACCACGTGCTGATTGAAGGCGACAATCTGCATGCACTCACTGCATTGCAGTACACCCACGCGGGCAAGGTCGATGTGATCTATATCGATCCGCCGTACAATACGGGGAACAAGGACTTTACCTACAACGACAGCTTTGTGGATAAGGAAGACACTTGGCGCCATAGCAAATGGCTGAGCTTCATGGAAAAGAGGCTGAAGCTTGCGAAAACGCTGTTGAAAGAAACTGGGGTGATCTTCATTAGCATTGATGACAATGAACAGGCGCAATTGAAGTTGCTGTGCGACGAGGTGTTTGGGGAGGGGAATTTTCTAAACAATTTGATTTGGCAGAAAAAGTATAGCCCCCAAAACGACGCCCGATATTTTTCGGATAACCACGACTTTATTATGGCCTATAAAAAAGCGGAATGGGAAATTCGGCATTTGCCAAGAACAGATGAACAAAAAGGTCGATATACGAATCGAGATAATGACCCTCGGGGAGTATGGAAAGCAGGTGATATTTCCGTTAAAACCTATAGTGCATCCTCAGATTATCCAATCACAACGCCATCAGGAAGAATTGTTAATCCACCTGCAGGTTATTGTTGGCGATATTCAAAAGAAAAGTTCGAAGCGCTTGTTACTGAAAACCGCATTTGGTTTGGGGAAGGTGGAAATAATGTTCCTGCAATTAAGCGGTTCTTGACTGACGTGAAAGAGGGGATCACCCCATTAACAATTTGGACTTATGAAGAGGTTGGTCATAATCAATCAGCAAAGCAGGAAATGAAAGAAATCCTTTTCGACGTTCCTGAAGTCTTTAGTACTCCAAAACCAGTTAAACTAATTGATAGAATTTTACGATTATCTACTGATTCTGCTGAGCCATTTGTAATCCTCGACTTCTTCGCCGGTTCCGGCACCACCCTTCATGCCACCATGGCGCTCAATGCCGAAGACGGCGGAAAACGCCAATGCATCCTCGTCACCAATAACGAAAATGATATTTGCGAAAAGGTGACCTACGAACGCAACAAACGCGTGATTCAAGGCTACACCAATGCCAAGGGCGTGCAAGTCCCTGGGCTTACCGACAATACCCTGCGCTATTACAAAACGGAATTCGTAAGCCGTGAACGTGATCTGCGCAGTCGGCAAGTGCTCATGAAAAAGTCACTAGATCTAGTGAGCCTCAAAGAAAGTTGCTTTGACGTGCGCAACGATCTAAGTGGCGAGGGGTATATACGGCTCGTAGGCAAAGACTTCTTTCTGTTCTTCGTACTCGACCCCGACGCAATCCCCGACGTCGTGGAACAGGTACAGGCGAGCCCCAAACCGTGCAAGGTATTTGTGTATTCCCCCGATGCCGACCCATTTACCAGCGACTTTGAAGAAGTCAGTGACAAGGTAGAGCTTTGCGCCCTTCCCGATGCCATTTACCGCGCCTTACGCGAAGCCCTTCCGGAGCGTACCGATGATTAACCTGCGACCCTACCAAACCAAAGCGACCGAGAACCTACAGGAATACTTTTTCCAGATCGCCGAGGCCCAGCAAATCCAGCGCATCCAAAGCCGTCGTGCCCGCATGGTTTTTAAAGCGCCCACAGGTGCCGGAAAAACCGTGATCATGGCAAGCTTTTTGCAACAGTTGGTCCGCGATTTGCCTTTGCATCTGAACTTGCCAAACCGACGTTATGCCTTTATCTGGCTTGCTCCCAATCAACTCCATGAGCAGTCCTTGCTTTCGCTGCGTAGCTTCTTTGAAGAAACCCGCACCCTGCAGTGCAAATATTTTAGTGACTTAAGCGACCGTTCCATTCAAGAAGGCGATATTCTCTTCTTAAACTGGGAATCCATCTGGTCTAAAAAGAACAACATCGTAAAAGATGGCGAATCCGCATGGAACCTCTACGATATTATCCATACCACTAAAGAAAAAGGCATCGAAGTGGTGGTGATTGTCGATGAAGCACATCGGAATTTAATGGGTCCTCAATGTCAAAATGTACTGCTGCAGATCGATGCCGCCATGGAAATCGAAGTGTCCGCGACTCCTGATTATCAAGCCCAATACAATGTGGAAATTCCACGTATTCAGGTGATTCAGTCAGGAATGATTAAAAAATCCATCATCCTGAATCCTCGTTTAAATGGCCAAATTGGAGTGTCGCTCAATGAACTACTGATTCAGGAATCCGTAAAGAAACGGGCAAGCCTGGAGCGTATTTACGCCAAGCAAAAAAGCCCTGTGCGTCCTCTGTTGTTGATCCAGCTTCCCAACGACAAAAAGGAAGAGGAAAACCAGCTCGACCGCACCATTCACGAGCAAGTGGTCGCCTCCTTAGGTGCCAAGGGAATCACTACACAGAATGGCAAACTGGCGATTTGGTTGTCTAAAGAAAAAGTGAACCAGTCTGATCAATCGATCAAGCCTTTTGACAGTACCGTCGAAGTCTTATTGTTCAAGCAGGCGATTGCCTTAGGTTGGGATTGCCCCCGCGCTGCGGTGTTGCTGATTTTCCGCGAACTGGGCGACAACTCCTTTGCGATTCAGACTGTGGGGCGCATTCTGCGCATGCCCGAACAGAAGCACTATGCCGACGACACCTTGAACCACGGTTACGTGTACACGGATTTAAGCCGTGATGTGATTCAAATCCAGGATGATGCCAAGGGTTTCATCTCCATGGATGTCGCCAAGCGCAGTGATCTCTACGAAGAACTGGATATCCCCAAAGAGCATCTGAAAATGTGGGGCTCACGCAATGTACTTGGTCTGCGGATTCGCGGTGCGCTGAAGCAGGCCGCCCTCAACGATGGCTGGGTTGATCCTGTAAACAAAGCGAATGCTGTTGCATTGAATCTAACACACCTGCAGAATAACCTTGTGCATGTGAATCCTGCAGGAATCAGCATCCAGATTCCTAAAGATACTGTGCTCGACCAGATGGTTTTTGATGGTGGCGTGGTACAGGTGAATAACCGTACGGGTATTGCCAAGACCACCAATGAACTCATGCAACTCTTTGATCAATATTGCGCACAAAGTTGTATGCCCTACGAAGTGCATCGCAGTACCGGTAAGCTGAAAATGGCTTTAGTTGAGCTGATGCAAGACTTTCTGGCAACGACAGAATATGACACTTACAAATTGGTGCTTTATCCTGAGAATAAGTTCTACTGGAATCGATTAATCGACGAAGCCAAGACCATATTTGAAGGTTGGGTGGTGCAAGCCGCGCAACGGCAACGGCTGCTGGAAGTGGTTCCCTGGGAAGTCCCGGAATCACGAGCCTACTTTGGAGACATGTACACACAAGGTTCTGCCCCAAGGCATGTGTTGCAGGAATACTTTCAACAAAATGGTGCAAGCGAACCAGAATGCCGCTTTGTGGAATTCCTCGAAAAGTTTGGTGAATGCTTACGTTGGTGGTATAAAAATGGCGATAGCGGAATGGAGCACTTTTCGGTGAGCTATATCGCCACGACTGGTGAGCCCAGGCTATTCTATCCTGATTTCATTGTGCTTTTCGGCGATGGAACCATGGGCTTTTTTGACACCAAAGCAAAGAATTCAGACGCAGAATCATCTGCAAAACATAAGGCGCTTAGAGCCTACTTGGCAAAGCTCGGGGCGCAAACAGGAAAAGCCTATGTGGGTGGCATTGTCATAGAAGATCCTCAAGGCTCACAGGTCTGGAAAATGAGCCGCTTTGATATTCAGGACTCCCATGACTTGACTGGCTGGGATGCCTTGAAGCTTGTGGACTACAAGGGGGACTGGGTCTACAAAGAGAAAGAACCTACCCAAGCAATTCATGCATCTAAAGTGCAGAATACAGCGGAATCCATGTTCCATGTGCCGATGAAAAAGACATTGAAGTAACTAAATAAGCATTCCAGGGAGCAATGAAATGAATAGTCAAAATGGAAATAGCAACAGGTTCGGTGACACCATGGTGCGCATCGAAATTGCCACCAAGGATAAATTTGATATGGCCACCCTGCCGGATCAAAAAAATCCAGGCAGATTACAAGCCATGCTTAAGAGTGTGGGGTCCTCCCAGGTGATCACCATCCGGAGTCGCATGATCACTGCCGTGGCTGATACCAAGTACCGCACCAAAGATGGCCATCCCATTTCCCTGATTGGAGTTCATGGCAAGGATGAACTTCTGGTGGTTGGCCCAACATGGGTATTTGAGCGCTATGCGAAGGGTGTAGAACCGGATGTGGAGGCGTGGATTGATAAATTGTATACATACATCCGCACAATACGGAGTTCCTGGGGCCGGTTTGAATTTATCGCAAAAGCCCTGGACGAGTATGAAGATCTTGCGAACACCTATCGCGGAAATCTCGGTGAACTCATGATTCTGCAGGCATTGGCAGAACTGAAGAGTGATCCTGAAATCAGGTTGAATTGGGGTTTTGCAAGAGTGTGCCAGTCGTTTCAAGAGAATACACCTTGGTTTACATCTGCTCAAAAAAAGTGGACAAAATTTCGTAAAGAATGGAAATCTACGCCTACGCGAGTCCCTGCCTATCGGATCCTAGAGGTGATATATACTAAGGGAGCTGATAATGACGATCGCAATGGCCGTGTGTCATTCTCCCCCGACAAAAATACGAATGTGACTGAAAGGGACGTGTCGGAATGTCGGCAGTTTCTCATAGAGTTAGTTCGCTTGCCTTTTGCGATAAAGCGTTCCAAAGTAACAGAAATCGCCAATAAAAATGTAGTGTGTGCAGCAGAAGATCTATCGAAAATGCTACAAGCCGAATCAGCTAGATCTTGGATGGTATGGACAAAACGATTTGGCGATGCGCTCGAATCGCTAGAAAAATTGAATCCTGTTTGGGTGGATTACTATCCCAACTTGCCTGAGTCCTTGAGTCCTTTGCAGTATCTCCATTCAGAAATAGTACAGGCTGAAAAGAGGAGCGGTACTGATGTGGATCTCTATGGGGTCTTGAACTCAATTGCTGCAATTCCAAAAAAAGCGATTCAATGGTTTCCTACTGCTTTAATGGGGCAGTTATGGGATGAGTTACAACGATCGGTATCTGGATTTCAACCCGTGAAGGTGGATGATAAGCTCCTTCCTATGTTCCGCTACCTATTTGCAGAAGGGGAGAACGACTGGGATACCTATCAACAACCATTCGGGAGGATGAGCGCCATGATGGGTGGAGATATGAGTGGAAGCTTCCGCTGGGAAAATGCATTTCCAAAGCAGAGTGCGCTGGAAATCATGGCTGTGTTATTGAAATACTGGATCGGTTTTACTTCTGGTTACCAAGTGGTATTCAACCAGGCGGGACTTCGTGGCGTAAATCCTCAAAGCGGTAAGATAATTGAGGTCTTGATCCATTCCATCAAATCCATGGACTATGGCGCTTCACTTGAAGAGGGCTGGCCAAATGTGCAGAGGAACAGTATCCTGAATTCGATTCAAGATTCGAAACTCTGGCTTCATACGGTTTTGGGCAAATGGGAGATTCCTCCAGATCATGTACTTAAGGAAGCAGAAACTCGCAGGCAAGCCCTGAAGTCACTGCCATTCTTGGGGATGTTCTTTCCTAACCTTCAGTCGTATGCGGAGCTCGTATGACTAAAGGCCTTGACGCCTCATTTGTCCACTATGGCATTCGCCAAACAGACTTGAATCTACTGGAATCCTTGGCGCAGAAGCATCAGCTCGACTTTGACTGGATCCAGGAAGAAATTCTCAAAAAATTTCATGAGCAGCGTACTCGCGATATGGTGATGGATGAGGCAAGTCTTGCGAAGCTCATTGAAAAGGCCCTGAATAAATTGGATGTGCAATAATGCTCCTACAACGCATCAAAGCCAAAAACTATCGAACTTATCTTGACTTGGATCTTGATCTATCCGTTAGCGCGGATCGACCGTTGGTTTTGATTGGTGGAGCTAATGGTGGCGGAAAGACTACCTTGTTCAATGCCATATCTGGAGCGCTGTATGGTTTGCGCATACCTGATGCAGAAACCTTCCGCAAAGAGGTCAATGCAGGTGCGTCCGCTTTGGGGACTGCTGATGTCACCATAGAGCTGGAATTGTGGTTTACCGGGCAAATTCTTGCACAGCAGCAACAATACGTGCTGACCCGTACCTGGGTTCTAAGCTCCCAGGCCCAAGTGAACTGGGGTGTCAAGCTGAATATGGCCGGCAATGTGATTGCTTATGGATCTGCAACATCCGAAAAAGAACGCTCTTCTACGGAAACGCAAGTTAACAAGATCATTAAGGCAAATTTACCCAAAGAACTTGCGCAGTATTTCTTGTTCGATGCCATGAGCGCAGGCGAAAAACTCTCTGAAGACCAGCTCGGAAAGGTCATTCGCGAAAATATTGAAAATGTCATGGGACTGCGCAAATATCTGGATCTGGGCTCGGCTGCGCGCACGGTGCAAGAATCCTGGAAGGCGGATCGTCTCAAGGCCAAAGCGGAGCGCGAAGAATACCTGAAACTTACAGATCAGCAACGCGCAGATGAAATCCATTTACGCCAATTATCAGAAGATCGCGATGCCATGCGTGACGAACAACATTCCCTCAAGGAGCTGGTTGCCGAATTGCAAACCTCGCGGGACCAAGAAGGCGTGCTCAAGAGTAAACTCGATACCATAGAACGGCAACGCCGTGAATTGCTCGTAAAAGAGACACAGTTTCGTGGTCAAATGGATGAGTTCATAAAGAATTTGGAACCATCGGTTGGCTTGCCGTATTTATCGTCTAAACTACGTGGTGAAATCGAAATAATACTCTCGAAATTCGCAGAAGGTGCGGGCTCTGACGGCCAAATGGTTTCAATGGAAGTGATGCGCAAATGGGTGCATCAGGCTTTCGAATGTTTTGCATCTAAAAAGATATCTACAGGTGACTTTACTCCCGAAGATTTGATTGCGTACCTGCAAGACGCAAGGCAAGAATCAGGCAAAAAAAACCCGTACCTCTGGCTCGAAAGTTCAGAAAAAAGGGCTCTTGAAAATTTGGTCGGCGCTAATTACCAGAATGCTTTCCCGACACTGGATATAATGCGCTCCGAGCTCACTCATGCCATGAGCGGAATTCCAGCACAAGAACGGCAAGCTGAGGAATACCGAATTCGTCTCGCGGGTAAGGATTATTCAAGCTTGCAGCGCTTTGAAAGCCTGGGTAAAGAAATGCTGATTTTGGACCGAGAGATGGAAAACTTGCGTAAACGCATGGCCGAGACCACGAGCCGGATTCATAAATTTGATGTCACGCCTCTTGATGAACCTGATCCTAGCTACGAAGCTGTTTGTCGTTTAAAGGCGTGGTTCGATGAAGCGGCTGATGTGCTTCTTAAGGCCAAGAAGCTACGCATAGAAGCTATTTTGCGTGATGACTTGAATCAGAATCTAGCCGCATACCGTAATGTTATTGACCGCGTGGAGCTGTCGGAAAATATGCGCAACCTGACTTTCCGCATATTCCACAAGGCGGGAAACGAAATCTTTTTAGGGCAGTTGAATGCCGCTTCAAAGCAAGTGGTGATTCAGGTCTTGCTTAAAGCCTTGCACGAATCAGGAGATTACGATCCTCCGGTGATGATTGATACCGTCATGGGAGTACTGGATCGCGAAAGCCGCGCAGCCATTCTCAAGAATTATTTCCCTTCCTTGTCGCATCAGACCATATTGCTTTCTACCGATAGCGAAATCGACCCTGAGCGCGACTGGGCAAGCCTTGAGCCGCATATTAGCAAAAGCTGGACGCTGGTGCGTGACCGTGAAGCCCAGAAGACCTCTGTAGTCGCAGGGTACTTTGAAAATTCCGTGGAGAGTGTATGATCGATCTGTCGAATATTGGCAAAGCTGATGACTTGCTGGAACGTGCGACTTCGTTGCAAGAGCAACTGTGCAATCGTTTAAATCTTCCGCAATGGGCAGAACAAAAAGCTGTAGAACTTAAGCAAAATGTGATCTATCGTCTGGCGCTATTGGCTAGTCTTGCCGATACCGGTACCCCGCGTGTACTCGCGCAAACAGGCGAAATCAAGCTCAAAGACCATATTCACCAGACCACATTTTCAAGGCATGATTTAACGGCATTGTGGTCGGCGGTGCTCAAGTTGCGCTGGAATCATGAGAGCCCAGATTGGAGTTCAAACGGCGTGCGCAGCCGTATTATCAATTGGGAAATATTTCGTGGAATTGCTTTACTCGAAAAACCGAGCGCTCTGGAACAGCTTCTTGCCCAGCAGCCAAGCCTTGGCGTGAACGGTGCTTCGGGCGATATTCCTGTGTTGAGTCTGCTTGTTGGCAAGTATGATGGTGGTATAGATGCACGCATCGATTTGAATAGCAAGGCCATTACCAATACGCAGATACTCATTGCAGGCACTACAGGTTCCGGAAAGTCGAACTTACTGGCTTTGCTTGTTCATGAGCTGCGTGCGAGCTCCGTAGAAACACGTCATCCAGTCAATTTTTTGCTTTTTGACTACAAAGGCGAATTTGCAGATCCAGCCAATGCTTCATGGTTGCCTTTTTTGGAAGTCGACCAGTCCTGCATTGTTCGTCCTGTGAGTGCGCCACTTCCCTTCACGCCTTTCAAAGATTTTACCGGGCGCGTACAAGGTGAAATTAATTTGTATGCATCTGAAATCGCCTCGGCGCTTCTGGCAGTGGATCGGGCCAATATCAGTGCAAAAATGGGGGATCGCCTAACAGAATCTGTGATTGGAGCCTACAACAAGACTCAGGGCGCGCCCATTCATTTCGACTTGATTCTGGATGCGTACATTGCGTTACAGGAAAAAGACACCGTGGACAGTGTGCGCGCAGTTCTCAATAACTTGATCCGCGCTAATCTCTTTGCTCGTGAAGACCAAATAGACCTCATCACCAATAGCTTGATTGTGAAAATGGATGATTTTCCCAAGGATGGTCCTGTCGCAAAAGCCCTAGTTTACTTTGTAATCTCAAAACTCAATACCTTGTATGAAAAGCTCCCCAAACAGGCGAGCAATAAAGATGTGGTTGAGCTACGCCATTTTACGGTGATTGATGAAGCTCATTACATGCTTGATTTTGATAATCGACCTCTGCGCGAATTAATTGCAGTTGGGCGCAATAAAGGGCTTTCCATTATTCTTGCAACTCAGAATATGTCAAGCTTTAAATCCGAGCATTTTGATTTTTATGCCAATGCTCAGTACCCGCTGATTATGAAGCAACAATCGATTGAAGATAAAACCATCAAAGATTTATTTGGTGTAGCAGGCCAGGAGTTACAGGAAATTCGTGAAGCCATTGCAGGGCTTGGTAAAGGGGAGCTGATCATTAAAGATTCCAATGCCATTGTGCTGGGACTCGGGAAGAAATACAAGAAGATTCAGGTGCGGCATTTGATCTAAACCAGGAAACGGTACAACAAAATTCCACCAAACGTCAATAGGTGGAAAACTTGAACCGGAGTCTACGCCTATGAAATCAAATTGGGGCTCAGTCACAAAATGGCACAACCGAAGAATCGCAGCGCGAAATAGTGCTGTTGGCTTTAGCGCATGCAGACTTGTCACTTCAAGAGTTAGTTGATGTTTTGGGATTGAAATCCAAAATTGGTTCATTAAAACGCTGCATGGCAGGGTTACTTCTTCCAGTACTCCCGCCCATCCACAGACCGGTCCAAAATCGCGCTGTTCACCAGTTCACGGCGTAGCATCGGATGGTCGTTGAAGGTGTGCCACTGCTTGAGAATTGCATTGACTTCCATTTCCGTGTAGCGCTTGTCGGTCTCGTATTTCGAGGCAAAATATTCGAGCACGGCGGCGCTCTCTTCGGGCTTCTTGGGCCAGCGGGTCACGAGGCCTTTGGGATCGAGCAGTTTCTGAATCATGGTGTTGAGTCCTTGTACAGGGAATTTGACATAGAATGTAGTGAAATGCAGGCTGCTTGCAATGGCGGATTGAACCCAATTGCGGATCGCAGCAAAGTGCTGCATGATCCCCGCCCCCATTCTGGGGCAGGTTCAGAATCGATTCTGCATACAATATTCCCCTTGGATTCCTTCCAGGAGTGGACTGCGCGGTATGGTATCTCCCTCACCATCGACGATCATCAATATGACGGTAGTTTTACCGTGGCAAGCTCCCAGAATTCGAGATCCCGTCTGATGATGAAATAGCTCTGCTAGCCTTAGCCGCGAGGCCCCCTTTTATGAACTGCTCAATGAGCCCGATGTGAGCCCGCGACCACGTAGCACGATCTCGCGCAGGAAATGATCGATACTATTTGCAATGTGAACCCCATCCGTCCCTTGATTTTTGGTGCCGTAAACTGGTATCACATCCCGGACTTGATTGCCAATATGCCATTCACCGATCTAAGCATCATCTATGTTTTCCAGTTTTTCGCAACATTCCCTTCCCCTATGACCTCGCACCATGGGTCAAAACCTTGATCCAATTATTCGCTAACGCACGCCTGCAACCACTGGGTCATGCCCTGCGTTTTCCGGCTAAACCAGTGGGTCGACGCCAAACGAGGTTAATGCATTCCGCGAGGCTCTCTGTCAATAGCCAAGTTAGGTTCGCGCGTATACAGAAACATCAAATACTCGACATCTCTATACCTTTTTTCCCCGCCTATACATTAGATTCATTCCATGTACAAAACCACTGCACTCATAATTGCATTCCTTTGCCTCAATTCACAGGCAGCAGGAATTCTGAAAACAATCCCATGGAATGGTCATTCCGGCGCAATCAGCTTTACTTTCGATGACGCTTGCGCAAGCCAAGTCACCAATGTATTCCCTGCCCTGCAAAGTCGTGATATTCACGCCACCTTTTTTATACCTGGAAGTTGGAATTTCAATCAAGATCCTCAGCCTTGGATCCAGGCCGCACAAGCAGGAAATGAAATTGCAAACCACACGGTATCCCATCTTGATTTAACGATTCTCGACTCTACCGTCATTGTAGATGAAATCGTAAAAAAGGCAGATTCTCTACGCGCACTTGACCCAAGCATTAATGCCAATACACTTGCATATCCCTACTGCGCCACCAATGCTCTTGTAAATAAAATCGCAGACACGCAAAACATCATTGCACGCACTTGTGGTGGGTCTGGTCAATTTTCTTGGACACAAAAACCAAGCAATTGGATGCAGATGAGCTCATACATTGTTACCGACGCTGCAACCAGCGCGGCAGCGCTCACCAGTATAGATCAAGTCGCGAGCAATAACCGTTGGCTTGTCACCTTACACCACGGAATAAGCGGAGACGGTTCTGAAGTAACAACAACACAACTGAATGAATTATTTGACCGAGCAATTACAAATAAACTCTGGATTGCACCCTATCGCGACATTGCAGCCTATTGGCGTGCTAGCTTTACAATGGATACAGTCACAGCAACAGTGATAGATGGAACATGGACACTTCATTGGGAATCTCCCCACCCCCGTATGCCAGCAAAAATCCCATTGCGAATTCGAATAGACAATACTATCCTAGGGAGTTCCGTTTATGTGTATCAAAACCAGCAATCCTTAACTGCGGAAAGCGATGGCAGTTATATCATAGACTTCATGGCACTAAACCTGAAACTCAGTAGCTCTCCAATAGCATCAGAACCCGTTCTAGAGATAGCGCCTGAAACAACTCGGTTTCACTACAATCACCCGCTTACATCATCCCATTTCGACTTAGCGGGACGCAAGATCAACTCGAACGACTCGAAACGAAAATAGCCTTGCCGGATATTGGCCCCAAAGGTTGGCATGCAGAAGAACATTGCCTTCACCAAAGAATCCCGCGAGGTCTACATCAAGTGGGTAGACTTTAATAGCGCTGACAACCAATTCCTGATGCAGATCGGCGTCTAGAACGTTCGCGTTCAGCGGAGAGGATATGTGCTTCTGCCGCTGATGATCCATTGAATAGGTAGATGTTCTCAAATGATTGCATCGTATTTCTCAGCAACGAAGTGAGCTCGGCGCATTTGCAGAGTTCGACTTGGCCGCAAAAGCTGGGTGCAGGCCGCTGGATCGTGCGCGGTTACGGCAGTGCTGGGCAGGTGTTGGGTTCCTGGGTGATGCAATAAGGGTGATGCTTTGGGTGGGAAGCTTACTTCTTCCAGTACTCCCGCCCATCCACAGACCGGTCCAAAATAGCGCTGTTCACCAGTTCACGGCGCAGCATCGGATGGTCGTTGAACGAGTGCCACTGCTTGAGAATTGCATTGACTTCCATTTCCGTGTAGCGCTTGTCGGTCTCGTATTTTGAGGCAAAGTATTCGAGCACGGCGGTGCGTTCCTCGGGCTTCTTGGGCCAGCGGGTCACGAGACCTTTGGGATCGAGCAGTTTCTGTAAAGCTTCCATGAAGATTCTCTGTTTAAGGTGTATACTGAAATGTAATCCCAGATACACCTTTTCTACATTGCGCCCCGATAATGAACATCATGAGCGTGCACATTTCTGTGCATCTAGGGTGTAAGGGGGTAAGGCTATGCTTCGTTCTGTTCTATTCGTACTGATGCTTTCCTGTTTCGCTGCCCATGCTGAAGCGGTGAAGCCGCTCTGGTATAAGCTGGTGGGGGGCGATACCATATATAAAGCGTTTACCATGAAAAGTTCGCCTAACAATGATTTGACTTTAGAACTGGAAGCTGGAAAAAGTTATTCGGAAACAGAAGTGGAATCCGCCTACGATGGCGCATTTTCGTGGAAACAATTGCCTAGTACACAGATATTCCATCCTGGTAGACTTGCGGTGTGTGCGCCTCATGAAAATTATGAAATCTGTGACTTTGGCATTAAATATTCCTTTATGGTCCCCCCTGTAGCAGGAGGCTCTTTTGGTACAGGAGCCCCTGTAAGCTACCCTATCAAAGAACACCTCTTCTTTCATTTTCCTGGAGCACCGTTCTACATAGTAACACCAGAAAGCATTGAAAATCATTTTGCAGAGGTGGAACCTTATAAAGGGTTATTAGAAAAGTACAAGTTCCGCACTCGCGGAAAGCTGTATTCCTTGGGAGGGGTCGGAATTTCTTTTGGCGGGCTTATATTGTCAAGTAAAGTCGCTCCGGTTCTGAGTATTCCATTTATGGTTGTGGGATTGGCATCTGCGGTTGCTGGGTATGGATTCTGGTTGTCTGAAGATGGCGTAAGGCAAGACATGGAAGATGCCATGAGAGCGCAAGCGCAGTTGCCCTAAGCTCCCGGGGTAAATGGTTTAGCCGGAAAACAGGAGGCAAAGCCGACTGGTTGCAGGCGCGCGTAGCGATTTTTTTGATTGCATGACTGGCGACACCGGCACAGGTAAGTGGAAGACCATTCCATTCGTGATGTTTGAGCCAAACAACAATCAAGGCAAATCATAAATGATTAAATGTTCAAATAATTGTTCTTGGGTAAGCGATGCATATGGATACTTTATGTGTATTCGGGAATGCTCGTAGACGAATACTTTGTTTGCTTGTGTCGGTTTCTTTGTCCTTTGGGGCTCCTTAGTCCACCAATGCCGATATTCAGCTTTCTTGGAAGATCTTATTAATTTGAATGTGATTGCTCCCACCCAAACCAGCCAAGATATCAGTATGGCTCCTTCGACCATTTACAGCTATTCTGGATCTGACCTAAGGCGCTGGGGAATCCGTAGCATTGGTGTGATCAATATTATTACCAAAGCGGCCAATGCCAACCCACAGAGCGCTAGCGCAACTGTGAATGTGGGCTCTGGAAACGTTGTCCGCACCGACGCACGTTTTCTACCCAAATATCGCCTCCATTGCGCGGTCACCACAGTGAATATTGTTTGACCATGCCACGCGACCTTTTTATACTTGCAGAGGCATACAAATTTGAGGGTCCGTCATGAAATGCTTATTTATCGTATTCCTTAGTCTTCTTTGCCTTGCAGATACACTCTGTGCACAAACTGCGGTGCAGCCCCAAGGCGATGGCTCGAGCGTTCCTTATCAAATCGATAGCCTGCCCAATCTGTACTGGCTTTCCAAGAATTCAAGTGCCTGGGCCAGTAGCTTTATCCAAAACAAAGACATCGACGCTTCGCCAACCCGAGCCTGGGGTGGCACCGTATTTACTGCCATTGGGAATAGCTCGATTCATTTTACCGGAACATACCATGGTAAAGGACACAAAATATCTGGTTTCTATATCAAAGTTACAGGGGGCATGCAGGGCTTGTTCGGTGTACTTTCTGGAACAGTCGACAGCCTGGGACTCGAGAAAGACTCGGTGATTGCCACGAGTGCCTATGTGGGAGGCTTAGTGGGCTATCTGGTTGGAGGAACGGTCGTGTCGAGTTACAACAAAGATGGCTATGTCAAGGGACTGAATAATGTCGGAGGTCTGATTGGCAACCTATATTCCGGTTCCGTTTCCTCTTCTTATGCTACGGGCCTAGTTGTTGGTACTGGCAATGTGGGTGGCTTGGCTGGAATGCAGGAGGGAACGACTTGCCTCATTCAGTCTAGTTACAGCCTAAGCGCTGTAAGTGGTTCCAGCAATGTGGGGGGCTTAATTGGGTTCGCGCGTTATGGAAGCATTACCACAAGCTATAGCGCCGGAAGTGTCACGGGTACGAGTAATGTGGGCGGTTTTGCCGGCAACCTGGAGTACGCCACCATTACCAAATCCTATTACAACAACCAGACGTCAGGGCAAACTTCATCTGCCGGGGGTTCTGCTCTCAGTGAATCAGGCATGAAACAGCAGGGCAGCTTTGTTGACTGGGACTTTGCTTCCACATGGATTCTGTATGCCGATAAAACATACCCATTGTTGCGTTCCTTTATGGCGCCCTTGGTGGTTACGGTCCGGGACACCTCGGAGGTATATGACGCAGCGCTCTTCACCGTACCTGGATATACATACTCTCCTGAAGATTACGACGCATCCAAACTGCAAGGAACATTTTCCCTTTCAGGAACAGGAGCAAATGCCACCAACGCGGGTACATACACGATGACGCCGACGGGGCTTTGGTCTAATCAAGATGGATACCAAATCCAATTCGTCTCTGGAACACTCTCCATCACGGCAGCTGCACTTACCGTCACCGCCGATGCCGCAAGCAAAGTCTATGGACAAAATGATCCCGTGTTCACGTACCAAACAACAGGCCTCATCGGAAGTGATGTACTCACAGGCTCACTCGCGCGTGCAACAGGCGAAAGCGTTGGGGCCTATGACATCGTAAAAGGAACCCTTGCGAATGCAAACTACACAGTCGCTTACACACCCGCACAGCTTTCCATCACGCCAGCTGCACTTACCGTCACCGCCGATGCCGTAAGCAAAGTCTATGGACAAAATGATCCAGTGTTCACGTACCAAACATCAGGTCTAATCGGAAGTGATGTACTCACAGGCTCACTCGCGCGTGCAACAGGCGAAAGCGTTGGCGCCTATGACATCGTAAAAGGAAGCCTTGCGAATGCGAACTACACAGTCGCTTACACACCCGCACAGCTTTCCATCACGCCAGCCGCCCTTACCGTCACCGCCGATGCCGCAAGCAAAGTCTATGGACAAAATGATCCAGTGTTCACGT
>Ga0209125_1001696_pt1 | contig 19357 bp, 14 predicted proteins | sample BarGraIncub1131A_FD_184503 | JGI IMG/M metagenome (GOLD analysis project Ga0209125, IMG submission 184503) | Arctic peat soil microbial communities from Barrow, Alaska - Barrow Graham LP Incubations 11-31A (SPAdes) (version 2) | ecosystem: Environmental > Terrestrial > Soil > Wetlands > Peat...
TCATGCGGGAGCCGGGGGTTTACGACGTCTCCCACGGCGCGGAGCGGAGCTTTCTGGCCCCCTTTCCGGTTTCCGTGCTTCCCGGAGTCGGTGGGGCGCGGCAGACCCAGCTTTTGCGCGACCTGAACCTGCAGCGGGTTGCGCAGGTGGCGGGGCTGTCGGTGGCGCAGCTGCGCCTCGCGGTCGGTCCCTTCGCGCCGCTTTTGCACGACCGCGCCCGCGGCATCGACCGCTCCCCGGTACAGCCTCCCCGTTTGAGCACGGAAATAGTGGAAGAGGGATTGCTGGACCAGGCGGAAAACGACGACGGGATCCTCATCTGCGAACTGTTGCGCCTGGTGGAGGGGTGCGGAATCAGACTGCGCCGGATGAACAAGGGAACCCGAAAGATTGCGCTCTCCATCATGTACGCCGACGGCGTCACCGAACAGGGGACGCGGACACTACCCTCCCCGATCTCCCTGGATCTCCAGCTGCTTTGCACCGTCGAGGAGCTCTTTTACGCCACCTGCAAGAGGCGCCAGAGGGTGCGGGGATTGCGTCTGAACTGCGACCAGATCGCCGAGGCCGCCGGGCAGCTGGAGCTTTTCGCCCCCGTCGAGGAAAAAGTTTCCCAAAAGCAGCTCGACCTCCAGGGCACCCTCGACGCCTTGCGGGAAAAGCACGGGGAAGGCGCCATCCGCTGGGGAAAAGGCGTGAAAACAGGCTCGCACACGGATCAGACGGAGGGGACCGATAAAGGCAGATAAGGCAGGAACTTTAGAGTTAAACCATTGACGGGGAACAACTACTCAGGTCAAGCAAGATTAAATAAAATTCGTTTCACGCAAAGCCGCAAAGACGCAAAGGAAACCTGTAATCTCCTTTATAGATAGGATAAGACTTAAGGCCTTCCGAAAGTAACCCTGATTATTTGTGTTTTGTTGTTGCCTCTCTTTGCGGCTTTGCGTGAGATGCTTTTGTGCTTTTCGCCCTGAACAGTTACTGGGGTTAATCACGCGTCACCGTGCAATCCGTGTGGGCGCCTGTTCCCGGTGGTTTTCAATGAGGTAAATTTCCTGCATGTTCGTCCATCTCCATGTCCACTCGTCGCTTTCCCCGAACTGGGGCATTCACTCCCCCGAGGCCCTCTGCGCGCAGGCGGTGCAAATGGGATGCACGGCCATCGCCCTCACCGATCGTAACGGTTTCTACGCCATCCCCCGGTTTCTCCAGGCCGCGCGCGAGGCAGGCATCGCCCCCATTATCGGCGCCGAGGCGGTTACGGCGCAGCACCGGGCCGTCCTTCTGGCCAGGAACGGGGAGGGTTACGCCAACATCTCCCGGCTGCTTTCCGACCTGCACTGCCGAAAGGATTTCGACCTGATCCAGGCCCTGACCGTGAACCGGCGCGGCGTCGTGGTCCTAAGCGACGACGCCAGGCTGCTCTCCGCTCTCAAGCGGGATTCCGATCAGGCACTCTTCGTCGAGCTTTCACCGGGACACGCGATGCACCGCGCCCTCGCCCTGTCGCGTGAGCTGAAGCTTCCCCCGGTCGCCACCTCCCGCGCCGTCTTCCTGGCCAGGGACGACCTGCATCTGCACCAGGTGCTGCGTGCAATCCACCTGAACACGAAGCTCTCCCGGCTCAAATCCGAGGATACCGCCTGCGACTCGGATCTCCTTTTCTCCCATGAAAAAATGGCCGAGTTCTTCCCCCATTGCCCGGAAGCGCTGGAAAACACGCTTTGCGTCGCGCGCCTTTGCCAAACCGACTGGGATTTCTCCCGCACGGTCTTTCCCGCTTTCCGGGATTTGGGCGATGATTCCGCGTTCCAGGAGCTGCAACGCCGCTCGCGGGAGGGAGCCCTCTGGCGCTATGGCGCGATAAACGAGATCGTCGAGGCGCGCCTTGCCAAGGAGCTTGCCATGATCCGCGCCAAGGGGTTCTCCCACTACTTCCTGGTCGTGGAGGAGATCTCCAAACAGTCGACGCGGACCTGCGGCAGGGGTAGCGCCGCCGCCTCGCTGGTCGCCTACTGCCTCGGCATTACCCACGTCGATCCCATCCGCTACAACCTCTTCTTCGAGCGTTTCCTGAACGAGGGAAGGACCGACCCCCCCGACATCGACATGGACTTCCCCTGGGACGAGAGGGACGCCATCCTAGATTTCGCCTTTGCCCGCTACGGCGCGAAACGGGCGGCCATGGTGGCCAACCACGTGGGATTCAAGGGGAGGTCGGCGCTTCGGGAGGTGGCCAAGGTGTACGGGATGCCTGATTTCGAAATCAAGGAGATGACGGAGCGCATCTCCTCGTTCTGGAAGGCGGACCAGAGCGAAGCGGCGATGGCCGGGCATCCGCTTTTCCAGGGAGAGCAGCTTTCCCGCGACTGGCAGGAGATCGCGGCGACGGCGAGGCGCCTGGGCGGGCAGCTCCGGCACCTTTCCCTGCACTGCGGCGGGCTGGTCATCGTGCCGGACGAGATCCGGAAGTACGTCCCGGTGGAACTCTCCCGCAAGGGCTTGCCTCTCATCCAGTGGGAAAAGGACCAGGCCGAGGATGCCGGGCTGGTGAAGATCGACATCCTCGGCAACCGCTCCCTGGCGGTGATCCGCGACGCCATGGTGGCCGTCCAGGAGGAAAGCGGCCTGGAGATCGACTACGCCTCGTGGCGGCCACTGGATGACGGGAAGACCCAGGACTTACTACGTCGCGGACTCACCATCGGCTGTTTCTACCTGGAATCCCCCTCCATCCGCCTTTTGCTGCGTAAAATCTGGAGCGACACGGCTCCTCCGGAGACCTTCGCGCTGGACGTTTTCGAGGTACTGGTGCAGGCCTCGTCCATCATCAGGCCCGCAGCCAACAGCTTCATCCAGGAATACCTGGCGAGGCTGCAGGGTAAAAGCTGGACGCACCTACACCCTCTGCTCGCGGGGGTGCTGGAGGAGACCCTCGGCATCGCGATCTACCAGGAGCAGATCACCCAGATCGCCATGGAGCTGGCCGGTTTTTCAGCGTGCGAGGGGGATCAGCTCCGGAAGGTGATCACCAAGAAGCACCGGGAAAAGAAACTTGCCGACTACCGGTTGTTGTTCTTTACCGGCGGTGCCGCCAAGGGGGTCCCGGAGCAGGTGCTCGAGGCTGTATGGGAGCAGATCCTCTCCTTTGCCGGTTACTCCTTCTGCAAGCCGCATTCGGCGAGCTACGCGCTCCTGAGCGGCAAGGCTGCTTTCATGAAAGCGCATCATCCGGCTGCCTTCATGGCGGCGGTGATCTCCAACCAGGGTGGCTACTATTCCGCCTTTGCTTACATTTCCGAGAGCCGCAGGCTCGGCCTCGCCATCCTCCCCCCGGACATAAACGAAAGCGAGTACCGCTACACCGGCCATGAGCAGTCGCTGCGGGTGGGGCTGATGCAGATCGACGGGCTCACCGGGGACGCAACGGGAAAACTCCTGAGAGAGAGGTCAGAAAACGGGGCGTTCACCTCGTTCCAAAACTTCCTGAAGCGGGTGGTCGCGGCCCGCTCAGACACGGAGCGCCTGGTGAAGGCCGGCTGCTTCGACACCCTGGAGGGGAGGGAAAAACGCCCGACGCTCCTCTGGGAACTTCTCAATTTCCAGCAGCAGTCGACGGGGCTCCTTTTCGAGCAGAGCACCGAGCTGCCGCTTTCCCCTGCGTACGACGCGAAAACGGTGCTGCGCCAGGAGGCGGAGAGCCTGGGATTCCTGGTTTCCCGGCATCCCCTCACCCTTTACCGGGAAGCATGGCTGCGCCACAGGCCGATAAAAGCTTCGGAGCTTTTCAGCTATTGCGGGAAATGGGTGACCATGGTGGGGTGGTGGATCACCACCAAGGCTGTGGAGGACAAGCAGGGACGGCCGATGGAGTTCGGCTGCTTCGAGGACGTGACGGCCATTTTCGACGCCACCTTCTTCCCGGACGTTTACGCCCGGTTCTGCCGCAAGCTCTCGCAGCGGCGCCCCTACCTGCTGAAGGGGATGGTGGAGGAGGAATTCGGGGTGGCGACGCTGCGGGTCAAATGGGTGGGATTCCTGGATTGCTGAAAAGGCGGCCCATGAGAGATGCCGGTACGGTCTGCGCTCCAGTTAGCGGATGGGATGGAACGAATGGCTCCTGCCAAGGATTGTAGTGTCGACATCGCCTGGGACAAGCGGATTCATCCGACGGGATCGGAGTCTCCGTTGGCCCCCCATATGGCAGCCCTCATCCTCAGTATCTTCATGACATCCGCCGAAATCAGGTCTTCCTGCCGGTGGGTGCACCAGTCCGGCATTATTATTCCCGGCATGCTCTCTTTTTTGGGATTCATTTCTTCCATGGCTCACCTTCAGTGTTACGACCGATCGGCAACGGTTCCACTATTTTTCAAGTATCCAGCGTCAGGCGCGCCAGCCATGCTTTAACATCAAGCGCTGTGCGGGAGTGTGCTGCATGTCGGCGGCTGCCTTGATGAGTGCGTGAGCCAAAAACTCGGTTTACGGCACAGCGACGAAGCGCTCGCCCTGCCAGAGCAGAAAGCTCGGGTCCTGTTGGGGCGTGGATTCTAGCGCGACGTCGAGAAACGCCTCTGCGGTATCGAGGCAGTGCGGCACGCCCCGACCCGTGGCGTAAAGGGACGCGAGCCTGATGCGCGACTTGAAATGTCCATGCTCGGCAGCCCTGCGGTACCAGTAGGCTGCTTCGAATGTATTGCTGTGGTCCGGATTCCTGTCATAAATGTAAGCCAGATAATACATGGCGGCCGGCTCATTCGCAGCCGCGGCCCGGTAGAGCAGTTCCAGAGCCACGTCGCAATCCTTGGGGCAATGCCTGCCGAAGATAAAGAGTTCGGCCAGATATACCGTGCTGGCGACATATTCCGCATCCGAGGCGCCCTGAAGCAACAGGATGGCATAGTCGGGATCGTACGGCACACCGACACCCTCGATGTGAAGCAGCGCCAGTTCATGCTTTGCCTGAGCGATCCCGCCCTGCGCCGCCTTGATCAGGAACCGGGCGGCCTTCGACGCATCCCGGGCGACCCCCTCGCCGTTCAGATATATCAAACCGAGCGCCAAAGCTTTTAAAGCATCAAAGCTCGAAACCGTGCCGGTCTGCGTCCCCTTTATGCGCAACTCGCTGGCCCGTTGCTTGAAATCGATCAGGTTATCAAGGGGCGCCTTTGCAACCCTCGCTTCGGAACTGCAGCAAAGCTCCTCGCCCTGGTGACTGGCGCGGATTTCCACCTTTTCCACTTCCATGTCGCATACCGGATCTTTTATCATTTGCGGCACCTCGTTCACGAAGAATCAGAGCAGGCTTTCGATGGAGTACCCACGCCTTCCATCTTTACCCTACAATTAATGTGCCAAATTAGAACGACGATATACGGCTTCCGCAACCGGCCGATTATACAATTAAAATAGCGCCAAGCAATAAATGGCGCCTGGGAGCCTACGCCGAAAATTGCGTCATACGGCGAAAACGCCCGCAACATATGACGAAAATGCCAAGCGAAACGAGCCGGACCGGCAAATTTTCTCAGAAGAGCATGGACGCAAAAAAGCCCGGCTCCCCATGAAGGGGGGCCGGGCCTGTCGATCGATTTGACTGAAGAGTACCTATTAGTCGACGGACTTTCTCAGGAAGGTCGGGATGTCGTACTGGTCCTCGTCGTCCACCAGGAAGCTGCGCTGCCTGGTCTGGGTCTCGCGCAGCTGCTTCTCGCGGATGAAGGTCGGTATTTCCCGGTTTATCTCGCTTTGCTTCACGGGGATGACCACGTTCTTCAGCTCATGGCGTCCCTTCTCCAGGTCGAAACGGTCGCCGAACCCGGTCGCGATGGCGGTGATCTTGATGGTCTCGCCCAGGCTCTCGTCGATCACCAGGCCGATGATGATGTTGGCATCCTCGTGCACCTTCTCGTGGATGGTCTTGCTCGCCGCGTCGAACTCGTCCATGGTCATGGTCGCGGAGCCGGAGATGTTCACCAGTACCCCCTTGGCGCCGGAGATGTCGATATCCTCCAGGAGCGGACTTGAGATCGCCCGTACCGCCGCGTCCACCGCCCGATTCTCGCCGCTGCCAAGGCCGATCCCCATCATCGCCATGCCGCGCTCGCTCATGATTGCCTTGACGTCGGCAAAGTCGACGTTGATCAGTCCCGACTGGGTGATCAGGTCGGAAATCCCCTGCACCGCCTGGCGCAGCACGTCGTCGGAAGGCTTGAAGGCGTCCAGGATCGACATGGACTTACCGGCCAGACCGAGCAGACGGTCGTTCGGGATCACGATCAGGGAGTCGACATGTTTCTTCAGCTCCTTGATGCCGTCCTCGCCCTTGGTCAGGCGCTGCCTTCCCTCGCGGGTGAACGGCTTGGTGACCACGCCGACGGTGAGCGCCCCGAGTTCCCGGGCGATTTCCGCGATGATCGGAGCGGCGCCGGTTCCGGTGCCGCCTCCCATGCCGGCGGCGATGAAGATCATGTCGGCGCCCTTCAGTGCCTCGGTCAGCTTCTCCTTGTCCTCCTGGGCGGCCTCGCGGCCGACGTTCGGATTGGCTCCGGCTCCCAGACCCTTGGTGAGCAGGGTCCCGATCTGTATTTTTACCGGCGATTTGGACATTCTGAGCGCCTGAGCGTCCGTGTTTGCCACGATGAAATCGACCCCGGTTACCCCGCTTGCTATCATGGTGTTCACGGCATTCCCGCCGCTGCCGCCAACCCCTATCACTTTTATCTTCGCACTCTGATCGATGCTGTCATCGAACTGAAACATGGTCACCCCCCTTATCGCGCCCCCCGGCGGAAAATCGTTAATATTAAGCGTTTTTATACATCTTTTAGGCCACTATTGGAAGTCGAAAATGCATAAATGTGTCGTTTATTTAGAAGAACTCCCCGAACCACTCCTTCATCCTCCTGCTCACCCGACGGAACACCGTGTCGTCGCTTTCCGTGGTGGGGAATTCGTGCACCCCGGCGTTCTTGCTCCCGTACACCACGAGACCCACGCCGGTGGCGTAAACCGGTGAATTGACCACGTCGATCAGTCCGCCGATCCTCTGGGGAAGGCCGCGCCGGACCGGAAGGTTGAAGATCTGTTCGGCCAGTTCCGGCATCCCTTCTAGGATGGTGCTCCCCCCGGTGATGACGACTCCCGAGGCGATCAGGTCCTCGAGGCCGCTCTTCACGATCTCCCGGTTCACCAGGGTGAAGATCTCCTCCACGCGCGGCTCCAGGATCTCGCACAGAAGCTGGCGCGACAGGATGCGCGGCTTCCGGCCGCCGACGCTCGGCACCTCGATGGTCTCATCCTTGCCGACCAGGGCGGAGAGGCAGCAGCCGTACTTCTGCTTGATCCGCTCGGCCTCGGCCATCGGTGTCCTGAGACCGACGGCGATGTCGTTGGTCAGGTGGTTGCCGCCCAGGGCGAGCACCGAGGTGTGCTTGATGGCGCCGTCCACGAAGATGGCGATGTCGGTGGTGCCGCCGCCGATGTCCACCAGCGCCACCCCGAGTTCCTTCTCGTCGGCGGAGAGGACCGCCTCGGAGGAGGCGAGCTGTTCCAGGACGATGTCCGCCACCTCGAGCCCGGCCCGGTTGCAGGACTTGACGATGTTCTGGGCGCTCGCCACGGCGCCGGTCACGATGTGCACCTTGGCCTCCAGGCGGACTCCGCTCATGCCGAGCGGCTCGCGGATGCCGTCCTGGTCGTCGATGATGAATTCCTGGGGCAGGATGTGGATCACCTCGCGGTCCATCGGGATGGCGATCGCCTTGGCCGCCTCGATCACCCGCTTGACATCATCGGGGGAGACCTCGCGGTTCTTGATGGCGATCACCCCCTGGGAGTTGAACCCCTTGATGTGCCCCCCGGCTATCCCCGCGTAGACCGACTTGATCTCGCAGCCGGCCATGAGCTCCGCCTCCTCGATCGCCTTCTTGATGGAGGCGACGGTGCTCTCGATGTTGATCACCACCCCTTTCCTGAGCCCCTTGGAGGGACTGGTGCCGATCCCGACGATGTCGATCCCTTCCTCGGTCAGGTTCCCCACGATGGCGCAGATCTTGGTCGTGCCGATGTCGAGCCCTACGATCAGATTATCCCTTTTACCGGACATGCTCTCCCCCCTTTATTGCTACACTTTTTTCACTATTATTTTGTCGCCGTAATCCAGGTCGATGTAATCGAGCGCCTGCATCTGGGGCTTCAACTCGCCAAAGATGCCGCTTAAGCGCGCAAGCTTCTCGTTGAAGCCGCCGTTCCCGAGTTTCACCGGGACCCCCCCCTGCATGGTGAACAGGGTGAAACCGAAACCCTTGTCGTAATGGATCTCCGAAACGTCCGCGAGGCCGAACACGGTTCCGCCCTTCAGGCATTCGATCAGGAGAAGCGCGCTCTTCAGAGCCTCCTTGCTGCCGACCGGATCCTTTGCCAGGTCTTCCTCGTTCACCCCGGTGATGAGCAGGAAATCAAGCCGGTCCCCATCGACGAGCGACTTGAACAGTACCCCCTTGGCATCGAGATAGTAGAGGCAGCCGACGTTGGCGACCGCCTGGGGCGAACGCTCGGAGAGCGAAATGGAGAGCGTGTGCGGGAAAAAGCGCCTGACCTGGACCTCTTCGATCCAGGGATTCTTGGAGAGCTTTTCCACCACCCCCTTCAGCTTCAATCCGAGCATGGAGTCTCCCGGTTTCACCCCGGCCAGGGCAACAATCTCATTCTTGCTCAGCCTCCTGAGCGGCGACACCTCGATGGACTCCAGGTGCAGGAAGGTGGTGCGCGACACCAGCCGGTACAGCTGCCAGCCTCCGAAACCGAGGGCGGCGCAGATGGCCGTAGCGCCCACACCCCTGGAGAGCCAGGTGAGGATCGGACGCCAGTTGACCGGTTTGCGCTTCTTGGTCGTCTTTTTCACCCGGTTCAGCGGGCATTGACGCAGTTTTTTTGGTTGCAGATCGCGCATGGGAAACCGTTCTTTTTTTAAGTTCAGAGTTCAGAGTTCAGAGTTCAGAGTTCAGAGTTCAGAGTTCAGAGTTCAGAGTTCAGAGTTCAGAGTTCAGAGTTCTCACTGTCAATTAACATTTGTCAATTGTCAATCGTTAATTGTTAATCGATTTTCAACCTTGCCGCCAGCAGAATCCGCTCTATCAGCTCGGGGAACCCGATCCCCTCCCCCCGGGCTATCTCGGGAAAGAGGCTCAGATCGGTCATCCCCGGCAGTGTGTTCACCTCGAGGATGTAGCACTCCCCCGCACCGGTCACCAGGAAATCCACCCGACTGTAGCAGTCGCAGCCTAGGGCCGCGTGCGCCTTTTCGCCGGCTCGGAGCACATCCGCGTAGACATCGGCGGGAAGCCGTGCCGGAAGGATATGGTCGGCCATGCCGGCGGTGTACTTCGCCTCGTAGTCGTAGAACTCCCCCTTCGGCACGATCTCGATGGCGCCAAGCGCCTTACCGTCCAGGATCCCCACCTGTACCTCGCTCCCGTCGATGAAGCGCTCCACGAGAATCTCCGCGTCGTACCTGAAGGCCTCGGCAAGGGCGGCGTCCATGCGGCTCAAGTCCCGGACGATGCTCACCCCGACGGAAGATCCCTCCTGGGAAGGCTTCACCACCACAGGCAGCGCGAAGGGAAGATCCAGCGTGTCCCCCTGGCGCAGCACCTGGTAGGGGGCGACGGTGAGTCCCGCCGACTGGAAGACACCCTTGGAATAAACCTTGTTCATGGCAAGGGCACTGGCCAGCACGCCGGAGCCGGTATAGGGTATCCCCATCAGTTCCAGGAGCCCCTGCAGCGAGCCGTCTTCGCCGAAACGGCCGTGCAGCGCGATGAAGGCGACCTCGACCCCCTCCGCGACCAGCCTTGCCGGAAGGTCGCGCCCGACATCGATGCCGACCGCGCGGTAACCCCGCGACTGGAGCGCCGCGAGGACCGCGGCTCCGCTTTTCAGCGACACTTCCCGCTCCGCGGATAACCCGCCCATCAACACACCGATCTGCCTGCCTCTAAGTTCCTCGACCGTCATGAAAGATCCTTTTTTTCTTTTCCCTGCGTCATTACTTCCCGCCTGACCGCCACGTGGGAAGCTACCCTTCCCCGATGATGCGCACTTCCTCTTCCAGCAAAACGGAGCAGGTCTCCCGCACCCGACTCTTCACGAGCTCGGCAAGAGCCAGGAAATCGGAGGCAGTCGCCCCTCCCCGGTTGACCAGGAAATTCGCGTGCACCTCGGAAACCTGGGCCCCGCCGACGCTCACCCCCCGCAATCCCGCCTGGTCTATCAGACGCCAGGCCTGCAGCCCGGGCGGATTCTTGAAGAAGGAACCCGCGCTGGGAAAGGCGACCCGCTGCGAACCGCCCCGGTGGGCGAGGTAGCCCGCCATGCGCACCTCAATGTCACCGCGCTCCGCGGGCTCCATGAGCAGACGCGCCGAGATCACTATTTCTCCGGGGAGGAGCTTCAGGTACCGGTAGCCGAACTCCAGTTCCTCCCCCTTTTTCGCCACGATATCGCCGCCGCAAAGGGTGATCAGGCTCTCGACCCGCCCCAGGATTTCGCTGCCGTGGGCGCCCGCGTTCATGGCGATTGCCCCTCCGAAGCTTCCCGGTATGCCGCAGAGGAACTCTACGCCGCTCATGCAGTTCTCCGCCGCGACACTGCAGAGCATCCGGTTGGTCACCCCGGCGCCCACCTCGAGCCGGGTCCCCGGCAGCGGCTTCAGGGTATCGAGCCGGCGCAGCGAAATGGCGCACCCCCGAAACCCGGCGTCCCGCACCAGCAGGTTGTAGCCGCCGCCGATGACGAAGTAGGGGATTTCCTCGGCGCGAAGGTTCACCAGGGCCAGGCTCAGATCGCCCACGTCGTCGGGCTCGATGAAGAGGTCCGCCGGTCCGCCGATCCGAAGCGCGGTATGCGCCGCCAGCGGTTCGTCCCTTTTCGCCTCGCCGCTTAGGTCGCGAACCACCCTGTCCAACCCCTCCCGCGACAAGCTCAGGCCTCCCCTGCCGCGGTCAGCCTCTTCAGCATGGCTTCCCCGATCTGAACCACGTTGCCCGCACCCAGCGTCAGCAGGATGTCCCCGGGCTGCAGCATGCCCTCCAGGTGCTGGTACAGCAGTTCGCGATCCGAAATCCAGGTGACGTCCTTCTGGCCGTGCTTGCGGATCCGGGCACTCAACGCCTCGGCGCTCACCCCCTCGATGGGCGTCTCACCAGCGGGGTAGATGTCGGTAAGTATCAGGACGTCAGCGTCATGGAACGCCGTGACGAACTCCTCGAAAAGTTCCTTGGTCCTCGTGTAGCGGTGCGGCTGGAAGACTACGACGAGCCTTCTGTCCCAGCCGGACTTGGCGGCGGAGAGAGTCGCCCGCACCTCGGTCGGATGATGACCGTAGTCGTCCACCACCATGACGCCGTTCACCTCCCCCTTCATCTGGAAGCGGCGCCCCACCCCGCCGAAGCTGGCGAAGCCTTCGCGGATGGTCTCGAACGGTATGTTCAGCTCGGTGGCGACGGCGATCGCGGCCAGGGCGTTCAGCACGTTGTGGGCGCCCGGCATGGCGAAGGTGATCTCCCCCAGCCGCACCCCGAGGTGATGGGCCACGAAGCTGGTGCTGAAGCCGGAGATGCGGACCTCGGTCGCCCGGAAATCCGCCTGGGCCGAGAGGCCGTAGCTGGTGAAGCGCTTTTTCACCCGGGGGAGGATCTCCGCCACGTTGGCGTTGTCCAGGCAGAGGACCGCCTTGCCGTAAAAGGGAACCTTGTTGATGAACTCGACGAAGGTGTCCTTGATCTCCTCGATCCCGCTGTAGAAGTCGAGGTGGTCCGCGTCGATATTGGTGACCACCGCTATGGTCGGCGAGAGCAGGAGAAAGGAGCCGTCCGACTCGTCGGCCTCCGCCACCAGGAACTGCCCCTGGCCGAGCTGGGCGTTGGTCCCGATGGAATTGAGCCTGCCGCCGATGACGATGGTCGGATCGATCCCCCCCTTGAAAAGGAGCGTCGCCACCATGGAGGTGGTGGTGGTCTTGCCGTGGGTGCCGGCGACCGCGATGCCGTACTTCATGCGCATCAGCTCAGCGAGCATCTCGGCCCTCGGTATCACCGGGATGAGCCGCAGGTGCGCCTCGATTACCTCGGGGTTGTCGTCGTGCACCGCGCTGGAGGTCACCACCACGTCCGCCTTGGCCACGTTCTCCCTGGCATGGCCGAAGTAGATCTTCCCGCCGAGCGCGGCCAGGCGCTCCGTGATCTCCGAGGCGCGCAGGTCCGAGCCGGACACCTTGTAGCCCAGGTTCAGGAGCACCTCGGCGATGCCGCTCATGCCGATCCCGCCGATGCCGACGAAATGTATCATCTTTATATTTCCGTACACTATGGCTCCCTTTGGTCGCAGGTTGAGGTTTTCGCTCGCTTCCGCTCGCAGGCTGAGGTTAAGAACTTCCTCAACCTTAACCTGATTTTTCCTGTTTCTGCATCATCGCCGAGACGATCGCCTGGGCCGCGTCGAGCTGCGCCAGGGCGCGCGCGTTCCTCTCGACCTCGGAGAGCCTCTCGGGGTGCTCCATCAGCGCCAGTATCTCGCGCGCCAGGATCTCGCCGCTCAGGTCCTCCTCCAATATCATGAAGCCGGCACTCTGGTGCAACAGCGACTGGGCGTTTTTCCTCTGGTGATCGTCCGAGGCGTAGGGGAAGGGGATGAAGATGCACCCCTTGCCGCAGGCGGTCACCTCGGCGATGGTGGTGGCCCCCGCCCGGCAGATCACCAGGTCCGCGGCCCCGTAGGCCGCCGACATGTTCTCGATGAAACTGGAAACAATCGCCTGGAAACCGAGCGCGCGGTACCCTTCGCGCACGAGGGCCAGATCCTTCTCGCCGGTCTGATGGGTGATGCGCAGCCTCCCCTTCACCCCGGAAAGAAAGGGGAGCGCGTCGAGGAGCGCGGTATTCACCCGGTGAGCGCCGGCGCTGCCGCCGAAGATCAACAGGCTGAAGGCATCCCCCACGCTGCGCACCCGCTCCTGGAAACCCCAGAGGATTTCCTTGCGGATCGGATTGCCGGTCATCAGGGTGATCTTCTTGGGAAAGAAGCTCGCCGACTCCGGCATGGAGATGAAAACCCCGTCCACGAAGCGGCCCAGTATCTTGTTGGTGAGCCCGGGGGCCGCGTTTTGCTCATGAATGAAACGCCGAAGCCCCATGCCGCGCGCGGCCAGAAGCAGCGGCGCCGAGGCGTACCCCCCCACGCCGAGCACCAGGTCGGGACGGAAATCCTTCAGGATCTTCCTGGACTGGGCGTAGCCGTACAGCAGGCGCCCGACGCTCATGATTTTCTTGGCGGTACCGAGTCCCTTCATGCCGCTCGCCGAGATGAGCGCCAGGCGGTAGCCGAGCTTGGGGAGCAGGCGCGCCTCGATGCCGTGGTCCGTCCCGACGAAGAGGACCTCGTTATCGGGGCTCTGGGCCAGGAACTCCTCCGCCACGGCGATCCCCGGGAAGAGATGTCCCCCGGTCCCCCCACCCGCGATGATCAGCTTCATGTCGTCACCCTCATCCTGCTGGAAACGTTCAAAAGGATCCCGACCGCGCAGAGCGAAACGATCAGGGAACTGCCGCCGTAGCTTATGAAGGGGAGCGCGAGCCCCTTGGTCGGGAGCATCCCGGTCACCACCGCCATGTTGGTGAACGCCTCCAGGCCGATCAAAAGCGCGATGCCGAAGGCCAGGAAGCGGCCGAAGTTGTCCTCGGCGGAGATCGCCACCCTGATACTGCGCTGCACCAGGAGCAGAAACATGGAGGCGATCACGATCACGCCGAGAAATCCCAACTCCTCGCCGCAGACCGCCAGGATGAAGTCGGTGTGGGCCTCGGGAAGGTAGAAAAGTTTCTGTTTCCCTTCGCCGAGCCCCTGCCCGAAGATGCCGCCGGTGCCAAGGGCAAGCCAGGACTGGATGATCTGAAAGCCCGCATCGGTCGGGTCCCGCCAGGGGTCGAGGAAGGCCGTGATGCGCCGCATCCGGTAGGCCTCGGCGAACACCAGGTAGCAGGCCCCGGGGAGCGCCACCAGCCCCATCCCGAGGATGTACTGCAGGCGGGTCCCGGCGGCGAACAGCATGACGATGGCGACGGTCCCCATGATGAGCGCGGCCCCCATGTCATGCTGCTTCAGGAGTACCGCGATGAAGACTCCGAGGATCAGCAGGTAGGGGAAGAAGCCGGAAACGAACTGCTTCAGTTTCTCCTGCCTCTTGTCCAGGGAATAAGCCATGTAAATGATGAGCGCCACCTTGGCGAGTTCCGAGGGCTGGAAGTTGAACCCCGGCAGGCGGATCCAGCGCGACGCCCCCTTGGCGGTCCCGCCGATCCCCGGCATGAAGACCAGCAGGAGCAGGAAAAAGCAGGTGAAGAAAAGGGGGACCGCAGCCCGTTTCCAGACGTGGTAGTCAACGCGCATGGCGACCGCCATGGCGCCAAAGCCGATCAGGGCGAAGAGCGACTGCCGCTTCAGGAAGAAGAAACCGTCGTGGAACTTTTTGGCCGCCATCACCGAGGAAGCGGAATAGACCATGACCACGCCGAAGCAGGTAAGTACCACCGCCAGCACGAGGACTATGAAGTCGTACCCCTCCACCCGTTTCACGCTTCCCCCTCTTTTATTCCGGCCCGAACCAGCGCCTGGAAGCGTCGGGCGCGCTCCTCGTAGTCCTTGAACATGTCGAAGCTGGAGCAGGCGGGGGAAAAGAGCACGGTCCCGCCCGGCGCCGTCAGGGAGCGCGCCAGCGTCACCGCCTGCTCCAGGCTGTCCGCCAGGTGGGTGTCGGTGAGGGAGCCCAGGGCCTCGTTCATCCTGGCGCGCGCCTCGCCGATCAGGATCAGGTGACTCACCCGGGCCGAGACCAGCGGGGCGAGCGGCTGGTAGGAGCCTCCCTTGTCCTTGCCGCCGGCGATCAGGGTGATCCGGGAGTCGAAACTCTCCAGTGATTTCACCACGCTCCCGACGTTGGTCCCCTTGCTGTCCTCGTACCAGGAGACCCCGTCGATCTCGGCCACGAATTCCATCCGGTGCGGCAGCCCCTTGAAGGAGCTGACCGCCTGGTAGGCGCAATCCCCGTCGCAGCGCAAAAGGAGCGCGCAGGCGAGGCTCGCCATGATGTTCTCCAGGTTGTGAGCACCCTTGAGCCGGAACCCCTCGGTGCCGAAACGGAGCAGCTTTCCCTGATGCGCGAAGGTGATGAAGCCGTCCCGGTAGCTGATCCCCTCAGAGAGTTCCCGTAGACGGCTCATCGGGAAGACCCGCGCCGTGAGGCGATCCGCGCAGGCGGCCACCAGCGGGTCGTCGATGTTCAGCACCGCGAAGTCCTCGGCGGTCTGGTTCTCGAAGATGCGAAGCTTAGCGTCGATGTACTGCTGGAAGCTCTCGTAGCGGTCCAGGTGGTCCTCGGTCAGGTTGAGGAGCACCGCCACGGTGGGGCGGAAGCTCTCCACCCCCTCCAGCTGGAAGGAGGAGAGCTCGACCACGACCCGCTCCACGGCCTCGCCGGAGGAGGCGAGCTCGATCAGGGGGCGGCCTATGTTGCCCCCCACGAAGGTGGTGCAGCCGCAGGCCCGGAAGATCTCCCCGGTGAGCGTCGTCGTGGTGGTCTTGCCGTTGGTGCCGGTGATGGCGATCATCGGGGCGTCGATGAACCAGGAGGCGAGTTCCACCTCGCTCACCACGCGGCGCCGCTGGGAGCGCGCCATGGCGAGCGGTTTGATGTCCATCGGGACCCCGGGGCTCACCACGATGAGATCCGCCATCAGGAAGCTGTAGGGCACGTGGCACCCCAGTTCGAAGTCGATATCTAGGTCCGCGAGCGCCTGAAGGCTTTCCGAGAGCTCCTCCTCCTCGCGCATGTCGGTCACGGTCACCCGCGCCCCTTGGAGCACGAGGAAGCGGGCCACCGCCACTCCGGTTCGGGCCAACCCCACTACCAGTATCTTTTTATCCTTGAGTTCCATCCTGACCCTTCATGTGAAAACATGCGCTTGGCGCCGGAAACCGGCGCCGTCCCGGGCGGCCGCCCGGAGCGCCACCATGATACCGGAAAAATACCCGGGTTTGGACTAAAAAATCGCGGCTGTCGGAATCCGCCCCCCCTCCGCTCTCAGCGCATCTTCAGCGTGGAGATGGCCACCAGCGCGAGGATGATGGTGATGATCCAGAACCGGACGATGATCTTCGGCTCCGCCACCCCCTTCAGCTCAAAGTGGTGGTGGATCGGGGCCATCCGGAAGATCCGCTTGCCCCGGTACTTGTAGGAGCCGACCTGGAATATCACCGAAAGCGCCTCCACCACGAAGACCCCGCCGACGATCACCAAGAGGATCTCCTGCTTGGTGAGCACGGCCAGCGTGCCGAGCCCCCCTCCCAGGGAAAGAGAGCCGACATCCCCCATGAACACCTCGGCCGGATAGGAGTTGTACCAGAGAAAGCCGAGCCCCGCTCCGATGAGCGCCCCGCAGAGTATGGCGAGTTCCCCGGCGCCGGGTACGTAGGGGATCTGCAGGTAGCCGGAGAGCTTCGCGTTCCCCGCGATGTAGCTGAACAGCAGGTAGGTCGCCGCGTTGATGACCACGGGACCAATGGCGAGCCCGTCCAGGCCGTCGGTCAGGTTCACCGCGTTACTGGCACCAACGATGACCAGAGCCACGAACGGTATGAAGAGGAGCCCCATTTCCGGGTGCACCCTCTTGAAGAAGGGGAGGTTCAGTTGGGTCGAGAAACCGGAGAGGTTGTAGAGGAAGATCCCGACCCCGAGCGCCAGGAGCACCTGCCAGAACATCTTCTGCCTGGGGGAGAGCCCCTTGGTGTTCTTCTCCACCACCATTTTGTAGTCGTCCACGAAGCCTATCGCGCCGTACCCCACGATGACGAAGAGCATGACCCAGATGAAGGCGTTCTTCAAGTCCGCCCAGAGCAGGGTGGGGACCACGGTGCAGACCAGGATCATCACCCCGCCCATGGTCGGGGTCCCCTGCTTCTTCAGGTGCGATTCCGGGCCGTCGGTCCTGATCACCTGGCGCGCCTGCAGCCCCTCCAGCTTCCTGATCACCCAGGGTCCGATGATGAAGGAGAGCACCAGCGCCGTGATCATCGCGTAGATAGTCCGAAAGGTGAGGTACTTGAAAACGTTCAGGAACTTGTAGCTCGAGGCGAGCGGGTAGAGCAGATGGTAGAGCATTAATCGTTCCCCCCTTGCGGCGCGGGCGCCAGAGCGTCCCGCAAGGCCTGCGCCACCCGCTCCATCTGCATGCCGCGCGATCCCTTGACCAGCACGCAGTCGCCCGGCTTCACCCAGGCCAGGAGTTCCCGGGAGAGTTCCGCGTGATCCGCCGCCACCATGATCGCCGCCGGGTCGAGTCCGGCCGCTTGGGCCCCCTCCGCCACAACCTTGGCAAAGTCGCCCATGAGGTAGAGCCGCTCCACGCTTCCCGCGACAAGCCTGCCGAGATCCCGGTGGGCCGCCTCGGCGCCTGCCCCCAATTCCAGCATGTCGCCCAGGACCGCGCAAGCGCGCCCCTCTTCCCGGACCTCGCCCAGCGTCGCCAGGGCCGCCGCCATGGAGGCGGGGTTCGCGTTGTAGCTGTCGTCGATCAGCACCACGCCGGAGAGCTCCTCCAGCTGGAACCGCTTGTCGTAGGGGGTGAATTCCTCCAGTCCCAGCCGTATCATGACACCCGACACCCCGAGGGCGTGGGCGGCCGCGGCGGCAGCCAGGGCGTTGTAGACGTTGTGGCGGCCGAAGGCGCAGAGATGCACCGGCTGTTCCTCGTGGGGGAGGCGCAGGGTGAAACTCTCGCCCCTCTTGCCGAGGCTGGTGATGGAGGCGCTGCTCACCTCCGCCCCCCGCAGGCCGAAGGTGAGTCGCCGCACGTCGAGCGGGGTCGCGCACTGGGAGACCAGCGGGTCGTCCACGTTGTAGACCGCGAAGCTCCCCGGTTTCAGGCGCAGGAAGAGTTCCCCCTTGGCGCGCGCCACCCCCTCCACGCTTCCGAGGGTCTCCAGGTGCGCGGGAAAGGCGTTGGTGATGATGCCGAGGTCGGGGGCCGCGATCTCGGCCAGCCGGTCGATCTCGCCGAAGGCGCTCATGCCGAGTTCCAGCACGGCCCAGCGCTCCTTCCCGGTCAGCCTGAGGAGGGTGAGCGGAAGCCCGATCAGGTTGTTCAGGTTCCCCTCGGTCTTCAGCCCCGGTCCGGTCTGGGAGAGGATGCGGGCCAGCATCTCCTTGGTGGTCGTCTTGCCGTTACTGCCGGTGATGGCGACCACGGTGATCTTGAATCGACGACGGTGCCAGGCGGCGAGGTCCCCGAGGGCCCTCAGCGTGTCCGGCACCACGACCGCGGAACTCCCAGCGGGGAGTGGGTGGGAGGCTGCCCAGGATTGATCGACGATGAAGATCCCGACCCCCCTTTCGGCGGCGGCGTTCACGAAATCGTGACCGTCGAAGCGCTCCCCCCTGAGGGGCACGAAAAGCTCGCCTTGCGACACCGCGCGCGAGTCCGTGGAGACCCCGACCGCTACCGCCCCGGGTGCGCCCTTCATGCTCCCGCCGGTCGCCTCGGCTATTTCTTCCAGGGTGAACATCGCCATGCTTCCTCTCTGACCTGCCGTTACCTTTGACAACTCTTCACCTGCTCCCGGACCCGAGGGTCCGGCCTTGATCTGAATATCACAACTGTGGCTACGCGACTCACCGTGCAAAAGCCGGGAGCTGCGCGAGCGCGGATGCCGCTTCCTCGCGGTCGTCGAAATGGAGCTTCTCGGTCCCGACGATCTGGTAATCCTCGTGCCCCTTACCCGCCAGAAGGACGATGTCGCCGGGCCTCGCGGCGTGGATGGCGGCGCGTACCGCGTCGCGCCGCGACTCGATGGCGGCGAATCCCTTCTCCCCAAAGCCTCCCGCCAGTTCCTCCAGACGGTATTCCCGAAGCCCCAGCGGCGCGATGCCGGCCCGCACCTCCTCGATGATCGCCAGCGGCTCCTCGGAGCGCGGATTGTCGGAGGTGATGATCGCCAGGTCGCTGTAGCGCGCGGCGATCTCGCCCATCACCGGCCGCTTCCCCTTGTCGCGTTCGCCACCGCAGCCGAAAAGGGTGATGAGGCGGGCCGTTTTCAGCTCGGACACTGTGGCGAGCACGTTTTCCAAGGCGTCGCCGGTATGGGCGTAATCGACCAGCACCGTGATCCCCTTGTCGTTTTCCACCCGCTCCACCCGGCCGGGGACCTTCTTGTGCCCCTCGATCCCGTCCCGGATCGCCGCGTCGGAAAGGCCCAGCGCCAGTCCCGTGGTGGCGGCGGCGAGGATGTTGTACAGGTTGAAGCA
>Ga0209125_1001697_pt1 | contig 19349 bp, 12 predicted proteins | sample BarGraIncub1131A_FD_184503 | JGI IMG/M metagenome (GOLD analysis project Ga0209125, IMG submission 184503) | Arctic peat soil microbial communities from Barrow, Alaska - Barrow Graham LP Incubations 11-31A (SPAdes) (version 2) | ecosystem: Environmental > Terrestrial > Soil > Wetlands > Peat...
GGCCAAGCGCCAGATCCGTGAGACCGCGCAACAGATGTGCGGACGCGAAGGCTGCCACGCGGACTACTGGGCCAATTACAGCGACTACTACCACGGTGCCGCCTACAAGACGGGCGCGCAGGATGCGCCGACGTGCTGGGACTGCCACGGGACCCACACCGTCTTGAAGAGCACCGACAGGTTCTCCCCGACCAATACCGACAACCTCGGCGCCGCCAACTCGTGCGGCTCACCGGGGTGCCACTCGGGCGCAGGTTCCGCATACGCGTCCTATGCGCCCATGATCCATGGGCGCGCCAAGATCGCCGCAGAGAATCCGATTGCGCGGTTCCTCGATTCCGTGTTCAAGCGCTGACGCGCCACACGTGAGAGAATCCGCCGTCTTGCTGGAAGGGATCTACATGACTGCTCCGCTTGGGACCCGTTCCCGCGGGCTGACCCGTTGCGTTGCCTTGCTCGCGTTCGGTCTGTTCTGGGCCATGGCGGTCACTCCCGCCATCGCGGCCGAGACCACTCCGACCGCCATCCAGCAGCTGCAGCGCGGCCCGCTCCTCTCGTTCTCGTGCACGGACTGCCATTCGAAGATCTCGGACACATTGGTGCCGAATCACATCTTCAGCCACGGCGCGCACATGACGTATGACTGCACGGCCTGCCACCCGCGCTTCCCGCACGACCCGAGCGGGACCCAGCGCCCCGCCATGGCCTCGTGCTTCTCCTGCCACGGGCTGCGGCACGGCCCGCAGGGCATCGTCGCGGGCGGGGAGTGCAGCAAGTGCCACACCCTGCCTCGTGCGCAACTCATCCCGGCGGACCATGTCGCGGGATACAAGGGCAAGCCGCACGTGTTGCCGGCCACGACCGAACTGCGCACGAACTGCATGATGTGCCACACCCAGGCGCAGTGCGACTCGTGCCACCTCGCCACCAAGGTCTCTTGGGAGACTACGCAGTCCTTCACATACGATCCGGGCAACGCGTGCCTGTCGTGCCACAAGGGCGACCTGCCGCGTCTCGCGGCACCCGTGGCGGCAAGCAAGTTGGACAGCTCCGCGCACCGTACATTGACGTGCACGCAGTGCCATCCGGACTTCCGGTATGACGACAAGGCGAACGAGACGAAACTCTGGAACGCCAACGCAGGTCTGGCCTGCGCGTCGGTCGGGTGCCACGAGAAGCAGAATGCGATATGGGCGGTCTCGATCCATGCGACCAAGGGGAACGGCGGAGTGCCCGCGGCGTCGTGCAGCGGGTGCCACGGCGGTCACGACATCGAGCGCCTGAAGACCCAGGCCGCCAAGGATCGCCTGCGTCTCTCCGGTCAGCAGACGTGCGTCGGCTCCTGCCACGCCCACGAAGCCGCATACGCTTCGTACAACGACTGGTGGCACGGAGTCGCGTACAAGTCGGGAGCGCTCGACGCGCCCGCCTGCTGGACCTGCCACGGCGCGCACGAGGCGCGTGCGCTGAAGGATCCCGCTTCCATGACGAGTCCCGAGGTGCTGCCCGCGACGTGTGGCCGGACCGGTTGTCACCAGGGCAGCGGTGAGTCGTTCGCCGAGGGCGGACGCAGTCTCGCGCATGGCCGCACCACCATCAACAGAGACAATCCGATCGTAGCGTTCCGCGCACGTTTGTTCCCTGCCGCTCTCTGAGTCCGAGGAGGATGACTGCGTGACGTTGAGGGCCCGCATCGCACTGATCGTCGCGACCGTCGCATCGGCGGTCCTGATCGGCGCGCCCGCGTTCGCGGCCTCCACACCGGTCCCTGCGGTCGACCTCAACGCTCCGGTCCAGTCCGGGACGCAGTGCATGCCCTGCCACGCCACGATCGGCGGCGCCAAGACGCCGGGGCACATCTTCCAGCACGGCTCGCACATGACGTTGAGTTGTGACGCATGTCACTGGGCCCCCGCCCACACGGGAGGTGTCAGCGTGCTCCCTCCGATGCAGTCGTGCTTCAACTGCCACGGGCTGAAGCACAACGGCAAGGAGGTGGCGCGTTCGGCATGCTCGACGTGCCACACGAGCCCTCGTGCGCAACTCGTCCCGGGGGACCACACGGCGGACTACCGTGCGAAGCCACACGCCGTGGCCGCCGCGAAGGACGCCAACCTCTGCCTGATGTGCCACGACGCCGCGAGCTGTGACGCCTGCCACGTCAAGGAGAACGTAGATACTCCGCCGACGTCGCCCGAATACCGACCGCTCATGCCGGCAAAGCCGCGCAAGCCGTCCATCAAGGTCCGACCGGACGGGCTCGTCACCATCGGCCAGTGCGTGTCGTGCCACCCCGACCTCGACGCCTACGTGCCCGGACGGGTGATCTTCGCTCACGCCACGCACCTCCAGAAGGCGTTCGCGTGTGTCGATTGCCACCGTGTGTTCCCGCACGGTCCCGACGCGACGGCCCGTCCGACGATGCCGACCTGCTATCAGTGCCACGGCCTCACGCATGCTATGAAGGGCCTGGTGGCGACCGAGAAGTGTGCGGATTGCCATCCAAAGGACTTCGTTCTGCGCCCGGTCGACCATACCGCGCAGTTCGTGAAGACCACCCACAAGGTCGCCGCCAACACGTCGGCGCAACAGTGCGCGATGTGCCACGCTTCCGACTTCTGCACGGCCTGCCATCAGGGCAAGCCGAAGACGGCCGGAGGCCCGGCGAGGCTGCAGGTCATCCCCGCAGACCACCGCGCACAGGTGTTCAAGGTCAAGCACGGCAAGGACTTCCTCGCCCAGAAGGGCGCATGTGGGTCGTGCCACGACTCCGCGTCGTGCGAGCGCTGCCACACCACGCCGATGCCGCACCCGCCCGACTGGACCTCCTCGCACGGGATCGCGACGAGACTGGATGCGCAGGACTGCAAGGTCTGCCACATCAAGCGGGAGACCTGCCAGGAGTGCCATCATCGGGCGTTGCGCGGAGCCGAACTCAAGCTCGAGAACTGCATCATCTGTCACAAGCAGATGGCCACGACACCCGCGACGACCATCAAGCCCGCCGGGCTCGCCGAGCATGCCGTTCACTTCGCCGTCGCGAAGAAGCTCGGAAAGCCGTATCGGTGCGAGAAGTGCCATGTCGGCTTCGGCTACGCGGCGGTGCAGGCGGTAGGAGTCGCACCCAACCTGAGCCAAGGGCATGATCTTCGCTCCTGCTACGAATGCCACGGCGCGCTGGACTATCGGAACATCGCTATCGCGCCGTACCCCGGCAACGAGTTGTGCAAGCGTTGCCACAGCGATCTCAATCTCTAGGACAGGATCCCTACGCTCGTCGGACCGCTTTTCGGCCCGGCACCACCGAAGGCGAGATGCATGGACGACAGCAAGTCGATCGCGCCGGACGCCGGCTCCGCTCCTTCGCCATTCGGGCGTCACGACACGCCGGCCGATCGCTGGATCAAGACGGTCACCTGGCTGGTGGCCGCTGCGATCGTGATCGTCGCGGCCTACCTGGGATACAGCTACTACAGCGACGTCCGCCTGCGCGACACGCAGTCGCCTTCGGCGCGCGCGGTGGCCAACCTCGCCGCCATCGTCTCGAAGAGTCCTAACCTGGCGATGGCGCGGGTGCGGCTGGCCGAGGCCATGATGGCCAACGGCCAACAGGCCGAGGCGATCACCCAGCTTGAGGCGGCGCTCAAGATCGAGAAGGACAACTCCGCGGCCCTCACCGACCTCGGTCTCATCGCGATGCAGCGAAGCGAGTGGGTCAACGCGGAAGCGTACTGGACCAAGCTGGTCACGATCCTCAGCACCCAGGAGATGGCGGGTCAGGACCAGCGTCTCGCCGATGTCTATTACTACCTCGGGACCACGTTCGTCGAGGAGAAGCGCTACGAGGAGGCGGTCGCCAACCTCAAGGAGTCGATCAAGATCAAGCGTGACTCCTCACCGGTCCACTACATGCTTTCTGTCGCCTACCAGCGTCTCAGCCTGCAGGACATGCAGGAAGAGGAGCTGACGATCGTTCTCGCGTTCGACCCGTCCCAGGCTCAGGCCAACTACGACATGGGACTGATCAAGCTCAAGCAGGGCGATGTGGCCGGTGCAGCCGAGCTCTTCCGCATCTCTGCCGATCTCGCCCCGCAGGGTGTCGATGACCCCTCGAAGCAGCTCGATCTCCTCGGCAAGGCGGCCGACCATCTCGCCGAAGCCGTCCGGCTGCAAGCGTCCGATCCGACGAAGGCGCTGTCCGAGGCCCGAATCGCCGCCGCTCTCGAGCCTACGAATGTGCCCGCTGTTCGGTTGGCGGCTCAACTGTGGGAGGTCAACAAGGATCCCAAGCGCGCGCAAAACGCCTGGGAGCGGCTTATCGAGCTGGCTCCCGGCGATGTCATGGCCACCGACGCGATCAAGAGGCTGAGCGCAAATGCCAAGTGACGGCCCGAACGACCTGAACATGAACGTCGACTCGGGCGCCGGCGCCCCGGTCACGACGGGAGGCGCCATGGCGCGCGCCCGCCGCCGCAGGATCATCGTGCTCACCGCACTGGCGGTGGCACTCGCGGCGCTCAGCTACGCCGCGTTCTACTACGCCCAGAATCGGCGCCTGCCCATCCCGCAGGTGACTGCCGGGGGGCAGGTTCTCGAACCGCCGCACTTCCTGTTCGCCTTCGCGGGCACGGAGTCCGAGGGGATGACCAAGCCCGCCGGCATCGGCCTCAATGGTGATCGCGTCTACGTGACCGACTTCGCCAAGCGCACCGTGCGCGCCTACACGCGTGACGGCGGGTACCTGTTCACCTTCGGAGCCATCTCCGATGGCGCGAACACGCGGCTCAGCAGCCCGGTCCATATCGCCGTCGCGAGCGACGGCACCGTGTGGGTCACCGACCGAGGCCTCAAGGGGATCTACATCTTCGACGCGGACGGCAAGTTCCTTCGCAAGTTCGTTCCTGCCGGGGACCCGAAGCTGTCGTGGTCGCCGCTGGCGATCGCGTTCGGGCCCGAGGGAGATCTCTATGTGAGCGACGTCGGGGACACCGACAAGCACCGCATCCTCGTCTTTGCGCCTGACGGCCGCATGATCGCCGAGTGGGGCCGCACCGAACAGGTCTCGGCAGCGCAGGACTCGCCCGGCGGGTTCCTGTTCCCCAACGGCATCGCGGTCAACGGCACCGGCGCAGACGCACTGGTGTACGTGGCCGACGGGAACAACCGGCGTGTGCAGGTGTTCCATCCCGACGGGACGTTCGTCCGGATCATCAACACGTCCGGCACGCCGCGTGGCCTGGCTGTGGACTCCGAGGGCCGGCTCTACGTCGTCGACACCTTGGCGCACGTTGTGGACATCTACGCGGCCAATGGCGCGCAGTTGGCGACCTTCGGCGAGAGCGGTGTCGGCCCCGGCCAGTTCCGCTTCCCGAACGATATCGCCATCGACGGCGCCGGACGGCTGCTGATCACCGACCGCGACAACAACCAGGTCCAGGTCTGGGGCTACGGCGTCGCCGACATTCCGGGCATCACGAACGTGACCCCCGGCAACTGGTGGCTGAGCCTGCTCCTGCTCCCGCTCCTCCTGCTGCCGTTCCTGCTCAGGCGCAAGCGCTTCGTGGTCACCCCCGACTTCGTCGACGGCATGGTGGTCGCCGATCTGGTCGGCAAGATGGCGCAGGGTCGTTGGCGCTGGGTGATGACCGAGGGTGACGCTGCTGCCTACGCGGGGAGTGTCTCGGGCGGCGTCGATCTGGGCGAGATGCTGCACGGAGAGCCCTACTCGGACACCGAGGCGGGGCAGATCCGGGACCGGTTCTCGGTCGGGATCCAGCGTGCGGGTCTGTTGGCGATGGCCAAGCGCTATCGCGTGCTGTGCACCGAAGATGTCGATCTGGCACGGGTCGCAGCGGCGCTCGGTATCGACGTCTACGATCGTGCGTCGTGGATCGAGAAGTTCGCCAAGAAGGGGTAGCCCCATGACCCGCGTGACACCATCCGGTGGAGCGCGGGTCATGTGTTTGTTGACAACGAACGGTTGCGCGAATAGCGTGTTGGCTACGAACCGGCGTCGTCGATTTTGACGCGCCACCGCTCGTGCAGGGACCGGCATCCTCGTACGAGTGTTGACATACAGATACGCCTCCGAGCTCGGTGGACCTAAAGCGGTCGCGCCATGGACGTCGAGCCGGGGTGCCACGGGAAACCGTGTCGCCTCCCGTTTGGAAAGGTGGCGTGTGCCGGATGCGATCCCGACGGGGGTCTGTCCGATGCATGCGTCCCAACGGGTAGGGGGCTCCATAATGTGATCCACAGACCGCAGGTCAGACTACGCGCTTCGGCGCGCTCTGCCGCGGTCTTTTTGATTTCACCCGTCGGTCGGGATCCGTTCACTGAAAGGGGCGCCAGCAGGCTTGGGATCGACGACCGGACACGGTCCGCATGACGGGAAAACGAACTTGGTATGGGGTCTAGACCAGCAATAGAGAGGGAACAGGAATGGGACAGAAGGATATGAATGCGGGAGGGATGGAGTTCTCGCGGCGCGACTTTCTGAAAGTCAGCGCGGCAGGCGCGGCCGCGGTCGGCGCACTGAACTTCGCACCCGCACCCGCGATGGCGTTCACCCCCGATACGGGCGACACGGTCACCTCCTATCACACTACGTGTCCGTATTGCTCTGCGAGCTGCGGCCAGGTCGTAGTCGCCGGCGCTTCGGGCAAGATCTACGATATCTACGGCGACGTTGACTCGCCGATCAACCACGGCGGCCTGTGCGCCAAGGGCGCCAGCGCCTACCAGACGGTCACGAACCTGCGCCGTCTCGGCGCTTTCTCCACAAACCCGGCCAACCCGGTCTTCGCGTACAATCCGGACTCGGCCTACGCCAACGGTATCGCTTACAAGCGTCTCGGGAACCTCGCCTGGAGTCCGATGCCGCTTGATCAGGCGATGACCGAGATCGCGACCGGATTGGTCGCGGCGCGCGGCGGCGTCACGCCGGGCATCACGGCGGACGCGGCATGCAACTCCCGCCACGTCCAGTTCTTCGGTTGTTCGCACATGAACAACGAGCAGAACTACACGTACCGTAAGCTCATCGCCGAATTCGGCACCAGCCTGGTCGAGCACCAGGCCCGCATATGACACTCGTCCACGGTGGCCGGTCTGGGCCGCGCATTCGGACGAGGATCAATGACGAACCACTGGAACGATATCGATAACACCTCGCTGGTGTTCGTGTTCGGCGCCAACCCCGCCGAGAACCACCCTGCGTGCATGGCGCACATCAACGCGGCCCGGTTCGGCACGAAGAAGGCCCGGCTCATCGTTGTCGACCCGCGGCTGACGCGCACCGCGCGGCAGTGCGATCCGGGCAGGAAGAACCTGGCAGGCGTGTCCGAGCCTGACTTCTTCGTCCGTATCCGCCCTGGCACGAACGTCGCCTTCTCCAACGGCCTCCTGAGCTGGATCTTCACGCACATCAGTGGGGACGCCTCCACGAACATGAAGGCTTGGCACAACGGCACCAACGCCACGGTGCATCTGTCGCTCGGGCGTTCGTTCATCGATGACGCGGGCACCACTCAGTCGCTCGATGGCCCCGCGCTCTCGACAGCCAAGTACAACGGCGTTGCCACCGCCGAGGCATTGGCTCTTGCCCCCGGCTACCCGAAGTACTGCGACAGCCGGTTCAAGGTCAACACCGCTGGTGACGACTACCAGCGCGCGACGCTGACGGCCAAGACGAACACGAACTTCGAGACGGACCCGGCGTGGAGGTTCCCCGAGTTCCCCGTCATCGCTGCCAACGTCGACGATCCTGACTGCGTGTATCAGAAGCTCAAAGCTCACGTCGCTCCGTACACCACCGCGGTCGTCGCGGACATCTGCGGATGCACCGAGACCGATATCGCGAAGGTGGCACAGGCGCTCATCGACAATAGTCGCTTCGCGAGTGGCGACTTTGCGGCCGCGTTTGCCACGCCGCAGGCCAGCGGCTACCGGGCGACGACGATCCTGTACGCCATGGGCCAGACGCAGCACACCAACGCCTCCCAGAACATCAAGGATCTGGCGGTCATCCAGACGCTCATGGGCAACATGGGCCGGCCGGGTGGCGGCATCAATGCTTTGCGTGGGATCCACAACGTCCAAGGATCCACGGACTGGGGCCTGCTCTTCGACTCCATCCCCGGCTACTCGGGCAACCCGCAGTTTGAGGAGTACGACCACTACTCCAACACTCTGTTCGGGAACCGCGTGCTTGTCGGCGCGAATGGCTCGGTGGCTAAGAACATCGAGTTGCAGGCCAGCCTTGGTCTCCAGCAGGCCGGATTCCAGAACATGACGCAGGAGTGGTTCGGCAATGGGGCTGTCCCGCGTGCGGACATCCGCAAGCTCTACGACCTGTGGCCCAAGGGCGATGGTGTACAGCACATCAAGACCTTCCGCTACATGGCCATCAACGATGGCGATGCCGATGATGCCAATCGGATCAAGGCTGCGGTCATCTGGGGCCAGAACCCTGCGGTCACCGAGCCGAACCAGTCGGCGGTCCGCATCGGTCTCAAGAACCTCGACCTGATGGTCCTGGTCGACATGTTCGAGACCGAGACCGCGGCGGTAAGCCGCAGGGACGGCGCCCCGACCTACCTGATCCCGGCGTGTTCGCACGTCGAGGAGGCCGGAAGTGTCACGAACTCGGGCCGTTGGCTCCAGTGGCGCGAGCGGGCGGCGCTGCCGAAGGGCAACAGCAAGGCCGACATCGAGCTTCTGCTGCGCTTTGCGTATGCGCTCGACGTCGCCGGCGCGTTCTCGCACATCAAGGCCCTGTGGGACGTTCCCGCGAACGTGGGTTGGGGCATGAGCACGAAGAGCGCTTACCAGGTCTTGTACGGCGACAAGTACGGATGGACTCCGGGTCAGGACTTCGAAGCCGTCCAGGTGACAGACGCCGACATGTGGCATGCGGGCGCGCTCGCCCCGGTCAACAACGTGACGGTCAAGGGCTCTGAGGCCGTGTGCGAACTCATCTACCGGGAGTTCGCCCGTCCTCTGGCTCACAACGCCAACGGAACGGCGAACGCCACGAGCGGCGGAACGATGTGGATCTACTCGGGCGCGAGTCCGGCGGGCGGGTATTCCGCGAACCCCTCGACGAACTTCAACCCCGTTTGCCTGAAGGCGGACGGCACCCCCGTGGGGTGGCAGGTCAAGAACAAGGCGAAGTCCCGCAACAACACCTACACGGGTGCGACCGTCAGTGCGTTGGGTGACACGACCATTGCGGACACCAACGCCAACAACTTGCCGCGTTGGGGATGGGCGTGGCTGCTCAACCGCAGGGTGTTCTACAACAATAACGAGATCAAGGCCGAGCAGAGCGATACGTTCGTCTCGCCGGGTCTCGTCAGCCTGATGTTCACCGAGAACGCCGCTCCTCACTCGGGTCTGGCTGACTGGTCGCAGGTGTATCGCAAGTACAAGACGTTCAAGGATGTTCCTCAGCCCGTACTCGCGGCCGACAAGACGAGCCCCCACTTCATCGGGACGGCTCCGAACAAGTTCTCTTTGGCCGGTCGCTTCCCGGGCCATACGGAGCCGACGGAGTCGCCTCGCGACGACTTGGTCAGTACCTGGGGCCACAACCGCTCGTCTGACGGTACCGCCCTCTACTGGACGGGCACCAACCCCACGGTGCCGGGCACGGTCGCGCAGTTCCCGCTCGTGCTGACCTCTATCCGCTGCGTCGAGCACTTCCAGGGCGGACCGACCACGCGCAACAACAGCTGGAACGTCGAAGCTGAGCCGGTGCCGTGGATCGAGATCAACTCCGCTGATGCTCGTGCTGCCGTCGACGCCGACGGAAATCCGGCACCGATCAGCGATGGTGACTGGGTCAACGTCACCACCGCTCGTTCGAACTCGACGTCCGACCAGATGGGCACGCGGTCACCGAACAGCGGTACCACGTGGGCGCGCGGCTTCAAGGCGCGTGTCGGAGTCGGGATGGCATCGAACCAGCGCGTGGCTGAGGGAGTCGTTGCGATCCCGTGGCACTGGGGCGACAAGGGCCTGTCGACGGGCTCACGTGCGAACGACCTGTGCATCGACGCATGGGACGCGAACACCATGATCCCCGAGTACAAGGCCTGCCTGTGCAAGATCTCGAAAATCGTAGAGTAGAGGAGGTGGCATAGTGGCTATCAGCAATATCGCTCCCAACGAAATGGCGATTCTTCAAGACGTTGACAAGTGTGTGCGATGCAACGGCTGTGTCATCTCGTGCAAGCGGACGTGGCACATGGCGGGCGACACCATGATTTCGCCTGACCTGCCACACAACAAGCTCGCGGCGAACCAGCGTGTGGTGATCAAGTCCCAGCGACGCGTAGACATGGGCCCGTTCGTCAGGTTCAGCTGCTGGCACTGCGAGAATCCCCCGTGCGCTGGCCGCTGCCCGTTCAAGGCGATCAACAAGAACACGGTCACCGGTGCTGTCTGGATCGATCCGAACCTGTGCAAGCCGGGCGAGACCAACTCCTCCGGCGTCACGTGCGTGCACCAGTGCAAGGTCGACTGCCAGCGCGGTGGCGTGCCGATGATCGACGCCGGTTCCGACCTGGCGCCGTTCACGGCCCCGAAGGCCTGGAAGTGCACGCTGTGCACGGGAGACTACGCCGGCTCTCCGTACAACGGAGCCGGTCTCGGAACCACTGCGCGCCCGGCCGACTTGCCGACGAGGGCGACCAAGACCACGGACGCCGACGCCGACGATCACTTCTGGTCTCAGCTCTACCCGGACCGCGAGGTGCCGGAGTTGGCGCACCAGCCGTCCTGTGTGTACACGTGCCCGTCGAAGGCCATGGTCTACGACACACGGGCGAACATCCTCGAGTACATCCAGAAGACCGGATTGTATGATGGTCCGACGGCTTCCAGGTTCGGTGACGGTTCGATGTTCTGGGCCTCGGCCAAGTTCATCGTCTCGCCGCCGAAGGCAGACCCGTTCATGGAGGATCACATCGCCCCCATGGTCGGCAGCCTGCTCTCGAGCCCGTTCGCGAAGGCCGCACTTGCTCCGATGCTCGTTGCTGGTGGCCTTCTGGCACTCGCAGCTCGTCGTGCGAAGATTGAAGAAGAGGCGCTGGATGCGTCTGGGGAGGTAAGGTGACCGTGAAGAAGATCGCTACCATTCTGGCGCTCGCAGCGGCTGTTCTTGCGGTCGTGTTGGTTCCTTCAGTCGCGCTGGCCAACATGGGCCCGCACGGCGGCTACATCGCGAACTCCGAGGCGTGCGCCGGCTGTCACAGGGCGCACACCGCACCGAGTTCGATCACGTGGGTCGACAAGCTGCAGAACACCAAGTCGGCGCTCCTGCTGACGGACTCCAGCGAGGTCTACCTGTTCTGCTTGTCGTGCCATGACAACACCAGCCAGGGCGCTGACACCAACGTCCTCGACGGTGTGTACGAGGGCACGACGTACGGCACCCAGCAGGCGAACCTCATCAGCGGCGCATTCGGCCGCGAGGACACGCAGCCCGGCCTGTGGGCCACCGGCGCTCAGGGTACGAAGCAGGTCACCTCGAGCCACATGATGATCGGAACGTCATGGGGCGCGTACGGCGGAGGCGCGTTCGGCTTGAGTGCCACGTCCGCGCTGGAAGCGACCGGCAACTTCCCGACCCTGCAGGGGACCGGCCAGAAGATCGTCATGGACTGCGGCACCTGCCACGATCCTCACGGCTCTTCGAACTACCGGATCCTGAAGGACGTCGTCTATGGCAACGTCAAGGTCGGTGGCTACACCGACGATGCCAGCGCGAATCCGACTCCGTTCGTCATCTCCAAGGAGCCCGGCTTCCCGGTCGGCGGGTTCATCCTGCACAAGCCTGTGGCGGAGTTCGCGCCCGCATACGTGCCGAACTACACCAAGGCCCAGTACGCGGTCACCCCGTCGATCGCCAACCCCTTGGTCGGCGACCCGGCCAAGGGCATGACCGGCTGGTGCGTCGGATGTCATACGACGTATTCCACCAAGACCAGCCAGTACAACGCCGGCGACGGATATGGGTTCGTGACCCGCCATCGTCATCCGGTCAACGTCCCGTTGACCAACTACCAGGGCCCGCGCGACCTCGTCATCTCTTCGCTTCCGACGACGATCGCTCTCGCTCACGCCATCACCGACGAGGTCGTGGCCAAGAACGCCCCGGTCGTCGACAGCGGGGACGACTGGGTGGAGTGCCTGTCCTGCCACAACGCGCACGGCGCCTCTACGGAGATGACCGGCTTTGCGAACGTGGCCGACCCGGCCAACGATCTGCGTGCCAACTCGGGCAACCAGGTCAACAAGGACAAGCAGGGTGTGCCTCCCACCAACGACAGCGCGTTGCTCAAGATGGACAACCGCGGCGTGTGCGAGGCGTGTCACCAGAAGTAGGGACGTGACGTCTGCCGCGTAAGGCAGTCGGAACTACCAGGTTTGCTGGGGAAGGGCCGGGAGAGCACGAACCTCCCGGTCCTTCCTTCTCGATGGGGTACGGTGTGCACCGTTGGACCGTGACTACGAGGGAGGCGAGGTGCCGGTGCTGAAGGCGGGAAGGTTCGGCGCGCCGATCGTCCTCGCGCTCTCGTTCGCGGTCTTCGTGCAGCTCTGCATCGTGCTGGCCGGCCGCTTCCCGGCTGCGCCACTGACCGCGGCGTTGGCGCTGGGTGCGCTGGCGACGGCGCTTCTGGCGACCCCGGCTCCGTTCCGTCGCGCCAGGTCGTTGGGTCGCACGCAAGCCGTGATGGCCGCCGTCGCCGGGCTGCTGATGCTGGGGGCGCCCGCGCTCGTGGTGGGCCTTCGTATGTCCGATGCCCCGGCGGGATCGATCGTCGTGTTTCTCATGTCAGGCGGGTGGGCCGCCGCGGCCGCCTTGGCGGGCGCGGCCTTCGCGCTGCTCGCACGGAGGCGCCTGGAGGCGTCGTGGGGACTCTCGGGGGCCTTGCTGGTACTCGCCGGCGCCGCCGGTGTCGTCGCCTGCTGGGAGCGCCCATCGTCGTTCTCGCCCTTCGTCCGATTCGCGACGCAGAGCTCGGGGATCCTGTTCGGCGGGATCCTGCTCGTCGTCGGCGGGCTGCTGCTCGTGCGCGCCGCCCGTTCTTCGGATACGGGCGGGGCGCTGATCATCGCGACTGCAGCGGCCGCCGCGGCAGCGTTGGCCTGGTGGGGCGTCTCAGGGTTCGGGTCCGGCTGGGGCCGGCTCGCGGAGCAGTCGCTGACGGTGTGTGCGGCCGCGATCGCGTGGGGCCTGGTGAGTGCGAGCTTGCTCGAGGTGCTGCGGCATCAGGGCCCCCCGGTCGCTGCGGCGTGTCTGGCGGTCACTCCGGTGCTGCTGCCGCTGCTGTCGCTCGTCGAACAGGCCGTTGGCGTGGCCGGGCCGCAGCCGCTGGTGATCCCGGGTGTGATCGCGGGATCGCTCGTCATCGCCGCCGGGTGCGCCGCGCTGCTGCACGCCCCGCGGGCACGAGCCGTCGTGGGCACTCGGTTGTTGCCGACCGCCGCGGCCGTGGTGGTCGCCCTGTCCGTGGTAGGTCTCGCGCTTCCCGCGATCGCGGTCAGCGTCTCGGCAGCGGTCTCAGGGGGTCGGTTCTCCGGCGCTTGGTCGATGAGCGGCGCGGAATCGGTCCTGGGCTGGTGCGTGCTGGCACTCTCCGTGCTGGTCATGGTCTCGACCTTCGATACGCGACCGGGGGTCCCCGCAGTGGCGGCGCTGTTGGCTTGTGCCGGGCTTCCGTGGCTCGCCGAGGTGCCGACGCACATCTGGACCGCCACGCTGGCGCCGGAGATACAGCAGTACTACGGAACGGAGTACGCCACCATCACGTTCACGGCGATACGCGACATCCCTCTTGTCGCTGCCGTCGGTCTCGGCATCGTTGTGTTGCTCGTTATCATTGTGGCGCGGCGCGGTCCCGCAATGCGGAGCGCCCAAGCCGCCACCAACGACGGAGGTAGACGGACACCATGACAAGACGGCTGACCCTCATCACGATCGCTCTGCTCGCCGCTGGAGTCCTCTTGGCGGGTTGCACCCGCATGGTGCAGGTGGACACGGGAGAGCGCATCACGTGCACCTACGGCGAGGTCGTCACCGACACCGTCAAGACCATCGAGGTGGCGGCCGACAAGGCCGCGAACTACCACGTGGTGGTGAACACCGTGACGTGCGAGCGCCACAAGCGCCTCGAGGCGCTGTACGCCGAGGCGCAGGCGGCGATCGTCGCCGGAGATCTCGCCACGGCTCGAGCGAAGCTCGTCGAGGTCGTCACGATCGAGCCGCTGTTCAAGAACGCGCGGCAGCAGCTGGACACCATCGACGACGGCGGCAAGCCGGTCGCGGACACGAGCGCGAACACGTCCGCGAATACGCCCGCGACCCCGGGCAGTCCGAGCACCCCTGCCAAGCCCGGCGCACCCGGCACGCCCGGCGCGCCGGCAACTGCGACCCCGAGCCCCGGAGCGGGCCAGGAACCGGTCGGTCCGGTCGCTTCGCTGAGCTCCTGGGTCCCGGATGCGCTGCCCGGATACACCGCTACGCCCATCATCGCCGACGTCTACGTTTTGACGCGCGAGTACCTCCCGACCCCCAGCGCGCCGACCTATGCGCTCGTGGCGGTCGTGGAGCAGTACAAGGATGCGACCGCGGCCAAGGGCGCCATCAAGAACGACATGAGCAACAGCTACCCCGTGGCGTCGACGACGCTAACCATCAAGGGACGTTCCGTCTACTTCGGTACGGACGGCAAGCGCCGCGCGATCGTGGCGTGGAACGAGAGCGGTGTTCTGGTGGCCATCGAGGGCGCCGTCAAGACCGGATCGCCGACGACGCTGAAGAGCCATCTGTCCGACCTGGTCGGCGCGATCGTCAAGTGACGTGAGCCGGGACAAGGGAGAGCTTCCCGATCGGGCCGCCGAAGCGGCTGTAGGGACGCGCCGCAGACGCGGCCTTGCAGCGGCGCGACGGGCGAGACGTTCCGCCTGGCTGCGTGCGCGACTCCCTTGGGCGCTCGTGGCGCTGCTGGCGCTCGGCGCTATCGTCGCCGGCGTGCTGGCGTGGCAGGCGGCTACCGGGTGGATCCCGGGTCCGAGCGCGTCGACTGCGACCGGGTCGGTCCAAGCTCTCTACGACATGCGTGCCACGGAGACCTCGTCCCAGCCGGTCGGAGTGGCCGTGTCGGGGGACAGGGTCTACGTCGCAGACGCGCGCCGCGGAGTCGTCGAGGTTTTCACGCGCGATGGTGGCCATCTCTCCACGATCGGCGCCGGGTTTCTGAAGGCGCCGGTGCACGTGGCGGTAGGCCCGGTCGACGGGCGCGTGTATGTGAGCGACAGAGGTCGTGACGCGGTCGTCGTCTACGCCGCCGATGGGGAACAGCTGCGCATCCTTGGGCCCGGCGGTATCGAGCCGACTTCACCCCCGGTCGCATGGCGTCCTCTGGCGCTCGGGTTCGGCGACGACGGGACCCTGTACGTGGCCGATGCCTCCGAGCGCCAGCAGATCGTCGTGTTCTCGCCGACCGGGCGCCGCATGGCGTCGTTCGGAGCCGATCTCCCGGCCGGACGTACCGGCGCCTCTCTCGCATTCGCCAATGGCATGGCCGTCACCGACGACCGGGTGCTGATCGCGGACAGCAACAACGGTCGCATCCTCGTTCTCGATCGCGAGGGGCGCTTCGTACGCGCGCTCCAGGTGGACGGGCTCCCTCGCGGTATCGCTGCTACGGGTGACGGAGGGTTCGTGGTCGCCGATGCGGCCCTGAACACGGTGTGTGCGTATTCGGCCGCAGGCGCCCGGGTCGCGGTGGCCGGCTCGGGAGGCGTCACGGCGGGGTTGTTCTCGGAACCGTCGGGCGTCGCGATCGGCGATGACGGGCGGATCTTCGTCGGGAACACCGGGGCGGGGCGCGTGCAGGTCATCAGGATGACCGGAGCCGCCCCCCGCGCAACAGTCACGAGCGGCCGGACGTGGATGTGGGCGGTCCTCGCGGCGGCGCTCGCCGCAGGCGCGGTGATCGTCGCGGTGGTTTCGGCCCGCCTTCTTGTGCAGAGTCGTGCAAGAAGGCGGGTTGTGACGCTATAATCGCCCCGCAGGGTAAGGGTGGATTTCGTGCGAAGCAGCAACGGTGGTCGCATCCCTCAAGGTGAGAGGGGGATCGGCACGTGTCCCGGTAGACACGGAATGCTGTTGAAGATCGAGGCGGCCGCCGCATGCGGTGACCCAGATCGCTTCGAAGCGGCACTCCACGCGTCGGGAGGGACGGCCAACGATCCGCGTGCATATCAAGCGGAGCAGGTTCATAGCGGCACGCGTTGCTATCGGCTTGGCCGTATCGGCCCTTGTCGTGGTTCCTGCCGTTCAGGCCTCCGCAGTGATGCCTCCCCACGTGGTCGCGGACGCGCAGCGCGGTACGACCGACTCGTGCGCGATCTGTCACCGGGCCCACACCGCCAACGCGTCGGTGCCGTCTCAGACCATGGACGCCGTCGACGCCACGGGGACCTCTCTTCTCATCGCTTCCGACCCGCTCTCGGGTGACGTCTCGCTCTGCTTCGCCTGTCACGGCGTGGCGCAGCTCGGGAGCAACAAAGACGTTCAGTCACGTTTCCTGCTCGGTTCCGTGCACTCACTCGCGCCCACTTCGGCGCCGTACGGCCCGAGTCCGCTCTACTGCTCGAGCTGCCATGACGCGCACGGATCCGATCGGATCGCCACGGACACGCCATATCCGGCGTTGCTGCGCGCCTACTCGCAGGATTCCACGACGCCGGCGCTCACGGGTGAGGCGTACTGCGCCAAGTGCCACACACCGGCGTCTGCTGCGGCGTTCGGAGAGCGCTTTGCCGGCCTCGCTGTCTACATGCGTACCGGCCACTACTCCGGGATCTCGACGCCGACGACCGGGACCGGTATCCGCTGCTCGGTCTGCCACGATCCCCACGGCTCGGCAGTGGCTCCGCTGCTCGTCGCGTCGCTCACCCCGACGTCGGCTCCGGCCACATTCACCGTCACGGCGGACGATCGCACGTTCTGCATCGCCTGCCATCCCGGTCCTTCCGCGTCGTGGCCCGCCTCGAGCACCTACGCCGCCTCCGGGCATGGTTCGTCAGCGGCCACGGTGTCGATAACGGCCACTTGGGTCCCGGCGGGCTCGCGGCGCGTAGGGGAGTGCCAGGTCTGTCACGCTCCGATGGGGCGCTCCGACGGCGATGGTGGGACCATCCCGAAGCTGCTCGACGCGACGGGCCGCGTGCTGTGTGACCGCTGCCACTCGGCGGGCGGGGTCGCGTCCTCCACGGAGACCTCGTCGCAGGCGCGCCACCTCGCAAGTCCCCTCACGCTTGCCGCGGTCTACGCACCGAGCAACGGGACGACAGGGTCCGTGTCCCTGTACGGACGCGCCGCAGCTGCCGATACGGCGCTCTCCGGCCCGCGTCAGTACACGCCGGCCGAGGGCGCAGGCCCCTCGGCTTCCGGTGATATCGACGGTGACGGCGCCCCCGAGTTGGTCGTCGCATCCGCGAAGACCGCCGAGATCAACATTTACGACGAGAACTCGCTCACCGGAGGTTCCGCCCCGATCACAGTGGCCGTCCCCGCCGGAGTGCCGATCACCGCTATCGCGGTGGCGAACATCGTCCAGCGGCCCGTGCTCGGCTGGCTGATCCAGGATTCCTCGGAGGTCGCTGTCATCACGAGTGAGGGCCGGCTCATCGTCTACGGATGGACCATCGGCTCGGATCTCGTCTCGCTGGGCTCCTTCGCTCTGCCCACCGGACCGTGGGGTCTGGCGACAGGGAACCTGAACGCCGGCGGACACGCTGAAGCGGTTGTCACGAGTCGGTCCGGCCAAAGCATCACCATAGCGACCGACGATGGTTCCGAGGGCATCACCGTGGCCACGACGCCCGTGGGTGGCTCTCCGGTCGCACCGTCGGTCGGCGAACTGTGGAACTCATCTCCCGGCAACGAGATCGTCGTGGGCGATGCCGAGCCGACCACGTCCACGGTGCGGATCCTGGACGGCTCCGGCGTGGAGCTGGCGGGTTATCCCATCGCCTCGGGCGACGGTACGCCGACCGCCACCGCCGTCGGTGACGTGCTGTGGGGCGTGCCCGATGCCCCGATAGCCGATCTCGCTGTCGCGTTCGCGGACGCGGCCAGCGGCGACTCGACCGTCGTCGTGCTCCCGCAAGTGGTCTCTCCCGGGTCCGGCCTGGACACGGCTGGGGCGGTATCCGCATCAGCCGGGGCCGGTCGACACACCGGCTCGCTGCTCATCGGCAACGTCGATGGGGATGCTCACGCGGAGCTGGTTGTCGGCAACGGCGGCACCTGGGACACCATCGGCCTCACGTGGGTCGCCCCGTCGGTGAGGGTCTGGCACTCGAATGGGATGACGCTTTCGACTTCGGATACCTACCTCGGAGGCGGTACCGAACTCGCGGGTCCCGCACCCTCGCTCGCGCTGGCCGACTTCGGGCCGCTCTTCCCGTCACGCCACCCGATCGATGAAGCGGCTGCCGCGCACGTTTCGACGGAGACCGTCGGGTTCGCGAGGCACGTGACCTGCTCGGACTGCCACAACACTCACGAGTCCACCATGACCGCGAGTGCCGCACCCCTCGTTCCGGGTTCGCTGAAGGGCGCATGGGGTGTCGTGGGGGCGTCGGCCACCGAGACCACCCGCTCTTTGACGGAGTACGGCATCTGCTACAAGTGCCACTCTTCGTTCGCGGCGCTCGATGGCCGGCAGGATGTGGCTGCGCAGTTCGATGTGGCCAGCGTGTCGCGGCACGCCGTGGAGGCCTCCTCCACGTCGGCGATCCCGGATGCCACGTTCGCAGGCGGCTTCACTCAGGATTCGATCCTCTTCTGCACGGATTGCCACGGCGATGACGGCCGGACCGGCGATCAGGCGCGCGGCCTGCACGAGTCCGATTCCGCCCCGATCCTGGCCAAGCCGTACTTGGGAACCGCGCCGACGAACACCGGTCTTCTGTGCTACGGATGCCACAAGTACGGCGTCTACGGGGACGGCAGCGACGCCGTGAATGCGGGGCTGAGCTTCTTCCGGACGACCGAAGCCACGCCCAAGCTGCTGCACCCGAACCACATCGCGGGCACCACGGGTCGCGGCCTCTCGTGCTCGGCGTGCCACGTCGGACACGGATCGACCACGAACCTGCATCTGCTCCGCACAGGGATCGGCTTCGTCCCCTCCGGAGACAATGGCGGTACGTGCACCAACGGATGCCACGGCGGTCTGCCGCAGGCCTGGGGCGGAACACCGTAGGCCGCTCGACGCTCAGGCGAAGGACGGATGGAACAGAAAGGCCCGGCGCACGATGCGCCG
>Ga0209125_1001698_pt1 | contig 19344 bp, 24 predicted proteins | sample BarGraIncub1131A_FD_184503 | JGI IMG/M metagenome (GOLD analysis project Ga0209125, IMG submission 184503) | Arctic peat soil microbial communities from Barrow, Alaska - Barrow Graham LP Incubations 11-31A (SPAdes) (version 2) | ecosystem: Environmental > Terrestrial > Soil > Wetlands > Peat...
ATCGAGTTCATTTTCACAAGCGCAAGGAAGAGCGATATCAACTTTCTGCTCCCAAGGCTTGGCGTTCGGGAAGAATTGGCATCCGAACTCTTCGGCATAAGGAGCCACGACATCGTTGTTGGTGGCACGAAGATCGAGCAGGTAATCAATTTTGTGTCCCGAAATCCCGGCAGCGTCATAAATATAACCATCAGGACCGGATATGGTGACCACTTTACCACCCAGTTCGTCGATCTTGGAGATAGCCCCCCAGGCAACGTTTCCGAAACCAGAAACAGATACCGTCTTGCCTTTCAGCTCTTTGCCCATCTCTTTCAGCATATGCTGTACAAAATAGACCGCGCCGAAACCAGTTGCCTCCGGACGGATCAATGAACCACCCCAGCCAAGGCCTTTCCCGGTAAGGACACCGGTAAACTCGTTGCGGATACGTTTATATTGTCCGAACAGATAACCGATTTCACGTCCGCCAACGCCTATGTCGCCAGCCGGAACGTCCGTGTCCGGTCCGATGTGACGAAAAAGCTCCGTCATGAAGGACTGGCAAAAGTGCATGATCTCATTGTCGCTGCGGCCTTTGGCGCTGAAATCGGACCCTCCTTTTCCACCGCCCATCGGCAGGGTAGTCAAGCTGTTCTTAAAGGTTTGCTCGAAGCCCAGGAACTTCAGGATACTGAGGTTGACACTCTTGTGAAACCGCAAGCCGCCTTTGTAAGGGCCGAGGGCGCTGTTAAATTCAATCCGGTAGCCGCGGTTGATCTCCACTTCTCCCAGATCGTTCATCCAGGGTACGCGAAACATAATCGTGCGCTCGGGCTCGACCATGCGCTCCAGAATTTTGGCCTGTTTGTACCGGGGATTTGCATCGTAAACGCCCCAAACTGTCTCAATAACTTCTCTGACTGCCTGGTGGAACTCATTCTCTCCCGGGGTACGGGCCTTAAGTTCCTCCATAAATTTATCGATTCCTGCGTTCATGGTAGGTATATTTTCATGCAAAAGTACAGTAATTTTTATTCCGAAATCTATCGTTATTTGTGAATTATGTCATTAATTCTTAGAGAATCAAAGTATTAGTACCCTGAAGGCATTTGGATGAATTTTGATTTAATTGACCGGATTTCTCTATCAACTTGTAATTAAAAGGAATCATTTAGATGCATTTTAAGAAGATAAGACGGATATAAATCGTAATTTTGCACCAATTTTTTAAGATAAATCAGTTCAAACCCGATGGATTATAACTTCAAAGAGATTGAAGCCAAATGGCAACAATACTGGGCGGATAAGAAGAGTTTCAAGACTTATGACGACTTTTCAAGACCAAAATTTTATTGTCTCGATATGTTCCCGTACCCCTCCGGGGCCGGATTGCACGTCGGGCATCCCGAAGGTTACACCGCAACAGATATCGTTTGCCGTTACAAAAGAAGCAAGGGATTCAACGTCCTGCACCCGATGGGATGGGACGCTTTCGGACTTCCGGCCGAACAATACGCCATCCAAACGGGTACGCACCCTGCCGAAACGACACAGAAAAACTGTGATAATTTCAGGCGCCAGATTCAATCGCTGGGTCTGAGCTATGACTGGGACCGCGAAATCAACACCACCGACCCAGATTATTTTAAATGGACCCAATGGATTTTCATCCGACTCTACAATACTTGGTTCGACGCTGCAGCCGGAAAAGGCAAGCCAATTTTCGAGCTGCCTGTTCCGGAGGAAGTAAAACAGACCGGCAAGGTGGCCGTCCGCAATTATATCGACCAAAAGCGCCTGGCTTATTATGGTGAGGCCCAGGTATGGTATTGCCGCACCTGCAAAACCGTCTGCGCCAACGAAGAGGTGCTTAACGACGGATCGCACGAAAAATGCGGCACCAAAGAGGTCGAACGACGATTCTTGAAGCAGTGGATGCTCCGTATTCCGCACTATGCCGAGCGATTACTGGAAGGACTCAAGGACCTCGACTGGCCCGAAGGTGTCAAGGAGATGCAGCGCAACTGGATCGGCCGCTCCACGGGCGCAGAGGTGGATTTCGCCTTGGCCGGGCTGGACCTCCAACTGCGAGTCTATACCACCCGTCCGGATACACTTTTCGGTGCGACATATATGGTAGTTGCCCCTGAGCATGAACTAGTTAACACGATTACTACTCCTGAACAAAAGGCTGCCGTTGCGGCCTATATTACCAATTCTGCCCTGAAAAGCGACCTCGACCGTACCGATCTGTCCAAGGGGAAGACCGGCGTTTTTACCGGATGTTATGCCATTAATCCCCTCAACGGCGCCCAAATTCCTGTTTGGGTGGCCGATTATGTCCTGATGGGTTATGGCACAGGAGCCATCATGGCCGTTCCCGCTCATGATGCACGCGACTTTGAATTTGCACAAACCTATAATCTTCCAATAGTTTGTATCCTGGATCCAAAAGATGGAACCGATGCTGCAACCCGTACCAAAATCTTGGAAGGCGAGGCGTGCTGGAGCGAAGACGGCGCCTACATCAACTCATCCAACCCTGCAATTGGCATCGATATCAATGGTTTGACCAAGGAGCAGGGAATTAAGCAGGTCACAGAATGGCTCGAAAACAAGGGATTGGGTAAGGCAACCGTCAACTACAAACTCCGCGACTGGCTTTTCAGTCGCCAAAGATACTGGGGCGAGCCCTTTCCGGTCATCCACTGGGAAGATGGTGAAATCACCGTGCTTAATGACAATGAGCTTCCCTTGCAACTGCCTGAGGTTGAGAAATACCAGCCTGGTGAAACCGGTGAGTCTCCGCTCTCGAATGCAGGAGACTGGCTGACAGTAACCGATGCAAAGGGCCGGAAGGGTCGCCGCGAGACCAATACCATGCCTCAGTGGGCAGGATCCTGCTGGTATTATTTAAGATTTATCGACCCGAAAAACGATACGGAACCCTTTGCACAGGCGAAAGAAAATTACTGGATGCCGGTCGATTTGTATGTCGGCGGCGCCGAACATGCCGTGCTGCACCTGTTGTACAGCCGCTTCTGGCACAAGGTGTTGTTCGACCTCGGCATCGTTTCGACCAACGAACCCTTCCGGAAACTCTTCAACCAGGGGATGATCCTGGCTTTTGCCTACGAAACAGCGTCTGGCTCCAAGGTTCCATCCGATAGGGTAACAGAGAAAGAGGGTAAATATTTCCACAACGACACAGGCGAGGAGTTAAAGCAGATCGTCGCCAAGATGTCAAAATCCCTAAAAAACGTAGTGAATCCGGACGATGTAGTCGAAAAATTCGGAGCCGATTCCCTGCGTTTGTATGAGATGTTTATCGGTCCGCTGGATGCCACCAAACCCTGGACAGAAAACGGTGTAAAGGGGGTCTACAATTTCCTGCGAAGGGTTGCGACTTTCTTTGGCGAGCAAAGTAATCTGACCCAAAGCGCCGAAAGCAAAGAGACCCTCAAACTGCTGCATCAAACCATCAAAAAAGTCGGCGATGATGTGGAGGATATGAAATTCAACACCGCCATTTCGCAAATGATGGTCTTTACCAACCATTGTTACAAAGCGGGTAAAGTGACAAGCGAAACAGCCAATACCTTTTACCAGGTGCTGGCACCGTTCGCACCGCACCTGGCCGAAGAGCTCTGGTCCATGAACGGGAACGGCGAAAGTGTCGGACTCGCCCTCTGGCCATTAGTCAATCCCGATTTCCTAACGGAGGAAGTGGTCGAATACCCGGTCTCCTTCAACGGGAAAGTTCGCTTCAAACTCGAGCTGCCAATAGAGCTGTCAGCCAAAGAGGTAGAAGAAGCAGCCCTCGCCAGCGACCTAACCCAAAAGTGGCTGGAAGGAATGACCGTTGTAAAAATTATTGTCGTACCCGGCAAAATTGTAAACATTGTATTAAGACATGAGACATGAGAGATGAGACATGAGACATGAGACATGGGTTATTGTTTTTTTGGGGTAGATTTGGATGTAAGGATGGAACTGCGGATCATTTTTAGTAGTTCATTTGCTTCGAATGTATAGCTACTAAGTTCATTATCTGTAATATAATATGTTTGGCACAATAGGTTAAGCCAATAAATCGATTCATCACATTCTTTTTGGGCAATACCCAATTTATGTTGAAAATCGGCCTTGCTCTCACTATTCTTTGCCTCACAAATCATCGCTCCAACAGATGTGCCACATCTTAACAATTGTTTACTTAGTACATATTCTTGTTGATTTTCTTTTAAACTCTTGTACAACCGTATAATTCTTATTGCAAATAGAAAACTCTTTTCTTTCAGTATACTTTCACTCATAGTTAATACTTTTACAACTTAATATACAACATTATGAACACCCCATAAGTTACCCCCTTTTTTCCACACCCCCAAATCTCCTATCTCATCTCTCATCTCTCATATCTCATCTCTCATATCTCATCTCTCATGTCTCATCTCTCATATCTCATGTCTCATCTCTCATATCTCATGTCTCATCTCTTAAATCTCATCTCTCATGTCTCATATCTCATCTCTAACTCCCGTCCGCGTCCGGTTTGCCCCCAGCCCAACCGGCCCGCTTCACATTGGCGGAGTCCGCACAGCCCTGTTCAATTATCTCTTCGCCAAACACCATGGCGGCGATTTCCTGCTAAGGATTGAAGACACCGATCAGACCCGTTATGTCCCCGGCGCTGAGGAATATATCATGGAAGCGCTCGACTGGTGCGGCATCAAAATCGATGAAGGCCCGCGCGAAGGAGGCGTTCATGCCCCTTACCGCCAAAGCGAGCGCAAGGAAATTTATGCCAAGTACGCGCAGCAACTGATCGATTCCGGCAATGCCTATTACGCTTTCGACACACCCGAAGAGCTGGATGCTTTAAGAACAACGGAAGAAGCAATCGGAGCCACTTTCACCTATAATAATAGTACGCGCAAGGGACTGAAGAATTCCCTCTCCATGCCGGAGCAGGAATGGAAAAAATTGCTGGATAAGGAGGTGAATCACGCAGTTCGTTTCAAGATGCCCGAAAACCACATAGTAGAAGAAGTGGATCTCATTAGGGGGCATGTTCAATTCAACACCGACCAGCTCGACGACAAGGTGCTCTTCAAGAGCGATGGCATGCCGACCTACCACCTGGCCAATGTCGTAGACGATCATTTAATGGAGATCACCCATGTCATCCGCGGAGAGGAATGGCTACCGTCGATGCCACTCCATATATTATTGTATGAAGCCTTCGGCTGGAAGGATACAATGCCAAAATTTTCTCATCTGCCGCTCATACTGAAGCCGGTGGGTAAAGGCAAACTCAGCAAGCGCGATGGCGACCAGATGGGATTCCCCGTCTTTCCGCTGGCGTGGAAGGATCCCGAAACCGGGGATATCTCCAGGGGCTACCGCGAAGATGGCTATTTACCCGATGGTTTCATTAATATGCTGTCTTTGTTGGGGTGGAACCCTGGCACGGAGCAGGAAATTTTCTCGATGGACGAGCTGATAGCCGCTTTCACCCTCGACAGGGTAGGCAAATCGGGCTCGCGGTTCGATCCCGAAAAAACCAAATGGTTCAATCATCAATACCTGATCAGGCATTCCGATACCGAGCTGGCCAACAATTTCCTGCCGATATTGGAATCAAAGGGTATAAAGGTTCCTTTTGAGCTGGTTGTGCGTGTCTGCGGATTGGTAAAAGAGCGATGTCATTTTGTCAGCGAAGTGTGGGACCAGGGATTTTTCTTTTTTCAGCCCCCCGTTGAATACGATGAAAAGATGGTCAGCAAGCGCTGGAAAGACGGTGTACCCGAAATGATGACAGAGATCGCCGGATTTTTTACCACCCTCGAAAGCTGGAGTGCGCCACAAATCAAGGAACCCTTCTCGCAGTTTGTCACCGAAAAGGGCTGGAATTTCGGCGTCATCATGAATTCCCTCCGTTTGTGCCTGGTTGGCGGCAGTTTCGGTCCCGATATTTTCGAAATCATCGAAATCATCGGAAAACAAGAAACCATTCAACGAATTAATCTGGCCCTGGAGCGCCTGTAGTTACACCCGATCTCTCATCTCTCATCTCTAAGTGACAACTTTCTTCTTTATCCAATTTAGTTCTGCCTGTTTATTTTTAAAAGCTTCCTCCAAATCAAAATCGTCCTGCAATCCCAACCAGAATTTAGGTGAAGTTCCAAAATAAAGACTCAGTCTAAGTGCAGTATCTGCGGTTATAGATCTTTCTCCTTTTAATATAGCAGAAGTTCTGGTTTGTGGAATTCCAATATCCTTTGATAACTTGTAAGCGGTGATATTCATTGGTTTTAAAAATTCTTCTGAGAGAATTTCTCCGGGATGTATATTTGCTAAAGTTTCCATAATCAATCAATTCTTAATGATAATCAATAATTTTTACTTGTTCCGATTGCCCTTCACTCCATTGGAATATTATTCTCCATTTATTATTAATCCTGATGCTGTAAAAACCTTCAAGATTGCCGCTCAACTTTTCAAGTCTGTTGGATGGTGGAATTCTTAAGTCATTTATTGTTTGTGAGTTATTTAACATCCTCAATTTTCGTCGGCCAATATTTTGTATTTCAAGTGGCATATTCTTCACCCTGATACCGGACCAAATTAATTCAGTTTCCTTATCTCCAAAAGTTAAAATCATAATTACGTCAATCGTTACTAACGTCAAAGATAAGTATAATTATTTTGTGCAGCAAAAATTTGCTAAAGAATATCAAAGCATATTTAATGTGAATGAAATCTGCAGCATTAAAATAGGAAAACCTTTTGGGAAGGTTCACATCGACTAAAAATTTATAAGTCTCAACTGGCTTTAAGTTCATGCGATAATATACTTTTATCAGCAACTCTGCGTGCAAATTCCAGACAGGCCAATATATCCTCTTTTTCAAGCACAGGATACGCGTTCAGTATATTTACAGTGGTTTCTCCTGCTGCCAGAAAATTGAGTATTGTTGCAACAGTTATTCGCATTCCCCTAATAACAGGCTTTCCATTACAAATTTCGGGATTGACTATTATTCTTTGCATTAAACTCTCCATGTGTTATTTTTGAAACAAATTTAGCAATATTGCACATATAAAGCGATAGGAATACACTAATTTAGCAAAATGGGCGGCAACCCCTCAGCTCCGCTCGGGAACCGGTGCGTTTCCCACTGTTTGACTGTTCGCTGTTCACTATTCACTACATTTGATCTAACACTCATCTCTCATGTCTCATCTCTCATGTCTCATCTCTCATGTCTCATATCTCATATCTCATGTCTCATATCTCATATCTCATGTCTCATCTCTCATGTCTCATATCTTATATCTCATGTCTCATCTTTCCTCTCTCTGTCCGATTTGCTGAATTAAAACCGCAAAAAATTACAAAAATGCATATTTTAATCAGCGATAATTATATATTTGCCCTCTGTTAACAGATTTGAAGTGGATAAACTAGTAGGGTTGTACCGGGGCTTAATAGATCAGACTGAAACCACCTATCTGCGGTACCTGCATCAAAAAATTGATTGGGGCAACCGGTTGACAGCCATTGTAGGAGCACGTGGAACCGGAAAGACGACCATGCTGTTACAGCACATCAAGTTGCACCTCAACCTGAAGGATACGCTTTATGTGAATGCAGACGATTTTTATTTCGCTGAAAATAAATTGTTTGATCTGGCTTCTTCTTTCTATCTCAACGGAGGAAAACACCTTTTTATTGACGAGATACACAAATATCCGCAGTGGTCTAAAGAGGTCAAGATGATGTATGACTATTATCCGGATTTGCAGATTGTATTTACAGGATCCTCTATTTTAGACATTTACAAGGGAAGTGACGACCTGAGCAGGAGGGCATTGACTCACAAGTTGCCTGGATTGTCGTTTAGGGAATATTTGGAGATGAAGAAAAAAATCAATTTGCCACCTTATTCGTTGGAGGAAATCTTACAAAACAAGGTAGAGTTACCGGGAATCACCCATCCTCTACCGTTGTTCAAAGAGTATCTGCAAAAAGGATATTACCCGTTTTATAACGAAACGGGTTATCCCGAACGTTTGCGTAATATCATCAATCTCACACTGGAGACCGACATTCCCATTTATGCCAACATGAACATTTCTACTGCAAAAAAATTAAAGCAACTGTTATTTATCATCTCGCGGAGTGTCCCTTTCAAACCCAATCTTACCAAGATTTCACAAATGATAGAGGTGCATCGCAACCAGGTTTCGGATTATCTTTTTTACCTCGAAAAGGCCGGGATCATAACGCTGTTGAGGAACAGCACGGAAGGGCTAAGATTACTGGGCAAAATAGAAAAAATTTACCTGGACAACACCAATCTTGTTGATTCCATTGCCGAAGGAGTTGCCGATATCGGAAATATCAGGGAGACTTTTTTTCTAAACCAAATGGGGGTGAACCACAAGGTGTTCTCTTCGGAAGTTGCCGATTTCAAAATTGGCCAATACACCTTCGAGGTAGGCGGAAAGAGCAAGACCAAAAGGCAAATAGCAGGCTTGGACCAGGCATATGTGGTAAAAGATAACGTCGAATACGGGTATCAGAACACGATTCCGTTATGGGCCTTTGGATTTAATTATTAACACTCATCTCTCATCTCTCATATCTCATGTCTCATCTCTCATATCTCATGTCTCATCTCTCATGTCTCATCTCTCATCTCTCCTATAGACGTTGCATGCAACGCGAACGCTTGGCATCTAAAAAGTTTCGGAATATGGATTCGATTCAATTTTCTTCTTTTGTGGCGATGGCAGAAATTTTCTTTGAACGTTTCTCGCTTTTAGTTCTCCCATTATCTTTCTGAAATCTTTTAGTTCCTCTTCAGTCCAGGGTTCGGATTGAACCGTGAAATCCACATTTTTCGGTTCTTTTATTAGTCCCATTGTATTAAGATTTAAAATATCGTGAAATCAGCCTGAGGGCGGCATCGGAAGTGGGTCGCTTGAAGAGTTTCTTGATAGTGTTTGATCAAAGCTGTCTTTGCGTCGAATGCCAGGAAGCCTTGATAACCCTTGTCAACCGAAACTTTACAAGCAAATGCAACAAGGTTCCCGGGAACTCCGAGATAGGCTTTGTCTTTGCCTTTGTTGAATTTTGAACTTTCGATGAGATGCATGAAAATGTGATCTTGTTTGTCCTCAAAACTTAAAAGTCCCTGAATAATAGTCGGGTTGTTTTCCGTTGTTAATTTGTAAACCTCTTTTGTCTTGTCCTTAATCTCTTTGTTCCAGTCAAATTGCCACGCTGATTGATGAATAAGGCCCAAGTCCTTTAGGGTCAGTCGTACAATCACCGTATCAAAAACCTCTCCGGTTGAAGTGTTTTCAATGGAATTTGTGAGTTTGTCGATCTCAAAGTCAAGAGGTGCATTCTTCGCCATTTTCATCCTCAAAGCTACGAAAAAATATTCTCCTAACAATTAACACTCATCTCTCATGTCTCATCTCTCATGTCTCATATCTCATGTTTATATAGTGCGCACAGTTGTGTGCATATCATTGGTACGCTGCTCATGTTGCCTAACAAAGGTCAAACCATGCCGGGTGCATAAAATAATTATTGAAATATGCATTTAAATGATATTATTATTAATATCTTTGCTTGCATTATTTGAGCAATGAAATATTCTGAACTTGAACGGAAATTAAAAAAACAGGGGTGCCACTGGATAAGGGATGGTAAAAAACACCCTTGGTGGTATAGTCCGATAACAGACAAGGAATTTCAAACAGGCCACCACAAAAGCGAAGAGGTGAAACCTGGAACCCTTAATCAAATAGTTAGAGATTCAGGGATCAAATTTTAAAATTTTAAAATCATTGGAATCATGAAAATTGATGTATTCATTGAAAAAGGGTTAGACGGTACTTTTGACGTACATTTTGGAGAGCAAACAAAAGACTTAACATTTAGTCTGTTGGGCCAAGGTAATACCGTACAGGAAGCAATAGGTGATTTTTACAATAGCAGGGATGAAATAAAAGAATATTATATTGAAACTGGCAAACCTTTCCCTGAAAATCTGGAGTTCGCTTTCAAATACGATACCGCCTCATTTCTCACCTACTATTCGCATGTATTCTCTTTGGCAGGCCTGGGAAGACTAACGGGGGTTGCCCAAGGTCAGTTGAGTCACTATGTTACGGGCAAGCGTAAGCCAAGCCAGAAGACGGTTCAGAAAATAGAAAAATCATTGCACGATTTTGCGGAAGAAATTGGTCAGGTTCAGTTAGTTTGATGGGTTTTTGCGGGGGCACTCATCTCTCATATCTCATATCTCGTCTTCCCTATCGACAATTGAAACGATTGTATCAAACGAGAATTTTTTAATCGGATTCTTTGTACTTTTACAAAAAAACAACAATGAGTACTATTACGGTCCAAATAACCACCAGAAGTAAAAAAACCAAATATTTGCTGGGACTGATCGAAGAATTATCCAAATCTGACAAAGGGATCAAAATCTATGGTACACCTTCTCCTAATTCCATTACTCTAAAAGCAATGGATGACGCTGAAAAAGGAAAAATTAAGAAGGCAAAAAGTGTGAATGATCTTTTTGATCTTCCCCGATCATGTATCAGATTTATTACACGGGCCAATTCAGGAAAGATTTAAAACTGATTAAGAAACGATCAGCAGAAAATTTTAATTCCTTACGCGGAGTGGTTATCTATAATGAAATCGCATTGAAATTACTGTTATAAGGTTTTCGTGAACCCTATATACCAACCGATGTTCATCGGTAATGCGGCGGCTCCAATATCCGGTGAGATCATGTTTAAGTGGTTCTGGTTTGCCAATTCCCGAATAAGGAGTTTTACAAATGGTCTAAGAATTCTACTTCCACAATTCTTCAAGTTTAATGGTTTTCCCTTTTTTACCTTCTTTGATTTGGGAAATACTCCGCATTATGGCATCTTTATTTGCTTTTGACGAAAGTAGATATTCTGTCTCGTCAAGAAACTTTATGGAATTTTCATTTTCTATTTGTGCCAATGCTTTTAACATTGAAAGAACATTTTTACCAATTTTAGTTCTTTCATTAATTTGAATTGTTGTCATATCAATGTTTTTTGCAAAGTTATCATTTTATTGTGTGTGTTTTAGATTAGCGCTACCTCAAATTTTCCAGCCAAGTACCCCTTTTTTATAGGACTTGATGGTTAGAAAAAGCCCGTTCCCCGCCGGGTTGAAATCCGGTGTTACAAAATCGCTCACGCCTGACGTTATTGCGGGGTTGGAGTCGGATTCGATGCGCACAGTAACTTATTGGTTCTGACATTGGGCAGGTGCAAAGGAGGTAGGGCAATAGAAAGTAAATGCCGGGTACTTGAAGTTTATGAGAATCATTCAATTAAAGTCTGGAGACTTCATCGTTCTTTCTAAGTAACTCATTTATAATGTTATCAGCAATCCAAAAATCTGTCGCCAGTAGCTTTTCTATTATCGGTTTTATCTTTTCAATAGCTCCAATTTTCTTTGCTTTGTGTATAACGCCAAGTGTGCCCGTAAATTTTAAATTTAATTTCGCTGCTAATTTTCTGGCTTTCAGGTCATCGAGTAACAATAACGGAGAATCTAGCTCTTTAGCTAATGCGATTGCGCTTGTTTCACCCAAATCAACTTGTGTTTCGAGAAATTCCTGATATTTTTTGTCTTTTACTTTTTCAATTTTTATCCAATAAGGTAATTCCTCTGAAAATTCCTTCGCTACTTCAGGAGTAGTCAAAACAGAATCATATACTTTTCGAAGTAAATCTAATTCTCCTATTTTTTGAAAAAGAATTAGGCAACTCGTATCAGAAATGACAATCTCATGCATTGGCAATATCTGATTCTAAGTCAGACAATGATGAGCTGAAAACAGAAACGCTGTATCGTCCTAATAATTCAATGAATGTTCTTTTTGATAATCCTGCTATTTTCGCTGCTTGTCCTGATGATAACTTCCCATCTTCATATAATTTAGATGCAATTATCATTGAAAAATCACAATCGTTCAATTCGACTTCATCGGGAATTTGTAACAGTATTGTTCTCATTACTTTAAATTTATTATAGGCACAAACCTACATAAAAATTAATTTAATCACGCACGTAATAAAAACCAAGCCCGCATCCGGACTTGACGTACACTCCCTCACATTTTCTCATCTCTCATATCTCATTGCGAAGCCCCCTCCTTCAACTTTTCTTCCTTTCTTCGCGCTGAAAATGAGGCCTTTCGTGCAAAAAAACCCAAAATTATTTGGCCAATTAAAAAGTTCTATTTAACGTTGCCCCATATTTTCAACCACGCTCCTTGATTTAGTGCTCTCATCTCTCATATCTTATATCTCATATCTCACTCTCATATCTCATCTCTCATCTCTCATCTTGCACTTGGATACGGCGCGACCCGGAAAATTTTCTCAAATAATTGAAACGATTATTTCATACCTTTGATAAAAAATATTGATGACTATGTTGACATTAAACACGATACTTAAAGAGATGAAAGATGTTCCGGTTAACCGACTGGAAGAACTTTATCAGTTTATTCATTCGATGACACCTTCAACGAGACATTCTGAAAATTTAAGAAAGAAAATACTTTCTTTTGGTGGTGCCTTTAGCGATATGAGCAGTAACGACTATTCTGATTTTCTTAATCAAACAAAAAAAGCGAGGATAAAACTTTTTGACCGGAAAATTGACCTATGAGACCTTCTATGCTTGACACCGATATTCTTTCGGAATTTTTAAGAGGCAATCCGAAAGTTGTTGATAAAGTTGGCGAACACTTGAAAGAATTTGGATTCATAAGTTTGAGTATCATTACCTATTACGAAATTCTCAACGGACTTTTGTACAAAGACGCAAGAAAACAGTTGTCAAGGTTTGAAGATTTTGTTCGGTTAAACAAAGTAATACCGTTGACAATGCTTATGGCAAAAACAGCAGCGGCCATTCAAGCAGACCTAAGAAAAAAAGGACTTGAAATTGGACATACAGATACTTTGATTGCAGGTATTGCAATGACTAGTGGATTGCAACTGGTGACAAATAATATAGACCACTTCATGCGAATCAAAGGACTTGAAATCGCTAATTGGACAAAGTAACAAGATAAGTTTGCTGGCCAATGTCTCTCATATCTCATATCTCATGCGAAGCCCCCTCTTTCAACTTTTCTTCCTCTCTTCGCGCTGAAAATGAGGCCTTTCGCGCAAAAAAACCCAAAATTATTTGGCCAATTAAAAAGTTCTATTTAACGTTGCCCCATATTTTCAACCACGCTCCTTGATTTAGTGCTCTCATCTCTCATCTCTCATATCTGTTTGTTGCCTTTATGAAATAAATCATTAACTTAGCATCATCGGCAAGCAACAAACGAATTTTTTTTCAACAATTGTTAACAACCCACGCAACCCAAAAATAATTTTAAGCATCTTAGCGGAAACAGATTTTTTTAACTACTTAACTATTAATTTTAAAACGGAAGCAACCTTCACCTCTTTTTAAACATCTACCACTTATTGACAACCTCATTTTTTGGTTTATTTTGTATGTTTAATCCGGTGATTTGGCTGAAATAATTAGGAAAATTGAAATCTTATGAATAATATTGTGCCTCATTAGAGTAAAACACGTTCTTTAAAACATTTATAAACCCAATAACATTAAAAATTGATCAAAAAGAGAAGTTAATTATTTACAATTATTTATGAAAAACAGATTTTTTTTACATTTTAAAACAACAAAAATTATGAAAACAGGGGGAACTTTGAATTTTCTGAAAAGGGCGGGAGCTATTTTTATGCTCGTTGCCATTTTTGCGTCATCTTGCAACAAGTATGCAGATGATTTCAAACAATTGAACACCAAACTGGATGGTTTAGCCACTTCAATTGGTGGTATGAGTACTTTGACTGCCGACTTGGCAAGCACGAAAGCAAGCGTTGCTTCTCTTTTGGCTTCAATCAATGCGCTTCCTAATCCTAGTGCTGCTATTGCCGTGTTGCAAACCAATTTGAACACTGCAAATACTGCCATCGGTACCATCAACACCACACTCAACAGTTTGGTTACTACTGTAAACAACACCGTTGCATCTAAAGCCGATGTTACCGCTGCTGTTACCAGTATCGCAGCAAAGGTGGCTGCTGATTTGACCGTGCAATTGGCTGCAACCAACGCGGCTATTACTGCTGCAGTTACTGCCTTGAAGGCCGACAATGCCAGTCAGACTACTGCCGTAGGTGCCGCGATTGCCGCTAACAACGCAGCCCTCGAAGTTTTGGTTAAGGCTGACATTACAGCCAGCGCTGCAACCCTCACTGCTGCGATGACTGCCAACACTGCAACCGTCACTGCTGCGATTACTGCCAACAACGCTGCCCTGAACACTTTAGTTCAAGGCGACCTCGTAGCTAACAATGCAGCTATCACTGCTGCGATTACTGCCAACAATGCAGCCATCGGTACTTTGATTACTGCCAACAATGCGGCCATTTCTGCCGCGATTGTTGCCAACAATCCTGCTATCAGTGCTGCTGAAGTAACTAACCTTCTTGCCAACAATGCTGCTATTTCAGCTGCGATTGTTGCCAACAACCCAGCCATCGGTGCTTTGATTACTGGTAATAACACTGCCATCACCGCTGCTATTGTTGCTAACAACACAGCTATGGCTGCGTTGATCCAAACACAGATTACCGCCCTGCAAGCTGCCCTTCAAGGCAGTGGTGATATAACTGCTTTAACTGTAGCTGGACTTAAAACATTGTTGGACACACTGACAAGCAATTTGGCTCTTCAGACAACAACAGTGAATTCGATACTTGCAAACCAGGATATACCACTCACAGCAGCCACATTCACCGCAGTAACCGGTGCCCTGGGGGATCATAACGGCATCACATATCAGGGCTATGCACTGACAGTGACAGCGGGTGGAGCTTCAATTCCTCTCAATACCGCTATCATTACGAGCATGACTGAGACGAAGCCAGACGGATCCTCTACCCAATTAACCATCGACGCCGATCCTTTACTATGGTTTAACGTAGCTAAGGCAAGTGGAACCTACATATACACAATTAAAACTGCTAACGGTACGGTCTATGTAGCAAGCATTACCAATACACAAGTGACAACAGCACTTTCAGGAACCGTAACAATAGGCGGTACAGTACAAGTCGGCGCTGAATTAACAGCAACGCTATCAACAGGTGTAACTTCAGTAACTTATCAGTGGAAGAGCGCTACATCATCAACTGGCACATATGCTAACATCTCTGGTGCAACAGCAAAGAAATACACACCAGTTGTAGGCGATGCAGGTAAGTACATCAAAGTAGTAGCAACAGGCACAGGCAGCTACACTGGCACAATAATAAGTGGCGCAACTAGTAGTAGTGTAGTATATTCAGTACAACTCACAGGAGTCGCAATAACCGGTACAGCACAAGTCGGTGTTGAATTAACGACAACGCTTACACCAGCAGGTGTAACTACAGTAACTTATCAGTGGATGAGGGCTACTGAAACAGATGGCACATATGGTAACATCTCTGGTGCAACAGCAAAGAAATACACACCAGTTGTAGCCGATGAAGGTAGCTTCATCAAAGTGGTAGTAATAGGCACCTTCCCAGGTGGTTCAGCTACAGTTACAAGTGCTGCAACAGCTACAGTAGCAGCATCAAACGTAACAGATGCAGTAACATCAGTAGCATTCTCTACTGTAACTGGAAACAACACCGTTACAATCACATTAACTGGTGGAACATTTAAAGCAACAATAGTTGCAGCTGATTTCACTTTCACAGGTGTAGACGCCGCAGTAATTGCAGCGGGGTCTATTACCAGAACCAGTAATACAGTTGTGACCATTAAAGGGATATCTTTTGCGTCGTATGCTAATCTTAATACAGTCACTGTTAAGGTAGGAACAATGGCAACACAAGCAACCTCAGTTGCAGCAGCTGCAAGTACTACACTAGTAGAGTAGCAAGTACTATTTAGCGAAATGAGCTCCTGTACACAATAGTGCAGAGTTAAAATAGATCAAAGCCCCGTAGGTTCGCCTTCGGGGCTTTCTTTTGGGGGTGTGCCGTGCAGGACGAATAACTTGACGGTGAGAGTCCGTTAGGAGGGATTGTCGTTTCGTATCCGTCCGTCTCTAAGGGGAGGCCAATGGGCAAGACTGTTTGTTTGATTATTTCTTTTTTTTAAATAACTTTGAAATGTGGTTGTATAGAAAGTTTACACCAGTTTAAAATTTTGTACCTTTGATCATCAAAATGAAAAATGATTCAGCGATTTTATATTGACACATCGGTAATTGGTGGAGTTTTTGACTCAGAGTTTGAGGAACATTCAACCATTTTGATGGAGAAAGTCAAGCTCGGACAAATCAAAGCGATAATTTCAGAAGTAACAGAAAGAGAAATTTTGAAAGCCAGAAAAGAAATTCGCGATTACTACAATTCACTTCCAAAAGACAATATTGAATTTGTTGAAATCACCGAGGACTCTGTTTTACTTGCAGATGCTTACATCAATGAAAATGTAGTTGGTAAAACAAGTCGTAATGACTGTTTACACATTGGTATCGCAACAGTTAATAGAGTCGATATTCTTGTAAGCTGGAACTTCAAACATATTGTAAATATTTATCGTATCAGGGGTTATAATTCGGTAAATATCAAACACGGATTCCCTGTACTTGAAATTCGTTCACCTAAAGATATTGTAGAATGAAGACGAAATTTAAAAAAGCTGCAAAGACATTTGATGCAGTAAAAAGCATGCGTGAAATTCGTGATAAAATTTCATTGGAAATTGCAGACATGAATTTCCTTCAGTTGAAGGAGTATTTTAAAAATCAACGACTGCAAAAAGTAAAGTAATCTGATTGTATAGCGTAAGCATACGGCGTAGTACATATTGATTGCGATACCCCGACTCCCTACCTTTGTTGAAAAACAAAAGATGAAATACCCATGAGCAAATATTCATACTAAACGAAAATGATAATGTGGGTATTCTATTTGGCAAATGAAAAACAAATTATTTTCAAATAAAAGGGAGAAGAACTTTAACAGAAGCAGCCTCGATGGTTGAACGCCGGCGCTCAAGTGGATTAATTAGCCAGGCATTTTGCGAACCCAAGGCGTGCGCATTTCGGTTCCCCGACATAGTGAGCTGAATCTAATCCGCGAACTGATCCCTCACAGCACAGTACGATCAAACTTCTTCATTGGGAACGGGATGGTCTGGTGCTTTATCTTTCCAAATGTTCAACGCAAACGTTTCGACTTTTCTCCTGGGAAAAACAAGATGAAAAGAGATACTCGAATCGGTACGCGTTTCAGCAACTGAATCGGATCCCAGATTCGATATTTGGGGTGCAGATTGCAAAGTTGCAACAGGTTTCTACAAAGACTGGAACCAAATAAAATAATTATCTTTGGATTATGATTTCTAAAGCTGAGATAATAAACAAATTGCAGGAATTGAAGCCAATTCTTCAAACTGATTATTCTGTAAAGGAGATTGGTTTGTTCGGTTCGTTTTCTGATGACACCTTTAATGAAGAGAGTGACATCGATATTTTGGTTGAACTTTACCAACCTATTGGATGGAGGTTTTTTTCCCTTGAAATATATCTTGAAAAGACATTTGGCCGAAAAATCGACCTTGTGACAAAAAGTGCCTTGAAAGAGCAGATCAAGGATAAAATTTTAAGACAAGTTAATTACATTTAGTTTGAAAAAGGAGATCCGCACCTATAAAATGTTTCTTGAAGACATCCAGTTGTCGATGCAAAGAATTTCTGAATACATCGATGGATTTGATTTCGTTAAGTTTAAGCAGGATTACAAGACGGTTGATGCTGTAGTTCGCAATTTTGAAATCCTTAGGTGAAGCTTCCAAAAAAATCCCAAAATCGGTCAAAGAGAAGTATCCACAAGTTCCGTGGGAAGAGATGTATTATCTAAGGAACAAAGTTTCGCACGAATATCACGGTATTGACTATATGATAATTTGGGATGTTGCCACTAATTACTTATCTGGAAATAAATCTGAGATCGATAAGATAATCGATTTGGAAAGTAAGCATTCGGTGTAATACATATTGATTGCTTTACCCGGGCACCCTACCTTTGTAAAAAAAACCAAAGATGAGAGGGAGAAGAACTTTAGAAGAAGCCGCCGCGATGATTGAACACCGGCGCTCAAGTGGATTAGCTATCCAGGCATTTTGCGGAGCTGAGAACATAAAGTAAGCATGCGGCCTGGTTATGGGGGACTGTGGTTTCGTGTCGGTCCGTCTCTATGGTGAGGCCAATGGGCAATACCGTTTGTTTGATTATTTCTTTTTTTTAAATAACTTTGAAATGTGGTAAACTTGGATTTTGATAAGGATTTGATTATTAAATATTGGGTTGATAGTTCAGATGAAGATTTTGTAACTATGAATGCATTGTTTAATAGTAATCGTTTTAGTTGGAGTTTGTTTGTTGGCCATCTGATGATCGAAAAACTTCTTAAAGCTCTATATGTTAAAGCGAACAATGATTTTCCTCCTTTAATACATAACTTACTCAGATTGTCTGAAATGTGTAATTTACAATTAAGTGATGAGCAAAGGTTATTCTTTGTAACAGTCACAGCTTTCAATATCAACACTAGGTACGATGATTACAAAAGGACTTTTCAAAAAACATGTACTCCCGACTTTTCTGCAAAATGGATTTTAAGCCTTACAAATCAAAGATTATGGATAAAGAAATTAATCGGACTTTAAAAATTTATATTGACTCTGTGGCGAACCAGGAACCTGGGCTTGTTTCCGCTTTTTTATTTGGTTCTTATGCAACGAACAAACAAAGAAATGAGAGTGATATTGATGTTGCTTTGGTAATTGAAAATTTGTCGGATTGTGACAGATTTGATATGCAAATAAGATTAATGTTGCTTGCTTCTAACATTGATACCAGGATTGAACCACATCCAATATCACAGCAGGAATTTATTTCAAATAATCAATTTGCTGTTGAAATTAGAAAAACAGGTATTCAATTGAAAGTTAAAAAGAACCAAACTACTGCAGTTGCAATTCCATAAGAAGTTTGTATACTGAACTTTACTAAGTACAGATTGCAAATAGATCAAAGCCCCGCAGGTTCACCTGCGGGGCTTTCTTTTGGGTGCGCCGTGCAGGACGAATAACTTTGACGGTGAGAGTCCGTTAGGAGGGACTGTAGTTTCCGGCCCGCTTGTGCGGATTTGCAATCCGCACACCGCAGACCCAGGAT
>Ga0209125_1001701_pt1 | contig 19323 bp, 19 predicted proteins | sample BarGraIncub1131A_FD_184503 | JGI IMG/M metagenome (GOLD analysis project Ga0209125, IMG submission 184503) | Arctic peat soil microbial communities from Barrow, Alaska - Barrow Graham LP Incubations 11-31A (SPAdes) (version 2) | ecosystem: Environmental > Terrestrial > Soil > Wetlands > Peat...
GGCTCGTCGCATCCTGGGGGTGGAGAAGCTCCCAAGGGTTGGGCTGTTCGCCCATTAAAGCGGCACGCGAGCTGGGTTCAGACCGTCGTAAGACAGGTCGGTCTCCTATCCACTATGGTCGTGGAAACTTGAGAGGGCCCTTCCTTAGTACGAGAGGACCGGGAAGGACGAAGCTCTAGTGTACCTGCTGTTCTACCAAGGGCATCGCAGGGTAGCTACCTTCGGTTAAGATAAGCGCTGAAAGCATCTAAGTGCGAAGCTGTCCTCAAGATTAGGTTTCATAGACTGGTTAGAGAATATAACCTTGATAGGCCGTACGTGTAAGTCCAGTAATGGATTGAGCGGAGCGGTACTAATATGTCGTTTGATTTTCCCACACTTTTACTTTTTAAAGTTTATTACGGAATATTGTAATCTAAAATTAAACAATGCGTATAAAAAGACGCCATTGTTCTGGTGGTTTGAGCGGAGGGGTCACACCTGATCCCTTTCCGAACTCAGAAGTTAAGCCCTCCAGCGCCGATGATACTTGGGCCTGAGCCCTGGGAAAGTAGGTCGCCGCCAGAACAATGGTGTTTTTTAATACAAAAAATTACTCTATATTAGAAATATTTTAAAATCTCTTCTTCTTTTTATAAAAAAAATAGCCCCGTTCATTGGTTTGAACAGGGCTTTTTTCTAGTAATCTAATTTTTTATAATTTTATAAATGTTGTACTTTATTCTTCCTTCGAAAAATTCTTTTTCTCCAGATTTAGTTCGATAGATTGTTTTGTATTGGCCGTTTTTATCTTTATATTCGATAGCCATAGACTTATAACCCTGTCTTACAGACGCATCGAGTATGTCGTCGTCAAAAAAATGAGGATGATTGCAATAAACATAACCAATTTCGAAACGATGAGGGATTACCGGACTAATGTAGCCTATAAGCTTCAAAGTTTCTAGGTTAACTCGATCATATTCTGAAATAAGTTTGTCTATTTTTGGGTCCCTTGTCTGATCCAATATTTCCATAATAAAATTCTTATGGAATTCAGTTTTCTCTTCAGACGTATGGAATCTTTCTAGTACTTCAAAACCCTGAATATAACGTTCTTCTAGTTGGAATACCATAATATCGGTATTTTCTGAGTCATCCTCAGTATCGATATAGACATATTCATCGGAATAAGGATCATATTCCAGATCACAGTTATCTTCGAGGTCGTCATCGTAGTCATCTTCGTCTTCAAATTCATCTTCTTTATAGCCAGCAGCCATAAAACTAGGATCAATCAACCAGCTTAGTTCCCATTGAAAGTTAAGATAATCATTTCCATCGTCCAGAGTGTTAATAATATCAATGATGGTTTTAATGATTGGGTCTAATTTCTGATCATAATCTTTCCGAGGAAGGATGAAGTTAAAATCATTAACAAAAGTTTCGTTATCATTTTTCTCTTGGCCGTTTTCATTTGTTATATCTTTTTCATCGCCATACTCCTCGTCTTCTAACAGATCAAGAATTAATAATTTGTTTCTAAAATTATTTAGTTCTTGCTCTTTTTGGAATTGTTCCTCACTGCCGATAGCGGCAATCAAATCACATTCGGTAAATAAATCAGGTGAATTAATTGTTTTTATTTCGGAAATAAAGATAGTTTTTAATTCGTAATCATTATTGGGTTCTACTAGTAAAAATTCTGCGGTATAAGCGCAGGCTAAACATGAGTAGAACTCTTCCCCTAAAAGAAATAGAATTTTGTTCATGATTTCTGCGGCCTCCATCCGCGTGTTTTTAAGGTACATTACCATTAATTATTTTTATTTTCCCACTTTATAAAATAATAGTCAAATTTTTTTTGCACGTTTTTTCCTTTGTCTATTAAGCCTATTTTTGCCTTTTGGGCCCTAAAATGCTAAAATGTAGCAATAATTTAATGAGAAAAATATGCCTATTATTAAATCAATTTCTGGTTTCCGCGGCACTATCGGCGGAGAATCGGGCGATAATTTAACTCCTCTAGAGATTGTAAATTTTGTCAGCGCTTACGCCGTTTTTATTAAAGAAAAGAATTCCGAGCTTATAAATAAAGGAAATAAAATAAAAATAATCATCGGCCGCGACGGACGGATTTCCGGCGGGATGATTAGAAATTTAGTTGCCGGGACTTTAGTCAGTCTCGGTGTTAATGTTATTGATTTAGAAATGGCAGCAACACCGACGGTGGAAATTGCAGTTATTCAAGAAAAAGCGCAGGGCGGAATTATCATTACTGCTTCGCATAATCCGCAAGGCTGGAACGCCCTTAAGTTTTTAAATGAAAGAGGAGAATTTTTAAGCGCCGCCGAAGGGAAAAAGATTTTAGATTACGCCGATAGGCTTAAAGATGATAAAGATTTTAAATATAGTTTAGAAAGTGATTTAGGTTTTTATGCGACTAATCCGATTTTGGAATATGAATATTTAAAGTCGCTTACTAAAGTCCCGCTAGTCGACACCGAAGCAATTAAAACTCGAAATTTTCGAATAGTGGTCGACGGAATAAATTCAATCGGCGGGTCGGCAATACCAAATTTGTTAGAATTGCTCGGGGTTGATGCAGAAAACAATCTTGTTTTATTAAATTGTGAACCGAATGGAAAATTTGCCCATAAACCAGAACCGTTAGATGAAAATTTAAGCGAGCTTAAGGCCTTAGTTATAAAAGAGAAAGCGGATTTAGGAATCGTGGTTGATCCTGATGTTGATCGCTTAGCTTTTATTGATGAAAAAGGAAATATGTTCGGCGAGGAATATACTTTAGCCGCCGTCGCTGATTATGTTTTAAAAAATTATGATCATTTAATTAAAGAATTAGGCGATAAAGGATCTGTTTATAAAAAGGCGGCGGTCTCTAATCTTTCATCATCGCGCGCCTTAAAAGATATTACGGAAAAATATCAGGGAACTTATGAAGCGTCAGCGGTCGGTGAAGTTAATGTTACTGATTTGATGAAAAAAAATCAGGCGATTATCGGCGGTGAAGGAAATGGCGGCGTTATTTTTCCGGCGGTTCATTATGGGCGCGATGCTTATTTAGGCACCGCTTTATTTTTAACAGCTTTAGCGAAAAGTAAAAAAACGATTTCGGAATTTCGCCAAGAGTTTCCGGAATATTTTATGGTCAAAGACCGCTTAGAACTCGAACCGGGATTTGATTTTAAATCGCTAATCGAAAAAATTAAACAGGACTATTCCCAAGAAAAAATTACTGATATCGACGGGTTAAAGATTGATTGGACTGATTCCTGGGTTCATCTTAGGACCTCGAATACGGAGCCGATTATGCGAATTTATGCGGAGGCCAAGGGCTTAGAAGCGGCTCAGGAGCGAGTTAAGGAGATAAAGGATAAGATCTTAGCTTTTAATAAAAAATAACCAAAATTAGCCATAAAATAGCGCCAACTATTACGATTGCCCAAGCTATCAAAAAATGCTAAAATATAAAGGAAATTCCCGATGAATTTCCTTTTATTTTTTAAGAAATTTCCTTCTGATAGGGAAAAGAAACATTATGAATCGTATCGTAATTTTAGCGGCCGGAAAAGGGACGCGCATGAATTCAGAATTGCCAAAAGTATTGGTCCCCCTAAAAGGACGGCCGATGATTAAATATTTATTAGATTCTGTTTTTACTTCCGGCGTTGATCTAAAAGCCTGCATTGTTGTTTCGCCTGATAATCAAGAAATAATTAAGAATGCTTTAGCTGAATATAATTTAGAATATGCAATTCAGGACAAGCAATTAGGAACCGGGCATGCGGTTGCCTGTGCGCGAAATTATCTAAGTCCGGACACAAAAAACATTTTAGTTTTATATGGCGACCATCCATTTTTAAAAGCCGACTCAATAAAGAAATTTATCAACGCTGAAAATAATTCATTGATTATTGCTCCAACCATATTACCGGACTATAACGATTGGCATCAGAATTTTTATCATTGGGGAAGAATTGTTAGAGGAGCGGATAATAAAGTTGAGGGTATTGTTGAGTTAAAAGATGCCAGTGAAGAACAAAAATTGATTAGAGAAGTAAACCCTGGTTTTATGGTTTTTGATTATAAATGGCTGTTTAAAAATGTCGATAAATTAAATGATAACAATAACGCCAAAGAATATTATCTAACCGATATGGTAAAGATCGCTTTCGAAGAAGGAAGAGAGGTCGGGACAATAAACATTGAGGCGCGTGAAGCGATGGGAATTAATAGTTTAGAAGAATTAAAAATAGCTGAATCTTTAATCGACTAAATTAAAAGGCAGCTTTACCCGCAGGACATAAATCGAAAAATGCTGTTCCCTTTAAAAAACTCTTGGAATTAGGTAAAATAATAGTAGGGGCTTATCAGCTTAAGAGCCTATGATTTCGATGGCGAATATAGGAAAATTAATATTTTTTAATCTATATGTTAAATTCACGCAGTTCTTCGAGCAGCTGTTTGACGATCGTTGCGTTTCTAGTCCTAATATTCTTAGCCGTGCGCTTCTATAGCAATACGAGCGTTCACAGTGCCAGTAAAGCGAACGCGGAGACAAGTTCTGAGCAGTCAGTAGTTTATCAAGGCGCCGCCGCTGTATTCAACACGGTCTGGTCTTATGCGAAAGTCATCGCCAATGTTAGTTTGATAAAAAATCTGGGAATCGGGAATGCAAGTCTGGGCGAAACGGTAAAAAAAGAATTTAATGATAGTTTGCTTAATTCATTAAGTTCAAGTACTGAATCAGGAATTGCCAGCAGCCAGCAAGTAAAAAATTCCGGTCTAAATAGTTATGATATTGAAAATAATCAGCCACTCGTTGATTTAACCAAAGGTAATAATGAGAAAATAACTAAGGGGACAAGCGTTTCTAATCAGAAAGGAATAAGCAGCTCAAGCACTGATTTAAGCGATTTAAAGAATGTTAATTTAGTTAAAGAAATCGGTTCGATGATAAATTATAAAAAAACAGCGGAAGGTGCGGAAATAATAATTACCTCAAAAAGCGGCGCGGTATATAAACTGGCTTTGCCTTTCAAGTTTTTAGCGAATTAAATTTAATAATCAGATTTAGCCTATAAAAAATCAGCTGTTTCCGTTATTTTAAAAAAAGTTTACCAAAATATTTTTTAAAGAGAATTTATTAGATTTTAATAATTTCTTTCATAGGGCTTAATAGGCCTTATGCTATAATCAATTTATTAATAATTAAGATAAAATTTATGGCTAATAAAAAGAATGAAACTCCGAAGGGGGTGACTGTCTTAGATAAGACAAAAAGTGCCGAGAACCATGAGAAAAAAGAAAATGCGGCGCAGAGTGCGATTGAGCAGATTCGAAGCCGTTTCGGTGAAGGCGCAATTATGAAATTAGGCGATGCGCGAAAAACTAATATTGATGCAATTTCGACCGGCTGCCTATCTCTAGATTTAGCGTTTGGAATCGGCGGCGTACCGCGCGGCCGAGTTATTGAAATTTATGGCCCAGAGTCATCGGGTAAAACTACTTTAGCGCAGCATATCGTCGCTGAGGTCCAGAAAATCGGCGGAATTGCCGCCTTTGTTGATGCTGAGCATGCGCTTGATCCTGACTATGCAGCAAAAATCGGCGTTAATATTAAAGAGATGTTATTGTCTCAGCCGGATAGTGGTGAGCAAGCTTTAGAGATTGTTGAGACTTTAGTCCGTTCGAACGCGGTTGATGTTATCGTTGTTGATTCAGTGGCTGCTTTAGTACCACAGAAAGAAATTGAAGGCGATATGGGTGATCAGCACATGGGCTTACAAGCGCGTTTAATGAGTCAGGCTTTAAGAAAACTAACGGCGATTATCGATAAGACAAATACGGTTGTTATTTTCATTAATCAGATTAGAAATAAGATTGGTGTTTTCTTCGGCAGTCCGGAAACGACAACCGGCGGCAATGCTCTGAAATTCTATTGCTCAGTTCGCGTGGAAATTAGACGCGCGGCGCAGATTAAACAGGGCGAGAATATAATTGGTAATCGCGTTAAGGTTAAAATCGTTAAAAATAAAGTCGCAGCGCCCTTTAAGACCTGTGAATTCGATATTATGTATAATGAAGGAATCTCGGTCTCCGGCGATTTATTAGATTTAGGCGTTGAACAGGGAATTATTAAAAAGAATGGCAATACCTATAATTACGGCGAAGTTAAATTAGGCACTGGCCGTGAAACCGCTAAAAAAATAATTAAGGATGATAAGAAGTTATTGGCGGAAATTAGAAAAGCGATTTTAACAGAAATTAAGAGGAAGGAAGAAGAGGAAATTAAAAAACAAAAATAATAAAAAACCGCTCCTCTCAAACGGGGCGGTTTTTTTAAAAAGATTATGAAAAAGTCATTAGTAATTTCGGTCGGCGGATCTTTGATTGTGCCAGCCGAGGGAATAAATATAAATTGGCTTAAAGAATTTCGGGCTTTTATTTTGCGCGAAACAAAAAATTATTCAAAAATATATTTAATTTGCGGCGGCGGATCGATTGCGCGAAATTATATTAAAGCGGCCAAAGATATCTACCCGGTTAATCATGAAAGTAAAAATTGGGAGCAAGCCCGGGACTGGCTAGGAATAAGCGCCACAAAATTAAATGCGCAATTAGTTAAAACAATTTTTGGTTCTTTAGCCTATCCCGAAGTAATTATCGATCCGACCAAAAATATTAAAGCCAATAAGAAAATAATTATTGCGGCCGGTTATAAACCGGGCTGGTCGACTGATTATGATGCTGTTCTAATTGCTAAAAATCATCAGGCGGAAATGGTAATAAACTTATCGAATATTGATTATGTTTATGAAAAAGATCCGCGCGAATTTCCGGAAGCGAAACGGATTGAAAATATTACTTGGTCGGATTTTCAAAAAATTGTCGGGACGAAATGGCGCCCTGGTTTAAATGCGCCGTTTGATCCGATTGCCTCGCAGGAAGCGAAGAAGAACAAATTAAAAGTAGTTATCTTGAATGGAAAGAATATAAATAATTTAGAGGATTGTTTAAACGGGAAAAAATTTAAGGGGACGACGATAGAATAAATCTAAATAAATTAAAAAAACCGATTTTACGAAGATCGGTTTTTTGTTGCTATCTTTCAAAAGCTAATTATATTTTATTGACGATATTTTCAAGTTCTTCGGCAATCGGAGCGATCCCTCCTTCGCCATTAATTTTAACAACCTTATTTTGCGCGGCATAGTATTCAATTAATGGCTTGGTTTGTTCGTTATAGATTGCCTCGCGCGCTTTAATCGTTTTCTCATTATCATCATGACGTCCTTCGATTTCCGCTCTTTTTAATAGGCGTTTCATCATTTTCTCGCTCGATATTTCTAGAACAATCACTAAATTTAAGGGGCAATTTTTTTTAGCCAGTATTTTATCTAATTCGGAGGCCTGGGTGGCGGTACGTGGGAAACCATCAAAAATAAAGCCCTTGGCACAAGCTTTATTGTCTAATTGATTTTTAATCATTTCAATAATGATATCATCGCTAACCAGCTGTCCGCTAAGCTGGATAGCTTTTATTTTTTGGCCCAATTCCGAACCACTAGCAACTTCTTGACGTAAAAGACTGCCGCTAGAAAGATGAATAAGCTTAAATCTTTCTGCTAAAATTTCCGATTGGGTTCCTTTACCGGCACCTGGGCTGGCAAGAAAAAGAATATTTTTCATAAATAATTTAATTAATTAGAACAAAGTTATTATAGCAAAAATAGCATTTTAGGCAAGATTAACAAAAAAAAGAAGGCTCGAGTTTCCACTGGAGCCTTACTTTTACAATTTTTTGACTTTTTTGTCGGCTATCTTATTCTACTGATTCGACTTTTTGTCGATACTTGAGCGGAGTCAGCGACGACAATCCAGGTTTTGCCGATGCATTTAATGTCGGCGTATTTAACCAGGATATATTTATCGGGAAAAGTTTTCCTGGCCATATAGATGTCCGAGGCTAAACTCGGCCAGGAGATTAATACTTCGACGTCAGGTTTTCCGTCGAATGAAGTGTCGGCCTGAACCACTATATGGTTTTTGCCGTAGGACGATTCAATTTTTATCTCTGTCCCTTTTGGGATAAAGAAACTTTTGAGATTTTTCTGAGCCGATTGAGCTGAGGCGGTTTGATAGCTCATGAGCAATAAACCGCAGATTAAAAATAAAAACTTTTTCATGATTTTTGAAAATTTATTATGGGTTTAAGAACTAAGAAAATTGTTTTGAATTCATTACAAAAACTACCTCTAAATTGAAATTGTATCAAAATTAAAGTTAAACTTAGTAATTAATTCAAATGTTTTTAATTTTTAAGGTTCTATTATTAACTTAATATATTATAATTTTATTTAATATTAGTCAAGACCTATAAAAAATGGTTTTTTATCTTTAAGCCAGTTAATCAGGCTGTCTTTTAATTGCGCCGGCCTAAAATTACAATGCTTAAAATCTTCAATCTTTAGACTCATAAACTCAAGGTGATCTTCCTGACTTTGAATTTCAAAGTTACTCGGAATTTTCGCTTCAAAAATCAGATTTATTTCTTGCTGCCAGATATCTTCTTTCAGGATAAAACTGTTTTCGGAGATTCCAATCAGTTTTTTAATTTCGTACGAGCCTGAACCGATCTCCTCGTTTAGTTCTCTAAGCAGGGCGGTTTTTGCCGATTCGCCGCTTTCGATATGCCCGCCCGGCAAGAAAAACCAATTATCGTTCCGGGGTTTACAGAGGACGATATTATCGCCCTGAAATAATAAGGCGCGCGAAAGCGGGTGAATATTGGCGTTATTTTTTTCGTATTTTTTCATAGATTTAAGGTATTAATTCATATTCTATCACTATTTAAAAAAATAAAGTAATTTAAGATATCCCCATCTTAAAATTTGACTTATTCGCTAGCTTTGCTAAAATAATTGTCATGTCGAATAAAACATTACAAATTAAGAACTGGAATTTATTAAATTCATTAGTCTCATTTAGCTTCTATGCTAGATCGGTTTTTATTTGTAAATGTTATTATAGCAACTAAAAGAAAAATAACAAAAATATAAATAAAAGCCGAATCTAATAAAGATCCGGCTTTTTTGAAAGTTCTTTTAAAATCAAAATCAATAAACGTAGTAAAAACCTCAAAAACAAAAAAGCGATGGAAACAAAAACGAGAACACATTTTCGCCAAATCGGTGAATGGAAATTTTGGCATTCTACTGAAACATTGAGTTTGCCGGGAAAAAATTTAAAAGAAGCGGAGGAGCGGGTTACTGATTGGCTGCAGTATTTTCCCAGAGAAGAAAATTGGGTTGGACAGAATTTTGGTGTCCCGAGTCTTTTCCTAAGAATGGATTGCAGTATTCTAAACGGACATTTAAATCTATACAAAATTAAAGAATGTCCGGATAAAATCGGCGCCATGAAAATTATCAATCCTCGCTTCAAAGCAACTTCCGAAAAATTACAGAGGGGCTGGCCGAATATTAAAAGTTTAGTTACTTCTTATAGTGACCACTCTGATGACGACCTATGGCTTGAAGAAGTGAATTTAGAAGAAGCTAAAAAGAAACCGGGCTTATTATTTATTCGGACAAAATCAGGCGAAGAAATTCCCGATCTGTTTAAAAAATGGTCAGTCAATCCGTTAGAAACGAAAGGCGATAAGAGTTACGGCTTAAAGATGGGCCTTTGGCGAGAAGTTTCCGTAAATGACCTTGATCGTTTAAACTGGAAGGACGGCTTTTGTTTAAGGGCTAGAAAAACTTCCGATCTTAAGAATGTCGAAATATGGCATCCTGATAAGAATAAGTTCCAAAAGCATGGTATCAGCGGCTTTTCAACCAAAATCGAAGTTGAAAATGCCTTGAGAGAAAACGGCAGTATGTATTGTCAGCCGTTTATTATGCCGATGAGATCATCTACCGGCCTTAGAATGATTCTGCAGTTATACTTTATTTATAATTTACAAAAGATGAAGTATGAATATGCCGGCGGGACATTCGTTGAGCGGCCGAGCATTAGAATCAAACGAGAAGGTGATGCGGTTATTGGTTTAGTAAACTAAATTTTAAAAAAGAAAAAGAGCCTGGCTGATTTAAATTATGATTTTAATTCATAACTTAAACAGCACAGGCTCTTCTTTTATTTTTCGAGCTTCTTAGCAATTGCTTCCATAATCTTTGTGTAAAAGAAGCAGCATAGAGCTATTAAAATAATAAATCCTAAAATAATATATTGTCCTTGAGAAAATTTTTTACTCAAACTTAGATAAGTCTCGGCGCAGAAATAGCCGACAAGAACATAGATAATCGATTTAGGAATTGAAATTACCAAGGCAGACAAAATAAAACGTTTAAATGGGACTTTGCTTGTTCCAATAACGATTAAACCAAATGGTCCGATCATTGGAGAAATTTTTATGATCGCAATGGTCTTAAGAAGGTTGTTATTTAGAATTTTTTCCACCTTTTCAACTCGTTTTTGTGTCAGCCCTAAATATCTCAGGAATCGGGATTGGGTTATGCCTTTGCTGGCGTAACCGATCCCGTAGAACATTAAATCGCCCAGGAGGTCGCCCAAGAATGCCAAGGTCATAATGATGTAAACATCAAAATAACCAAGACCGGCAGCGACTCCAGCAGCCATTGTCGCGAATGGTCCTTCAACCAAGGAGACAATTAAGAAAATAAAGTAGCCATGGGAAATTACCCAAGGCGCTAACGTTGTTAGTTCATTGGGAATGTCCATGATTACAATTGTTAAGTGAAACTAATGTTTAATTTTTTTGTTTCCAAATTATTCCCATTTTCAGGAGCTGCCGATGATTTAGAAAATCATAGCCAGTGTCTGAATAAACGGAAAATAGGGAATTAATTTTCTGAGTATACTTCAATGACGCAGTGTGCTGCGGTAAGTTTTTCATATAGTTGATTAAACAATATGTAACGCTTACATTTTTTACACTCAGAGTCACTGAGTTTGCAGCAAACATTAACATCGTTTGCTTAGGGTCAATCTTTCCTTCCGGCTGACCGAGTGACCAGCCGAACCAATGGAAAGTGGAAAAAAATTTGCTCGGAGCAAAAATTGCTTCCGGGCCAGCAAAAGGGATATTGTGGAAATATCCGATATTCGGTCCGATTAACAACTTGTCCTTAAAAAGACGATAGAAATAACTTACCTCTATGTCTTCCTGGCTAGTTGTTGTCTGAAAAATAGCTTTTTTACTAGTAAGATTAAAATAGATGTAGGTGCCAGATGATATAGCGCCTTTTCCGGAAGACATTTCAATACTCGATAAATGAAAGATTTTTGAGGAATCTTTTTTTACTGAGGCGTTCTTTTGTTGAGCCGATGTACTGGCCAGTAAGCAAAGAGAAATAAGCATTAGCATTAACTTTTTCATTTCGTGTTTTTGGGTTTTGTGAATATTAAGGCGTGGATTAATTGCTAAAATTACCTTTTTAAAAGATAAACTTAGTAATTAACCCCTCCGCAGGTGACGGAAGCCTTATTTTTTAAAGACCTAATATTAACTAATTATTCTAACATATTATTTTTCTTTAGTCAAGATTCCTAGTTTAGAGCCCATTTTCGCCAAGAAAAAAGCTACTTCGTATTCGTAAAGTAGCTTTTTCTTATTTTTTAATAAGAATGTTTTTTAAGTTTAATTGTCGCATAAGGCATTATATTTAGCCCATCGTTTGCCGTGTTCTAAATATAATTTTACGGATTCCGCTTTGAGCAGCGCTTTTTGATTTTCATCAAAGCCACCACTACTGCAGATAGTTTCAATATTTTTTCCAACCAACTTGCAAAAATAATTACCGCGGTTATTGAAATTGAAAATTAAGGGGAGGAACCATTCTTTATAGGCCCTTCCTTTCTCCGGATTAGAATCGTATTCAGAGCGATTATTGCTTACCTCATCAACGAGAACCTCGACAAATAAATTGGCCAGACGTTCATTTTTTACGCGTAAAGCAACTTTATCAAGTAGGGAAATCAGGTAATCTCTTTTTTCTTTATCGTCTATCTTGCTAATATCGATAAAATGAGAGCCGATTTTAAAAGCATCGAATTTATCAAGACTAGGATTATAAAAATAATTAAGTCTTTTTTCCATCGATTTTAGAATCGTTAGCGGCAGCTTCTTTACTTCATAATAAACTGGCATAATAGTGCTGTATTCGCCGAGTTTCTCAAAAAGTGTGAGTTTTAGTTTAAGAGTTTCATTTTCTTTTTGAAGTGAATTAATCTGAATTTGCAGCGGTGCGATAGTAAGAAATTTTTTATTATCAGATTTATAATCTTCAGACTCTTTTTTATTCTTATCTCTGAAAGAAATAGGGAATAGCTTCATTATTAAATAAAGAATTATCATCCCCATTATTATTATGACGATTGTTTTTGCATCCATGGCCTTTGATTTTGTGTGACGTTTTTCCAAAATTTTAATTTGAATATGTGCTGTAGTAACGAAGATATTAGATAGTAAATCAGCAGAAATTCCGGCAGAATGAAGATTAATCCGAAACTTAAACCAATCGCTAGGATAAGCGCGAGACTTGATCCGGTAAAAAATCCCAGACCAGTTCCAAAACCGTTTTTAAAATTGGCTTTGAAATTGAATCCATCAAGGCTGAATACGCCTTGCAGTAGAGTAAGAATAATACCACCGGTGTAGCACATTAACAGACCAATGAGAAAACTGAATAGTATTCCCCCTCCACTTAATAATAAACCGCCGCTAAATCCAATTATCAAGCCAGTTATTAAACCGCACCAAATGGATTCGATGAATTTATTATTTATATTATTATTTTTAACCTTCTTTATAAGGGTAATAATTTCCATTATTAAGAAAGTAAAAACAAAAATACAGCTAATATCCCAGGCGCGGCTAACATTAATCGGTAAACTTAGTTGAGTGAATGGATATGTCAAATTACTTAGAAGAATCTTGTTCACTGACAGGACTGACCCGGTTTTTGACAATTCAATGGAATAAAATAATCCGACGGTCATCATAGCCATTAGGGCAATAAACCACGATTGATTAATAAGCTTTTTCATTTTACGTTCGGTTTTTTGGTTTTAGTTTTTAGATAGGTCCCCAGCTTTCTCAAAAGATTTTTTTTGACTTTCGGGACCACTTTTTTCTGGACGATTTTTTCGTATAAATCTTCGAACTTGCTTTCAAAGGAAACAAGCTTATTCTCAGCGACATCTTTCTGCTTTAATTCATGGCTGACGCCTTTTTTTAAAACTTCAAGATATGAATCCTTTGATTCCGCTAAGTTGCTTTTTTCAATAATCGACTGAGAAACAAATTCTTCAGCCAACTGGGAGTACTCATAGAATTCCGAATCTTCGTTAAAATTTTGCTCTCTGTTAAAAGCATCAAGAAGAACTAAAATTTTTCGAGAATCTTCGACGTTCACTATTGAATCAGCCAGGATTGAAAGAAGAAGTTCTTTCTTTTTCGAGTCTCTGACAAAATTATTTAAATTAAAGAGAATATTCCCGATAGCGGGTGCGCTCCATTTATTTAAACAATTTTTGTAGTAGTCTGCTAATTCTTTCCGGCATGATTCAATCGTTTCTAAGTAGATTCGATTGAATATGTTCGACAGACTTAACTCCGCATTTTTGGTTTTTAGCGTTTCTATTAACTCCCGCTTTTGTTTCATGCCTATAATTTTGCGCAAGGCAAAATTAATGGTAACTGCCGCGACAGCAATTACGCCGATAATCTTCGCTTCTTTTTTCATGGCTCTTATTTTTGAAGGTTTTTATAAAAAATAAATTAGGTTTGTTGTTAAAATTGCCTTTTAAATAAAGACAAATTAAATAACAAACCCAAGTTTTTCTTAACAAAACCTTATTTTTTAAAGGCCTATTCTCAACTAATTATACTACAATTTTATATTAATTTAGTCAAGCAAGGGAGCTCTATTTTTTGGCCAAGAAAAAAGGCCAAAATCTTTTTGGGATTCTGACCTTTTCTTATGCGTTTTTTAGTTTTTAACCTATTATTAGATCTGGACTAAAACTTTTTTTTAGTTTGTTTGACTTTTAGCCTTGTAGCTAATTCATTTAAATCGTGTAGATCAATATTGATATCCATTTTATCGGTAAAATAATTGGTAATTAATTTCTCGATATTGTAGCGTTTCACTTTTTCTTTGTTTAGAGTGGGGTTATCGCTTTCATTTTTATTGCTTTCTTTTATATTTCTGAAGAGAGATTTTAGAAAGAGTTCATCTAAACTTATTAGCGAATAGATTTTGTCATCCTTATAGGCAATTCTTAGTTCAAAGATAAATTTGTCAGAACTTGTCTTTCTTAATTCCTCAAGTTCCTTAATCTTCTTTTCAAGATAGCGTATGTGCAGACTAACCCGCTTTTTACCGATGTACTTACAGATCCACTTCTTTCCATAGATAAGATAAATTACTACGAAGGGAAGTGCGACCAAGGTCGCCGTGGAATTAACGGGAGTTTGTAATAAATCATGGCAGAAGATTGCCAAATAAATTATCATAATCGGCAACTCCAACCAGAGGGTTAATTTTAGACCAGAACGATTTTTTAGATCATTTCCAACAATCTCGCCGATGTTTTCGGCGGTAATTTTTGCTCGTGTACTCATTGTTTTTACTTTTTTAATTCTTCAAGAGTTCTTTCCAGGCTTTGTAAAGTCGTTTCCAGATTTTCTTTTCGGGTATAATACTTCATTGCTTCTTCCTGAACTTTCTTTGTATAGATGTCTTTATTCTTCAGAAAATTAGCAGAATTTTTAACAATTAGAAGTTCAGGGAACTCTTTTTCAATCTCCTCTCCGATTTTTTCGAGTATTTCATCCTCTGATCTGAGGATAAAAGGATCGTTCTTTATTTCGTGAATTTTTTCTTTTATCGCCTTTATTCTCATGCGCCTTTTGCGCATTTCAAGAGACCAAGGATTTACGAAAAAATAATGTACCAGCGCCAAGAATTTATTGGTGTTGGAAATAGCTGGATTATTCATGATAAAATAAATTTGTGTTATTAATAAAAGTTAATTATGTTAATTACCAAATCCACCTCTAATCTCAGATAGATTTAATAATTAACGCAATTAACCTTATTTTTTAAAGTCCGATTCTTAACTAATTATACTACAATTTTATATTAATTTAGTCAAGACCATTTTTGGATAACAAAAAACAGGCCTCAAGCCTGATTTTATTGGTGCGCCGTGCTGGATTTACGCTTACGCTTCGCTTCAGGGCATAAACTTCGAATCCAGTTCTATATATAAATAATAAAGGCCATCATAAATGATAGCCTTTATTATTGGTGCGCCGTGCTGGATTCGAACCAGCGACCATCTCCTTAAGAGGGAGCTGCTCTACCAACTGAGCTAACAGCGCGTAATCTAAAAAAAATCTTTTAGATTTCTTTTATAGAATAACTTATTTGATTTTTAAAATCAATGGTGGCTGAGGAGGGGCTCGGACCCTCGACCTTAGCGTTATGAGTGCTACGCTCTAACCAGCTGAGCTACCCAGCCATATTCATTCATTAGCTATTTCTACCTGTGCGCCCGGCAGGATTTGAACCCGCAACCTCTTGGTCCGAAGCCAAGTGCTCTATCCAGTTGAGCTACAAGCGCAAGAACACATCCTTAATTAAGGAAGTGTTTATATTTCGAGAATGGGATTAATTATCTTTTACCTTTTAAAGCCTGCTTTAGATGATAGCCGGTTTTAAATTTCGCAACCTTAACGGCCGGAATAGTAATTCGCTCGCTTGGTTTCTGCGGATTAACGCCACCGCGCGAGTAGCGGACACGAGATAAAAATGTTCCGAAGCCGGCAATTGTGACTTCGCGATCATTTTTCAACTCTTCAATAATTGTGTCAGTTAAGACATCAATCATTTTTTCCGCTTGCTTTTTGTTTAGCCCTTCGACATCTTTGGAAATTTTGTCGATGAGTTGTACTTTATTCATATTATTTGCTCCGCACTAAAAAGCGGATTTATTTTACTTTTATATAAAGCAAATTAATAATTTAATTATCGGGCAAATTCAGTCACGCGCAGTTCTCTAATAACATTAACTTTAATCTCACCTGGATATTTTAGCTCAGTTTCTATCTTCTTGGCAATATCTCGAGCTAATTCATGGGCTTGTAAATCAGTAATCTGTTCCGGTTGAACGAAAACGCGTACTTCACGTCCCGCTTGAATCGCATAAGCTTTATCAATCCCTTCAAATGAAGTCGCGATTTTTTCGAGCTCTTCAAGGCGATGGATATAATTTTCATAATTATCGCTGCGCGCTCCCGGTCGAGCGGAAGAAATCGCATCAGCAACCTTAACGATTACCGAAATTAAACCAGCTGGCTTATCATCATGATGAGTTTCAATTGGGGCGATAATTTCCGGCGGTAAATTGAATTTACGGGCGATGTCGCGGCCGATTTCGGTATGATTTCCCTGAACTTCATGATCAACTGCCTTACCAATATCATGGAGCAATCCGCCTTTTTTAGCAAGGGTTACATCAGCGCCGAGCTGTTCGGCGAGCATCGCGGAAAGATGAGCAACTTCAACGGAATGGCGTAGCGCATTTTGCCCATAACTAGTTCGATATTTTAAACGGCCGATAATCTGCACTAATTTCGGATCGAAACCGGCAATACCAACTTCATACATCGCTTCTTCACCGGCCTTTTTAATATCAAGCGCAATATCTTTTTTAGCGCTTTCAACTGCTTCTTCAATCTTCGTCGGATGAATTCGGCCGTCTTTGATTAAATAATCTAAAGTCTTTTTTGCAATATGGCGGCGGATTAAGGAGAAACCGGAAACGGTAATCGCGTTAGGCGTATCATCAACAATAATTTCCACGCCAGTCATCTGTTCAATCGCTTTAATATTACGTCCTTCGCGGCCGATAATTCGGCCCTTCATTTCATCGTTTGGCAGCTCAACAGTCGTAGTTGTTAATTCGACAGTATAAGCGGAAACCATTCTTTGCATCGCGAGCGCTAAGAAATCCTTAGCCTTATCGTTAATCGCCTCCTCGGAATAATTTTCTAACTTATTAATACGAACCATTAAATCCTCGGCGCATTTATCCTCGACGTCTTTCAGGAGAATTTCCTTAGCGTCGTCTTTGCTTAATTTGGAAATTTCTTCAAGTTTTTTCTCTTGGTCATCTTTAATCGTTTTAATTTTTTCTTTAATGTCTTGGACCTCAGTTACTTTATCATATAGCTTCTGCTGCTTCTCCTGAAGGTCTAAGAGTTTTTGCGAGAAAGAATTCTCGCGCTGTTCTAATCTTTTTTGTTGATTAGTAATCTCATTACGGCGAGTAGCTTCTTCTTTTTTTGATTCTTCAATAATCTGCAAGGCCTTGTCTTGCGCTTTGAGAACTAAATCTTTTTCCTTGATTTTTGCTTCACCGATGATCTTTTCGGCATACTGCGCCGCGCTGTTTTCCTTCTGGCTCGCATTTTTCTTATAATACCAGAAGCCAATAAAAAAACCGCCAACAGCTAAGACCAAGTAAAGCGCGTACGAAATGTACTGCATATAAATTGGATTGTCTTTAGGAATTTAAAGCGGTAAACGACCGAAATATTTAATTAACAAAAATTAAGCACTTAAAATGGAGCTTTATTTAAGAGAGCTAAATTTATTATCTTGAAGATTTTTGTCTAATATTAACCTAAAAAATCGATAGAACATAAATAATGTTTCTGCAAAAATAATTTTTTAAATCCGTAGTCGGTGTTTAATTTTCTGTCTTATTCCTAAAAACAAATTTAATTAATAAATTATGTTTTTATGTGCTTACTTTAGCATTAAATTTTAGGTTTGTAAAGTTTTTTGAACGGAGACCTTGATTGACTAAAATGAAAAAATAAAGTAATATTAAGAAATAAATGGGGTCTTTTTTAAAATAAATTGAAAAAAGATTGAAGTTTTATATAAAGTAAGCTAAATAATTTCTAAAAATCTCTTATGAATATAACCGAATTAGCCCGTATTTTACGAATTAGCCCGCAAGAGTTGCGCGATATGTTACCGCAACTCGGTTTTGCGATTGGCCAGAAGGCGATTAAGGTTGATAATAATACGGCTAAGAAGATTATTAAAGACTGGCCTTATTTAAGAAGGGAATGGGAACAGAAGAAGAATGAAGCGAATAAGAAAAAACAGGATGAAGTTTTACCTAAAGAGAAAAAAACAATTGCTATCCCGCCGGTTATTACTGTCCGTGCTTTTGCGGAAACGGCCGGAATTCCGATTAATCGCGTTTTAGCGGAACTGATGAAAAATGGGGTATTCACATCAATTAATGAAAAGATTGATTTTGATACCGCTTCGATTATCGGTGAAAATTTAAATTTAGATGTTCAGGCTTCGGTTAAAGAAGAATTAAGCGATGATAAAAAAGAAGATCGCAAATTAGCCGATATTATTGCCGGTGAAAACAAGAAAGATTTGAAAGATCGACCACCAGTTATCGTTGTCATGGGCCATGTCGATCATGGTAAAACAAAATTATTAGATTCAATTCGAAAAACCAATGTTATTGCCGGCGAGGCTGGCGGAATTACCCAGCACATTGGCGCTTATCAGGTTACGCGTAAAGGACGGGTAATTACTTTTATTGATACCCCTGGTCATGAGGCTTTTACCGCCATGCGCAGTCGTGGTGCGAAGGTGGCGGATATTGCGATTCTGGTTGTCGCCGCTGATGACGGCGTTAAATTACAAACTATTGAAGCTTTTAAAATTATTGAAGCGGCGAAGATTCCTTATATCGTAGCCATAAATAAAATTGATAAACCGGCCGCCGATGTTAATCGCGTTAAACAGGAATTATCGACGCAGTTAAATATTACCCCGGAAGATTGGGGTGGAAAAATTATCTGCGCGCCGATTTCGGCGAAAGACGGAACGGGAATTGAAGACTTATTGGATATGGTTTTATTGTTAGCGGAAACCGAGGCGACGAGCCTTAAAGCAAATCCTGATGCCGCTGCCGCTGGAACAGTGGTTGAATCAAATATGGATAAAGCCGCCGGACCGCTCGCGACTATTCTTGTTCAAAACGGGACTTTACGGGTCGGTGATCAATTATGTTTTAATGATATTATTTACGGCAAAGTTAAATCTTTAAAAAATTATAAAGGCGAAAGCATAACGGAAGCAGGTCCTTCACAGCCGGCCAAGATTTTAGGCTTAAAAATTTCTCCGGCGGTCGGCGATATTTTAAATGTCGGCGAAGGCGAAAAAGTTAAGACGAAAAAAATTCGCG
>Ga0209125_1001702_pt1 | contig 19321 bp, 20 predicted proteins | sample BarGraIncub1131A_FD_184503 | JGI IMG/M metagenome (GOLD analysis project Ga0209125, IMG submission 184503) | Arctic peat soil microbial communities from Barrow, Alaska - Barrow Graham LP Incubations 11-31A (SPAdes) (version 2) | ecosystem: Environmental > Terrestrial > Soil > Wetlands > Peat...
TTAAAGCCAGGGCAAGCTATACCTACAGAAAGAGAGCTTTGTAAAATCCAAGGGGTAAGTAGAATGACAATAAATAAAGCTATTATGTCTCTTGTAAACGAGGGGTTAATTTATAGAGAACAGGGAAAAGGAACTTTCGTGTCTATTCCAAAGGTTAATAGTGAAATACCAAGACTTAATGGCTTTACAGAGCAAATGGAGGAGAATGGAATAATTTCAAAGACAAAAATATTATCATTTAAGGTGATTGAGGCAACAAAGAAGTGTAAACTTGAACTTAAAATGCCAGAGGATGAAAATAAGATAATTGAAGTTAAAAGATTGAGATTTAGCGAAGAGCAACCTGTAGCCATAGAAATAGCATGGCTTCCATATTATTTATATAGTGGAATGACTAGAGAGACGATTGAGGATAAATCACTGTATGGTATATTTAGGGAAAAGTATGGATATCATCCGTATAGGGCAAAACAAACAATTGAACCTATAATGCTAAATGTTTATGAGAGTAAACTCCTAAATCAAGCAGATAGTGCCTTGGCACTAATATTTAGACGAACTACCTATTTAGAGAATAAAACACCTATTGAATATACCAAGGCGATATATAGAAGCGATAAGTATAAATATCAAATAACTTTAAAATAAGTAATAACCTTTTAGAACTATTATATTCTTAAGTTATTGCAAAGGAGATCTTATGAAAAAAAGCAAATTTAAAGACTAAAATATATGATGAGGTGATGAATATTAAAGCTATAGTTAATGGAAAACTTATTATGAGGGATAAAGTAATTCAAGGTCACGTAATTATTTTTAATACAAAAATTATAGATATTATTGATAACGATAACTACATTAAATATAAAAAAGAGTTTAAAGAAAAATATAAGAAAGTTATTCTAGAGATAGATGCTAAGGGCAAATATGTATCACCTGGGTTTATTGATATTCATATTCATGGCTCTGGAGGTTATGATACCATGGATGCGACGCAAGAAGCATTAAGAGTTATAAGTACCACAATAGTTGCAAATGGAGTGACAGCTTATTTACCTACTACAATGACTATGGATATTGATAATATATATAGAGCGTTAGATGTAGTGAGAGAAGCGATGAAGGTAGAAACTAAAGGGGCAAAAATTTTAGGAGTACATATGGAGGGACCTTTCATTAATGAAAAATATAAAGGTGCGCAGAAAGCAGATAATATTATAAAACCCAGTTATGAAATCATAAAGGATTATTTAGACATTATTAAAATAATAACCCTTGCGCCAGAAAAAGATGAGAATCATAGCTTTATAAAGAAGGTAAAGCATGATTCTGACATTACGTTGTCAATAGGCCACTCAGATGCAAGTTATGAGCAGACACTTGAAGCAATTGAGGATGGAATAAGTCATGCCACCCATGTTTTCAATGCCATGACTCCATTAAATCATAGAAAACCAGGAATTATTGGTGCAATATTCACAAGTGATAAAACCTGTGAGCTAATAGCAGATTTAATCCACATTCACCCAGCAATATTTAATATCCTAATAAATGCAGTTCATAAAGATAAAGTAGTGCTTATAACAGACTCTATGAGAGCTGGTTGTATGAAAAGTGGCAATTATGATCTGGGTGGTCAGAAGGTAATAGTCAAGGATGGAGCCGCAAGACTTCAGGATGGAACCCTGGCTGGAAGTGTTTTAACCTTAAATAAGGCCATATTAAACATGTTGCATAACAGTAATTTAGAAATTTATGAGGCAGTTGCATTGGCAACACTTAATCCAGCAAAGGTTATTAATATGGATAATAAAAAGGGCAGTATAGAGGTTGGGCTCGACGCAGACATAGTTATTTTCAATGATGATATAGAAGTGTTAACTACAATAGTTGAAGGAAAGTTAGTGTACGAAACTCAAGAATAAAATTTTGAGTATTATTATGAGGTGGTGCAAATATGAGGATAATAGTTGTGGATAATTACGAGGAAATGAGTAAAAGAGCTGCATTAATGATTGCAAGTCAGGTTATGTTAAAACCGGATAGTGTGCTAGGACTTGCGACTGGTGATACTCCACTTGGCATGTATAGGGAATTAATTAAATTGTATAACAAAAAGGAAGTAGACTTTAACGAGGTTAGAACCTTTAACTTGGACGAATATTATGGAATTGATAAAGGAAATTCTCAAAGTTACTATAATTATATGAATACTAATTTATTTAATACTATAAATATAGTTAGAGAAAATATTAATATGCCTGATGGCATGGCAAAAGATATAGATTCTAGTTGCGCAAATTATGAAAATAAAATAAAAGAACTTGGTGGCATAGATATGCAAGTACTAGGCATAGGTGGAAATGGCCATATTGGGTTTAATGAACCAAATGTAAATTTTGAGGCAGAAACACATTTAGTTAATCTTGATGAGGAAACAATAGAAGCTAATTCTAGATTCTTTAAATCAATAAAAGATGTGCCAGTAAAAGCCATAAGTATGGGTATCAAGACAATAATGAGTTCAAAAAAGATTATTTTATTAGCTAATGGATTAAATAAAGCGAAAGCCATAGAAAAAGCCGTTAACGGTAAAATAAATCCTAATATACCTGCATCAATTTTGCAGCTTCATAATGATGTAACTATTATTATAGATAAAAATGCAGCTAGTAGTTTATAAAAACAAAGCACCTGTGCTAGGGTTATGCCTAGCGCAGGTGCTTTGTTTTAAGATACATATTTATTATGGTATGCATTATAATACTATTTATTTAGAGTTTTTAATTCATTTTTTTCGTATAATAAATTATAACAATAAGTTATTATATCACTTCTTTTAATTATCCCAATAAAAACGCCATTATCATCAACAACAGGAACAAAGTTTTGATCCTTTGCAAGGGATATTAAGTTCTCGATGTCAGCACTAATTGATACTGCTTTGTTAGATATATGCCTTGGGATATCTTTAATTATAATTTTAGATGTATCATTAAAACTTAAATTGGGGGTATTCTTTAATTTCCATAATAAATCACCTTCGGTTAAAGTACCTACATAAATCCCTTTTTCATTTACTAAGGGTACAGATGTATACCTATGGTACTCCATTCGTTCTAGTGCTTGTCTCATAGTAGAATTCGGTTTTTCATAAACAACTTCATTTTTAGGAGTAAGAAAAAAAGCTATGTTCATAGTTTATCCTTCCTTTAAAGATTTTTATTTTGTCAGTCGCCTAACTATACCATTATAACATGTATGATAGATTTAGTGATGTATAATCTATTAATATTCCATTTTTTTGATATTTATATTAAGGGTTCCGTGCCACTTTGATTACTGTATTAAGTTTCCACTTCCCTTTTTTAAACCGTATATAATAAAGAGAGCCACGAACGGCCCAATCTATAACCATACCTAACCATACGCCAATGAGCCCAAACTTTAATACAACTCCTAGTAGATAACCTAATGTAATTCTAAAAAGCCACATTCCTATTATTGCGGTTACTAACGTATATTTTACATCGCCTGCACCTTTGAGCCCTGATGGTAGCACAAAAGATATCGACCATAAGGGAATGCAAACAGAATTTACGATAAGTACAACGGCTGCCAAGTGAATTATCTCTTTGTTAGTTGTAAACAGTGATACAATATTTCTAGCAAAGGGTATAAAGATTATGGCAATCACTACTAAAGCAATAGTTGAAAGCTTTGTAATATAAGATAGTGCACTCTCAGCCTTTTTGCTTTCTCCTCTTCCCATATGCTTTCCAACAAGAGCTGTCGCTGCAATACATAGTGAATTTCCGGGTACATTAAGCATAGTAGCAACGGAACTTGCGATTGTGTTAGATGCAATCGCTATAGTTCCCATATTTACTATAAAGACTTGAGTAATTAATTTTCCACCATTAAAAACCAAGGACTCTACACTTGCAGGAACTCCAATACCAAATACAAGCTTTAATAATGATTTATCAAATCTGAATTTTTTTATATTTGTAAGTTTTAAAATTTTTGAACCACGGATGAGAACTATTAATATAATAGTGCCGCCACTAACCCTTGCAATTGCTATGCCAAGTGCTGCGCCTACTATTCCCATGCCTAAAATATTTATAAAAGTGTAGGTTAAGCACACATTAATAATATTCATAAAAATACTAATTTTCATAGGTGTTTTTGTATCTCCAGCACCACGGAGAAGTCCATTTGCAACTAAATCAATAGTTATTAATGGATAAGTAAGTAAGGTTATGCCTAAATATGTATGAGCATTACTTATTACTTCAGGTTCTGCATTTCCGAAAAGTGCAGCGATTATAGGACCTTTTAATAGAAACATCATAATAGTTAAGATGAAAGTAATTATAAGTCCAGAAAAAAGCGCTTGCTTCATAGCGGCATTAGCTTTTTTTATATTTCCCTGACCAACGAATTGAGCTACAACAACCATACCCCCAATTGCAAGGGCAGAAAAGAATGCTATAAATATATTATTTATGGAATCTACCATTCCAATTGCAGAAACCGCTTCTTTCCCTATATGTCCAGCCATCATAGTATTTATCATACCTAGGGATATAACAAATAGTTGTTCGGTTATTATTGGAAGTGCTAAATTAAATACATCCTTGCGTATCCATTTCATGTATGTCGCCTCTTATCTAGTTTTAATAATATGTATATCCTTTGTTTTTAAAAAATTCCATTTAGTTTCTGTGGTTATAATTGCGATAAATATAATTAAACATCCCAAAAGCATTTTTGATGTAAATATTTCATTAAGCATTATAACAGATAAAATAGAGCCAATAACAGATTCTAAACATAAAATAATAGCAGCATGAGTAGGTGGAGTATATTTCTGTGCCACATTTTGTATAAAAAATGCAATCATTGTACTAAAAACTGCTAAATAACCAATTGCAAACATTGTATTTGAATTTAATGGTTGTGGTATAGGTTCATAAATTAAAGCCGCTATAGTTGAGAATACAGCTGCGGTGCCTAACTGTATTATTATAAGTAATATAGCATCCATTTTTTTTATAAAATACCCCACAGAAACTATATGCGCTGCGAAAAATACAGAACATAATAGGGTCAAACTGTCTCCGAGACCAATATATATACCCCCATCTAAAGTTAACATACCAATACCAATAAAACACATAGCAGCCGATATTAACGAATATGAATCTGGTTTCCTTTTGGTAATTGCCCAATAAAGAAAGGGAACAATAACTACATTAGTGCCAGTTAAAAAAGCATTTTTGCCAGCAGTTGTATATTTCATACCAACAGTTTGAGCAGCAAATCCTAAAAACAAAAGAAGCCCAACTAATACTCCAACCTTTAACACATTTTTAGTTATAAGTTTTATTTTTTTTCTGAAAATTAAAAGCATGATTATTACAGAAATACCAAAACGCATAGCCATTATGTAAAAAGGTGTGAGACTACTTAAAGCGTCTTTTACAGCTATAAAGCCGCCTCCCCAAAAAATTGCCACTATAAATAAAGATATATCAGCGAGGAGACTCTTTTTCTTGTAATCATTTTCCATGGTTATCACCCCTTTAATATGTGACGTAATTATTAAATATTTGAAGGCTTGAGCCCGCCCCTAAGGTACAAGTTCTACAATAAATAAATCTTTTTCCTTGCTTAAATCTATAAAGTCTGAATCAACACTTATAAGCGGTTTAGATATATTATTTAGATCTATTTGAATTATTTTTCCAATAGAACCATTACTTAGCTTTATCATTTCCCCGGTGTAGTAATTTGACATATGCTTTATAAAAGTATTTAGATAATTATAATCTAATAAACCAATGCATTCATTTCGCATAAGCTCTAACACCTTAAATGGGTTTTGTTTTTTGCTATAGACTTTGTCAGAGGTCATTGCATCAAACGTATCTGTAATCCCTATTATTTTTGCGAATATACTAATTTTATCTTCGTTTAAACCAAGCGGGTAGCCTGATCCATCTAAACGTTCATGATGCATAAGTACACCTAAACTTACAGACTTATCTAAATCAATAATATTGCGTATAAGTTCATAAGAGTAAATTGGATGTTTTTTAATTTCTTCAAATTCTGATTGTGTAAGCTTTGAAGGCTTATTTAATGTAGTGGGGTTAACAATGGTTTTACCAATATCATGAAGAAAAGCTGAGTATGTCAAAAGGGTTAAATCTTTTTCAGGTAAATTAAGCCACTTGCCCAGCATAGAACTTAAAAGTGCTACATTTACACAATGACGTGTAAGATACTCATCTATAGTTCTAGAATTTGTTATACTAGCTATAATAGAACCGTAATCATTTAGGTTATCTAAAATCTCTTTAGACATACTTCTTATTTCTGTTAAGTCTGGTTCGGAATTCTTATTTATGCTATCTAAAAATTTATCTATGTTATTTGAAAAGTGATTTAATAAATTTTCGGTTTGTATTAAACTCTGTTTTCTTAAACTTTGCGAATTAGGAATTACTATTTCTTTTTCGCTCTCATAGACAATTACAGTGTCTGATGGGTAAAACTCTAATATTTTTTTTATCATAGAATCATTTAATGCAATTTCTTTTGCAACTAAAGTTAAACCGTTTAGTATTAAATTTTCAGCCAAAATCATACTTGGTTTTAGTTCGTAAATGCTTATACTTTTAACCTTTGACTTCATAGATGAATCCCCCTTAAATTTAATTCATGAATCCTGTGAAATTACTCAAATATTAGCAATAAATTCATATATATCTACAGTTTATTTTACCATAAAAACGCGAATTAGACTAAATTTAATAATTATTAAAATTATACTGTAATTGTAGTTAAAAAATTAATATATACTTATTTTTTATCCATTGACATTGATTATTAACATATTTATAATTAAATAAAGTAGAGTAAAATACTAAGAATTAATCTAGTCACTTTATTGGAGTCTATAAGAGGAGAGAGATAAAAACATGGAAATATATTTAGATAACAGCGCAACTACCATGCCTTATGAGGAAGTTATTGAGGCCTTGGCAAGTGCTATGAGAAATTATTATGGTAATCCATCTTCAGCTCATAGTTTAGGGTTTAAGGCAGAGCAAAAACTTAGAGAGATGCGATTAAATATTGCGAGTAGCATAAATGCTTGTAGTGAGGAAATAATATTTACATCAGGAGGTAGTGAAAGTAATAATTTTCTTATAAAGGGGTTCGCTAAAATCTCTTCAGATATAATAACTACTAAAATTGAGCATCCAAGTATACTTAACACTTTTAAGGCTCTGGAAGATTCAGGAATAAAAGTTACTTATATTGATGTAGACGAGAGTGGTAGAATTGATGTTAATGGGCTTATAGACAGTATAACTCGTAACACCCAAGTTGTTAGTGTAATGCACGTTAACAATGAAGTAGGTGTAATGCAGGATATAGAGCTCATAGGGAAATTAATTAAAGAGAAAAGTAGTAGGGTCAAATTTCATGTAGATGCAGTTCAAAGTTATGGAAAGATTCCTATTGATGTTCAAAAATGTAATATTGATTTATTATCTACAAGTGCACATAAAATCCATGGACCTCGCGGAGTCGGATTTGCATACATAAGGAAAGGACTAATACCAATTAGCCTAATAAGTGGTGGAGGGCAAGAAAGAAATTTAAGATCAGGTACAGAGAATTTAGCTGGGATTGTTGGATTTGAAGCTGCAGTAGGAATTATTTGCAAACATCAGCAGGAGAATTTCAATAAAGTTTTAGAGGTAAAGAAATATTTTATAGAAAAACTATCCCAATTAGATAATGTAATAATTAATAGTAAACTAGGGTGTAATTTTACACCTTATATACTAAGTGTTTCATTTGAGGGGGTAAAAGGAGAAGTTCTACTTCATTCATTAGAAGAAAAAGGGATATATGTGTCCACAGGTTCAGCATGTTCGTCAAAAAAACATAAAAGTAGTGAAATATTAAAAGCATTTGGCAGAACTCTTGAGCAGCAAGGTGGAACTATAAGGTTTAGTTTTTCAGAATTTAATACTAAAGATGAAATAGACTATGTTATAATCGAATTAAATAAATCACTAAAATTTTTGAGGAAGTTCTACAAAAAATAATGTAATACAAAAGGTGATGAAATAGCTATTATAAGAACAGAGGAGTGTCTAAAAATGAAGAAATTAATACTTGTAAAATTTGCCCCGGAAATATTTTTAAAGGGACTCAATAGGGGAAAATTTGAGAAGAAACTTAAAGATAATATAAAAAATGTTATTAAAGACTTAAATTATGAATTTATTGAAGACCAAGGTAGATGGTTTATATACTCAGATGTAATGGATAAGATTATAGAGAAGGTTAAAAATGTTTTTGGGGTAATGGAAGTTTGCGTAGTTACTCAGGTTGAAGCTACACTAGATAACATCGAAAAGCAAGGACTTTTAGAGCTAGCAGGTAATCCAGCTAAAACTTTTAAAATAGAAACGAATAGAGCAAATAAAAGCTTTACCCCAGGTTCTATGGATGTAAGTAGAAAAGTAGGAGCTTACATATTACAAAACAATGAAAATGTAAATGTGGATGTTCATAATCCAGAGTGCATCATAAATGTTGAAATAAGAACTATGGCATATATTTATTCTAAAAGAATAAAGGCAGTACGTGGACTACCTTATGGAATGAATGGCAGTACTATGCTTATGTTATCAGGAGGCATAGACTCACCTGTTGCAGGATATATGATGGCAAGGCGTGGAGTAGAACTTCATGCGGTTTATTATCATAGCCATCCTTATACTAGTGAGCGTGCAAAAGATAAAGTAAAACAATTAACTTCTATATTAAAGGAATACACTGGAAAATTAACATTGTATGTAGTTCCCTTTACTGAAATTCAAATGCAGATTATAGAAAAGTGTAGAGAAGACGAGTTAACAATAATTATGAGAAGATTTATGATGAGGCTTGCTTGTGCACTCGCCGAAAAATATGGTATAAATTCAGTAACTACAGGAGAAAGTATAGGGCAAGTAGCTAGTCAAACTATGGAAGGTCTTGTAGTAAGTGATGATGTTTCCGATAGACCAGTGTTTAGACCACTGATTGCTATGGATAAGGTGGATATAATAGATGTTTCGAGGCAAATAGATACTTATGAGACATCCATTTTACCTTATGAAGATTGCTGCACTATTTTTGTTCCAAAACATCCGAAAACAAAACCAAGGTTAATTGAGATAATTAAGTCTGAATCAGTTTTAGATATTGATGCTCTAGTTGAGAGGGCTATTTTAGATATGGAAATTTACAAATAAATATATTCATGTTACTCAATAAATCATGTGTATTAAATTAAAAAAGATGTAAATAATAATATATGAAATACACATTGAAGGGGTGATTAACATGGCTAAGAAAGGTACAGAAAAAAGATCCGGTTCAAAAGATACAAAAGATAAAACTCAGAAAAAGAATCAAAAGGGTGAAACTGTTAAATGACGAATAGTATAAAAAACTAAATATGTGATTGTGAAAAATAAGCTAAAAAAATGATTTATTAATTTGTTAGCTTATTTTTTCTTTATAGAATATATTATGATTCAAGAAATTTGAGTAATATATATTTAACAAAAAACACCTAAGTAAAATTTAATTTACCTAGGTGTTTTTTTTGATTAATCATTTATTTAGTTTACATATCTTCTGATTTATATTTTGATCTATCTTTTGAAAAATTAAGCTTAATAGATAAATATTTATCTAAATATTTATCTACTCCTTTTATTTTGCAAAACTTATAGGCGGTTATAGAAAAATAAGATAATACTCCAGCAATGAACCATCCACCGAGAACATCAGTTGGATAATGCGCACCCACATAAACCCTACTAATTCCTACAAGAATTAGATAGGCAAGTATAATGCCACTCATTACATATGCAATTTTTTTATTTTTTATTCGCTTAAATATAAAGTAAATAAGAACAATACCAATAGCTGTAGAAATAGAAGAATGACCACTTGGAAAACTATAGCCATGAGCCTCCACTAATTTTATTCCCGGGGGCCTAGATATTTTTATTGTGTTCTTGAGTACCAAGTTGATAAAACTAGTAATGCAAATATTAAATACACAACAAATGGCTTCTAATTTGCTATTCAAAAGGTATAATATTATAAAACCAAATAGGGTTATTATTATCTGGAAAGTAGGGTCTGAAGATTTTGAAATAGCAATAAAAAATTGATCCCATCCTAAATTCAGAGAATCTGTTAAATAATAAGGCATATTAATATAATCATCCTTTCTATATTATACTAATTATTGATGCAATTTTAATATTTTTCAATATGAAATACATATAATTCCAATAAATTTGTAAGTATCAAATTTATTATATCAAAATACGAGACAAAAAGATATAGTTATATTCTTTGGGGTAGTACCAGCGAAGCGGTTATAAGTGCAAAGTAAAAGTTAATATTTGTAGATTATATACCATCACTATTTATAATACAAATATTAACCGTGTAAAAAATTCAAATTCCATATGTTTTACTGCATCTAGTCTAAATCCATAACCATTTTTTTCATTAGAAACACGCTCCCAAATTATTCTGAGAAATTAATAAAGTTTATAAAATGATACATATAATATACTTCTAGATAATGCAGCCTAGGAAATCTTTAACCCGTGGGTTCTCTGGATTAATAAAAAAGGATTTAGGATTACCCTCTTCAACAATTTTACCTTCATCCATGAATATCACTCTATCTGCTACTTCCTTTGCGAAACCCATTTCATGAGTTACAACTAGCATTGTCATCCCTTCTTTTGCTAGATTCTTCATAACATTTAATACATCCCCCACAAGTTCTGGATCAAGTGCAGAGGTTGGTTCATCAAACATTATTAACTTTGGTCTCATAGCAAGTGAACGGGCAATAGCTACTCTTTGTTGTTGCCCTCCCGAGAGCATTGCGGGGTAAAAATCTTTCTTATCAAGTAATCCTACTTTTTTAAGTAATTCCTCAGCAAAAGCCACAGCTTCTTGCTTTTTTATTTTTTTAACTTGAGTAGGTCCTTCTATGATATTTTCTAAAACCGTCATATGCGGGAACAGATAAAAATGTTGAAATACCATACCTACGTTTTGGCGCATTTTATTAATAGCATTTTCCTTTTGTACAACTAACTCTTCTTCAAAATATATTTCTCCACTCTCACTTGTCTCAAGAAAATTAACACATCTTAGTAGAGTACTCTTTCCAGAACCACTAGGTCCTACAATTACTACGACCTCTCCTTCATAAACCGTCAAATCAATATCGTGCAAAACTTGATTTTTTCCAAAGCTTTTGTTAATACTGGAAACTCGTATCATTTTTCTATTACTACTTTTGACCACTGTAATAACACCTACCTTTCACTGACCGCGAGCCTTTTTTCAAGTTTATTTACAAAAATACTTAAAACTCCTGTTATTATTAAATAATAAATTCCAGCAAGTACTAAATACTCCATAAAACGAAAATTAGAAGAACCTAGCTGTTGAGCTTTTAGTAAAAGCTCACCAACGGCAATAGTGCTTGCCAAAGATGAATCCTTTATGGCTATTATAAATTGATTACCAAGATTTGGAACTGCTCGTTTGAAAGCCTGTGGAAGTACAATTCTCCTCATAGCTAGAAAATTACTCATTCCAATTGAACGTGCTGCTTCCATCTGTCCTTTGTCTATAGATAGAATTGAGCCACGAAATATTTCTGCTATATATGCAGCATTATGAGCTCCAAATGCAATTACCGCTGATGGGAATGGGTCAAGTCTTACGATATTTGCCAAGCCAAAATATACGATAAAAAGTTGTAATATGATTGGAGTTCCACGAATTATAGTTACATAAAGAGTTGATATATAATATATTATTTTAATTTTTGATAGTCTGCCAAACGCAATAATTAATCCGAATATTACGCCTACTAATATAGCAGCTGCCGAAATTTTAAGCGTTTCAATAGCAGCTGGAATAAATATAGGAAACTTCTCATAAATTATACTAAAATCATAACTCAAATAAATTCCCCCTAGGGTATAACCCATTCTTCTAACAGAATATGTTCTACCAAATTATCTACTTCAAATCATTTATACTCTTTATTTTTGAGTCTTTTGGTATAACTAACTGAGCACCCGAGTAATAATACGGATCAGTGAAATTTACGACTTTAAGTCTTTCAGGAGTTACTGCCATACTACCAAAAATAGCATCATAACGTCCGCTTCTTAGCCCTTCCAGAATTCCACTCCAATCAGTAGTTACTGCTACATACTTAACAACTAATCTTTTAGCTACCTCTTTTCCTATTTCAACATCGAAACCTGTTAATTTGTCATCGGGCGAGATAAAATTAAATGGTGGATACCCCCCACTTAAAGCAAAAGTAATTTTTCCTTCCTTCTTCACTCGTGCCAAACTACTATCCTTTGCGGCCACATCCTTCGACGCTTCAATTGTTTTTTCATATTTTACTTTATCAAGAATATCTTTGCCAAAATACCTTTTGCTAATTTTTGCATATGTACCATCTTTTATTATTGTCCCGATGGCTACGTTAATAGCTTGACGCAGACTATTATCTTCTTTTCTCACAGCAACTGCAATTGTTTCCGTATAAATCAAATCTCCTGCAAGTTTTAAATCTTTATAATTTGCTTGTTTAATTCCATAGAGAGCAACTAACTTGTCAGTTATTACACCATCGATCCTTTTGTTTGCTAATTCCTGTAGATTTAAATTATCATCCTTATAGGACTTAACTTCTGTTATTTTACTATATTCTTTTGCTTTTTCTCCATATGTAGTTCCTGTAACAACGCCAATCTTTATGCCTTTGCTGGCACAAGCGGTAATTAGTCCTCCAGTTACAACGACTGTCAATATGATACAAAGAGTTTTAAATGAAGTTTTCATTAGTAACCTCCCTTTATTTTTTATTAGTAAGTCCAAATCCTAAATATTTACTAATGTCTTCCTCTTCCTCTTCCAATAACAAAATCAAAAATGAATATAATTACAGCTATGATAATCAATAGATGTATCATTCCTCCACCAATATTAAGTATAAAACCCAATAACCAGAAAATTATTATTATTCCTACTAGCCAACGTAAAAATCCCATATATATCACTTCCTTTCACATTTTAATTATTAATAAAGTCTATTTATAACATTTTACAGTTACACTCACTAATCAACAATTTCATAAAGAAGTTATTAAGATTTAACGTTGAATTCTACATCGGACATAAGTGTCTAGTCTATAGGTAGCAATTAAATTGCTCCCTATCATCCCTAAAAGTAAAATTGAGAGACTCTTTGTTGCTCATTTGTCTATTTTTTTTATGCCTTCTTTAATTCTATTAAGTATTATAGCTTTAATTTTAGTTGCTTGATCTTGAGTTATCGTATTAGGAATTACAATGTTTTCAAAATATATTTCTTGTGTTTTAGTTTCCATTGTTTACGCCCCTTTACTTCATATTACTACCTGTTATACCAGTAATAACTTTTATTTTTATTATATACAAATAAAAAAACATAAAAAATAGGCTGCTAGCATAAATAATTATTTAGCTATTAGCCCATCCTATTATTAAAGTGAGATTCAATTTCAAATCAAAAATTTACAATTTATTTCAAATTATTCGCAAACCATAGCGAAAACGAGAATATATATAACTACATAAGTAATAAAAAGTACTTTATTATCGAAAATTGTAAAACGAAATAATTATATAATAAATATATTGAGAAGACCTTTAACTTTGACATTGTGTCCGACGTAATCAGAAGCTTTCCACATATTGGTATTGCACTTGTTAAGAGTTACTGTGTCCACTTATTGTTCCACCTAATAATAGACCTAAAAATCCACAAATTATTGAGTACATTATTAACTTCACTTTTAGCTCCTTAACGTCTGTATTCTGTATCTTCATACCATTATGACATAAATTACTTATTTGATTATACTATGATTACTGTAAATTGGCTATATATAATTATGATGAAGTTAAAGGGAATAAAAAGACTATGCAATGGGAACCGGTCACTATATTAACAATCGTTTCTATGATTAACATCGTGTACCTTTTAACTTTAAAAATCCTGCTAATAAAATAAATTAGCAGGATTTTTTATATAAATAAAAGTGAAATGCCGAGCAAAGTTATAATTGAGCCTAATATTTCTCTTGGAAATACTTTTTCCTTGAATATAATAATTGATACAGGTATTAATAGTATTGGAGTAATAGATGTTATAGTTGAAACGATGCCTGTGGGTGCATGTTGAACAGCTAGCAATGAGAGTGATACACCAATAAATGGACCGAATATTGAACCTATCCCAATATATTTCATAGCCTTCTTATCCTTAAAAGCAAGCAGTACCTTCCTCCAATTCCTTGATGCCGTAATAACAATTGAAAAGCCAATAATTGCTGCTATAATTCTAATTTGGGTTGCAGCAAAAGGATTATATGAACCCATGCCAAATTTACTAAAAACGAGTCCAAAAGCTTGTCCTAATGCACCGATTAAAGCATAAATCAATCCCTTTATTGGATGACAAAGTTTAACTTTTTTATCAACTGGACTTTTAGTTAAAATTACAAGAGAAATACCTACCATAGTTATTATCATGCCAGTTAACCCTAAAGTCGTAATTTTCTCCCCCATAATGATAAAACCAGTAATTGCTGTTATTGGTGGCACTGTTGACATAATTAACATTGATATGCGTGATCCTACCTCAACATATGCCTGAAATAAAAACAAGTCTCCAATAACAAAACCAATTATTCCTGAGAAGGTTAACCATAACCATGTAGAGCCGGAGGCATCTATTGGTAAAATCATTCCTCTAGTAAAGAAATTATATAGTGAGATTAATACAAATGCAATAACGAGCCTTATTAGATTCACAGATATTGAACCAACTTTTTTTCCAGCAGCTTCAAATGATACAGAGGTCATTGTCCAACAAAATGCAGTTATTAGTGCAGCTATTTCTCCTAAGTGATATTGAAACATTTAACATTTCTCCATTCTGATTACTTTTAGATAGTTTATTTAGTTTAATTTAATAATTTATATTTTAAGTTAAATTTAAAAATTGTTTTATTCGCGCATGTTTAGGATTAGAAAATAATAATTCTGGAGTGGAGTTTTCGAGTATCTCCCCATTTTCCATAAAAATAATTTTATCTGATATTTCTCTTGCAAATTGCATCTCGTGAGTAACTACTAATAGAGATATTTTGTCATCTGCAAGAGCTCTAATGACTTTTAGTACTTCACTGACTAGTTTAGGATCAAGTGCAGAAGTTGGTTCATCAAACAGAATTAATTCTGGGTTCATAGCAAGGCACCTTGCTATAGCAATTCGCTGTTTTTGTCCGCCGGATAGGGTACAAGGATAAGAATCAATTTTATCTAATAAATCTACTTTTATAAGTAGATTTTTTGCAATGTCTATAGCATCTTTTTTATTTATATTATTAACTATAATAGGAGCTCCAATTATATTTTCAAGAACAGTTTTATGAGGAAATAAATTAAAGTTTTGAAAGACCATTCCTATTTTTTTACAAGCATTAATAACTTCAACATTATTAAATTTTCTATTAGCTTCTGCAATTGTAATACCACTAAACTCAATGAGTCCACTATCCATATGCTCAAGTCCACTTATACATCTAAGAAGAGTGCTTTTACCAGAGCCAGAAGGACCAATAATTGAGATCACTTCGCCCTTTTTTAGATTTAAGGATACGTTATTTAAAACTTGGTTATTATCATAACTTTTATTTATATTACATATATTGAGTAAATCCATAGTAACACCATCCTTCAAAAACATCATAATTTTATTCGTAGACTGAATATTTTTTTTCGAGTTTTCTAAAAGCCAAAACAATAAGGGAAGTAAATATTAAATATAATATTGCTGCAATAAAAAAAGGAGTTATTGTAAAATCTCTAGTTACGATTTCTCTAGCAGCGCGAAGTATATCCTGTAATCCGATTGCAGCTACTAAAGCTGTATCTTTTATTAAAGTAATTCCCTCATTACATGTTGGAGGGATTATTCGTTTAAAGGCCTGAGGTAATATTATTTTTGACATTGTTTGTCTGTAATTCATGCCTAACACTTTGGCGGCCTCATATTGCCCTTTATCTATAGATTGTATACCTGATCTGAATATTTCTGTAAAATAAGCTCCGTAATTTAAAGAGAAGGTAAGCGCTGCGGCAGTAAAAGGAGAAAACTTAATGCCGATAATAGGTAGTCCAAAATATGTGAAAAAAAGTTGAAGAAGTAAGGGAGTCCCACGAAAAAGCCAAGTATAGATGTCTACAGCTTTGCTAAGTATTTTTAAACTTGAAACTTTAATTAGAGCACCTATTATTCCGAGAGGTATGCTGAAAATAATTGTTGCGATATACAACTCAATTGTAAATAAGCCCCCTTGTAAGATATAGGTGGTAGAATCTATTAAATTACCCAAATATAACACTCCTTTAAAAAAAATCATGATTATTATAGTTACTACTTAAACATTCATAAAAGGAATGTTTAAGTAGTAACTTATTATTTATATATTATATCTTTGCCAAACCATTTTTTTGATATAGTGTTTGCGGTTCCATCACTTTTTATTTCTTCTAGTTGTTTGTTGATTTCATTAGTAAGAGCTATATCATTCTTTCTTATACCCACGCCATAATCTTCTACTCCAAGATTTTCATCAAGTACTTTATAATCACCAGGTTTTTTACTAACATAGTATCTTCCAACTACCTCATCCACTATAACAGCATCAATACGCCCAGCATTTAAATCTAATAGGGCTTCTGTATTATTTGAATATTTTTTGACTAGTTTTAGTGACTTAGTAAGCGATGAATCTTTAGCAAGAGCTGTTTCACTGCTACTACCTAATTGTAGTCCTACAATTTTACCATTTAAAGCACTTTTTTTAGATATATTCGACTTGCTGTTTACAATAATTATTTGCTTATTTTGAAGGTATACTTTAGAAAAAGAAATTTGTTCTTTTCTTTTATCTGTTATTGTTAAACCATTCCATATAACATCAATATCTTTATTATTTAAACTCAATATAATACCGTCCCACTCTACTGGTTTAAAGGTTACTTTAACGCCCAATCTTTTTCCGACTTCTTTTGCCATATCAATGTCAAAACCTACAATTTGACCACTTTTGTCTCTAAATCCCATTGGTGGGAAATTATCATCAAGACCAACTATTAGTTCTTTTTTATCTTTTATATCTTTTAAAGAACTATCTGTTGTACTCTTGCTTCCACAGGCAGTTAGAATAACCGTTGTAAGCATTATAAGCATTACAACTATTAGTAATTTACATTTATTTTTCATTATGATCACTCCTTTATAATTTCTAATTTAATTTTAGTTTATCGTATTAACTTTGTAAAGTTTTAATTTAAAATAACTACACATATAATATGGAAAATAAACAAGAAATCCATAAAAATTATTTTTTAGGTTATTACTTGACAATAAAATAACAAAGTGTTAATCTTATGTTGAAAATTAAATAAATCCTTCAGGGTAGGGTGAAATTCCCAATCGGCGGTATAGCCCGCGAGCCGAAAGGTAGATCTGGTTTAATTCCAGAGCCGACAGTAGAGTCTGGATGAGAGAAGGAGAATAATAGTGATAAATATAGGAGATTTACATTTATTAATTATGTAAAATAGTTAATGAAATGCATTTATATTTTGAACGCGCATGTATTTAGTAAGCAGCACCCTAGGTGATGAACTAAGTACGTAGTTAGTCTGTTGAGCCCTGAAAACATTGTTTTCAGGGCTTTTATTATTTTTTAAGATTTTATTTTACTAAAGTTAAACATACTAAGAAAACAAATACTCAGGAAGAGTGGAATCACAATTACAGAATTAGGGGTGATAAATTGGACAATTATTATATGGAAAGAGCACTTGAATTATCTAAAAAGGCAGTTGGATTTGTAAATCCCAATCCACTTGTGGGTGCTGTTATTGTAAAAGATAATAAAATAATAGGTGAGGGTTATCACGAATATTTTGGTGGACCGCATGCAGAAGTCAACGCTTTTGCAAATGCAAAAGAAAATGCTATTAAAGATGCCGCCTACGATGTTGAAGGTGCAACAATGTATGTAACTTTGGAGCCTTGTGCACACTATGGTAAAACACCACCTTGTGCTGAGGCTATAGTGAGAAATAAAATAGCTAAGGTAGTAATTGGAATGGTAGACCCTAATCCATTAGTTGCAGGCAAGGGAATAGAAATTCTTAGAAAAGCTGGAATAGAAGTTACTTCGGGCCTAATGGATTCTGAAATAAAAAAGACAAATGAAATATTTATAAAATATATAACTCAGAAAAAACCCTTTTGTATTATGAAGACCGCTATGACAATAGACGGTAAAATAGCAACTTCTACTGGGGACTCAAAGTGGATAAGTAATGAAAAATCTAGGGCTTATGTGCATGAATTAAGGAATATGGTAACTGGAATTATGGTGGGAATTGGAACTGTTTTAACCGATGACCCGGAGCTTACTACAAGAAGACAAGGCATTTTAAGCAAAAATCCCATAAGAATAATTATAGATAGTACAGCAAAAATACCATTAAACTCAAAGGTATTAAAATGTGATGAAAAAACAAAAACTATTATAGTTACAACAGAACTTGCAAAAGACACTAAAATTGAGGCTATTAAGAAAAGAGGTGTTGAAGTTATTGTAACACCAAGTACAAATAAAAGGGTAAATTTGAACTCTTTAATGGGTATACTCGCTGATATGGGAATTGATAGCATTCTGCTTGAGGGTGGAAGTACTTTAAATTATTCGGCATTAGAGGCCCACATTGTCGATAAGGTTATTACATTCATTTCTCCAAAAATATTTGGTGGGACTTGTGGTAAAACTCCAGTAGGAGGAGTTGGAATTAAGGATGTGAAGGATTCTATCATGCTTACGGATACAGAAGTTATTAGGTTTGACGAAGACATTATGGTAGAAGGGTATGTAAAGAAAATCGCAACTTTGGGATAGTACAAAGAATAAATTAGAATTAAAGGAGGTGAATAGATGTTTACGGGTTTAATTGAGGAAATTGGAGAGATAAAGTCTATAGCTAAAGGCGCTAAGTCAGCTAGAATTACTATATCTGCTGCAAAGATTATGTGTGGCGT
>Ga0209125_1001705_pt1 | contig 19302 bp, 25 predicted proteins | sample BarGraIncub1131A_FD_184503 | JGI IMG/M metagenome (GOLD analysis project Ga0209125, IMG submission 184503) | Arctic peat soil microbial communities from Barrow, Alaska - Barrow Graham LP Incubations 11-31A (SPAdes) (version 2) | ecosystem: Environmental > Terrestrial > Soil > Wetlands > Peat...
AACGCCTCTGCGTCTGACCCGAGGCAGGAGCCGTATGCGGTAGTGCCGCATGTACGGATCTGCACGGGGGGTGCCGGGTAACCGGTATCCCTACCGTAACTGCGATCATGCTTAACTCAGCTTTGCAGATCATTTCAGTGCCGACTCCTCAGGCGGACTTCCTCTCCTGTTACCTTGTTAAATCAGGATAATACGACAGTCTTTGTTGCATGCCACGCCACGCCAAGCCAAGCCAAGACGCTCCTGGTGCGTTTCACCACATTATTTGTCGGGGTATTGAGCGCAAACGGATTTTCCTCGATGACGAGGACCGGGGCAAGTTCGTCGCCCGTCTAGGAGATGTTCTTCTGAGAACCTCAACCCGGTGCTTTGCCTGGGATCTGATTCCAAATCATTTCCATCTGCTGTTAAGTACCGGGTCTCTTCCTATTGCCTCCGTTATGGAGCGCGTTCTCACCGGTAGATTGGCACCCTGCCGTAACCATAAAGCTAAGTTTCATTTCCAACATCCTCTCCCAGTCGATGCATATTAAGAACACCAGGCGGTGCCCAGGCATCTCTACAGTAACTCACCGCTACATTATTGCGTGGTACTCAATCAGCGCCCGCAAACTCCGGTGGGCCGCCAGGTAACGGGCGTCCTCGGCATACGTGGCCGGATAGATTGGCGGCACCGGTTGGTGAGCGAGTTCGCTGTTCACATTGACGAAGGTGAAAAAGCAGGAATTTGAAAGGGCCTTGGTGCTACGATCACGGCTAGTCCGCTCGATGCTGGCCTCCACGCAGACAAAGCTGCCGCTGGTGTAAACAACCCTCGAGGTATAATGAAGCGTATCGCCGATCCGTACCGGGTGGAAGAAGTTGATCCGGGTCACGGCGGCAATGATGGCACGATCCGGTGCCACCAGACCGGCACAGATCGACGAGAGCTCAAATGCTCGCCGGATCAGATAGCCGCCGAAGATCGACAGGGGAACATTTTCCTTTTCAGGATACATCCGTTCCCATGATTCGGTAACGAGGCGATTGGCCTGGAGCCCCCTGAAACAAGGTTCATCCTGGGACCTGCGCCCCACTATGCCTGTTTCATCCTGCTCCTGATGGAGCCTGGCAAGCATTTCGAATTCCTCCCGAGAGGGAGGCTCCGAAATCAGTGCCTGCTGACGCTTGTACTCTTCCCGGCTTGCCAGTGCCTTGGCAGCCCGTCTCTGCTCGTCCTCGTCCAGGTACTGAAGCGGCGGCAGGATAACACTGCAGGCCTGATCGCCACTGCCTGAACGGGCCACCATGGTAAAATGACACGAGGCAATGTGGTTAACCGGTTCACCCGGTTGTTCCACCCGGATGCCGACCACCAGGGACGATCGCCCCACGTGGTTGATGCGGGCATGGAAGGCGATGTCCCTGTTCACATCGGCGGCATGTCGGACAAAGATGTCGTCGATGGCTGCCGTTACCACGCGGGCGTCGGGATGATAACAGTTCACATATTTGAGCGCCGTCTCTTCGGCCATCTTGTCCAGTTTCTCCAGCAGGAGGCCGAAGCGAAGGTTCCCCTGAAGCGCTTCATTCAGAACCATAAAGCGGCGGCGCAACTCTGGATCACACCCTAGGAGGAGTGTCTGATGGTGAGTAGTTTCGTTCGGTCTTGGCATGGCTAAACTCCCTCTTAATGTTCAACTTTCTTCATCCCTGTCCCATAAGAATATCATCTGCGGGGTGGTACCGCTGTGTTTATTCATTAGATGCTGGGTGCTGCTCAGCTCCCAACCTGTCTTGGACAGGTGGCCTCAATTGGCTGTTACCGGGCGCGCTACAGCTGCGCTTAATATTTAAAATTACACAAAATCTGTCATATATGACATTTCTGCTAAATGCAACGGATACTCTTGTCGGCTTTTACCCGTACTACCGTCAGACTAGATTAATTATCATACAAAACAGAAGGTTGCGCAATAGGATAAATATGATCCATTTGGCCTGCTGTTTGCACCTTTTTTAATTCATAGTCATCTTAGGAGGGTAGAATTCTGGTTTACAATATGGCATTTGGCTTCACCCCACTTGTTTTAATTGCAGTCATTTGGATCGTGAGTTGCCTCAAGGTAGTGAAAGAGTATGAGCGACTGGTGGGTATTTACTGGTGGAACGTATCGTGAATTATGAGACCTAACAATGGAAAGGAGATTTAACTTTATGAAAACTACTAATGCGTATGCTGCGGTAACCGCAAAAACACCGCTTGTGCCGTATTCGATCGAACGTCGCGAGCCCGGTCCGCACGAAGTGCTCATTGATATTCTTTATTGTGGCGTCTGTCATTCCGATATCCATCAGGTCCGTGATGATTGGGGCGGCTCCATCTTCCCCATGGTACCCGGCCACGAAATCGTTGGAACTGTAGTGAAAGCAGGTCTGAATGTCAGCAAATGGAAAATCGGCGACACTGTCGGCGTAGGTTGCTTTATCGATTCGTGCCATGAATGTGAAGCCTGCAAAGAAGGTGAGGAGCAATTCTGCGAAGCAGGGATGAGCGCAACGTATAACGGTTACGAGCAAGACGGGAAAACGCTTACCTACGGAGGCTACTCTACCTGTATCACGGTGAGTGAGGATTATGTTTTGCGTATTCCGGCCGGATTGCCTCTGGAACGGGTGGCGCCGCTGCTCTGTGCAGGCATCACCACCTATTCACCTTTGCGGCATTTCGGCGTCAAGGCTGGCGACAAAGTTGCCATTGTGGGATTGGGCGGGCTTGGTCACATGGGGGTAAAGATCGCCAAGGCAATGGGCGCACATGTCACGGTTCTCAGTCATTCTCCCGGCAAACGCAATGATGCCCTGGCTCTTGGTGCGGATGACTTCATCGCTACCGGTGAAAAGGGTGCCTTCGAGGTAAACGCCAAGCGTTTCGTTTTCATTCTCAACACAATCTCGGCGAAACATGATTACAACGACTATCTGAATCTGCTGCGCCGCGACGGCACCATGGTGCTGGTAGGCATCCCCGAACCGACCCTGATTGCTGCCGGATCGTTGGTCATGCAGCGTCGCAGGTTAGCCGGTTCGCTAATCGGTGGCATCCGGGAAACCCAGGAGATGCTTGATTTCTGCGCTGAGCATAATGTGGTTTCAGACGTGGAGGTGATTCCGATTCAGAAGGTCAATGAGGCGTACGAGCGGGTACTGAAAAGTGACGTGCATTACCGCTTTGTCATCGATATGGCGAGCCTGAAGAACTCTTGAAAAGAGACAGATGATCTGTTCGCAGATGTAAGAAAATCCAGGAGGAAAACACATGAGCTATCAAAGTATTAATCCTAACGACGGCAAAATTATAAAGACTTTTGCACAAATCAGCGACGAACAGCTTGAGACGGCTATTGCAACCGCAGAGGCCTGCTTCAGGAAATGGCGAGACGAGTCATTTGCCGGTCGGGCAACCGTTGCCGCAAAGGCCGCCGCAATCATGCGCGAACGTGTAGACGAGTTTGCCCGCCCCGTTACGCTTGAAATGGGCAAACTTATTGCGCAGGCGAGAGGCGAAGTGCTGCTCAGCGCAGATATCATCGACTACTACGCCCAAAACGCCGAGCGTTTCCTAGCAACTCATCAACTCACGCCCGGTTCTGGTGAAGCAGTGGTTGAAAGCAGTCCGATTGGCGTTCTCTTCGGCGTCCAGCCCTGGAACTTCCCCTATTACCAGCTTGCGCGCTTTGCCGCACCCAATCTGATGGCTGGTAACGTAGTAATGGTCAAGCACGCCGGGTGTGTTCCGCAATGTGCCATCGCCTTTGAAAACCTGTGGCGGGAAGCAGGAGCGCCCGCTGGTGCCTATACCAATCTGATAATTTCATACGATCAGGTGAATCGTGTGATTGACGACCCCCGAATCAAGGGTGTGGCGTTGACTGGCAGTGTGGACGCAGGAAAGATTGTTGCCGGGAGAGCGGGACAAAATCTGAAAAAATCAACCATGGAGCTTGGCGGCAGCGATGCCTTTATCGTGCTGGAAGATGCTGAACTCGATAAAACCGTAGAGTGGGCGGTGTGGGGCAAGATGAACAATACCGGCCAGTGCTGCGTTGCGGCCAAACGTCTTATCGTTGTCGATGAGTTGGCGGATCTATTTCTCGAAAAATTCCGGACATCTCTTGCGGCACTGAAACCGGGAGATCCGATGGATGAGGCGACAACACTTGGGCCCCTGTCCACGGAAGCAGCCCTGGTAAAGTTGCTTGATCAGGTCAAGCAAGCCGTTGCCAATGGAGCCACCTTGGTGATGGGGGGCGAGAGGTTTGATCGGCCGGGCGCTTTTATGCAGCCGACGATCCTCACGAATATCAAACCGGATAATCCTGCCTATCGGGAGGAATTCTTCGGGCCGGTCGCGCTGTTTTTTCGAGTCAAAAACGAGGATGAGGCGGTGACACTGGCCAATGACTCGGACTTCGGCCTGGGAGGTTCAGTTTTTACCCGAGACGTTGCACGCGGCAAACGGGTGGCGAGTCGCATAGAAACCGGGATGGTGTTTATCAACCAGCCAACCTGGACGACAGCCGACTTACCGTTCGGCGGCATCAAAAACTCGGGCTACGGACGAGAACTATCCAGCATGGGCATCCAGGAGTTTGTCAACAAGAAGCTTGTTCGTGTCGCTTCAATCGACGGACCGATATAGGTTCAAGACTGACACAAACAATTTTACACAGCACTTACCCGGAGACACCGCCGGCCAAGGAGACAGCCATGACACAAATAATAAGTCGCGAGATTCGATTGGTTTCCCGCCCCAAGGGGATTCCCCGCGCAGCAAACTTTACCCTGGTGCAAACCACACTGGCACCACTGAAAGATAAGGAGGTGCTGGTTCGTAACCTCTTTATGTCGGTAGATCCCTATATGCGTGGTCGTATGAATGAAGGGAAGTCATATGTTCCACAGTTCGAGATCGGCAAACCGCTGGAAGGCGGCGCCGTCGGTGAGGTCATCGAGTCGCGTGCAACAGGGTTCAAACAGGGAGATATCGTCACTTCCGGCTTGGGTTGGCGAGAATATTTCATTGCTGCCCCGCAAGCTTTAGAGCCGGTTAGCAGTGAGATTCAGCCGCTTTCGGTGTACCTCGGCGCTCTCGGTATGACGGGCTTGACCGCGTGGGCCGGGTTGCAGCAGGGTGAGGTTAAATCGGGAGAAACCATCTATATCTCGGGGGCTGCCGGTGCGGTGGGGAGTGTCGCCGGGCAACTCGCAAAATTACGTGGCTGTCGCGTAATCGGGTCTGCCGGTTCGGCGGAAAAGGTGGCGTTTCTGCGGGAAGAGTGCGGATTTGATGTCGCCTTTAATTACAAAGACGGACCAGTTCTGGAGCAACTGAAGCTGAACGCACCGGACGGGATTGATGTCTATTTTGACAACGTCGGTGGTGAATCCCTTGAAGCGGCGCTCGCACTGTTGCGGTTGCACGGCCGTATCATTGCCTGTGGTGGTATTACTGGTTATAACTCAGAACTTCCGCTCCCGGGCCCTGCCAACCTCTTTAACATAACAACCAAACGTCTGACGATGAAAGGCTTGATGGTTTTTGACTGGATGGATCGTCAAGCCGAATTTCGGGAAGAGGCTGCTGGTTACTTCAAAGCCGGCAAACTGAAACATAAAGAGACTGTGGTGGAAGGAATAGACCAAGCGGTAGCTGCTTTCATCGGTCTTTTCCAGGGACAAAATGTGGGCAAGATGGTCGTTAAATTGAAGTAAGTCCGCATTCTTTTTGTTATATCAACTTCAAAACGTCGGATAACTTCCGATCAAAAACCGGAAATTCGACATCAAAAAAGAATTTGGAGGAAACAGAAATGACAAAACTTTAGTTGGCTGAAAAAGAGTTTGTTGTCCTGATCGAAATACTTAGATCGTCCCTGCCCGATCTGAAAACAGATAGAGTGGGGACCGACAACAAAGAATGGCATGCAGAGATGGTCGAGCGTGAAACTTTTGTCGAAGATCTTATAAAACGATTGGGAAATTAAAGGAGAGATTCTATGAAAAAAGCGTGGATCGATCATGATGCCTGTGTCAGCTGTGGACTCTGTGTGAACAATGTTCCGGAGGTATTTCGTTTCGGCAGCCACGGCAAGGCAGAAGTATACGATCCCGGTGGCGCTTTTGAAGGAACCATCCAGTCGGAGGCTATTGATATTTGCCCGGTTTCTTGCATTTACTGGCAGGAATAAACGCAATATGCACTGGAACCATCATGCCCGTTGAATATAAAAACTATTATGACATTCTCGGCGTGGCCAAAAACGCGAATGACGCGGAAATAAAGAAGGCCTTCCGAAAACTTGCACGTAAATATCACCCCGACATTGCCAAGGACAAGAGTGGTTCGGATCTAAAGTTCAAGGAAATCAACGAGGCCAACGAGGTTCTCAGCGACTCGGATAAACGGCGTAAGTATGATGACCTGGGAGCTGACTGGAACCGTCCCGCCCGGCAGCCGGGACAGCGTCCGGGCGGTTTTAGTGGTGGTGCGGAAGATGGTTCCGAATTCCATTTCGACGGCACGGGCTTCAGTGATTTTTTCGAGCAGTTCTTCGGTAGTCGCGGTCAAACAGCCGGTGGCGCCTTCGCTCAGCGGGGGCAGGATATCGAAAGCGACATTCTGGTGACGCTGGGCGAAGCCTTGCACGGTTCGACGCGCACTATCAACCTGCAACGCGTCGATTCGCGGACCGGGCAAACGTCTATGCAGACCTTGCGGGTGAAGATTCCGCCAGGTGTACGTGAAGCGCAGCTTATCCGTCTCGGAGGCAAAGGCCAGGAAGGGAGTGGTGGAGGTGATGCGGGCAACCTTTACTTGCGGGTGCAATTCGCCGTACATCCTGATTTCCGGGTACGTGGCGCCAACCTGTATTATGATCTTGAATTGGCTCCGTGGGAAGCGGTGCTTGGCGCCACTGTCCACATATCGACTCTTGATGGAACGGTGGCCTTGAAAGTTCCGCCAGGCACGACGGCTGAGCAGGAATTCCGCTTGCGCGGCAAGGGCCTCCCCTCAGACAACGGGACGCGGGGCGACTTGCATGCCATTGTCAAGATCCAGGTTCCACCACTTCTTACGCCGGAAGAAAAAGTCCTGTGGAAGCAGTTGTCAACTGTATCTACTTTCAACCCTAGGAATACACCATGAGAACACGAAATGATCGGGACACCCCCACATTTTTTGCCATGGAGTTGTTTCAGTCAAAGCCTAATGTTCTTTACAGCCTCGATGTGGCAGCTCAATTAGCGGGTGTTCCTCGTCGTTCCATTCTGATCTACTGTCGTGCCGGTCTTGTGCGGTCTATCCTTCAGCCGCCATATGGAATCATGACCTTCACGGAAGAGGCTATTCACACCGTGCGGCGCATCGAACATGTTCGGATCAATCACAGCGCTGATATAACGTTGCTCAAGACTTTGTTTGGCCTGCTCGAAGAGGTGGAACAACTGCGTTCGGAGCTGCGCTTCCTGCGTATGTATAGATAAGGCAAAAAGGAGAATAATCATGAAAATCCTGATGGTACTGACATCACACGACGAACTTGGATCAACGGGTAAAAAAACAGGTTTTTGGCTGGAGGAATTTGCGGCCCCGTACTATGTTTTTAAAGATGCCGGAGTTGAAATCACCCTGGCATCTCCAAAAGGTGGACACCCCCCGCTTGATCCGAAGAGTGATGAAAAAGATTCTCAAACAGCTGCAACAGCAAGGTTCAAGGCGGACAAGGAAGCGCAAGAAGCTTTGGCGCATACCAGGATTTTGAGAGATCTTTGTGCCGATGACTACGACGCGTTGTTTTATCCCGGTGGCCACGGGCCGTTGTGGGATCTGGCAGAAGACAGGTGTTCTATCGAATTAATTGATACCATGTATGCCCAGGGCAAGCCTGTTGCTGCGGTATGTCACGCGCCGGGGGTTTTTCGCCATGCCAAGGCACCGGACGGTTCGCCATTGGTGCAGGGGAAACAGGTCACCGGATTTTCCAACTCGGAAGAGGCTGCTGTCGGATTGACTGATGTTGTGCCGTTCCTCGTGGAGGATGAATTGCAGAAATACGGCGGGAATTATTCCAAAGGAGCTGACTGGCAATCATTTTCTGTTCACGATGGCAACCTGATCACCGGCCAGAATCCCGCTTCGTCCGAGGCGGTGGCAAAAATGGTATTGGAACAACTGTGAGTGGCCCTCCACCTGACTCTGATTCCAAAGTCGCATGATGACTTCTTCCCGAAAAGTTATCTACGCCGCCCTGGTTGGTAATTGCCTGATAGCGTTGACCAAGGTTGTTGCGACCTTCATGACCGGAAGTTCGGCCATGCTGTCGGAGGCGATCCATTCCGGTGCCGATACAGGTAACGAAATTCTTCTTTTGTACGGATTGCGGCGGGCAAAAAAACCGGCCGATAATGAATTCCCCTTCGGTCATGGTAAAGAGATTTATTTCTGGAGTTTTGCTGTTGCCATCGTGCTATTTGCAGGAGGCGCCGGACTTTCACTCTACAAGGGTATTGATCATCTCATCTCGCCGGTGCCGGTAAAGCATTCATACGTCAGCTACGGAGTTATCGGTCTGGCCCTGATTTTTGAGGGAACCACCTGGTACATTGCTCAGAAGGAATTTGCCAGATCAAAAGGCGCGTGGGGGTATATTCAGGCCGTTCACAGAGGTAAAGACCCCACCGTTTTTATCGTGCTGCTAGAAGATTCCGCTGCAATCATCGGTCTTGTCGTCGCATTTATGGGAATTCTTCTCAGCCATATTACCGGCAGCCCTGTCTATGACGCCGCCGCAGCTGTCGTCATCGGACTGATACTCGCTGTAACCGCCCTTTTCCTTGCATACGAGACCAAAAGTCTGTTGATTGGAGAGAGCGCCAATAAAGAGGTCGTACAGGGGATACGGGAAATAGCCGGTTCGAGGAAAGAAATCAGGCACGTCAACGAAGTATTGACCATGCACATGGGACCAGACTTTATCCTCGTGAATATCAGTGTTGATTTTGTGGATCCCATTTTGGCAACAGAGATTGAGGTAACAATGTCCGGTTTGGACAGGGCGATCAAACGTGCTTACCCGCAGGTCCAACGCATATTTATCGAAGTTGAGACATGGCGAGCAAAAGAAGAGCCCATGCCTGTTGATAAAAACAGCGACACCCACCGCGTTGAGCCGATGCATCAGAGAGTGGAGTTAAAATAATGTCGGAGACCTTAGAAAGAAAAGAAACAGGGCGAATTGAAGCTTTCAGCGATGGCGTTTTCGCCATCGCCATAACGCTGCTGGTTCTTGCCATTAAGGTACCGATGGCTGCCGACCTCGGTGCAGGCGGCAATCTCCTCTCGGCTTTGCTGGCACTTTGGCCTCATTACCTCGCCTTTGTGACGAGCTTCGCCACGATTCTTGCCCAGTGGGTAAACCATCATCGGATTTTCACTTTTGTCCAGAGAAGTGACCATACTTTATTGTACTGGAACGGCTTTGTGCTTCTGCTCGTTACGTTCTTGCCATTTCCGACAGCTCTTTTAGCGGAATACCTGCTTCACCCTGAAGGGAAGGTTGCAGGTGCGTTTTTTTCCGGCACGTTCGTCGCAATCGCCCTGGCTTTCAAAGGATTGTGGCATTACGCATCAAAGAACGAAAAACTGCTTGGGTTTGGGCGAAGTGCCGACTCTGCGGATGTGAAGCAAATTACAAAGCAGCTTCGCTATGGGCCGCTTATGTACCTTGTGGCGTTCGTGGTTTCTTTCGTGTCGGTTAGGCTGAGCGTTGTTTTTTGTCTGTGCCTGGCTATGTTCATTGGCTTCAAAGGTTGGCCAACGAGGGGGTGACAACAATAAAACCAATGGGAGCCATTCTCAGCCATGCATTACGGGCAGAACCAGAAAAAATATTCCAATCCAGCTCCAAACCATACAGTCTTGTCCCGGCAACAGAAACAAATCTGTAGTCTGCTATACATTATTCGAACAGGCTCTTGAGTGCGACCTTGCCTGACTGCACAGCAAGAGCCTCTGTAAACGGGAATGAAAAAGGGTGATTGTCGATGAAAGCCACGAGTGTTGCAAAAGACTTTCCTGTTGTTTGCGTGGGCGGTTCGGCCGGTGGCCTCGACGCCTATACCCGGTTACTTCAGCATCTGCCGGTTGATATGGGTGTTGCTATTGTCATCGTTAATCATCTGCGGGAAGTAGCCACCCTGCTGCACGAGATTCTTCCGAACTTCACAAAGATGCCGGTTGAACTGATCACGGAAAAATTAGACATTGAGCCCAACCATGTGTTTATTATCCCGGAAAAGAGGGATTTGCATGTTCTATGTGGTGAGTTCCTTCTCAAGCCGATATCAAAGCCTAGAGGTTGGTCTGATGTGATTACGGTTTTCCTGCGCTCTCTGACGGAGCACTGGGACGGCAAACTTGTCGCTGTAATTGTCTCCGGCTATGGCAGTGATGTGGCGGCAGCGTTGTGTGGCATAAAAGAGGTGGGTGGCATCACCATTGCTCAGAAGCCAGACACCGCCGGGCAGCGGGATATGCCGGAGAGTGCAATAGCAAGCGAGTGTATCGATTATGTTTTATCACCTGAGGATATAGCTAAAGAAATTGTACGAATTGCGCGCGCGGAGCCAAGGGCGGAGTGAAATTGAAGCATGGCGGGCAAAGGAAGAGCCCAATATGGCGGCAACAGCAGATCACGACAAGGAATGTACCATGAAACATCCCGTATTTCCACCACCCTACCGGCGTGAACATGATCCGATAAAGAACGTCAACGAAGTTGTCAAAAAACAGCTTACGGCAGGCCAGAGGGCATCAGACTGGATCGCGGCAAAAATTGGTTCGTGGCCGTTCATCATCGGGCAATCAGTACTTCTCGCATTGTGGGCAATCCTCAATATCACCGCATGGCTGCGGCATTGGGATCCCTATCCGTTCATTTTCATGAATCTCCTGCTGTCGCTCCAGGCGGCCTATACCGCCCCCATGATCATGATGAGCCAGAACAGGGCGGCGGTGCGTGATCGTGTCGAGGCGCACATCGATTATGAAGTCAACTTGATGGCGGAAACCGAAATCAAGGTCATTCTGGAAAATCTTGAAGCGCAGAACATCGCCATGGCTGAAATTCACAAGCTGATCGTGGATATGCAGGCAAGGAACAAGGAAGAGACATAGGTCTCGATTTGGCAGACAAAGGAAGTTTTCCGGGGTTGGAATAAACAACGTACTCCGTCGGTGAACCAATGACAATCAGAATGGAAAAAGAATCCCCGACAGTGCCGCTCGCGGCCCCGAATGATAGACACCATGAAGCGGGCAGCCGCATTCTTCTGCAGAGTCTCTGCCCTCGGGATCGTTTACGGCGATATCGGGCAGGATCGCCGTGGCGTCCCCCTGGTTCTCGCCGTAATGCTGAAATCTCGAAATGATTGGTCGATCTGATTGTGTTTACTGCACCGTTGATTCTGCTTGTGCAATTCGTACAATTTCTTTAGCGATATCCTCTGGTGAAAGAATAAAATCTATACACCCGCTTTCTATTGCACTCTCGGGCATATCAGGCTGTCCGGCTGTGTCCGGTTTCTGTGCGATGGTAATGCCTCCAACGTCTTTTATACCACAGAGCGCTGCGGCACCATCACCATCAAATCCGGAGACAATCACAGCGATAAGTTTGCCGTCCCAGTTTTTAGTCAGGGAGCGCATAAATACTGTAATCACGTCGGGCCAGCCCCTCGGCTTTGATATCGGCTTGAGACGGAACTCTCCATCAAGAACATGCAGATCACGCTTTTCCGGAATAATGAACACATGGTTAGGCTCAATGTCCAATCGTTCCGTAATCAATTCAACCGGCATCTTCGTGTGGTGCGGGAGAATCTCGTGAAGCATGGTAGCCACGGTTCTCAGGTGATTGACAATGACGATGGCGACACCCATATCTGCCGGCAAATGCTTAAGTAAGCGTATATAAGCGTCCAGTCCACCGGCCGAACCGCCAACGCAGACAACGGGAAAGTTTTGTGCGGCACTTTTCTCATTCATTATTATTTACTCCTTTTTGTTTTCTTCATGCGCGGGACACGTTCTTTTACCTTCGTGAGGTGAATAACAGCATCCCGTTTGATGACCCTTACTTTTCCATATTGTGCTGGAAGTTGAGCTTCTCATCGCCATAGCTTGACGCCACGATGTTGGACGTCGGGATCAGGTGTCCCACCAGTTTATTCGCTGAAAGGTCGTCGGCAGATTCACCTTCATCCATTGCATAGACGTCATACATCACTTGACCGACCGGATAGCGGGCCAGGTTTTTCCTGAAATCCGTATCTACGGTTGCATCTTTCATCAAGGCGCTGGCGGCCAGCGTCGGTTTGAAAATTAGTCGAAACGGTGACTTCGGAGTCACCACGGCTGTCCCGTCAACATGGATTTTAGCGAGATGCTCGACGGTCAAATGTGTCGGGTCCGGGTCTTTAGCTCCAAAAGCCACGGCCGCCTTACGAAATATTCTTTGAATCAGGCGTGTCGCGAACGAATCGGGAGGCGGGATGATGTTGCTGAAAGGCATTGCAAAGAAGTTGTGGCTTTTTTGGCCGCTGGTGGAGTTCATGATTTGTAGATTCTCCGATGTATGACCGGAGACAAAAAACTTCAGGGCCAGTGCCGGCACGGTGGTTGTTTTAGTAGGTTTGGTCGCCATCGACAGCCGGCCGATTACACAGTCGGAACCACTTTCATAGATTCCGGTATAGCCGCGTGCCGACTTACTGGATACGAAACGGAAACGAGCCTCGGCCCCCCAGGCATGGACGAGCTTGCGGTGCCCCACGTCGAGTTCGTCGCTATCGTTGGTTAAAGATCTTATCGTAAAGCTGGTCCTTGCGAGTGTGATAAGATCCAGGATTCCAGGGGCTGTGAGGGCTGGCAGGTCACCATACATAGTGGGAATGATTTTGTCATTCCACATGGAATCGGCTTTTTGGCAGGCAGTCCATGAAAGGGTAGAGGCGGGGGTGGTTTTTGCTGACGTGGACGGCTGGATGCTGCTGCAGCCAGCTAGTACACCTATACTGGCAACAACAGAAATTAAAAAATAAAGAATACGCATGATGGTTCTCCATAGAACTGCCACAGAATTATATTTTCGGATGTCACCGCAGAATCATATGGACACAAATCCTTGACCTGATTTTTGCGATATACAAGTGGTTCAACGCCATATATTCCATACGTATAATTTTTTCCAAAGAGCGAAGAGACGGCTCCGCGCTCCTCCATCTGCCTAGGCAAGTCGGGATTCGGCCGTTTTCCAGTCAATGCTCTTGAAAAATACGTCGATATAATCGGCCCGTTTCAGGCCGAAATCGAGCATGTAGGCATGTTCAAAGACATCCATGACCAGAATCGGTATGCCGCCTGCTGGATGCCCTTCGTCGTGCTCGTTGATCCAGAAATTGATGAGTTTACCTTCTACTGAATCCTGATAGAGAACCGTCCAGCCGATGCCGCGCATCGCCCCTGTTGCCCGGAAATCCTTCTCCCAGGCGTCAATACTGCCGAAGCTCTCGACCAGTTTCTTCGCAAGTTTGCTGTCGGCATCGAGTGGTGCTGTGCCACCTAGGTTATCAAAATAGTATTCGTGTAAACGCATGCCGTTAAATTCCCAGCCGAGGCGCCGCTTTAGTTCCGCATACTCGGGTGTGGCAGCTTTTCCCTCTTTCAACAGCTGTTCAAGGATATCAAGCTCCTTGTTGGTATTGGTCAGATAGCCCTGATAGAGGGTGAAGTGGTTTTTCAGTAGCGCATCACTGAAACCAGGGGTTCCGATAAGCCTTGCATACTCTTTTGCCGCGTACGTCATGATGTTTCTCCTTTGTTTGAGTACAATAATTACTCATCATTTTCTCCTAACATTTTATGTTGCGATCCCATTTACACTTGTCAGTCCGGCTTTGCGAGATTATTGATACCGAGTGAACCTTGCGCTGCAATCGCTCCGGCAGATGTTGGTTTGCCTTTGAGTATCCACTCGAAGGCAATACCAATCAGAGCGCACATCGCTGGTCCGACTATGTAGATCCACGTCGTGCTCAGGTCACCGCGCACCAGATCCAGGGCTAATGATCGGACCGGATTCATTGAAGCTTCGGTGATCGGCGCTGCCCAAAGACCCGCAAAAACAATGTACCCGCCCACTGCAATGGCGCCATTACATCCGTCCATGTTGAAACGCGTTTTGTCGGCTGTGTGAAATTTTTTTCATAGAGATTTTAGCTCAGTATCTTTTTTTTGACATACTCTAGACTATGACAATGATCACCACCAATATGGCGAGCGCCGCCCACATATACGTTCCACCGCCCATCCATTCGTATCCATAGCGATTCTAAACGGCCTTCCGTCCTTGAATAACGTTTACCAGCACCATTATAATAGCAATTACGAGCAGAATATGGATCAGACCACCCATGGTATATGAAGTAACCATTCCTAACAGCCAAAGCACTATAAGAATTACACAAATTGTCCACAACATAACATCCTCCTTTTACATGCTTGATTTGATGCTGATTTATTACCTGTCTCTCTGCTACTTCTCCAAAACCATCTCAACCTGGCCTACCTTTTTCTGAACTTTACCTGCGATCTTTTCACCGAGACCTTCACCTTCCAATGTTGGATTATCGCTTAGTTTCCCGGCGACCTCCTTGACCTTACCCTTGATTTCGTGAAACGTACCTTCCTCCTGGTCTTTCGTACTGGTTTTCATGGTATTCTCCTTTTGTAAGTTTATAGTTCTTTCGTTCTGACAAGAAGGTATGAGCAACTAACGCGCCAGAGGAGTCTGAGAATGCAACGGTTTGATTGTAAAAGCTAAAATTGATGGAGAGGTTATGCGGGGCGGGAGGGGGCTGTCCGCGTAATCCGTCACGCACAACAGATCTGTCATATATGGCTGATTACGCCGTAGGTAGTGATCTTTTACGAACGTTATGGGTTCCTCAATATTTTGCACATAACTTTCCATAGTGACTCCTCCAACTGACGATTTTAACATCCTACCTCGTCTGTAATTGCGGGTTCTTCAACAATTCATCCAGAAGAGATAAATTGAATTCGCCCGGAATTGCAAAGTAGTCCCGGACTCCCACCTCTTCCAGGCGCTGGGCTAGAAAGCTGTCAACGGTTACTTGATCCATATGACTTCTCTCTCTTATTGATGTGATAAACGCAATGTTGCTTAGCTATTTGTTGCTCTCTTCGCCTGGCTGGCCAGATAAACTGCCTGACGCAGCCTGTTGATCCCTCCCATCGGTCGATGCTCAGCCAGGGCATTCCAGGGTGAGAAGGCCATTATCTCGCACTCCTCTGCCAGGGCCCGTCCTTCGGGCGAATCGACGTCCTGTACCCCGATCGTGAGTGTTGCTACAGGGATCGGCCTGGAGACAGCTTCATCCCACACGACCGATACGTCCTCAACAGGCATCGCTACGGGATCAGTTTGGGGTTGAACCCGAAATTCGAAGACAGCTTCCCGTGTTTTCAGGTGCCGCACCAGGGCCTGATGCAGGTAATCATCGGCCATGCTGCTCGGTTCTTGAGGTGGCCCCGTCTCTTCGAAACTGGGAACGAGCGAGTATTTCACGGCATGACCAGAGGCTGTTTCCGCTGAACCGAGCCAGTAAGGCGAGCCGCTCCAATATGGCAGTTCCAGTGGGCTGTTGACGATTTCGCCCAAGATCTCCCTGGCGATAATCAGGTGCCGGTAGTTGGAAAAAGCAAGCCAGGCCACGGCTAGCGGATCACCCACGAACGGCATCTCGCGGATCTCGAAGAACTCAACGAATTCAGCCGGTGTCGCGAACGGGAAGACCGGGGAGTTGACGGTCAGGAAATCCTGGCAGCGATTGGCGGTGCCGGGAATGGCCGAAGCCCCTGCCACATCCAGTAACTTGATGGCCATCCCCCGTGCGTCGCCCTTACCATCAGGCTCAATCGTCTCCGCGGAATTTGAGAAACGAACAATCGCCTGGAATACCCGCTTTGGTTTCTGGAAGACGCCGTAACGTAAGTCGTCCGCAACATCGTCACGGATGGTGAACACCCCCCTGACACAACCTGTCGCCTTGGCATGCTGGCCGCGGCGGATACGCCCCTGCTGCGGCTTCATTCGCCCGACGGCTATCTTGACCATCTCCTCGATCAGTCTGACTTCGTCCGGTGCGGGATACTCGCGGTTCAGTTCATGGTTCATCCACAGGACCTCCTGCTAATCGAAGATAGTGTTTATGGGAGCTTGGTGCCTGCTTGCGGACATAACGTCAGGCACGCTAAAGCCTGAGCAGTTTCATGGTCTCGCGCATGAACGCGGGGAGATCGTCCGGTTGCCGGGACGTTACCAGATTGGCGTCAACCACTACCTCCCGGTCCTCATAGAGAGCCCCTGCCTCTTTCAGCTCATCGGCCACCGACATGTAGCAGGTGGCGTGTCTCCCCTGCAAAAGACCGGCGCTGATCAAGATCTGTGGTCCGTGACAGATTGCTGCAACCGGTTTGCCGCGAGCAAAAAAACTCCGGGCGATCTCCAGAGCCTTCGACTCTTTTCTCACCACTGCCGGCGCTTTTCCCCCTGGCAGGACCAGAAGTGAGTAGTCGTCAGAGTTGACCTCATCGAGGGTTTTGTCCACGGCCACTTCGTAGCCGTGCTTGCCTGTGATATTCCCGCGGGCCAGGGAGACCACCGTCACTTCGACACCTGACTCCTTCAGCCGGTAGTAGGGGACCAGCAGCTCAGAGTCTTCAAAATTATCCGCACTTATAATCAAGGCTTTCATATTCCCTCCTGGAAAATACGTAGATTTTGTTCCGCGCTCTTTTATTCCGTCTAGTTAAACCGGCCCTCGTGACACTTTCCTCCCTAGGCTTACTTCGGCATCAGCTGCTGCAGGCGTTGCGGCTCCTCTCCCAACCACTGAGGGTTCCGGGCGGTACCATCGAATATGGATGTGGTCTTGAATGGCTCGAACTCGCCGTGTGCCGCCGCCGTGGCTGTTTTAGACAGCAACGTCCGTACCTCAACATCGCTCATCGGGCGAAACGTCCGCACCGCTTCGCAGGCCTGGTCCAGAATCTCCATGCTGTCGATACCAGTTATGACCACGGAAGTGGGTAGATTCAGCGCGTAATGCAGACACTCGACCGGTGTCACCGTTTTCGACTTCAGCAGAATCCCGTTCGCCATACTTTTCATTCCGAGGATCCCTGTTTTCTGCCGTACCAGTTCCGGCAACACCTCTTTTTCAAAACTGCGATAATGCGCATCCATCACGTTGAGCGGCATTTGGACCGCGTCGAAAGCGAACCCGAAATCCGCCGCTATTTTAAGCATATGCAGATGGATTCTTGGGTCCTTGTGGCCGGTGAAACCGATATAGCGGAGTTTTCCCGCTTCCCGGGCCTCCACGAGCGCGGCATTGGCTCCTTCGTCATCAAAGATTCGGTGCGGGTCTTCGTATCTGAGCACCTCGTGGTGCTGAACGAGATCGATCATGTCGACCTGGAGGCGACGGAGCGATTGGTCGAGTTGCCTCGCCGCTTCTTTCTTTGATCGGCCATCGATCTTCGTCATCAGAAATACCCTGTCCCGGTAACCATCGCGTAGCGCTTTGCCCATGCGGATCTCGCTGGCCCCCTCGTTGTAATCCCAGCAGTTATCCATGAAGGTGATGCCGCGGTCTACGGCGGTGCGGATGATGCGGATGCTCAACTGCTCATTCACTCCTTTCAAGCCGATATGCCACCCCCCGATCCCGATTGCCGAGACATTCTCTCCCGTGCTACCGAGCGTTCGATAGAGCATCTCTTGCATAACAGTGCTGTTTGACATGGTTTCACCCCTGTTGGTCAGTCCATTCACAACTACCCCTTTTCAGGGGGTCCGAATAAAAAAAGAGGCTCTACGGAACTGGCGGTTATGGCAATGAGATTTTGTCGTATTTATATCGTTTTCGGTGACCGTGCTTCTACACCCCACAGCTCGCCCGAATATAGAGACTCGAAGGCTTCAGAGTAGAGCTCCAGCATCTCCGACTGAAAGCCCTTGTCAATCTTGACCGCCTTCTGAGTCCAGGCTGCACAATATCCGCAAACTGTGCAGTCGGTTGTTCGGCAGCAGATATCCTTCATACCGGCAAGGAATCCGTCGAGCTCCTTGTTGTCTATATATACGGGGTCCCATTCCATTGCTGAAAGCAGGCCGCGTTTCTCGGCAAGCTTCTTTAACTTCAAGAGCCCTGAGGTCTTAACAGACCAAGGCCTGAAAAAATACTTTAAAAATGTCCACAAGTTTCCCGATCCGCCTGTCCCGACACCAGACTTGCCTTTATATCCGTACGGCTGAATGAGTTCCAGGAGGTTCCCGTCAAAGCAGCCCTCGGAGTAGGCACGAACCCTCTTTGCCATTACGGATGTGGGTGCGCCTCGTTCCAGTATCTTGAAAGACGAAAAACCCATCTCTATGTATGAATCGATATCCTCAGGTCTGATGAACTCCGATCGAAGATAGTTGGTTGGATCGGTCAACTTCTTCGCGGAGCATCTGAGTGCGCAGTAGTCAATCATGAAGCCCCGACTTGCGTGGCCTTTCTGGGATGCGTGTGCGAGATTGACCATGTGTTGTCCCGACATGGGGCAAAACATCAGGCAGTTGGAGTTTGCGATCAGCTGGAGTTCCAGTTTTACCGCGTTTCTTATCGCCTTAAGCATTGCAAAGTCACGGTTGACGGAAATGGACTCCAGCGTTATGCAGTCGGCCCCTAGCTCCTCCCAGAACTTTGCCTTAGCCACACTGTCAACACGGGCGTATACGCCTACTCGCACTTTCAACCTGGGGTGACGTTTTTTTATGATGGATATCAGGAACGGTAACGATACGGTTACCGCAGTTGCTCCGCACTCTTCAACCATTACCAGCAACCGCTCCAGATCCGTCTGACCCTGCCGGGTGAATTCCCTGTTGTCAATGCATGCAGGGTTGATGAGATAATTGAAGCCGATACCTCTCCCCGCTGCGGCTTGGATATGATCTTTAAGTTGCCCGACGGTAAGAGGGGACAACATGAACGAGGCACGGCCACCACCCATGCTGTCAGATGGGAGTATAGTGGACCCCGGATCGAGGACAATAGTTTAAGATGGTAGCCTGACCAAAAAAAGGAGCAGGCTTTGAGTGAAAAGAATCGTAAAACCTTCAACGG
>Ga0209125_1001706_pt1 | contig 19301 bp, 17 predicted proteins | sample BarGraIncub1131A_FD_184503 | JGI IMG/M metagenome (GOLD analysis project Ga0209125, IMG submission 184503) | Arctic peat soil microbial communities from Barrow, Alaska - Barrow Graham LP Incubations 11-31A (SPAdes) (version 2) | ecosystem: Environmental > Terrestrial > Soil > Wetlands > Peat...
CATGACGTCCTGCCCGTCCATTACCGGGGGGATCGCCTGCAGCTGGATGGGGGTCGGGGTGACATACCCGAGGGCCTCCACGCCGGCCTGAATCTGGGGGTGCAAATTGAACTTTTTGAAATCCACTGTTACTCCTATCTGTTTGTTTTTTCCCACAAAAAACCCCAGAAGCCTGGCAAGGCCCGTGGGGTCCGTTGACTGATTACACAGCCAACTATACCATGATTAGTGGTGAAGGTGGCGGATTTTATTTCCATCCTGACTGGCAACGCTCGCTTATTGGATCCGGCTCACCATATGCGGGCAGTGGTAGTTCTTAGTTCCAGGGCCGTCGGGTCTGGACCGATTACTGTTGACAGGGGCCCGGCAACTCAACTACTATTAGCGCGATTTCACCACCGTAGGAACACAGGGCGGCAATGCACTACAGACAACTGATAGCTTTGCTCATGATATCTGCCTATCTGCTCCTCCCGCTGGATACTTTCGCGAACCTCGAACCTCCGTTTTCCCCTTCCCCGCATAACGGCACCTCCCTGTTGGAGACCGCCTCCCCGAACCATCCCGCCTCGCACTCCCCCTGCTCAGACCGGCACGGGACGGGCGGCTGCACTTCCACCTGCTCCTGCTGTTCCTGCTGCTCATTCTTCGCGCCGCTCCCCACTGGCGTCGCCTGCCGGACCATGCCGCCCGCGATGTCATTCTCGATGCTCGAACCCTTCAAGCGCTTCCCGGAAGTATACCTCCCGATCTTCGTACCCCCGCAAAACCGCGTCTAATCTCCTACAAACAGATTAAGGCTAAGGTTAGGAAAAGTCCTTCTCCTTCAAGCGCAAAACAGGACAGATTCCATCTCGTTCCCAAGCTGGAGCTTGGGAACGAGGAAAAACCTGAAAAAAACCAGATTAAGCCAAAGGTCAAGGCTAAGAGAGGGGGGATACTCAACCTCAACCTTAACCTCAACCTATCTTTAAGGAGCATACCGTGAACACCAAGGAACGCACCCTGTCCCAGTCACTTTGGGACTATTTATGTTCACTCAAGCTGGCCATGACTCTGCTGCTAACCCTGGCCATCACCTCGATTATCGGTACCGTTATCCCGCAGGGGGGCGTTTCGCCCGCATACATCGAGAGCATCAGCCAGGCCAAGATGAAACTCTACCAGGCACTGGGTTTCTTCGACATGTACCACTCCTGGTGGTTCATACTGCTTCTCGGAGCGCTCTCGGCGAACCTTTTCGCCTGCTCCATCAAGCGCCTGCCGCAAATCTGGAAGCTCGTCACCCAGCCGGTGACTACCCTGGACGAGGGGCTGCGCAAGACCCTGCCGAACCTCGCCAGCATTAACTCGCCGGAGCCTGCGCGGGCCCTCAAGGAAAGGATGGTCCGGATCCTGGGCGCCTCCTTCTCGACGCCCCTGGTGACCGAAACGGACGGCGCCTATCACCTGTTCGCCGAGAAGGCGCCCTGGTGCCGCCTGGCGGTCTACGCCGTGCACCTGAGCATCCTGGTGATCTTCGTCGGCGCGATCACCGGTTCCCTCTTCGGCTTCAAGGGGTTCGTCAACATCCCCGAGGGGGAGAGCGTCACGCAGATCGCTGGCCGGGACGGCAAGTCAATAGACCTGGGCTTCGCCGTGCGCTGCGACAAGTTCAGCGTCTCGTTCTACGACACCGGCGCGCCCCGGGAATTCAAGAGCCTGCTCACCGTGCTGGAAAACGGCAAGCCGGTTCAGGGGTACCAGCAGATCCCGGTCATCGTCAACGCCCCCTTGAGCTACCAGGGGATCACCTTCTACCAGTCGAGCTATGGCAAGGCCGGGCAGCACAACTTCACCGTGAGCGGCCCCGACGGCAGCCACCCGGTCGCCGTCAGCGTCCCGAGTGGGGGGTCGGCACGACTGCCGGACGGCGGCGGCATGCACGTGCTGGAGGCGACACCGGACGTAGCCCCGTTCGAGCCTGGCCGATCCGGCCCGGCCGCAAACATCGAAATCCATAAGAAGGGCGGGCAGACAGTCAGGATGGTCGTCTACGCCAACTATCCCGAGCTCAACCTGCAATCGGCCAAGAAGAGCGGCGCTCCCCTCTTCAGCTACGCAGGTGGCAAGGAGAGCGTCTACACGGGTCTGCAGGTGGCCCGGGACCCCGGGGTCTGGATCGTCTGGCTCGGCTGCCTGCTCATGGTGGTCGGCGTCTACTGCGCCTTCTTCCTGTCGCACCGCAGGGTCTGGGTGCTGGTGAAGGATGGAGAAGTCGTCATCGGCGGCAACGCCAACAAGAATCCCGCCGGCTTCGAGCTCTACTTCGACCGGCTGGTGCAAAAGATCAAGGATGAACTTTCGCCCGGGGAGAAGAGATGACCCCGTGGCGCGTGACAGGAGGATGAATTGTGGAGCAATTGTGAAAATCGGCATCTGCCTCAGGTTGCCGTGGCGTATTTTCCGGGCCTATGCTAGAAAAAAGGTAATGATCCGGCACGACAAAGGCCCGGAACCCAGCCTGTTCACTCCTGCCCCGGAAAGGGATCTCGGCCTTGGCCAAAGGGCGACCCACCGGGTCGCCCCTACGAAACCCGGGCGAGCTGGACGTAACAGATGATGACGTACCAAGGGAGGATCGCTCCCGCGGTTCCAGACCCGCCAAGCACCCGAGTCCGCGACAGCCATTTTCGGTGGAACCCATGAAGATCATGATCAAATACCGGCTATTGCTCGCCATGCTGGCCGCAACTGGCGCCGTGGTCATCTGCATGTTCCTCATCATGCAGTGGAGCATCGGCCGCGGCTTTCTCTCCTACATCAATACCATGGAGCAGGAGCGCTTCGAGAAGCTCGCCGATGTGCTGGAGCAGTCCTACGCGACCCGAGGGGACTGGGAGTTCCTGCGCGAGGACCCCTCGGCCTGGTTCAAACTGTTGTCCGAGACACACCCCCGGGAGGGAGCCGACCTGGAACACGGCGACCGGCGGGAAAAGAGGTTCGCCCGGCAGGCGCGGAACTTTCCCAACCTGACCGGCCTGAGGCCGCCGCCGCCCCCCGCGCACCGCTTCGAGACGCGCGTGCTCCTGCTGGATGCGGGCCGCAACCGGCTCGCCGGACCGGCCGGAGAGCGCGACAAGGTCAACTTCAAAAGCATCGTCAGCGACGGGCGGGTGGTGGGGTACCTCGGCATTCTGCCCAAGCAGCACCTGACCGACACCCACCAGCTCATGTTCGTGCAACAGCAGAAACTCGCCATGGCGATGATTGCAGGGGTCATGCTGCTGGTCTCGGCGGCGCTCTCCCTGCCGCTGGCAAACCGCCTGGTGCTGCCGATCCGCAGGCTCGCCGCGTCCATGCACCGCCTCGCCTCGGGCGAGTTCGACATCAGGGTCGCGGTCGGCCCGCTGGACGAACTTGGGCAGCTGGCCCGCGACTTCAACACCCTTGCGCTGTCGCTGGAGAACACCGAGCAGGCGCGCCGCCGCTGGGTGGCGGACATCTCCCACGAGCTGCGCACCCCGCTCTCCATCCTGCGCGGGGAGATCGAGGCCATCCAGGACGGCGTCCGGCAGGCTGATTCCGACTCGATGTGTTCCCTGCACGCAGAGGTGATGCGCCTGAACCGCCTGGTGGACGACCTGTACCAGCTCTCGCTCTTTGACATCGGGGCGCTCTCCTATCGCAAGATCGATCTCGACCTGCGCGCCCTGCTGGCGGATGCGGTTGCCTCCTTCCGGGCCGAGTTCGACCAGAAGGGGATCTCGCTCGAGGCGGATTTCCCGCCGGGCTCGAATTTCTTCGTATTTGCCGACCCTGGGCGGCTGCACCAGCTTTTCGACAACCTGCTGGACAACGCGCTCAAGTACACCGATCCGGGCGGGGAGCTGTCGGTCCGGCTGGAGTGCCGGGGAGACCTGGCGACGGTCGAGCTTGCCGACAGCGCACCGGGGGTCGCCCCCCAAGAGCTGGAGAGGTTGTTTGACCGGCTCTACCGGGTCGAAAGTTCGCGCAACCGCGCCCTGGGGGGAGCGGGGCTCGGCCTCGCCATCTGCAAGAACATCGTCGAGGCGCACGAGGGAAGCATCCGCGCCCTCCCCTCGCCAAAGGGAGGGGTGCTAATCAGCATCGAGTTGCCGCTTACCGGGAGTAGGACATGAACGGGACCATACTGATCGTCGAGGATGAGGAAAAGCTTGCCGCCCTTTTGGGAGACTACCTGAAGCAGGCGGGGTTCGACTCCGTCTTGATCTCCGACGGGATGCAGGTGCTCCCCCGGGTGAGGGACCGGCTGCCCGACCTCATCCTGCTCGACCTGATGCTGCCGGGCCGCGACGGCCTCGATATCTGCAAGGAGATCCGGACCTTTTCCGCAGTGCCGATCATCATGCTCACGGCCCGGGTCGAGGAGATCGACCGCCTGCTCGGTCTGGAGCTCGGTGCCGACGACTACATCTGCAAACCCTTCAGCCCGCGCGAGGTGGTGGCGCGGGTGAAGACGGTGCTGCGCCGGTCGGGCGATCACCGGGCGCCGCCAACGGGCGAGCTTGCCCTGGACGCGGAGAAGTACCGCGCCGTGCTGCGCGGCCACGACCTGGAGCTGACCGCCGTCGAGTTCAAGCTGCTTCACTTCCTATACCAGACCCCCGGGCGCATCTACTCCCGCTCGCAGCTCATGGACCGGATCTACTCGGATAGCCGCATCGTGAGCGACCGGACCATCGACAGCCACATAAAGAAGCTCAGGAAGAAGATCGCCGCAGCGGCCCCGGGCGAGGAACTGATCCACTCGACCTACGGCGTCGGCTACAAGTTCGAGGCCTCCCCGCAGCCGGCAAAATGAAGGAAACGCCAGCCATCCCGTCAGCCTGGCCTGCAATCCGGCGGCGTCACACGCCACCCCCGTTCCACCTCCTGCAGCACACCTACCAGCAAGGCATGCCGGTCACCACAGGCATGCAGATCCCCGCTCTGCAGAGCATCCCACCAATGAGCCGTTACGATTCCACTTCTGTTCCCTACTGCCAGCCCCTAACCGGAGCAAGCATGCATTGCTGCCACCGGACCGCCGTACGGCTCCATTCAAGCATTATAATTTCCGCGAACTGAACTTTCCTGAAACCATACCGACAAGTACAATAGCTCATTACAGAGACAATCCTATTAAAGGATTAACCCCGCATGCCTCAGATCACACCAATTCATATTAAAAAAATATAACACAGTGACGCGCTTTCCACTTAAAGTACCTCCAGCAGAACCCGATAATATAAGCATCAAATGGCACGACCCCGGCAGAAGCTCGTACACATTGGGAACGTTGCCCAACGGGCGCAAACGGTAAGCCCGAAGAGATGGATTCCTGAAACGGTCGGAAACCATCAGACACAGACCTTACACAGACCGTATCAATCCAGGTGGTACAGACCTTCTGGATAACAAACCGCGGAGGCACAAGGAAATGCTGAATAACATGAAAATTGGCACCAGACTGTTGGCAAGTTTCGGATTGATTCTGCTCCTGCTCATTGTTGTGGCGGGCACCGGTTACTGGGGGGTGAAGTCAGGGGAGCAGACCACTGTTACTCTGCTGGATACGGAAGGCCAGCTTTCGCAGCACTCGGCCCGAGCCCGGGCCAACGTACTCGGCATGAGGCGCTATGAGAAGGATATCTTCCTGAATCTGGGTGCCACAGAGAAAGTCGAAAATTACTACAAAGAATGGACAGAAGAAGTTGCAAGTACCAACGAGCGTATCGCAGATCTGGAAAAAGCGAGCATCCACCCGGATGATAAAGAGATGATCAAGAGCATCAAGGAGAATCTGAAACTTTACCAGGCCGGATTCGTCAAGGTGTATGCGTCGATCCGTGACGGCCGGATCAAGACCGGAGCAGAAGCCAACAGCGCCATCGCCGAGTTCAAGGACGAATCCCACAAGATGGAGGCAGCGGCGGTCAAATTGGCCCAGGATGCCAACAAGAAAATGGAGGAGTCAAAAGGGGTTATCGAGAAGGCGACGCAACGGGTTATGCTTCTGATTCTGGTGATCTCTCTGGTGGCGGTATTCATCGGCGTGCTGCTGAGCATCCTGGTGACTCGCAGCATCAAGGGTCCGCTGGCGCTGGGGGTTCAGGTGGCCAATAAACTTGCCGACGGCGACCTCACTATCGAGATCGGGGCTACCAGCAAAGACGAAACCGGCATGCTACTGGCCGCCATGAGCAACATGGTGAACAAGCTGAAGGAAATCGTGTCCGACGTGAAATCCGCCACCGACAACGTAGCATCCGGAAGCCAGCAGCTCTCCTCCGGCTCCGAGGAGATGTCCCAGGGGGCAAGCGAGCAGGCGGCAGCGGCGGAGGAAGCTTCTTCCAGCATGGAGCAGATGAGCTCCAATATCCGGCAGAATGCCGACAACGCCATCCAGACCGAAAAAATTGCCGTGAAGTCGGCGGAGGATGCCAAAGAGGGCGGCGTCGCGGTCCAGAAAACGGTCGTTGCCATGAAGGAGATAGCCGGCAAGATCAATATCATCGAAGAGATCGCCCGGCAGACCAACCTCCTGGCACTCAATGCGGCCATCGAGGCAGCGCGGGCAGGCGAACACGGCAAGGGGTTCGCGGTCGTGGCGAGCGAGGTGAGAAAGCTCGCCGAACGGAGCCAAAAGGCGGCTGCCGAGATCTCCGAGCTCTCTTCCAACAGTGTCGACATCGCGGTGAAGGCGGGGGAACTGCTGTCGAAGATGGTACCGGATATCCAGAAGACCGCCGAACTGGTTCAGGAGATCAGCGCCTCCAGCAGGGAGCAGGATACCGGCGCCGAGCAGATCAACAAGGCGATCCAGCAACTCGACCAGGTTATCCAGCAAAATGCCGGCGCTTCCGAGGAGATGTCCTCCACGGCCGAGGAGTTGGCCTCCCAGGCCGAGCAGTTGCAAAACACCATCGCCTTCTTCAAGATAGACGAGCGCGGCGCGGGGAACCCCACCAAGACAAAAAAGAGTACGGTCCAGCACTTAACCCACGCCAAGGGGAGCGGCTCCGCCGGCAAGGGGCACCGCATGGTCAGCGCCAAGGCCGTTGGCACTGATCTGCAGATGGAAGCCGGCAACCTCGACGATGGCTTCGAGAAATTCTAGCGCATAGCGGCATAACGTTTTATTGAGGGCATGGTTCTGTACGGGGACCATGCCCTCTGCCTATCCCGGTTTGACCCGGGGCGGGTCCCGTCTCCTTCCTGCTTCGCGTGGCCCTATTCCCTCCACCAATAAAGCCCGAGGCTATTCCAGATTACAGCAGCTGCACCTCGCTCACCCGCACGATGAGCAGCGCCTGGCGAAAATTCGCCGTCAGCCCCTCCCGGTACCCCTTCCACCAGTCGCGATCGAGTTCGTCCGTCATCACCTCGTAGATGACGATGTCGTCATGGACCGTCGTGTCCCGGGTCTCCTTCCAGAGCCCGCGGGCCGGCGAGCGCATGTAGGTGGTGATGCCGCCGAAGCGATCCGACAGGTCGTCGCGCACCCGCAGGAACTCATCCTGCCCAAACGGCTTGCCATCGTTGTCATAAAGCGGCAGCAGAATCTGGATAAGGTGCATGGTCCTGTCTCCTCGCGCCTCTCTACAGGGTCTCGCGCACGTCCATGATCTCGCGCACATGGGATCGCATAACCTCCACGAGCCGGTCCTTGGGAACGCCCTGGACCTTGAAGGTGTTCACCCAGGTGCCTTCATCGTTCGAATCCGGGACCTCGCTGAAGGCGAGGCCGACGATATCGCCCCCCGCGGCGTAGATCGCGCTGGTAATCTCGGCGAGTGTCCCCTTGGCGCCGGAGGTGGCGACCGTGATGCGCACCCCCGGACGGCGGCCTCCCAAAAGCTGGAGCAGGGTCTTGAACAGGTCGGACTCGGAGATGACACCTACCAGTGTGCCGTCCCGCATGACCGGCAGGCCGCCGATCCGGCGGTCAGCCATGACGCGCGCGGCCTCTTCCAGCGGCGTATCCTCGGGGACGGTGATGACTTCCCGGGTCATTATCTTCTCGACGGTGAGCTTGGCTAGCAGTTCGTGTATCTCCCAGATCGCCAGCGAGGTCGCGGGCGACGGGGAGGCGAGCAGCAGGTCCCGGTCGGAGATGATGCCGGCCAGGCGGCCGTGACTGTCGACTACTGGCAGCCGCCGGATCTTTCTGTCGTTCATCAGGCGGAGCGCGTCTGTCAATGACATATCTGGAGTCGCGGTTACGGGGTTGAGAGTCATTTTGTCTCGAACAAGCATGGAACCTCCCGGGTCAAGCGTGATTTCAACAGACGCAAACAGTCTCGCGGTTCATAGACCGACCATCCTGCAAGAGTCCCAAGCAGCAGGATCAGTAATGCCAGACAAACGGAAGAGCCGTCGCACGTACCCAGTATAGCAGCTGCGATAAAAGGAACAAACGGGAACAATCCGAAACGGATCACAGGTCACGGACCTCTGATCCGAGGGCCCGATTATGGAGTTATTTGGAGGGGAGCAGGCCGTCGACCAGATCCAGCACCGCGTCATCACGGTTCAGGGTGTAGAGGTGCACGCCCGGCACGCCGGCAGCCAGCAGTTCCCGCGCCTGCCGCCTGGCGTAGGCCACACCCAGCTTCTGCACGGCAGCTGCACCGCCGCGGCTGTCGGCCTCCTCCAGCTCGGCGAGGTAGGCGGGGGGAAGCGTTGCACCGCACATGGCGACGATGCGCCGGATGACCTTGAGGCTCACTACGGGAATAATGCCCGGGATGATCGGTTTGTCGATGCCAGCGGCACGCGCACGAGCGACGAAATCGAAATAATGGTTGTTGTCGAAGAAGAGCTGGGTGATCACGAAGTCTCCTCCCTGATCCAGCTTCAACTTGAGGTAACTGAGATCCTCCAGCGGGCCCGGCGCCTCCGGGTGGGTCTCGGGGTAGCCGGCCACGCCGATTCCCATCCGCGGGTGCACGTCTTTTATGAAGGCGGCCAGATCGGAGGCGTGCAGCAGGGTGCGGCAAGCGGAGAACTCGGGCGGGGCATCGCTCGGGGGATCGCCCCGCAGCGCCAGGACGTTGAAAACTTCCGCCTGCGCCAGATCGTCGAGAAACCGCTGCACTGAGCCCCGATAGGCCCCGACACAGGTAAGATGCGCCATGGTCTCCAGGCCGTGATCCTTCTTGAGCCGGGTGACGATCTCGAGGGTGTCCCCCTGGGTGCTGCCCCCCGCCCCGTAGGTGACCGAGGCAAAGAGAGGGTTGAGCTGCTCCAGCCTCCCGACGGTTTGGAAAAAAGCAGGCCATTCTTTTTTGTCTTTGGGGGGAAAGAACTCCAGGGAGATGAACTGCTCCCCTTGATTCATCTGATCGACTATTCTCATGGAATCTCCGGGCTCGTTACCATCGGGAGATGGCGATGCATCAGATTGCCATATTAACCGCGGAAAATAAACTTTTTTTCGCGTTCTGCACCTATTGTCCATCTCGGCACATCGATTGTCCAGCTCGGCACATCGGCCCAGACCGGAACCGGCCGGGGCCGCGACCTCCGTCCCAATCCATTTTGCGGGAGACCGCCACGGACAGGCGGCAAAGCGTTAGGGGCTGATCCGACACCGGCTGTCAATCCTGCGGCCGGCGCCCAGTCTCTCCTAACTGCGCAAAAAGCGCGAAAAAACAGGCCTTCGCTCAAAAATGCATTGCCGCCCCGTGCCGATAAATGCTATAAATGAAAGGTTCATGACCACAGGATCAGCCCTGTGGTTTTTTCATTTTCAAAAAAGGGAGCAAGTCATGATCAGCGCATCCAACGTCACCCTCGCCTACGGCAAGAGGGTCCTCTTCAAGGACGTCAACATAAAGTTCATACCGGGGAACTGCTATGGCCTCATCGGCGCCAACGGCGCAGGGAAATCCACCTTCCTGAAGATCCTCTCCGGCGAGATCGAGGCGGACAAGGGTGACATTACCGCAGGTAAGGGAAGGATCGCGGTTCTGAAGCAGGACCAGTTCGCCTACGACGATGAGACCGTCTTCAACACGGTCATCATGGGACACAAGAAGCTTTACAAGGTCATGGCCGAACGGGAGGCGATCTACGCGAAGCCCGAATTCTCCGAGGAGGACGGCATCCGCTCCGCCGAACTCGAGGCCGACTTCGCCGAGATGAACGGCTACGAGGTGGAGTCTGAGGCAGCGGTTCTCCTGAACGGCCTCGGCATCCCCGAGGAGATGCGCGGCAAGCAGATGAAGGAGCTTGAGGGCGGCGACAAGGTGCGGGTGCTGCTGGCCCAGGCGCTCTTCGGAAACCCGGACGTGCTCCTTCTGGATGAGCCGACCAACCACCTCGACCTGAAGTCGATCTCCTGGCTGGAGGATTTCCTGTTCCGCTTCCAGAACACGGTCGTCGTGGTTTCCCATGACCGCCATTTCCTGAACCAGGTCTGCACCCACATAGCGGATATCGACTTCAGCAGGATCCAGGTCTACGTCGGGAACTACGACTTCTGGTACCAGGCGAGCGCGCTGCACCTGAAGCAGCGCCAGGACGACAACCGCAAGACGACGGACAAGGCGGACGAGTTGAAGGCGTTCATCCAGCGCTTCAGCTCCAACGCATCCAAGGCGAAGCAGGCGACCTCCCGGAAAAAGCTCCTGGAAAAATTGACCATCGAGGACATGCCGACCTCTTCCAGGAAATACCCCTACGTGGTCTTCAAGCCGGAGCGCCCCTGTGGCGACATCATCCTCGAGATCAAGGGGCTTTCCAAGTCGATCGACGGGGTCCAGATCTTCAAGGATCTCGACCTGATGGTCAGAAAGGGCGACAAGATCGCCTTCGTTGGGAGCAACACCCTGGCGAAGACCACCCTGTTCCAGATCCTCGAAGGGGAACTGGAGCCGGACGCGGGGACCTTCCGCTGGGGGATCACCATCACCCATGCCTATTTCCCCAAGGAAAACAACGACTACTTCAAGAACGACCTGAACCTCATCGAATGGCTGGGCCAGTACTCGCCTCCGGCCGAGGGGGAGAGTTTCGCCCGCGGGTTCCTGGGGCGCATGCTCTTTTCGGGCGAGGAAGCGACCAAGAAGACCAGCGTCCTGTCCGGCGGCGAGCGGGTGCGCTGCATGCTCTCCAAGTGCATGCTGGCGGCAGCCAACGTGCTGATCCTGGATGAGCCGACCAACCACCTCGACCTGGAGTCGATCACGGCACTGAACAACGGGCTGATCTCCTACACCGAGGTAATCCTCTTCTCCTCCCACGACCATCAGTTCGTTTCCACCGTGGCGAACCGAATCATCGAGATCACGCCGACCGGGATCATCGACCGCGTCATGGGCTTCGACGAATACCTCGAGGACACCGAGGTGACGGCGACCCGCGACTCGCTCTGCAGCGGCCACGCGGAGCTGAGCCTGTAAGGATTTGCAGCAGAGGGACCGCAGCCCCGGGGAAACAGGGGGAATACACGGCACCTGCACGGCCAGGTAGTTTCAGCACTGGATAGAATTTTCCCGCTACATCTTGCACCCCTGTTGCGAAGCCGCAACAGGGGCTTTTTTACGCCTAATCGTTCCCGCCTTTCGCCGCGACAACCCTCCCGAACATTACCGGTCAGCTTTCGTTTTCCTGATGTACTACCTAGTCTGCTGGAAAGGGCCATAGTTATGCCGATGGACATTGGCCGAAATCACAAAAAGCCAACGCGCCAGCTCTAATTCAATATAATATTTATAATAATCAGCCGCCTCTATCTATTAAAGTCCATCGATGGATCTCCGATATGTTAAGGGTGAACCGTCACACCCTCAAGACAGGAGTCCATATGCAGTGGTACAGAGACCTCTCTATTAGCGCAAAGCTCATCATCTCATTCATGTTTATGATCATGCTCACGGCTGCCCTCGGCATTTTCATGATCACCAGGTTGAACAGCATCAGTACGACTGCAGAAGATGTGGCTAATCAGCAACTTCCAGGTATGTTGTCCATTTCAAAGATCAGTGAGTATTTCGGCAGCTATCGCCGCGGTGAGCTGCTTGAGGTTCTGGCTGACAAAAAGGAAGACATCGAGAAGTACGTCAAGCGTAACAAGGAAAACCAGGAAAAACTGAACAAGGAGCAGGCTGTTTACGAAAAGCTGATCGACTCAGAAAATGGAAAGAGATCTTACGTGGAGTTTGCAAAAGCGTTACAACTTTACCTGGCAGAAAATCCAAAGATCTCAGAGCTTGCCTTGGAAAACAAGGATGCCGAGGCCAGTGAATTGGCGCGCGGCGCTTCCAGCAAAAATTTCAACGAGGCTCTGAAGGCTCTGGAAGCCGTCAAGGACGCACAGGCCAAACAGATTCTCACTGAAACCAAAACCATGACATCCATAAGCGCGAGATCGCGCACCTTGATAATCATCGCCCTGAGCTTTTGCATCGTTATCGGTTTGATCGAGGCTGTCGTGATTGCCCGCCTCTTGAGCACACCGCTGCGTGATCTGGCGCGAAAGGCAGAACTAATTGCCAATGGCGACCTGAATGTTACAGTCGAGCAGAGCTCCCGAGACGAGGTTGGCCAGCTGAGCGGTGCTTTCGGCACAATGACACACAATCTGCGAAATCTGATCGGACAATTGTCTCAAACCTCCCTAGAATTATCATCTGCCTCAAACGAGCTCATAGCCACAGCCGAGCAGATTTCCACCGGCACCGAAGAGGTAGCCGCACAGGCAGGCACGGTGGCGGTTGCCAGTGAGGAGATGGCTGCAACATCTTCGGATATTGCCAACAGCTGTCACATGGCGGCCGACAGCGCACAACATGCTGCAACCACTACGCAGAAAGGCATCGAGGTAGTAGCACAAACGGTGAACGGCATCCGGAAACGAGGAGAGGAAGCTCGCGCCAATGCTAAGAACATCGAATCGCTGGGAGAACGCTCGGACCAGATAGGCGCCATCGTGGCCACCATCGAGGATATTGCCGACCAGACCAACCTGCTGGCGCTAAACGCCGCCATCGAGGCTGCCCGCGCCGGCGAGCAGGGGCGCGGTTTTGCGGTCGTAGCAGACGAGGTGCGGGCGTTAGCCGAGCGTACCACGCGCGCGACCCGCGAGATCGGCGAGATGATCAAGGCGATTCAAGGGGAGACCAGATCAGCGATCATCTCGATGGAGGCTGGCGTTAAGGGCTCAGAACAAGGGGCTGCAGAGGCCTCTCAGCTGGAAACAGCACTGCAGGCTATCCTGGAACAGGTGAACACCGTCAGCATGCAGGTCAGTCAGATCGCCACCGCCGCCGAGGAGCAGACCGCCACCACCAGCGAGATCAGCAGCAACATACATCAGATCACCCAGGTGGTGCACGAAACTTCGCGGGGCGCCCAGGAATCTACCAGCGCAGCTTCAGGCCTTTCCATCAAGGCCGAGCAACTGCAGTCGCTCATACGGCAGTTTAAGATTTAACCGGCGAACGGGAAGTCTCCCTGACCACGCGCGGGTAAAAAGCTCAGACACGTTACCCTGCCTAACGACAGAGGAGCACTGAGGATCACAGAGGAAAGTGTTACCGGCGCTGGAAACAACTGTTCTCGCTGAGATTGCAGCCGACGGCCTGTGCATCCCAATAACAGTTGTTCCAGTTGGCTCCTGCAGCCGTAGGGTGGGCCGTGCCCACCGAAAGCCGAAGGCCAGGGTACCCGCCCACAGAATCGGCATTGTAGCGACCCCTTGCGGGTATCCAGGCCGACGCTGATCGGTGGGCACGGCCCACCCTACGCTATCTGATTGTTGACCTGAATACTGTAATGTGCTGAATAGTTACGTTTTATTATCTGAAAACCAGGAAGTGATAAAACTTTTCAACCGATCCCCTGCTTACTTCACCATCAGGAAGTTTTTAACGCCGGTGAAGACGATCTGGGCGGCGAGCGCCGCCACGAAGAGCCCGGTCAGCTTGCTCAGGATCGTGATCCCCTTCTTGCCGACCACCTGCTCGATCGATGAGGCGCAGACCAGGAGCACACCGACGCAAAGGACGGCGGCCGCAAGCGCCGCGCAGCCGACGAAGATCTGCCAGGTCTGCTGGATCTCCGCCCCCATGACGAGGAGCGCCCCTGTCGTGCCCGGTCCCACCGTGATCGGTATGGCGAGAGGAACCACGGAGATGGCGCCGCGCTTTTCGCTGGGAGGTGCGCTGTCGTCGCCGTGCACCATCTGCACCGCGGAGAGAAACAGCAGGCTCCCCGCCCCGATCCTGAAAGAGTCGAGCGTGATGCCGAGCAGCGAAAACAGGGTGTTGCCAAAGAAATAGAGCACGAAACAGGCGGCAAGCACCGCGAGGGTCACCCTGACGGCGATGCCGCGCCGTTCGGAGGCCGTCAGTTCCGGCGTCATGGCGAGGAAGGTCGAAAGTACGAAAAACGGAGTCAGCAGGAAAAAGAATCTGATCCAGACCGTGAAGAAAAAGTTCGAATAGATTTCCATTGTAAAGCTGTTTCTCCTTAGTTATGCCTCGGAACAAAAGCCTAAACACAGAGGAGCACAGAGGCAGCAGAGAGAGGATGACAGAGGGAAGTCTAACCTGCGTTTGAAACAACCGTTTCGCTAAGATTGCAGCTGACGAGCTGTCACCCAATAACAGTTGTTCCAGTTTCACGCCTTTCCTCTGTGCACTCTGCTCTTTGTACCTCTGTGCCCCTCTGTGTTAAAAGCTCTGCCTTTGTCTGTTAAACCCTATGCGCTCACCTTGAGCACGATCTTGCCGAAATGCTGGTCTGCTTCCATCATGCCGTGAGCGTCGGCCACCTGCTCGATCGGGAACACCTTCTCGATGATCGGAACGATGGTCCGGTCCGCGAACTTCGGCAGAGCGCGGCGCACGAACTCTGCGACGATCTCCCCTTTTTCCGGCACGGGACGCGAGCGGAGCACGCTGCCGATGATCTGCTGCCGCTTCACCATCATGAGCGCCAGGTTCAGTTCCGCCTTGATCCCGGAGATGACGCCGATGACCACCAGCCTCCCCTTGTAGCCGAGCGAGTTCATGTTGGGAGCGAGGTACTTGGCACCCACGTGGTCGAGGATGACATCAACCCCCTTCTTGGCGGTGAACTCCTTGATGTTCTCGGTGAAGTCCGGGGTCTCCTTGAAGTTGATGACCAGATCGGCTCCCAGTTCCTTCACCCGCTCCATCTTCTCGGGGGAGGCCGTCACGATCAGCTTGGATTTCGGGGCCAGCGCCTTGCAGAGCTGGATGGCAGCCGTGTTAACGCCGCCGCCGCCGCCGTGCAGCAGTGCCGTCTCTCCGTCCTGCAGGCCGCCTATCATGAAGACGTTCAGGAATGCGGTGATGTAGGACTCGCAGACGCAGGCCGCTTCCTCGAAGCTCATCGACTCGGGGATCCGCATCAGGTGGTTCGCATAGGCGACCGCGAACTCCGCGTAGCCTCCGCCGCCCACCAGCGACATGACCCGGTCGCCGACGCTCCAGCCGGTGACGCCGGGACCCAGCTCCTCGATGGTCCCGGCGACTTCCAGCCCGAGAATTTCGGAATCTCCCGGCGGCGGGGGATACTTCCCAGCCCGCTGCACCAGGTCAGGCCGGTTGATGGAGCTGGCGTGCACCCGCACCAGCACCTCGTTTTCCTTGGGGGCAGGCCTCTGCGCCTCCCCGAACTTCAGAACCTCCAGACCGCCAAACCCTTCCATCAGTACAGCCTTCATGGTTTCCGCCTCCTTAGTCGATAATTTCATAATTCATGACATGTGACGTGATGATTTCAAAAAACAGCAAAGGCCCGCTGACAGCGATGCCGTATACGGCACACACTATCTCAAACAACCGCAGCATTGATCAATCGAATTCTGCCTCAAGAGAGAACTCAGCGGAATTTTATCGCGATCCCCCTGGCCTTTATATCGCTGCTGGGAAAGAACAGGTAACTCTCCAGCTCGGAGTTCACCTCCGGATAGATCACGGCGTCCGCCCCGATCTTGCCAGCCTCTTCGCGCAGTGCCTGATAGCCCCAGCTGTAGTCGCCGGAAGAGAGGTCCGTGGGGGAGCCGTAGCGCGCGCGGTGCACCTCGATGACGCCGATCTTCTGATAGGGGCGCAGCAGTTCATCCTGCGCCAGAATCGGCGGCAGTTCGCCGCCGGAGTTCCGCGTCGTGGCGCAGCCGCTGCTGAGAAATACCGCCAGGAGAAGTACCAGCTTGACACCCGCCCGTTTCAATCCGTCACACCTGCCAGTCATGATTACTCTCCGTCGAGGCTAATAGCCTGTGCGCCCTCGGTCCGGGTAACAGTTTAACTGTCATTTTCCTACTTTACAACACTCTTTTACCCGTGATAGTATTTCCCGTTTTCTATCTCAAAAATGATCGAAAGGAAGTACTCATGTCAGGCCACAATAAATGGAGCACCATCAAGCACAAAAAAGGCGCCGCCGATGCAAAGCGGGGCAAAGTCTTCACCAAGATCATCAAGGAGATCACGGTCGCTGCAAAGCTCGGCGGTGGGGATCCGGACGGCAACCCTCGCCTGAGAACCGCTATCGATAAGGCCAAGGCAGAAAACATGCCCAAGGACAACGTGGAGCGCGCCATCAAGAAGGGGGCCGGCGGACTGGAAGGGACCACCTACGAGGAGACCACCTACGAGGGGTACGGCCCGGGCGGCACCGCTGTGCTGGTCGAGGTGATGACCGACAACCGCAACCGTACCGTCTCCGACGTGAGGAGCACGTTCAGCAAGTGCAACGGCAACATGGGCGAGTCCGGCTGCGTCTCCTGGCTCTTCGACAAGAAGGGCCTGCTCGTTTACCCGAAGACGACCGACTTCGACAAGCTGTTCGAGGCCGCCATCGAAGCGGGTGCGGACGACGTCACCGACGAAGAGGAGCAGTACGAGGTGCTGACCGACCCCACCGCATTCCATGAGGTGAAGAGCGCGCTCGAGAAGGCGGGCTTCAAGCCGGAATCGGCCGAGGTGACCATGATCCCGCAGACCATGGTGAAGCTCGAGGGGAAGCAGGCGGAAAACATGCTGAAGCTGATGGACCGCATGGAAGACAACGACGACGTCCAGAACGTCTATGCCAACTTCGACATCTCCGAGGAGGAGATGGAAAAGCTGATGTAGCCAAAACATGGCTGGCCGGAAATGCTGAGGCGCGGCAGAGCGGAACACCTCCGCGCTGCCGCGCTTTTTTGCTCCGGCGAGGTAACAAGGGGATCGCATGATAATTATGGGTATCGATCCCGGCTCTCGTATCACCGGTTACGGCATCATATCGAAAGTTGGGAACCGCCTGATCCATATCGACAACGGCGCCATTTTCACCCAGAGCGCCAAGGATTTTCCGCAGCGGCTGGAACAGATCTTCACCGGGCTTTCGGCGGTCATCGCACAGTATCAGCCTGAGGCGGTGGCGGTCGAAGACGTCTTTCTGGCAAAAAACGCCCAGAGTGCGCTGAAGCTGGGGCAGGCGCGAGGGGCTGCCATCGTCGCCGCGGTCAGCGTCGGTCTCTCCGTGTTCGAGTACACCGCGCTCCAGGTGAAGCAGGCGGTGGTCGGCAGCGGCAGGGCCGAGAAGGTGCAGGTGCAGCACATGATCAAGGCGCTACTGAACCTGCCGGAGATCGCGCAGGAGGATGCCTCCGACGCCCTCGCCGTCGCGGTCTGCCACGCCCACTCCGCCGGGATGAACGCGATACTCAAAATGAGAGGAACCACATGATTGCACTGCTCACCGGAAAGATCGCGCACAAGGCGCCGGACTATATCATCCTCGATGTGAACGGCGTCGGCTACCGGGTGCAGATCCCCCTCTCCACCTATTACGTCCTGCCCGCCGAGGGTGGCGCCGTCTCCCTGCAGATCCACACCTCGGTGAAGGAGGACGCCATCAACCTGTACGGCTTTCGCACCCCCCAGGAGAAGGAGCTGTTCCAGCTTCTGATCGGCGTCTCCGGCGTCGGCCCGAAACTCGCGAACGGCATACTCTCCAACAGCGAGCCTCTGGAACTGGCGGATTCGCTGTTGCGCGGCGATCTGGCCCGCCTCTCCGCCATCCCCGGGATCGGCAAGAAGACCGCCGAGAGGCTCGTCCTGGAACTGAAGGAGAAGGTGAAAAAGCTCGGCATTACCCGGCCGGCCCAGGATGCCGCTCCCGCGGCAGCAAAGCAGGAGATACGCGAGGACGTCATCTCCGCCCTGATCAACCTGGGGTACAAGGAAGCGGTGGTGCAGAAGGCGCTGGGCGAGGTGCGTATCGCGGAGGATGCAACGCTCGAATCGATACTAAAGCAGGCACTTAAGATACTGATGAAGTAAGGCGATCACGGCGAAACCATCCCCGCTTGACCTTTAGCGCCAACTGTTATAACTTGACACGTCTGCATCAAGGAAGCGCCGCAGCACGGAGAGGTATGACCCGCACCATCGCCCCTGAAAAAATTGAAGAGGATTACCAGGAAGCCACCTTGCGCCCGCGCGCGCTCGACGACTACGTCGGCCAGGAGAAGGCCAAGGGAAACCTCGCGCTCTTCATCGACGCCGCCCGCGGCAGGGGCGAGGCGCTCGACCACGTGCTCCTCTACGGCCCCCCCGGACTCGGCAAGACCACCCTCGCCAACATCATCGCCTGCGAGATGGGTGTCAGCATCAAATCGACCTCCGGCCCGGTGATCGAGCGTCCCGGCGACCTGGCTGCGATACTCACCAACCTCGAGGCGCACGACGTCCTCTTCATCGACGAGATCCACCGCCTCTCCCACGTGGTGGAGGAGATCCTCTACCCGGCGATGGAAGACTTCCAGCTGGACATCATCATCGGCCAGGGCCCAAGCGCCCGCACCATCAAGCTCGACCTGCCGAAATTCACCCTGGTGGGCGCCACCACCCGCGCCGGGCTCCTCTCCTCGCCGCTTCGGGACCGCTTCGGCGTCATCTCGCGCCTGGAATTCTACACCCATGAGGAGCTCGCCTTCATCGTTACCCGCTCCGCGCGCATCTTCGGCATGGCCATCGACCCGGACGGCGCGATGGAGCTGGCCCGACGCAGCCGCGGCACGCCGAGGATCGCCAACCGCCTGCTGCGCCGCGTGCGCGACTTTGCCCAGGTAAGGGCGAGCGGCGTGATAACACGTGCGGTCGCGGACCAGGCGCTGGAGCTTCTGGAGATAGACCAGATGGGATTTGACACGATGGACCGGATGATACTTTTGACCATCATCGACAAGTTCGGTGGGGGACCGGTGGGGCTCGACACGATTGCCGCGGCGATCAGCGAGGAGAGCGACACCATCGAGGACGTCTACG
>Ga0209125_1001707_pt1 | contig 19297 bp, 18 predicted proteins | sample BarGraIncub1131A_FD_184503 | JGI IMG/M metagenome (GOLD analysis project Ga0209125, IMG submission 184503) | Arctic peat soil microbial communities from Barrow, Alaska - Barrow Graham LP Incubations 11-31A (SPAdes) (version 2) | ecosystem: Environmental > Terrestrial > Soil > Wetlands > Peat...
AAGTGTTCAATTGATATGGTTCTGTTGCAAATCGAATAACGAAACACAAGCAACTAATTTATAATATATTCGACTTACTAATAAAATATTTTTGATACTTATTTTATCCATGCTTAATTGTATAAAACTCCTCAATAAGAACATAATAGCAACATATTGTAAATGATTTATAGCATTCAACATAATAAGTCTGCAAACAAAAAATGCCGTGAAATAATAAAATTCCACGGCATTTCTTGATATGAACATAGCCTATAGCCACAAAGTGAAAGTAACTCAATTGGTATTGTGTTACTTTCAGAATATCAATACGTGCTTAATAAAGTAAACCCATATCCAATGATATGGGTTTACTTGTGTTCACATTTCATGGTCTATTATTCTCAATAAAGTTTTATTTCTTAGAATTTTCACGTTTAATTAGTAGATTAGTAACGTTGTAACCCGTAAATATAAAACCTAACCCTAATATTAGGTATATCATTATCGTTAGTGGCCATATATTATAGTCCTGAAATAATATAATCAATACTCCACCTGCAATAGCCATTATAATACTATGCCATATTGAGAAATGGTCCATAAATTTGGTCATTTGTAATCCCCCTTTGATTTATTTTAAAAATTGAGGTTTTTTCTACATAAATTTCCGCCTTATTCTTTATTTTTAAAATGCTCAAAACTATTATAAAGTTCTTACTTTCATAGCATTTAATTTTAATACACTCATTTGATGCCCCTACCATCCACATACAAATATTCTAACATATTATTTCTTTTATAAGGAGGAGTGCTCGCAAAACGGTCTCGCCAACATAACTCTGAATTACGCCAGTAGGAACCTTAAAACATCTTCATAAAGGTAAATGTACTTTACGTAGATATTCGTAATTGTTTTGTTATACTTTACACACACAATTTTATAGGGGTTTTAACCCTACGTAATGATGTACATTTACGTAGGGTTATTTGTTTTTAAAATTAAATTTATTGTACGTCAGGTTGTAGAAGTATTAATATCACTTGATTTAAAGTTGATTTTTATTGCTGTTGGTGTGATTCAGAGAAATGTTGGCGAGACCACATAATTGTTTTGTAATCATAAAATTTACCTCCAATGCCTAAGTAAATTAGCCATATTATTTGGTTACATTGTATCTCCAAGAAGATATTCCATCACTTAAATGGTAAATATTTTTAAAATCATTATTTTCCAAAGTGACTACGGCTATGGGACTTCTTGCACCAGATTCGCAATAAACAAGTATTGGCTTATCTTTATATTTATCCAGTTGAGCAAGTTCCGTAGGAATAACCTCAACTGGAACAAGCTTTGCTCCTGGAATGTGACCTTTATCGTATTCTCCTTTAGTTCTTACATCTAAAATAATAAATTCTTTATTCCCGCTTATAAGCTTATGTGCCTCTTCTGCACTTACATTTTTAACATTTGTATCTACCATTATTTTGCCTCCTTAGAAAATATAATTAGTCGATTATGAAAGTATACAGCATTCCTTTTCAATCACATCAACATAACATTTATCAGTTATGTTGTAAATGTTATAAATAGTTAATGACGTGAAACTAATTTCACGTCATTTGTTTTGCTAGTTATATCTGTAAATATTGTTATCTACTTATCTTCTTCATTATCATGGTCTTTATACTTTGGTATTTGCTTCTGTTCAGATATTACTCCTTTAAACTCTTTTGTGTTCTTTAATTTTTTCTGGAACATTTAATGAGCTATAAACTTCTACTCCTTTATCAATTATTCCAGCTAATGTTTTCATTGAAAATTTTAATTTTCCTAAATACTCTATGTCCTTAAAGTATTACATAAAAGAAGCTAATATTTTGCCTATATTACTAAGAGTTTTTTAAATTCATATATTCAACTATAACTTTATCCAATTGACGGCTTACTTTTAGCATTTCTATATTAAATATGTATTCATCAATTTCAATTGTACAACACATTTCATTTAAAATATCTCTAAGTGTATCAATGTAGTCCTCAAGCTCTTGTTTACGTGAACAGTCAAATAAGTTATTCATCGTAAACTCCCCCTAAGTAAATATATAAATTTTTTAGATCAAAAATGAAATATGATATCTTTTGGTTGATTTTTAGGTAAATAGACGGTAATCTTCACAGATACCGCCACTTTCAGAACCGAGCTAATTCAGATGTTGTAAATCGCCTGTTCTAATGAATTAATATACACTCCTTAATATTATATCTAAATGCAAATAAATTAACAATATGCCAATAGCATACAATTATAGTTGTAATATTTTCATTACTTTTCAAAATACTGGTTGTTAATTCAAAGAGAGGCATACAATATAATATGAAAATTATATTGCATGCCTTTTGAATCTAATGCTATACCAATAGTTCGAAGGAGCATTCACCATAACACTTTATTATGTTGAATGATTTTTGTTCTATAAAATATAAAGAAAATAAAAAAAAGTAGTGGGGGCCCACTACTTTTTTAATAATTACGAAAATTTTACAATTTACAATTTATAAATATAGTTTGACCAGCAAATATAAATATTTTACTAGCTAAACATTGATATTGTAATTGTGAACAAATGAAATATCAATACAAAGAAAAAGGCATTAATTATTTCAATTTAGTAAATTTATTATTCGATGCTAAATAGTTCGCAACTAAATATATGAAGATCATTATAGGGACAGAGTAATAATACTCCCATTGTATCGTTACATACATCCCAAGCATCACATTCAAGGGCTCAAACATAAAAGAACTAGTTAAAGAATATATTACTGCTTTAATATAAGGATTTACATTAGGAAAATACTGTATACATAACATAGTAGCAACAGGTAATACACAAACATCAAAGGTAATAAATTCTGGCATTAAAGGAAACACCATTATTGGGTAATTCCATAAGTGCATTGTTATACCAATATCATCCAAAGCAGAGGAAAATACCATAACAAAAAGGGCAACATATAACAGTCTGTCTGTACTTTCTTTTTTTCTAACCAATAACCAAATAATCCACGGTAAAATAATAAATGATACGGCTATCCACCATCTCCAAGTAAATAGGATATTATTTTTCCAAAAATCAAAGAACTCTACATGAATGTGATGTAGTTTTTCATACAAACTATCTGATTTATTAAGCAGTGTGTTCCAATCCATAATTAATCTACCTCTCAATCTTAGACTCCCACTAAATTTTCATGGTTTACAGCTTGTGGGGGTTGTTGTAGCCATCCGTTATCAATCAAAATATTTGCACCTTTTTTAGTATACTTCATAATTTGAGCGGTATATTTAATGTACTTAGTCTCAATATCGCTTCTCATGGTATTTGCCAGGGCCATACCAAAACTGCTTATCGCTGATGAAGACATCGATGCTGAATGATTTAGCATCAACTTTTCTGAAAATGGTGAAACTATAGAACTAGTTACAAATGAATCTGAAGTGGATGGAATTGGAATACGTTCATTAGTTAAGAGCCCCGTTAATTCATGAATATATTTTGTTGCAATACTTTCGCCTTCAAAAAAATATTTGGAAATATTTTTATCTTTAGAAACTTGACCAAATCCCGTTGTTAGTGCTCTCCCTACTAAATTTGAAAAGATAATACCGAAAATATGGGTTATTTCAACTGTAAGTAAAGGTCTTTTTTCTCCAAACCAGTCTGTTATGAAGCTTTGACTTTTTACATATTGGACTTCCTTGCTAACTTCTACACGTGGTGCCCTTATAGCGACACCCTTTGATAGCCTTAAATCTGTTGCAGTGTTGTAAAGGTCAATGTATTCATTAATGCGTTTTGATAAAAAAACTCTAATGTCAGAACGTGCTACCTGATTTAAAATCAGAGTATAACTGTGCATTGCTACCCTTGACATAAATGTTGAATAATGTAAATAAAAAGAATCAGTAAACAAACGCGGTGCATTTATATTTACGTCTCTGTCAGTAAATCCATCTACAAGAACCAGTTTCTCTTTATTAAACATATTTGTTAATTCTTGAATATGATGATTCGATAAATCTGACGTTTGTTGTAAAATAAAACGAATTTCGCTATCCTCTACTCTGTTAAGAAAATATTTAAGCACACATACTATCATAGTATCACTCATGTAAGACTCCCATAAGCCTGTTATTTCTGATGAAATTAAAGGGTTTTCGTAGTATCTCCCATAAATATAGCCTCCTTGACATATGATTAATAAAATTTCAATAGAGTTAGTATTCCATTTTCCATATAAATTAACATGTATTATAAATTATTTAATTAAATCAGCCCATATATATACAGTAATGCTATAAGTATGCAATATAAAAAATGGTTGAGGCTTACGAAAATAATTTATAATGTGGTCTCGCCAACATAAGTCTGAATAACACCAGTAAGAACTTTAAAACATCTTCATAAAGGCAAATGTACTTTACGTAGATGTTCGTAATTGTTTTGTTATACTTTACACATACAATTTTATGGGGCTTTTTACTCTACGTAATGGTGTACCTTTGCGTAGGGTTATTTGTTTTAAAACTAAATTATTGTATATTTGAGTAGGCAAGTATTGATATAACTTAATTTAAAGTTATTATTTAATACTGTTGGTGTGATTCAGAGAAATGTTGGCGAGACCCCATGTTGCACAAGGCTGCAATATTTACAGCGAATTTTTACAGAGAGTATCAACCGTATCAGAAATGGAGCACAACTATTTGGGTCTTGTTATCTGCGGTATTTTTACACAGATATTAAATAGAAAATAGATATTCTATAAAAAACACTCAATAACGCGTGTTATTGAGTGTTTTTTAGTGTTGCACAACTTCTATGAACAGCGAATGCAACACAATATCACAATTAAGTTACATTCACATTGAGGCTATACAGCATTTTTAATGAATGCATACATACTCTAGTTTCAAGACATATCTCGTGAATTCGAAAAAATTTCTCTGAAGATACATAGTATTATAGATATACTTTTTGTTTACAGAGTTGTATCTAATACTTTAGAGAGTATATAAATCATTTTGTCCGTATCTTCTTCAGTAATTATTAAAGGTGGCATCAATCGGACAATGGATGGTTTTGGTGAGTTTAATATAAGACCTTCTCTTAAACATTTATCAACAATTTCTTTCCCATTATCTTCAGGAAGATCAAACGCAAGTAGTAAGCCTTTTCCCCTTATATTTTTTAAATTATATTTGTCTTTTATATCTCTTAGTTTGTCTTTTATATGTTCTCCCTGTATTTTGGCATTGCATGATAGATTTTTGTTGATGACTTCATTAACTACTGCTATGCCTATAGCCATTCCAAGAGGTTGAGCTGAATAAGTTCCACCTTGATCGCCAGGTTCAAATATATTAAGTGCTTCTTTTGTTAGCAATGCAGACAGAGGGTATCCACCACCTATTCCTTTTGCAAGTGTCATGATATCGGGTTCGATATTATAATGTTCATAGGCAAATAATTTGCCAGTCCTACCAATACCTGTTTGAACTTCATCGAAAATCATAAGAATTCCACGTTCTTTACATAAATCACTTAAAGTTTTTATATAATCTTTATTTAACTCATTAACCCCGCCCTCTCCTTGTATAGGTTCAAGCATAATCGCACAGGTAGAAGATGTTATAGAAGATTTAATATAATCTATATCATTTAAGGGCACATGTTTGAATCCAGGAACCCTTGGTTCATACAAACCATCCCACGCTTTTTTACCACTTGCAGACATTGTAGCAAGTGTCCTACCATGAAAACTATTAACAGCAGTTATTATTTCATAAGCACCGTTAAGAAACTTAGCTCCATATTTCCTTGCTAACTTTATAGCACCTTCATTTGCTTCTGAACCACTACTGGCAAAGAATACTCTATTAAAACAAGAATTATCTGTAAGAATCTTTGCAAATTCTATCATTGGTTTATTATAAAATGAAGGACTTGCATTTATTAATGTATTCCCTTGAGTTATTAATGCTTCTTTAATTACATCTGGACAATGGCCTAATGAAGTTACAGCCCAACCACCTACAAAATCAAGATATTTTTTCCCTTCTGTATCCCATAGATACATACCTTTCCCAGATTCAATTACTAAGTTAGGATGCATGGTAGTAAACAAAATAGAATTGCTTGCTTGAATGAGCAATTCTTCTGTATTTTTTAATTCATAGCCCATAAATTAAGACACTCCTTTGCTATTAAATTTTTTCATAATCATTTTTGTATTTTCTCATATATCAGCATCTGACTTGGATAATAAATACTATGTATAAGCATACAATTGATTGTATATTTATACAATGGATTTATATGTTTTAATTATGTATATATTATATTATCTTCTAGTAAGACTATATTTATTTATTTAACTATCCTTATAAACTAATGTCTATACCGCTAATTAAATAGTTTTTAAACGTTATATTATTTATGTAGTCACAAAATGATAACTACATATTATACAATAATATGTATATAAATACATTGATATAAATAACAATTTTCTTTTATATCGTTGCAATTAAACCCATATCATTAAATGTGAGTTTTAATATATTGATATTCTGAACGTAACACAATACTATTGAGTTACGTTCAATTTATGGCTATAGACTAGATATTCATATACAATAAATGTCGTGGAAGTCTGTTTTTCACGTCATTTGTATATCTTATTTTATATTTTAAAAACACCGTATAATGTTATTAGATAAAAAAAGCAGCAGAAATATCTTCTACTACTTTTTCAGCAATTTAGGGCGTGCTACTTGTTTTTATAAAAAATCATCATCTTATTATACGTCTGAATATTTATTCTTTTATTTTGTAAGCTGATTCCTGTCTTCCATTTGAGGCGGTTCTTCCATCCATTTATGTTCAATCATTAGTTTCCCACCTTTTTTTGCATACCCAAATGTATCCTTTGCAATAAGTGATAGTTTAACATGTAAATCACTTCTCATACTAAAAGATGTACCTAAAGCATTGTAACCTATTGCTGAGCTGGATATTAAACTGGTTGTATACATCATTAACTTATCTGAAAAGGGTGTCTTAGTTGATTCTGTAGCTTTACCTGCCCATGTACTTGGGGGCTGAATATCGCTTTGTAATAATACATTACTTAAATTAGAAATAATCTTTTTTGCTAATTCTTTACCTTCTAAGAAGTATTTTTTAACTTCTTTATCTGTTGCAACTTGTGCAAATCCTATCATCAACTGCATACCAAAAATGTTATCTTCAATAGCTTCATTCAGAAAACCAACCTCAATTGTATTTAATGAGCGTTTATCAGAAAAAAGATTATTTCCACTCATATAATCTTTATCTTCAATAATTTCTACTTGTTTTGGCATAGCTACATATGGTGGTTTTGTAAGCACGCCTTTTCCTAATAGATAATTTGTTGAAATAACATAATATTTATCAGCAATATCGTAATTAAGTTTTAATATATCATGAACTTCTTTCATATATGACATAGCTGAAAATATAGCAGAATGGCCATAATTTAATTTCATCATTTGCCGAAGAATCATTATATTAAAAATGTCATCAAATAGTGGAGGTGCTTCCCTTACAATATCCCGTTCGTCAAAGCCTATTGGAATAACTGCTTTTTCATTATTAAATACATTCACAATTTTATCTTTTACACCTTGTGCTTCAATAATATAGTTTGTCAGTATGTTTTGAGCCTCTTTATCAATAGTTCTATCTTTTATAAATTCACACTTCATTAACGTTGCACATGCGGACTGATAAGTCATCCATAATGTACCTAATTCAGATGAAGTCACTTGTATTTTTGCTTCTGTAGTCATTTAATCACTTCCTTCTTTTTAATATTTGCTTTATCTAATAATATTTGCTTTATCTAATAATGTTATACGGTATTTTTAAAATAAAAAAATCCAGGTATAATAATTAATAAATTATTATACCTGGATTTAGAGCCTATAAAGCTCTTTTAAAGGCTTGTGTTAAATGATTACAATCAAAAACACAATTAACTTCATCTTTTTTATTATATCCAAGCAATTGATTTTTATGTATTATGGATTGAAAAACATAAATGACGTGAAACTTTAACTTCACGACGTTTATTTAACCCCTCTAACTAACCTATACCCTCATTCATGCTCTTTTAATATGCAATAGGGCTTTATTTTACTTCCTAAAAGGTGTCTAATTGAGAATATGCACTCCATTTATGCACTTTTTTCACTTTTCCCATTAAATGAAACATCTCAAGAAATTGAGAGTGATTGGAATAATTCACTACTTATTTTTCAGCATAAAATTTCAAAGCTTCTCCGATAAATTTAGCCGAACCCTCACCATATATCTTATCTGCAGCATTTATATTTTTACTGGCATTTGTTAAATAAAGATCAGCTAAACTGGATAAAAATATCTTATAATTCAAACCCGTATCTCCTTCATAAAATTCCTTATTACTTTTAGTTGTATCTGCTATTTCTTGCACAATTTGTTGAATATCTTCTGAAGTAGGATCTTTACTTAAGTTAACTGCAAGCTTGTCATATAATGTTTCTAATTTAGGTTTTTTATCTTTTAAATAAATTTTAAAAACTTCTCCAATAAATTCAGATGCACCGCTTCCATATTTCTTATCAACTGTTTCTATCCACTTTGGATCTTGCAAATATTTTTTTGTCGTATAATACCAATAGTCATCCCCTTTTTTATCCATTTTGAAAATTTCATAATCTTTTTTAGCTGTATCTGTTATCTCTTTAGCAATTTGCTGAATTTCTTTTGCAGAAGGATCTTTGCCTAAGTCTATTGTAAGTTTTTCATATAGTTCTTTTAATATAGGATGGTTATCTTCAAGGCAATCTTTTTCAAATTCTTTGCGTTTTTCTGCTATAGTTATTAACGTTTCATTATATAAAGTTTTCTTCATGGCTTCGGCACATTTCTTTATGCTTCCATAAGCTTCTATAGAGTTTTTGGCAATTTTAGCTTCATTAATTTTTATATGTTCAATCATCTCATCAAATTTATCTATACTTCCCCAAGTCTTAATTACTTTATCCATATTTTTTTTCTTATATTCTTCCCAAACATTATAATATTCAGTCATATCAAACTCTTTAAAACTCATCGTATTTGCTCCTTTTAAGGTTTTATTTATAAGCTCTATCAAGCTATTCACTCTATCACGTTTTATAATGAGTAGCTTTTTTTGATTTTCCAGAGACTGCATTTTATCAAAGTGGGTACTAACCATGATTTCTTTAACTTCTTTCAAAGGTATATCAAGTTCCTTAAAAAATAAAATCTGTTGCAAGGTCTCAAGAGCTTCATCGTCATAAAGTCTGTAACCTGCATCTGTAAAATTACTTGGTTTTAATAATCCTATTTTATCGTAATAATGTAACATTCGCACACTTATTCTTGTCAAATCCGAAACTTGTTTTATTGTTTTCATTGCTGCACCTCCCACTTTGGTTTTAGAGCTATCAATACTGTCTATCACCCTGCCGGCTATGAGTTTTTGTCAATATAATTAAACTCTATTTTTATATTACACTATGACACAATGTTAGGGTCAACACTTTTTTATAATTTTTATATGTTTATTGTATTAAAAAGTAAAAGGCATACAATATAAAGAAAATTATATTGTATGCCTTTTATTTTAATTGGTCTTTATTTTAATTGTTATAAAAAGCGGATATTTTTATGTACCAGGGCATAATACAATAACGTCTTTTCAAAACCGACTTGTCGGCTTGCTTTTGCTTGCAAAAGTTTTTAGAAGTAAGTTGACCGCAGGGGAAATTAAGTAGGTATTATGCCCTGTTGTATGCCGAAGGTGTACTATGTAACTAGTATAACTCGTGATAGCCTAGCTTTCAACTGCATTAAACTATGCAAAATTTTTCTCTTTGTGACAAGTTACACAGAGAGGTATTTGTTACAGGGGTATAGGTAGTAATGGAACAGTAATCGGCTATAAGCATGTAAATATATGGTGATAACAACACTAACATATACACATCAGGTGTTTGAGAATACCCATTATTTAATATGAACGTTCAAAAACACAAGAACTGAATATATTGAACGCTATATATACTGTTTAAAAAGGTACACTTTAATGAACAACATTAAAAAAATATCTGGTAATAGCTCATTGATTATTTATAAGCCATTACAAGATATTTTTTATTAGTGGTGAAACAGGTATTTAAATTTAAAATCCATTTTTTTACACGCTTATAGCCGTTTTTGGTTCCGTTACTACCTGTACCCCTACATATAGTCTTATTTAGCAATCTGCCTTATTCTTTTAATGAATGCATCTATATTAAAAGGTTTTTTAATATAATAATCTGCTCCTAGCGATATGGCTCTTTGGGTTATTTCATCGAGACCAACCGCTGATAAAACTATTATACAAGGAATTGGATTTAAATCCATTGTGTTTAAACTTTCTAAAACCCCCAAACCATCAAGAATAGGCATAATCATATCAAGTATAACCAAATTAGGTTTTTTTTCTTTAATTAGTTTTAATGCCTCTAATCCATTCTCGGCGATACCAGTAACAACAAAATCATTTTGCATTGAAAAACAATCATTAAGAATATTACAAAATTCTTTGTTATCATCAACAATAACCATATTTATTTTTGACTCTTCCACTTTTGCAACAACTCCTTTAGAATTATAATTCTATTATTTATGGTAAGGTACAATGTAAATAATATCATAATATTTAAAATGTGTTGAATATTATGGTAGACACTAAAACATAAAAAACTACAAGATAAAACTATTATGTAGCTAAATAAAAAATAATAACATTATAAAATGTTACAAAAAACCATGTGGACATTTAAGCACACCATTTGTAATATTATGTAAAGGTCGGAAAAAGTATTAATTCTTTTTGATACATACTAAACTTTATAGGGGTATGAAGAACATAACTGTCCTGTACTAAAAACTCGATTCCTAAATATGGTAATATCTAAACCGATCTAAAACTAAAAGTTCCACCCTGCCAAAAGGGTATATTAAGGGCAAACTATATTAATAATATGAACAAATAAAAGATATTAAATTTGGGTTAAATACCTTCATTTCATATCTTTTATTTGTTCATATTATTATATTTTGTATTCTCTCAAATAATAAATTCATTTTCCTAGGCTATTCTCATATTTGTTACACATACGGTATTTGGTTAATTGAAAAAAAGCAATATAACGTTTGTTATATTGAATGATTATATTATTAACAAGATATATTTTAATTTTTTCATATAGAATTTATGGTAATTATAATATATTTAAGTGAATATTTATGTCATACTCGTAAAATATGCCATCACTAGTGTAATAACTTAAGAATATTATTAATAAATATCCGAAAGTTCCACTCGTATAAATTCATCGATATTTCTCATTTCGCTACTATATATCTTATTTTCCTGAAGTACCTTTCTTGAAGGGAGCAAAACTGTAAACTTACTTCCTTTTCCAAATTCACTTTCAGCACATATACTACCACCATGTAATTCTACAATCGATTTAACTAAACTTAAACCAACACCTGAACCTTCTTTATTTCTTGATAGCGATTTATCAACTTGCTTAAATCTATCAAAGATCAACCCCAAGTCTTCATTTTTAATGCCAATTCCATTATCTTTGACTGATATTTGTACAAATTCACTCTTATCCTTAATTTGCACAAATATTTCATCACCTTCATTTGAAAATTTTATAGCATTTGATATAAGATTTAATACTATTCTCTCTATCTTATCTGTATCACAAGCAATAATTTTTTCTTCTATATTCGTGTCAAAAATAATATTTAAACCTTTAATGTCAGTCAAAGAAGTTACAGACATCACTATTTCTTCTACAACTTTGACTATATTGTTATTTGATAAGTTCAATTTAAAAAATCCAGCTTCTATTTTTGATAAATCGACTATGTTATTAATAAGTTTGGATAATCTATGGGAATTTAGTTTCATTGAATCAATATATTTAATAATTGAATTCTTCTTATCATTTAATGAATCGCAATTACAATACATTTCTAATAACTGAGCTATTGAGTAAATAACATTTAATGGTGTTTTAAGTTCATGAGATATGTTAACAAGGAATTCTCCCTGTGCCTTATTAGCAATGATTAACTTTTTATTAGCACTTAATAACCCTCCTACCATGACTGCTTTCTTATCTCGTTGAAAGACAAGTTCTTTATTAGCAATGATTAACTTTTTATTAGCACTTAATAACTCTGCCGCCATGATTGCATTCTCATTGCGTTGAAAAACAAGCTCTTTATTGGCGATAATCAATTCTTTTGTGCGTTCTGATTTCTCTTCTTTTTCTTTAAATATTATTTTCATAGGCGTTGTTATCAATTTGTAAAAATTATTTTCCATAAATATTTTCCTTTCAAGGGCTAAAACCAATTTAATTAAATTAATTAGTCCTTTCAACATATAAGAATTAATAACCATATATACCGAATATTACATATGCAGGTACAGGTACACCTTGATAAAATAAGCAACAAAAACAGATAAAAATATGTTTACATATTAACATATTTTACCGTATATTAATACACCTATTTTCACCCTTTATGTGACAATTTTTACATTTACAAAAAATACAAAGTTGATATACTATTATGTCTATATAATATCAATACCTGTATATAATAAAGATAAGGTACAATGAATTATGATATTTTATAAGCAATAAAGCACATAATTAGTATTTATCAAAAATGCCATTAAAATGTCGAATAACGAATAACTAATAATGAAAAGCATATGAAAATAATTTAAAATATGGTGAATACAATTTAGCAGAGTTAAAATCAATATTATTATAAAAAACAGATATTTTTATTTACCAGGGCATAATACAATAACATCTTTTTAAAACCGAATTGTCAGCTTGCTTTTGCTTGCAAAAAATTTTAGAGGTAAGTTGATCACAGGGAAAATCAAGTAAGTATTATGCCATTTTTGTATGCCGAAAGTGTACTATGTAACTAGTGATAGCCTATCTTTTAATTTAATGTAAATAATAATATCTGTTAAGCATAATAGGTTAAATTAATTATATATTCAAAACCATATATTGTAAATGAAATGGCTATTTAAATTAATATATCGCAGGTAACGCAAATAGATATAACCCCACAATAATAACAAAAGAAGTGGCTATCCCCATTATAACATTTTTAACAAAATTTGTAAACAAATATGCTGATTATATCATAATAACTAATAAAAAATGTAAATATACATATAAGAATTATATATATTTATAAAATTGCAAAACAGTTGTCTCAATCTACATTATTACAAGATAAGCTATATGAAAAGAATTATTTTACGTCACTCGTTTTGTATAATTACAATTAATAGCTTGATAGAATTTATGTTTTGATGTGCAGGCACTTCTAATAAAATAAATCATATTATATTATATAGCTCTATTGGGAGGATATGTCTGTGCTTTTTGTGAATTGTTTATTAAATATGATTGGAAATGTTACATTCCTAACAGCTTATATAACTGGTAATACCTCATTTCCTCAACCTTTAAGTGAAGAAGAAGAGAAACCCTATTTAGCAAAGTTAAAGGAAGGTGATTTACTAGCCAAAGATATATTAGCTGAACGAAATTTGAGACTAGTTGCGCATATAGTAAAAAAATTTTCCTATCAAGGGAATGATGTAGATGACCTCATATCGATTGGAACTGTAGGACTCATTAAAGGCATTGACTCATTTGATATAAGTAAAGGAGTAAGGCTCGCAACCTATGTTTCAAGGTGTATAGAAAATGAAATACTCATGCTTATTAGGAATAATAAGAAATCAAAAGGTGATGTGTCCCTGCAAGACCCTATTGGAACTGATAAAGATGGAAATGAGATATCTCTTATTGATGTATTAAGTAGTTATGAAGATTCTATTATTGATATAGTAGAACGTAAAGTACAACTTAAACAAATTTATAATAAGATAAACATAGGTTTAAATGATAGAGAAAAGACAATAATTCAAATGCGCTATGGTTTACTTGATGACAATCCACGGACTCAAAAGGAAATTGCATTGATTTTAGGAATCTCTAGGTCATATGTTTCTAGAATTGAAAAAAGCGTATTAAAAAAGCTTAATAAGGACTTAAATAATAGTTAGTGTATGTAATTTTTTTAATACATATTGCATACCATATAGAATAACGTATAAATGAAATACGTGATAGTTAATAGCCATTCTCTTTAAGGGAATGGCTATTTTAAATTACTATGTAAAATGCTTTCAAAGTTATTATTTGTAAATTAAAAACCATAAAACAAGAAACATAGCCCTCTGTTTGTAATATTAACAGAAAATTTTATGCTAAATATATTATACTATTTCTAGTATGTTCTTCTTGAGGTAAATTATACAATAGATATATATAGATTAAATACTCAACCCCACTATTGTATATGTTTCATAAAGTTCGTTATCCCTTTAACGAACTTCGCCTATATACCTAGCTTTCATGACCTCACTATAAAATAAACGAACTTTTGATTGGTGTAATACGAACTCCTAATGTATATGATACTAATATTTGCTCATTTTTTATTGTTTTAAATTATATTTCTTAATATACTAAAAATAATTTAATATGTTTAGACAGATATTAAATAAATAATAGATATTAGATAAAAAACACCCCCTAAAGTCGGTTCACAAATAAACAAATGTTAGGGGGTGTTTTCTTTAAGTGTTGCACAACTTCTATATTTTATAATTTGAATTTTTGAACCATAACATTTAATTTCTCAGCTAATATGGCTTGATTTTGGGAAGCTTTTGATATTTCTTGAATTGCCATAACTGATTCATTAACACTTGCTAATATTTCTTCAGAACTAGCAACTGATTCTTCAGCTGTAGCTGATACATTTTCAATTGCTTTTTTAATTTCTGATACAGTATCATTTACTACAGTCATAGAGGTTCCAAATTTAGTGTATACCATACTACTGCCTACAGCATCTTCACCATATTGCCTACCTGTAATTACAAATATATCATAATCTGGCTTAACTTTATTATCAATAAAGTTAAGTACGTCTTGAGCATTGTTGGAAATATTATTAAATGCTTTTTCAACTTTATCAGTTACCTGTTCAATCCTTTGAACTGCCGTTGATGACTCTTCAGCTAATTTTCTAACTTCATCAGCAACCACGGCAAAGCCCTTGCCTTGTTCTCCGGCTCTTGCTGCTTCAATAGCTGCATTAAGTGCAAGAAGATTTGTCTGATTTGCTATAGTTCGTATTTTATCTACCATTATATTAACTTCACTAACGACCTTACCTTCCTCGATTGCTTTTAATATGCTTTTCTGTTTCTCTAAATACAATTTTGATGCAGTATTAGAGCTCTCTTCGGCATTTTTACTAATCTGATCTGCTTTTACCTCTATGTCCTTTGCATTCTTAAGAGACATATTCACTATTCTAGTAACATCAGCAACATTTTCTGCAATATTTTCCGTAGTTGCATTAATTTCTTCGGTTGTAGCACTTAACTGTTCTGCGCCTACTGATACTTGCCTTACTGATTCATTAACAATCTCCATTTTTGATGATATTTCTTCTGTTGTCGCAGATAGTTCTTCACTTGTAGCGCTAATATCAGTAGCACTTTCTGATATTTCTCCAATTAAAGTTTTTAAATTTATGATAGCTTTATTTATTGCGTTTGCCAAAATTCCAATTTCATTCTTATTATCTATATCTACAGTTTTTGATAAATCATTTTCGGATAGTGAATCAGCTACGCTTACAACTTTTTTTATTTGTCTTGAAATTCCTATAGCAATTATTAAACCTAAAAAGATAGCCACTAATGTTCCTATGACAACTATTATAATAATTTGAGTTAAAGAGGTCCCATAAGCTGCGTCACTTCTATCAAAATCAACTTCGGTGTTATGTATGGTTGATGTTAACGCTTTTTCTAAGATTACAAGTTTATCAGTCGAAAACTTAGAATAACTTATATATGTTTTGTTTGCAGTGGGATAGTTATCCTCATCAACTTGTTTAAGTAATTCATTTTTTACAATGCGATATTCTCCCAATAATTTTTCAAATTGAGCAAATTGTTCTTTCTCTACAGCATTAGTTATTGTTGCTTTGTACGTTAGAATAAGTGAGTCATTTTCAGTTTCTATACTTGCAATATCATCTTTGTTTTTTTGTAAATCACTTTTATTATCTGGATCAAGAATTAATAATATATCTCGTTCTGATTGAATTGAATTTGATTTAAGATCATTTAGGGCATTAGCACCTAAAAATCCAATATGATAAATATTATCACGGCTTTTATCAGCAATAGTCATATCATCTATTCCAATAAAACCAACAATACCAATAAATAATGCGACTAGTACAAATGCTGACACTAATTTTTGAATCATTTTTAGGTTATTAAACCATTTCATTAATATTCACTCCTCGATTTTAATCTACTAATTATTTTTCAGAAACATTCTCCCTGAAATGCTCTTTGTATTTTGATACAGTTCTATTATCGAGTTAATCTAACAATTATTTATATGTAATAATAATTGTTAGATTATATCTAAGTAAATTTTATATAATCCTAGTTTTCGTTAACTAAGGGATAGCATACGCAAAAATGATATTTCGTACGTTAAGAAAAGCATAATCCCATAAATGGGGTATAGGTAGTAATGGAACAGTAATCGGCTATAAGCGTGTTAATATATGGTTACAATTAAGCCTAACGTGTACACAACAAGCGTTTGAAAATACTAATTATTTAATTTGAACGTTCAGAAACAGAAAAAATAAATATATTGAACATTTGATATGCTGTTTAAAAAAGTACATTTTAATGAACAACATTAAAAAAATATCTGGTAATAGCTCATTAATTATTTATAAGCTATTACCAGATATTTTTTATCAGTGGTGAAACAGGTACTTAAATTTAAAATCCATTTTTTTATACGCTTATAGCCGTTTTTGGTTCCGTTACTATCTGTACCCCTTTATTGCCTCTGTACCAATCTTTCTATTTTTTCACATTCAATACTAATTTCTTCAAACCGCTCCATAAGTTACGTAGCCGCGAAAAGATATATTTCTAGCATTGGTTCTCTAACGACTCCATCCTCAGGCATTTTCATCCGCCCTATTCATACAAAACAATTACAATTTTTTAAAAACTTTTAATATTGTTTCTTCGTTAAATGGTTTCACTATAAAACCTGTTGCACCCGAAATTATAGCTTCTCTAACAATCCCTTCTTGTCCCATTGCAGAAATCATTATTACTTTTGCACTTTTATCAATGGCCTTTATCTTTTTTAGGGCTTGCAGCCCATCCATTACAGGCATTGTAATATCGAGAGTTACAATTTCCGGTTTAAGAATTTTATATTTTTCAACAGCTATTGCTCCATTTTCAGCCTCTCCCACTATTTCAAATCCGTTCCTCTCAAGCATAGTCTTTAATGAAAATCTCATAAATGCCGCATCATCTGTAATTAACACCTTCTTCAAAACCTAACCCCCCTAAAAATCTATTATATTATCAACTGCTAAAGTAATTCGCTCTTTAAGATTAAAACTACTAATGAAAACATAGCACAAATCCTTATGAGCCTTAGAGTTGAGAATAATAATAAATTTGTTCGTGGAAAGAAAAAAGCCAGAGAGAATATTGAGAGATACTTGAAGTACTATTATAATATGAAAAAAGCATCCGCCTCTGATGACGACTACATAATTTTTGTGAAATATAAGGATATTGATGATTTAAAAAATATAGTATATGAGATATTCCGTGAATTAGAAAATGAAGCTGATGCAAAGAACTGTTTTACCGAAGGTGATGCTAGTTGTGATGAATTAAACTTGAACTGGTAAATTATAGTTTATGTAACGGGAATTTCTGTCCCGTTACTACACAACCCCCAAGGTCAGGAAAATCAATTAAATACATTAGGGTTAGTTACAAATGCTATTATCCTCTGGAATACAGTCTATATGGAAAAAGCATTAGATGCTATTCGAAATGCAGGTTATATCGTGAATTTGGATGACGTAAAACGACTTTCTCCTCTTGGATATAATCATATAAATATAGTGGGACATTATTCATTTGACTCAGCAAAAGAAATATTATCTGGAAAGCTGAGACCGTTGCAATCAATGGATAAAAAGCTATTTGGTTTGTTTCTGATAAAGAAAATATAGATAAAAGCAAAGAAGCCCTTCAAGCATTAAATAATCTTCAGAAATTTAGAAAAAAATAAAAATTCAGATAATGATATTTGATTAAGAGGTTAAATGGTGTAATTATCCTCTTAATCCCGTCTGTTTACGAATTACTTTACTTGAAGATTTATATTTAGAAGATGTTAAAGTTATTAAAGTCACTTTTAGGGAATGATCTATGATACACTCCATAAAAAAAACTATACATTAAAATATTTGTTAATAATTTTATAAAAGTCTTTGTTTATTTTGACATTATAAAAATCATCTGTTTTTTCAAAACTATCTATAAAGTGAAAACAATACACTTTTTCAATATCATCATTTTCATCTCGATATTCAAGTACTATTTTAAATGTTTGAAGGTACCTGAAAAGCTCTTTTGAGTTATCAATATTAGCATTAAATGTAATTCTAAATGTTTTTTTGTTGATTTTTTTTAATGCAACTTTCATATTAAGTATGTGCTCATCCGTAGTACCTTCTTCAAAATAAAAATGCAATAATGTCCTAGGTTCATTTTCTAAGCTCAACAATGATCTAGCTCCGTATTTTACAGTAGAATAACCACCATCTATAATACATAAATCCTCAAACATTCTTTTTGTCATATCAATCCCACCCTAATAATTTGCGTTCTAAATTGTTTTAAAATTATATTCTCTTTGAGAATATTCATTAAATGTGTTTATTTTTGTTTTACTGTATATATTTTGCGTCTGCTTTAGTCCTAAAATTTAGCCTGTAAGTGGATAAAAAAACAGAAGATATTATTATCTACCCACTACAATAATTGTATGTGACTGTTTAAAGCTTTTTCTACTTGCTCCGTTCCTATGTTAATATATTTTTGTGTAGTTTTTAAGTCTGAGTGCTGTAGTAATTCTCTAACCAAAGC
>Ga0209125_1001708_pt1 | contig 19283 bp, 13 predicted proteins | sample BarGraIncub1131A_FD_184503 | JGI IMG/M metagenome (GOLD analysis project Ga0209125, IMG submission 184503) | Arctic peat soil microbial communities from Barrow, Alaska - Barrow Graham LP Incubations 11-31A (SPAdes) (version 2) | ecosystem: Environmental > Terrestrial > Soil > Wetlands > Peat...
GATCGCAGGCTTCTTGACAAACTGCAAAGGCTTCGACCTTAATGTCTTCGAGTGTAGCCCCCTCAGCTAGGCGCGCCTTGAACTGCGCAGACTTGGCAACCAAATCCGCATCGTCAAGGGATTCCAGGGCCAGGCGAGCCAAATGCATTTCCGCAACGATAGGGCGGAGGGACTTGACCTTGCGGTCATGTTGTGTGCCAAAGAGTTTTTGCAGCAATTTGCTGATCATCATGGTGCGACCGATTCCATTTCGAGGTGCCGCACTTCGACTCGGATCAACTTCCCATCTGGAAAGACGAAACCGGCTTTGAGCAGAACCTGCCGTTCTATATCGGGAAGGTTGGTTTTCCCGGGAACAGTAAAATAGAAAATATTGGCCGTGACAGCTCGCAGAGCTTCTTCGAAGTCTGGAAGTTTACGTTCGAGCCCCTCAGAAGAGGAAAATAAGACCAAATTGCAGTGGAATCGAACCTTGCGATCCTTCAAATTTCCGCTGAGATCGGCGATCACTGCTGAGTCCATCGCACGAACCACTGGGGCATAGCCCACGGGAGCATACGCATTAGGCACCGCTGGGGCTGGGAGTGGAGGAGCCTTGACATGCTCTGTTGCAGCCGATGCGGGTACATGAGTCTCCGCCGGGGTGGGTTTAGGCGACGTAGCCGGTGGGGTTGGGTTTGCTGCTGGCTCTGCCGTTGGTTCCGCACCAGAGTCAACTGCGGCTGAGTCGACCTGGGGAGGCAGAAAATCAGCATCCATGGGTGGAAGGGCCATATTGAGCCCTGCGGGAACGGAATCTACCGCTGGGAGAGTTCGAATCCCGAAATGCGCCAGAACTTTCGTTTTCCAGTGTGCACGGGTCATGTAGGCGCTCGAGCCTAGTCCAATGAGGATCACAAAAACGACCCAAGGCCAGCGACGCTTGCGCCGGACTGTTTCCACGGGGCGGTAGCGCGGGCGGCGCGGAGTTGCGGAAACGGCAGATTCTTCCACTGGGACAGGAGTCTCGTCCACAGGAGGGGCGACATCCTCATCTACCGGCCAGTCGGGGTCAACTGGATATTCTGTTTGAACAGCGCTCAGAAAGTCTTCGAACGCAGCCTCGGGGATTCCTGCGGGCTCACGTTCGGGTTCAGCCGTTGGCGGTGCAACAGCCTCGGCCCTGGGTACTGCAGCCGGCAATGGAGGATCGGCCTGCTTCTCTAAATCACCAAGCAGGGTTTTAAGGGCATCATCGAGGTCCGGGTTCTCCTCTGGGACGTCATTTTTCAGCTCTTCGTCTTCGCTCATCGGATTACCATCAACTTATTCTTTTTCAACACACGACTCCCTTGGGAAATCGTATAGATGTAGACACCCGAAGCAACGGGGTATCCGTGGTTATTGCGCAGATTCCACTCAAACAAGGGAGGACGGTCCTCACCTGGTTTATACTGGTAGCTATTGCCGCTCCGCTTGGTGCTGAAGACTAGCGTACCATCGACCGTGTAGATGCAGATGTCAATGTCTTTAGCCAGTGTCAGTCCCTTGATCTGGTGCAGATTTTTGAAGGTTACAACGCCTCTTTCGCGGTGCTCGGCATTCGACTCTTTGTACGGATTGGGGAATACGTAGAACGCTGTGGGACCAAGCACGAAACGGAAACGGTATGCATCAGCACTATCCGGGGGCCAGTGGGTAAACCCATCATTGTTTCCATCCAGCGTATGGCCAAAGGGGCTCGCTAAATATGGGGAAATCCATACTTCTACCGAGTCATCGGAAAGGAATTTGTAGCGAGGCCGCATGACCAGCATACTGTCTCCACTTTCTAGGCTGATTAAGCGAAAATCGGTTGGCGCCCATTGGGAGAAGCGCGAACGAATGCGAATGAATTGGTTGGAATCACCCTTTAGAGTTTGGATGTCAAGAGTGCGAATGGTATCGGGACCGGAGAGAATGGACTGCACCAGAGGCTTGGAGAACAAGATGCGGATCATGTCGTCGGGATCAAGAGTCCCTCCATTTTCGGGCCAGGTCTGCACAACGCGTAAGGCGGTGGTATCCACATGCGCCTGGATAATGGTATCGAAGGTGCCTGGACTCATATATTGGTGAGTGCCACGCAGGTCAAGAGGATTACCCGTGGTATCTACAATTTGATTTGAGGCCCAGATTCCGATCACATCATTGCGTACAAAGTTATAGGGTAGAGGTTTCAGATCGAAATAGTCACTTGCAGTTTGGTACAGGGGGGTAAATACCACGGTATCCGTTAGACCCGCCACGATGGATCCGTTCTGCCGGTATGGCCTCACATCAAGGATATTTGGAAAGGCGCTTTCCATTGGGGTGATTCCAGGGACTTTGCGCGCCAGGCTGTCTAGACGCGAATAGACTTTGAGCCCCGTAGCGATGCCGCTGGACTGGACTGGCTCGGAAAAAACAAACAGCAGCGAATGATTGGTCTCGAAATAGGGGGCCAAAGGGATTGGAGGGACCGCGGTGTTTCCTGTACTAGGCCTGGTCATGATGGTCATCTGGGGCAGGTCATCCCAACGCACCGCAAAGGGGATTTTGATTAAAGGACTGAGCACATCGCTGGTGGCAATATAAAGCGTATCGAAAATCATGCGGTCACCCCGCATATTCGACACATCCACCGAAAAGCGAATAGGAATTTCACCGCCGGAAGGAATGGAAATGGGAGCCGTGATACGGGACAGTTGCGTATTGTCCTGCACCGGAGGCATATTGCCCCATACCAATTGGTAGTCTAGCCAGGCACCTTGATCTTGCCCAGTATGAACAGAGAGAATATCCAGATTGAGCGAACCAATATTGCGAATACCCACATCGCGCTTAGCAGTCATGGTACCGACACCAATGACAAAGCGCAGAGAGTCCTGCAAATAGGTCATGGAAATTTCCCAGCCACCGACAGTATCTACCCTAGGAAAAACAACGTTGATGGTATCGGAATGCGTCGCACCGCTCAAATCAGTGACCGTCGCACGAATGCGTGCCAGTTGCTTTACCGCATTGTCCGGAAAGGCATAGATCAGGGTATCTCCTACCGTTCTCAGCGCGGTATTCCACTGGGATTTTTGTACAGGATCCTGCAAAAGAATATCCCATTGGTACTGGAATTGATCACCATTTACCTGGTCCACTTCCCGGGAATGATGCTCAAGCCTAAGCGGAGTTGCAGGAATGACCAAGAGCGGAATCTGTGCTTGGGAAGCGCGCCAGCGCCCCAGCAGGGTATCGTTGAAAACACCCTGCCGTTCAATCCCGGTTATCGAAATGGAATCCAGTTGCGGCAAGTGGTTCGGAATAAACGCCAACTGCCGCATATAGGATGTGTCTGGATCGGTGATCGTTACCGTGAGGGTGTCGATCACAAGCTTAATCGCATCTGGGCCTAGAATGACGCGCGGATCCCGATCTAGGTGATCCCAGGGAATGCGGATCTGGGCAGTGTCTCCGCTAGGCACTGTTGCTAGGCCGGTCTTAATGGTACCGCGACTATTATGAATTACCCAAGAAAGTTGCAAAGTTGCATCATTTCCATCCAGTACTCCCACCTTGACGAGAGCAGAATCATTCATCTGGACGCGCACTGCATTGCCATCGACTACCGCGGAATCCTTGAGTATCCCTACCCCATTTTTCCAGAGTATGCGCATACCCTCGGTGGGGTAAAGATCATGGTAACGCAGATTTACGGGTACCCGCGGACTGCCCCAGGATCCATCATCGGTATAGACACTCAGCGCCAGCAAGTCGGCTTCTAACGTGAGCGGAGGAATCACCACTTCAAAGGTATAACTGCTATTGTTGGCGCTATTCACCAGCGTAGAATCCTTGGAGTATACATAGACTTGGGCAACGCCGTTACGTGGTGAAACCGAAGTTGTACGTACATGATAAATCAGGCTCGCTGGGTTATCCAGATCCCACGCGGAGCAGAAAAGCCGCACGGTATCTTTACGATTAATGACATCATACGTTGTATTGGAATCAAAAATCTGCATGGGGTTCGTTGCGGCGCCTACGCGAATGAAATTGATGGATGGCTTACGCGGTTGAATATTCCAATTGATATTTGTAGAAGCGACGGCGGGCGTCTTAAAGCTATCGATGCGGGAAAGTGTGAGTGTATAATGGAATGCCCCGGTTGCATCGTAAGCATTTGCGGAACCTGCAGGAGCAAGCACCACACCGCTACGCAACAGCTGGACTTGGACTTTCGTAGGATTAGCTGGGGTGGTGGTGGCCGAGGTAAAGTGCACGGAATCACCGACTAAAAGCGGAAAGGCACTGAGAGCAAATGGCTTGGAAGTCCAGTCTGCAGTGGGGGAATATATTTTGCGATCCCGGTAGCCGACTAGACGCGCATTGCGCTCCTGGTTGAACGCCAATGCGGCATTGCCGTTGGTGTCGATGGCAACCGAAGCGCGACCAGGCATATGCAAGGCCTTTACATGCGGAACCGATCCCCCAGGAATGCCGCTAGCGATCGTAGCGAAGGTCAGCGCGGGGCCTTGATACGCCTGCACAAATGCAGGGTTGGCAATATCATTGAGCAAGGCATTGCCATTGCGTTTAAAGCGCAGAATTTCAGGCCGTATGGCTCCTGCATCGGTGCGCATATACGCGATGCCGACATAATTAGCGTTGACGGAGAGATCGGGGAACTGGCAGTTTATACCGATTGGACTCACAATCGTATCACTATCAAAAACGACACCACTTCCGGAATTAATATGCAAAGTCGTCGCATGTATCCGATTGCCACTTCCATAGACGAGCAGAAAATAGTCACTCCCCAGACTCCGGAGATTAAAATTTCGACTCATGGTATCCGTAAAGCTCGCTTTGCTGTCCAGACTATTGACCACGGTATATTGACCAGAAAAGCGCGCGACCGCCCCCCCCGAGGGTTTGTCATAGGCTTGCAATTTGAGTGTGGCACCCGTAGCATCGGTATAACCCATCACAGCATGTTGAGTCGCGGTATCTGCGGCAACATTGACGTGATAAAGGCCTTTGAGCGCAGGGACATCAAAACTATCCAGGGCAAGGATCAGCGACGGAGACAGCTGTTCCCAGCGCATCTTTATTTTTTGGATGTTGTTTGTCGTATTATCGTAAGGTCCATGTGGCGAATGGATGGTAACGAATTGGTTGAAGGTATTATTGAGCGGAGCAAAGCTCATGCGCAGATAGATCGGGTCGACTCCGTAATGGGCGCCGCGCAGATACTCATAGCTCTTGATGCTTCCTACACTGACCGGAGCACATGGCAAAGCACAGGAACCCGGCGCCATGAGCACATTCAAATTCGCAAAGTCCTGCCCCGTCGGCACAATGAAACTTGAATTCGCCCGGCTGGAAGGCCCATAGGAGGTGAGATCATTACTCCATTGCCCGGCCCAGCGCGAGTCGTCGCTATAGAAATCCATAAACGAAGGTACAGATGCTCTTACATCGGGTGGAGAAAAACCATAGTAATGTTGCGCATAGAAGCTGGAGCCACTGAATATATTGATCCCTGCTACGTCAGTAATTCCCAGCGTCTGGTTGAATAAATCCGCACTTGCAACGTACAGGTAGTTATTCGCAGGATCGGTTATGGCTGTCTGGGGGTACTGTAGAAACAAAACGCGGAACATGCCGCCGGTCCCTACGCCCACCAGAGGTGTCGCCCCAAAGTTGATCCCACCCTGAATGGTATTCAGAGCCGTATCCAAAGCCTGCATGAATACCACTGAATCGACGGCAATAGCGAGAGAGTCAAGCTTCCATTGGTTTGTGTCTACAGTAGCTGTGTCGCCCGGGGAACCAGCCCAGTCGGTCAACACATCCGCAAAGTGCGTACCTGCCCAGGAAGCAGAGCAAAGCAAAAGCAGGAATGCCCACAGCAATCTCATAAAGCCCTACTTTCGGCGCGCAAAAACATCTGTCCACCAAAATCATCAAGAATCTTGGTTTCCTTGACGTTCGCGGCTTTATGGAATTCCTGCTGCTGGTGTTCCCGCAATAGTTCAAGGGCTTTGGTGTCCCGCGTGCGTTCCACAAGAGCTTGGCGCGCCCGGACCACATTTTCCTCTGCTTCCACAATCAATTGCTTGACTCCTGCAATCGCTTGGGTCAGATGGGCGAGATATTGGATCGATACCAAAATACGCTCAGAACTCCCCGCATTTGGCCGCGCGAGTTCCTGCTCCAGGAATTCTTCCTCAAGTAGTTTCAGGGTCGCCTGGTGTTCAGTGACAATGGCTAAAGCTTGGGACAGGGCAATTTGCGCCTGTTCCTGAAGATGCTCACGATGTCCTAGCACAGCCTGCAAGGAAAATCGGAATCTTTTCGCCATGGATCAATCCTAATAAATAGAATAATGATGCAAAAATAATGCCAGATTAGGGTAGCGAATTTTTCGAAATTACGCCTGTTTTCTAAAAAACGGCACATTTTGCCTAGAATGAGAAGAGCGAAAAATAACCTGTGATCAACTGATCGCCCCAGAGAAGCATCACCGGCCCCATAAGCCCGATAAAGGGACCAAATGCCAGGGGCTCGCTGTTGGATTGTCTGTGCAGGATTCGCCATGGGACCATCACCACCAAAGCAAGGAACGCAGCTCCGATCAAGGCCGCTACTGCCCGGTTAGGCCCCATCATGGCTCCAAAAGCGGCCATTAGCTTAATGTCACCTAGACCCATGGCATCGCGCTTCAAAATTTTCCCCATTATCCAGGAAAAAACAAACAGCCCTCCGCCCGCCACGGCAATGCCAAGCAGGCAATGCATCCAACCAATACCCCCAGGAATCCAACACACGGCAAGCCCAAGTAGAATACCGCCGAACGTGACCGTATCGGGTAAAAGCTGGTAAGGGAAATCCACTGCCGCAATGGGTACCAGGGTTATCAGCATCCAGAACATGGGAAGCGCCAAAGCCCAATCCACCAGCTGGCTCGCATCGGGGTGAAGAAGCCGCAAAGACGCCCATCCGAGAATCCCGCAGAGCGCCTCGACGAGAGGATATTGAATGGAGATCAAGCTGTGACAATCTTTGCAGCGGCCGCGCAACAGTAACCAACCCAGCACGGGAATGTTATGCCAGGGCCGTATAGGTGCTTGGCATTGAGTGCAGTGCGAAGGAGGGAACGCGATGGGAAGATCGCGCGGAACCCGGTAGATCAGCACGTTGAAAAACGAGCCTAGCACGAGACCAAAGACTGCGAACACCCACTGGGCTAGAAATACCGGGATTTCGGGCAGAATGAAACCTGAACCTAGGGGCAAGTTGCCTTATCGCTCCAGGAGAACGTCGTGGTGTCAGAAGCGGTCCAGTCTGCGGCACCAGTCACTTTGATGATCAGGGTATAATCGCACTCGTGATTCGAAGCTTCTGCGGCAGCACCGGAGACCAGCTTGGAACCAAGATCTGAAAGTGGAATCGTCTTTAATTGCTCTGCCGTTCGGGCACGGGAATACGTTGAAAAATCATTGGTGGTGAACTTGAAAGTGATGATGTTGCTGGCGAGTTCAACACCCTTGAACCAAACAGAGCCCGTAATTCCTGTCACGGTATTCGCGGCTGCAATAGTACCGGTCACGGGAAGAGGATCCTGGCTACCATCCACGAAGAAATCGGTGATTAATCGAGTGCCGGACGCCGTTGAGGAACCTGCCGAAGAACCTGCTGAAGAACCGGAGGAGGAACCGCTGGATAGGGCCACACCGCTTGAAGTACCCGCATTGGACGAGCCCGCCAGCGAGGAATTTCCTGCAATGGATGAGGACGATGCGTTTTCGGAAGAAGTAGGGCTGCTGCCGCAAGCGGTCAAGGCCAAAATGGCAGCAATGGTCAGCAAAAATTTGATTTTCATATTTAATTCCTTCAACGAGTATTCAGTAAAATACCCGAAATTTGTAAAAAGCGTTACAAATTTCTGGTGTTTCCATCACAACGCTTTGTTATTTCCCATTTGGATCTTGCCTATTTAAAGGAAAAGAGGATAGATTAAGGTCGTGTTGTTCGATTTTTTTGGGAGAATTATATGAAGCCACATCACGGTATGGCTGGGAAGCTTGGTCTTCTCTTCATTTTGATCCTGGGTCTTTGGCCCACAAGCTCCGCGGCTGCCGATTGCCGTGGAAGCAGTCTGTATATTCAGAGCCCTGCTGCGTGGACGGCGGTAAATGTGTTGCTCGGTGGCTCTTTCAAGCCGGTAACCGCGAAAGTCAATGGCTGGTACAAGATCGTCCTTGCAGACCAGAATCCGATTACGACATTCATGATCACGAATTCGACGGATTATGGCACCATGAAGGACATTGGCCTTGTTACTTTCAATGCCGCGAACCTCCACAACAATGGAGCTACGGAAAACTTTACCTGCGCCATTTTCGGGACTGGCACCGAGGCATACATTTCCGAAGACCTCGCAAATCCGGGTAAGACAAGCATCCTTACCTCTCCTCCCAACACAAACTACCTGTACTTCCTTCCTCCCGACGATGCGGAGTGGTTCCAGGGCTCTCCTTTGATGATCGTCGATGGCAAAGATACGGTCAAGATGACTCCTGACCCAGTGCGCTGTGGCTGGTTCTCTACCTTGTTCTTCAATGTCGATCCACCCACAAGTGTGGTTTTTGCCTTAGACGCGGCCCCAGGTAGCTTCCAAGTCGCAGCATCTGGTTCCATCGATCCAAGCGTTGATCCTGTAGTAGGCCTGAACATCAAGAAGGCATTTGACGACCAGGCTGCAGGTGGTAACACCATGTACTTGGTGGGCGAAGATGGTGAAAACGGCTTTACTCCTACGGATCCTGGCGAAGTCCGCTCCTGTTCCTACGACATGGCTGCGATCATCTACGATACCGACGCTTCCCTGCATGGCGGATTTACTTGCCAAAATTATGATGTGGACAAAGATGGTCCATTATACACCAGCGCATGTGATATTCCTGGTGTGACCTACCATTATCCAGCAAACAGCAAGAACATTCCCTGCATCGGTGTGACCAAAGGCATCGTTGAGTCCAAGCTGAATGCGGCAACCAGAAAACCGGTCTACAGCCCCACCAAGAGTTGTTTTGAGAGCGCGGACAAATTCAACCAGCTCTTTAACGAGACCCCCAAAGTCAACACCAAACTCTGCCGCAACATGTCATTTGGGCGAGCGGCCGACGGCCTATGGGAGTATGACAGCTACAATGAAAAGACCAGATCTTACGCCCCTGTCGACGATGAAGTCATCGCAACAGACATCGGCGCCATTAAGCGCACAGGTTACGGCGCCATTGATCTTGGCACCGGAAACCAAGGCACAAATCCCAACTACAAGCTCGCAGGCTGGGGTTCGATCAACCCGGCAACTGGGGTTCCTTGGTTCGATACCTACCCTACTAAAAATGGTGAGTTCGATACCGGAACCGATCCCGACGTTTACAACAACAATGGTTGGGGAGCCTGCGCGGCAGGAGTTCAGCCTACTGCAGACAAACCTTGCCGCATCCAAGGCCAGCACAACCAGCACTTTTGCTTCGAAAGCCATGCAGACTTCGTCTACCGTCAGGGTCAAAAATTCTATTTCCGTGGCGATGACGATATCTGGGTCTACATCAATGATTCCTTGGTTGTCGATTTGGGCGGCACTCATTTGGCCGCGCCAAGCGCAGTCAATCTCGACGATTTGGGACTCACCCCAGGAACTCCGTTCAAAATCGACATTTTCTTCTGCGACCGTCGCACCGACATGTCCAATGTCCGCATCAAGACCAATATGTACCTGGAACAAACCAAGTCACTTTACACCGACAACGTAAACGGAACTTATACGATCAACAAGAATGTCTGCGGTGGAAGTTCCTGTGACGCGATTGTCAGCGGCGGTGGCTGCAAAGTGACCCCAGGTTCCGATCCATCCTTGACCTTGACTTTTACCCTGCTCAACTCCCGCAAGCAAGTTGTGGATGGCGATCCTTCCACCCCTGCCCTGGATTCCAATTTGGTGATGGGCCTCCTTTATGGCGGCATTACCGCTTCCAAGGGTTCGATTCAGCTCGATACCAATAAATTCGTAGGACTCGCTCCAGGGCGCTACCAAATTGTGATCCGCGATGCCAATGACCCCGGTTCAAAGACGATCATCAAATTTAAGGTTGCCGGCCTCACGACGTTCTTCGGTGTAAACGGCATTAGCTGTCTCCAAGGCCCAAGCTGCCTTACCGCGCTTGAAGCAAACCCTGCAGCGAACGTACTCGCCGGTCGTTTGGTTCCCTTCGAAGTCGCCAAGGGAACAGTCGATGGCATTGATTCCGCTGCAGTCAGCTTTGCGTTAACAATTCCCAACGGCCTTGTGGTCTACAAAGATTCCCTACGCACCACTTCGGTCAAGTCCGGCGAATCAATCACCACCGATACCACGGGCTGGATCAAGCTCTGGGCCACCAGCACCCAAAGCATCGACAAAGACACCGCAACCTTCGCGCTCACACTGGCCGGCAGCAAGAGTAAGCCACTCATGCTGCGCTTCCATATGCCCCGTATCGCTTTCGTTGCCGACACCCTTGGCATGGTGAAAGACACCTTGACCGCTCCGATGCCTCAGTTGGGCGGCAAATTGAACTTCTCGTTCATGAACCACCCTGTCTACATGATCGCTTTTGATCCTGCGGATGGATCCTTCTGTGCCGACTGCAACGACACACTGGCCATTGACTACTCGGTTACCACAGACAGCATATCCTTCTCCTCAGCGAATGGAGACAATGTGCTTCTGCTTGTAAATGGCCGTGCGATCATCATGGTGCGCGGACTGACCAAGATTTCGAACGGAACTTTCACTGTCCAGGTGAAAACTCCTGCGGATAGCATAAAGACCCTCATGAAAAACACCTGGTCGCCGGTCAACTTAGAACCACCTCCCGTACCATTCCCAACTATGGCAGCCATGTTTGACCGCAATTCCGATGGTCGTGCCGATAGTGTCTGGATCCGCTATGATCGCTCCATTTCCTCTTCGCTGGATAGCATGCCTGATTTTATCGTAGTGCGCTGGCCTGCCATTGCCCCCGATACAACCATCTATGTGGGACGCGGCGAACCGACTCCGCTCATTGCAAAGACCGACGGAGCTCCGACAGCCCGTGATTCCATATTGCTCAAAATGTACCCAACCATCCGAAGCAATGATGTGCAGAACTTCGTTCGTGACGGTGGACTTGCGGTCGGACTGCCTTTCGTTTATGAAAATGTGAATACCAAGTCGCTCGGCGAATCCGACACCTGGTTTACCTTTGTCAAAGATGGGCAGAGCTTCCAGATCCCCATGACCATCTCGCTGCAAGATAGCATGCCTCCCGTTGTTGCCCGTGCCCGAGTCAAAATCGGCAATACCGCGGTGATCAACCAGTATGATACAGTAATTGTGGCGCTTTCCGAGCCAGTGGATACTGTCGGCCTAGATCAGACCCCATTCGAATTCAAGATGCTGTCTTCTCCTCTTGGCTCCGAACCGCGCGAAGTTCCTTCGTTCACCTTCTCCTGGAAGTCTAAACTGGATACCGCCATCCTGTTGTTCGATATCAATTCCGATCATCCACACGTCGGTGACTCAATCCGTATTTCTACGCAAGGCCCGATAATGAAGGACATCAACGGCAATCTGCGCAGCAGCAAGGCTCCTTGGGTATTGCTGGAAGGCTCCAGACGTGCCGAAGTAACCACAATTACCTTTGTGAAGTATAATCCAGCGACCATGGAAGACCGCAAAACAAAGAATCCGGTATTTGTCAGCAAGGTGAATATGTACGCCAATCTGAACGATATCAATAAGGCTCTTTTCACTGAAAATAATGGACCAGTGCTCGGCCATGTGATTCGGACTGACCTCTCCGAAATCTTCTCGAAATATGCCACCCAGTATGAAGTCAAAACCAAACTAAAACTCAGCCCTGATTCCGTGGTTCTCCACTACGAAACCACATACAGCACTAACTTGGGTGGTGCGGTAGCCCATGGAAGCGGCGCAGTAAGCTGTGGCGATGCGATCTTCGAAAAAGATTGCACCGGATCTGGCAATGGTTTTGTCTTTGTGGGCTGGAATCTCACCTCGGACGAGCATCGCCTTGTCAGTTCAGGCGCCTATATTTCCCAGATTCGCACCTGGGTCACGATCCCAACCCTCGGCAAGATCAAGGACTTCTCCTTGGACAAGCGTGAAATTTGGGGTGTTATGCGCAGCAAGGGTGAAGGCTTAATGAAGTAACCTTTCCATATTTTAAAAGGCTTCCGCACTTGCGGAGGCCTTTTTTTTGTCCAGAATGCCCTATGTTCCAACTTGGATTCCCAACTAGGCAACAAGGACTTAGAATCTCTCGCGCAAAGATCTTGCGATAGAGTATATTTTCAAAAGAATCCATTCTTTGGGGGTACTATGAAATTATTGCTTTTGTTATCGATGCTTGCAACCGCCGTATTTGCTGAGACATTTGGTGGTATCGGTGTTACCATTCAGTCCTCCGAAAAGGGCGTCCAGGTTGTCACAGTTATTCCAGGCTCAATTGCCAGTGAAAAAAATCTCGAAGCTGGCGACCAGATTCTGGCAGTCAACGGAAAGTCATTGCAAGGACTGCCACTGGAGCAGGCAACTGCGCTTTTGCGCGGCGAAGCAGGTTCCGCAGCGGAGCTCTCCGTTCTGAAAGTCGACGGCGCAATGTGGGCAGGCCAACTGACCCGTATCGGATTGCAGATTGAACCGCTGTCCACAGCAGGCGTTGGCGCCACTCTCGGGCAAACCGAAGGGCTGACAGCCGCAGAAATTTCCTATTACGCAGGCAACCAGGCTCAATCGGGCTATACGTTGCTCGGCGTGCTGCAACAGGGTCGCTTGGTTCAGGAAGACACGCAGATTGCTCCGAACATGATTAGCGCGGTTTACACCGGCAAGGCCGAATTGGTCAAGGCACCTAAAACAGTACTTGGTGTTGGTTCCATTTCCTTCCAGGGCCTGACTCGCCAAATTGCCTCATTCAATTTGGAAAGCTCCGGCATGACCGACGTCAAGCTTCTCGATGTCCAGGGCAAGCAAATTGCATCATGGCACGTCGATGCTGTCCAGGGCGACCTGAAGCTGAACTGGGAAGGCAAGACACAGCCCCGCGGTGCTTACAATCTGCTGGTGAAGCAGGGCACCTCCCAACAATCGTTCTCGACTACGCTTGATTAACAGGCGCAAGCCTTGCTGTTCACAACTTGGCCTCGGTCTTCGGATCGGGGCTTTTTTGCGAAGTGGCGTTTCCTCTAACCTAAAATCCTATAATTGCATCTGTGCAGCGACTGCTCATTGCGATCGCGGTCCTCGCTCTTACTTTATGGGCCCAGGATCTAACAGCCATCCACGATCCGGAGCAGGCTGCCTCTGACAGCACCCGGGCGCTGAATCTCGCCAAACAAACCCTAAACACCGACTCCCTGGATGCCCTGACCGCAAACCGGGACGCCCCAGATACCATTGAGTATTCCGCAGTCGACCTCGAGTACGATTTCCCCACGCAGACGTTCAATCTGAATGACAAGGCACTGATCAAATATCGCGGTGCCACACTCACTGGGGACACCGTTTGGTTCGACCAAGGCAAACAAGTGCTGCAGGCTTCGGGTGAACCTGTACTTAAAGATCCCAAGAACCCACCGCTTTCCGGGTACCGCATGAAGTACAACATGAAGAGCAGGATCGGTCAGGTGTTTTACGGGTCGAGCTTCCGCGACAACCAACGTTTCAATGGAATGGACATCCGCCGCCTTCCAGACAGCCGCATGCAACTTTCACGCGGTGATTTTTCGACCTGTAACGACTCGGTGGAGCAACACTATTTTTTCTACGCGCGCCGCATGACTGTCACTCCCAAGGAGAATATTGTGGCTTCGCCCGTTGTGCTGAACATCGAGGGCGTCCCGGTGGCGGTTCTTCCCCTTTTGGTGGCTCCATTGAAAAGTGGCCGACGTTCGGGCCTATTGACTCCGAAATTTGGCGGTGACCAGAAGCAAGGATTCTATCTGCGCGACCTTGGACTCTATTGGGCGATCAACGATTATATGGATTGGATCGGAAAAGGCGATATTGTGGAAGGCGACCAGGCTAAATTTGAACGCAGCACGCTCAATACCCAGTTCCGTTACAAAGAACTGTACAAACTGGACGGGAATATCGATGCGACTGCGTATCTGCAAGAATTCAACCTCGCCAATTCCGGGTGGGATATCAAGTTTCTGCACAATCAGGACTTGCGGCCCGATGGCAGAAGCAAGCTTTCCGGCGAAGGTTCCTTTGTATCCAGCAATACGATCCGTAAAGATCGCTCCTTGGATCAGACCACAATTCTCGACCGCCAGGCCAATGCCCGTATGTCCTGGAACCGCACGTTTCAGAACAATCGCAACCTGATTCTCAAGTTCCGCCAGGACCGAAACCTGCAAACCGGAAAAATTGAACGTGAAATTCCCGACCTGCAGTTACGCTCCAGCGGGCCATTGCTCCCATTTGTGCAAAGCGAACCCAATAGCGGTTTTACAGGGGTTCTGCAGCGGTTCAACTATTCCGCCAGCAATGAGAGCAACTACTTTTATCGCCAGGACCGCGACTCTTTGAACCATGCGGACACCAGCCGTTATTGGCTCGGCAACACCATCAACGGAGGAATCGACTGGTCCGGCCAGATTTTCGATGTATTCAACCTTACTCCTAAATTATCGTACCGGGGCGACTGGACCGCCTACCGCTACACCAACCCCAATGACAGCATTATTTATCGCCAACCGACGTGGGATGCCGACGTGCAGAACGGTCAAAAAGGCGAGTATTTTGGCGCTTATACAGCAAGCATTGGCACCGACACCAAACTCTTTGGGATATGGCGCCCGGAATGGGGGCGTTTTGTCGGCGTGCGCCATACCTTGAGCCCAGGCGTCTCCTACACATTCACCCCTCATCAGGACACTCTGAAAACCTTTGTTCCGCATCCATTGCTTGGGCAAACGCCTTGGCAAACCAAGCAGAAATCAATCGGGTTTAGCCTCGGTAACGATTTTGACATCAAGTATTTAACCTTCCGCGATACTGCGGCGACGGGCGATGGATCTGCCAATTTGAAACTATTGAGTTCGCGCCATACCACCAGCTATAATTTTTCCGCTGACTCCCTGCAATGGTCCCCAATCAGTTCCTCCTTTGGTATTCAAGTGATTCCGGACTACCTCTTTTCGATCAACACACAGCATTGGGTCTACCACCGTTATTCTGATCAGCCGGCCGTGGTCCAACTGCCCGAGCTGACAAGCTGGGGTTACGAACTGTCGCGCAGTTTTTCGTGGAATGGAAAATTCAATGCAGGTGTTCCCATGGCCAAGAGCGATGAACCCGAATTGCGCCCATGGAGCGCTGGGTTCGACTATCGCTACTCGTTCACCTCCAATCGCGTGGGACGCTCACTTTTTCAAGAAACGATCACCCATTCGAGCACAATCCATGTAAGTCTGCAACCAACGCGTAAATGGAAGATGACCTACGCAACCCAGTATGACTACACCGAGGGGCGCTTTGCCCAGCACACTCTGACCTTCGACCGCGACCTGCATTGTTGGTCCATGAACTTCACCTGGACGCCGGTAGGTGTGGCTGCAGGCTGGCATTTCTCGATATTCATCACCGAACTACCCGACATCAAACTGCAGTCTGGCGACACGAAAACAGCCTCCAGCTCGAAGTAAATTGCTAGTTTAGTGGCATGAAAGTAATCCTACCAGTCGCCGGAGTCGGGACGCGCCTGCGCCCCATGACCCTTCATCTCCCCAAGTGTCTGCTGCCTGTTGCCGGAAATACCATCATTGGGCACATTCTGGATGCCCTCGCAGTGCTCCCCGTTTCGGAATACGTTTTTGTCACCGGATACCAAGCCGAGAAGGTCGAAGAGTACATCCACCGCTACTATAGCCACCTGAATTCTAGTTTCGTTCTGCAGTCCGAACCTCAAGGACTCGGTGAAGCCATCCACCTTTGCGATTCGCTTTTACAGGATAATGAGCCCGTTTTGATTATTCTGGGTGACACTCTGTTTGACGCCGATTTGCTCGCTCTTTCCCATTCCACCACCAACGTCCTTTGCACACGTGTAGTGGAAGATCCTTCCCGTTTCGGCGTCGCAGTATCCACTCCGGCAGGGCGCATTTCCAAGCTCGTCGAGAAGCCCCAGCACTACGTATCAAATCAGGCGCTTGTGGGCATTTACTTCATTCAGGATGTCGAATCGCTACGCAAAGCCGTGGCGTCCCTGATTGAACTCAATATGCGTACCCGGGGCGAATACCAGCTCACTGACGCCTTGCAGCTCATGATTGACGAAGGCTGTGAATTCTATACGGGCCAAATCCGTGGCTGGCTGGACTGTGGCAAGCACGACGCCATGCTCGAGTCGAACCGCCTTTTGCTTTCGCGCGCCAAACCCCAGATCCGCAAATCCTACCCGGGCGCAACCATCATTGAGCCCTGCTTTATTGCGGATGACGTCGAAATCACCAATTCCATTATTGGCCCCAATGTTTCGCTGCACGAAGGCGGCCATCTTGTGGGTGTGATGCTGCGCGACAGCGTGGTTGCGGCCAAATGCTTTTTGGAAAATTCCTCGCTCGAACGTTCGATCCTTGGGGAATCTGTGACCGTGCGGAGCTTCCATGGTAGTCTCAATCTCGGAGATCACTCCGAAATCAATCCCGAAGACTAGCCTATGGCACTGATTCTCGCTAGTGCGTCCCCGCGCCGTCAAGCAATTCTCACGCAGATTGGCCTGACATTTGTGGTTCGGGAATCGGGCGCAGACGAGTCTTTGGAAGGGATTGCGCCCCTTGAAGCCCCACGCATCCTTGCAGAACGCAAGGCTTTAGCGGTTTCTGGCACGGAAGCGGGAGCAGTTGTTTTGGGGTATGATACCCTGGTTTATTGTGACGGGATTCCTTTGGGAAAACCAGTTGATGCTACTGAGGCAGAACAGATGCTACGCAGTCTACAGGGACGCTGGCACGAGGTTCGCACTGGTTTTGCGCTGGCAAAAGATGGTCAAATCATCGAATCGGGGCAGGAATGTACCCGAGTTCTGTTCCGATTTTTTACTAAACCCGAGCTGGATGACTATATTGCAAGTTCAGAGCCTTATGACAAGGCGGGCGCTTATGGCATACAAGGCCTAGGAGCACGCTTTGTGCAGCAGATCGAAGGATGTTACTACAATGTCGTAGGACTTCCAGTGGCTAGGACCCTGGAAGCTCTTCATGCTATAGCGGAGACTTGAATCCATGACAGAAAAAGTTCCATTGGAAAAAACAGCGGAAGAAAAGCTTGGGGAATACCTCCGGCGCGCCCGCCAAGCGGCAAACATCGAAGTTTCCGAACTTGCACGCGAAATCCGTATTCCTACCGAGATGCTTGAGCATCTGGAAAACGGCAACTATGACAAGCTACCGGTACAGGCCTATGTACGCGGCTATCTCAATACCATCTGTACCCGGCTGGATTTGAATCGCGCCAAGGTGCTCGACTGGTACGCTGGCGAAGTTGGACGTGACTACGAGGCGGTCATCGCAACGGACTCACTTTCCGGACAGATCAATTCTGGATCCAAATCCTCGACCACACGCTCTTCACTTTCGTCCTCTCCAAACAGCGACAAGGGTCCGAACAAGATCGTTTTCGTCGTTGTAGCAGTGGCTTTAGTGCTCTTCCTGGTCATTATGAATCTCCGGGGCAAGAAAGAGGATGCGGAAGCAAACCTTATGCAGCACACCACGGATTCCCTGGATTCTGTGCATCATGCGGATAGCGCACTTCGCTCCGAATCCCTGTCGGTATCCGATACCGCTGGGCTCACAGCGGATTCGATCTCCGATTCCGTTAAGATGAAAGACAGCGCGGCCGTCAAGGATTCCGTTAAAGACACCACCGCGACAGTCAAGCCCGTTGCAGCGGCAGGCAAGTCCGAGACCACAATCAAGTTCGAATGCATCAAGGATAGCACTTGGGTGCGCGTCAAGAAGGTTGGTGGCCTCGCATGGGCCCGTGTCGTACATCGCACCGACAAGCCTCGCTACCTGAGCCATAACGACACCATGAAGATCAGCATCGGATTCCCTGATAAAACTCGTTTTTACATCAATGACGAGCTCATCAAGATCCCCGACAACTACTTCAAGGTGTACAACGGAAAGATCATAGAAAAGAAGAAGTAAGATGCTTACTTTGGCGATTCTGCTCGGTGGTTTTTTAGTGGCGGGACTGGCCCTTTCGGCGCTCTCGCTCTATTTAAATGAATTCGAGCAGAAAATCACCCAGTTTTGTGAAATTGCCAGGGACCGCTTCCGTCCCTCTTTTCACTCCGATATGGAAGACAAAGCTTCGAGCCAGATCGAAACGCTCTCCAAGGACTCTAATCGATGATCCTCACTTCGCGTAGCAAGACCATAGTCCGCAAGACTTCCGAAACACAAATCACCCTGTCCATTGATCTTGACCAAGCGGGACGGGGCAAGGTACAAACGGGTTCCGGATTCCTTGACCATATGCTGGATTTGTTTCAGGTTCATTCTGGCACCACGCTCAATATCGAATGCACAGGCGATCTGCATATTGACATGCACCACTCCGCCGAAGACATCGCCATTGTCTTTGGGCAGGCCCTGGCAGAATGCCTAGGCGACAAGATGGGCATCGAACGCTATGGTTTTTACTATGTGCCCATGGACGAAGCCTTGGCCCGTGTCGTGGTCGATTTTTCCGGACGCATCGGCTTTGTCTGGAAAGTGTTGCTCGAGAACGAGCGCATCGGCAACATGGATGTCGAACTGTTCCGTCATTTTTTCAAGTCCGTCGCCGAAAATGCCCGCATGAACCTACATGTCGAACTGCTTTACGGTGAAGACCATCACCACAATCTCGAAGCGATCTTCAAAGCCTTCGCACGCGCCGTAGCCATGGCCATCAGCCCAAGCCGCCGAGTCAGCGGAGTACCCAGTTCGAAGGGAACCTTGTAAATACAAGTGGAAAGTTGCGACAGGTTGCGGAATACTGTGGAAGAATAGTGGAAAGTTCTTAAGTTACCAAGTGGAAAGTTGCGACAGGTTGCGGGATACTGTGGGAGACTAGTGGAAAGTTCTTAAGTTACCAAGTGGAAAGTTGCGACGGGCTGCGGAATACTGTGGGAGACTAGTGGAAAGTTCTTAAGTTACCAAGTGGAAAGTTG